>Ga0154020_10004023_pt1 | contig 17553 bp, 11 predicted proteins | sample Klosneuvirus_201_FD_109709 | JGI IMG/M metagenome (GOLD analysis project Ga0154020, IMG submission 109709) | Active sludge microbial communities from wastewater, Klosterneuburg, Austria - Klosneuvirus_20160825_MG | ecosystem: Engineered > WWTP > Aerobic digester > Activated sludge | place...
CACCAGCGCTGCAGCCAGGACTTTCCCCAGCCGCCGATGTACGTGTCGGCGTGGGCGTAGGCGGGATCCGAAAGCGCCTCGGCGAGCGGGACGAAGCGATAGCCGCGCGCGCGGAGGAGCGCGGCGACGCCGTCGACGTGGTCGGCGTTCAGCTCGTTCGCGTGCAACAGGAGCGTCTGCGCGATCTCGCGACCGAAGAGGTCGCGGCTCAGCTTCTCGTAGTAGTCGAGGAGCGTGGTCCAGTGGGCGAGGTAGTCGCCGGCGATCCGGGCCATCGTCTCGAGATCGCCGCGGCTCTTCGCCTTCACGTAGCCCGCGTTGAAGTACCAGTCGTCGTTCTCCACCGACACCGGCGCCACGGAGTAGCCGCGCCCGTTCAGGAAGGCCTCGAACGCCGCCTTGTCCTCGGCCGTCTTGCCGGTCCTTAGGAAGCAGTGCCGGAACCAGCGGAGCTTCCGCCCCTTCGCGTCGAGGAGCTGCCGGGTGACCGTCTCGCCGCGCACGACCTCCTCCTGATAGGCCGCCACGCCGACCTTGTTGAGGTCGGGGTGCGAGAAGGTGTGGTTCCCGAGCTCGAGGTCCGCGTCGACCCACCGGCGGAGGAGCGCGATCCGCGCGTCGACCTCCCCGTCGCGATAGAGCTTTGCCTCGTTGACGAAGCCCACCGCGGGGACCCGGTTCTCCACCAGCTTCGCCACGAGGGCGTCGTTCATCGCCTTCAGCGCGGCGATCCCGTTGTCGGGCCCGTTGACCGGGAGATCGTCCACCGTCACGGCGACGCGCCTCTCGGCGGGAACCTCGGGTGACCTCCCCGCGAGGAGCGCGAGGAGGAGGACCAGCGCGAGGCGCATTACCCGGCCGCCAGCCGGAGCGCGTCGGCCGTCACCTCGCCGTGCGACCCGTGCCACACCACGAGGCCCGCGCGGAGTACCAGCGCCTGGGGCGATTCGTGCGTCACGCCCGTCCGCGCCGCGATGGCGCGGGAGAGCGGCCGCTCGCGTATCACGTCGACGAGATACGTCGGGCAGCCCGGCCGCGAGGCGACGAAGTCCTCCACCTCGTCCATCGCGTAAGAGCTGACGTGGCAGCTCGTGCTGTGCTTGAAAACGAGCGCCAGCGGCTCGCGAAAGGCCTTCTCCACGTCGTCGGGAACGGCCAGGCTCCGGAAGTTCTGCGTGCTAACCTTTGTCACGGGTCCCCCGCCATGAGCTTACACAGGGTCGAGAACGGTCTCTTGGAGAGGCTCGCCCGGGCGGCCCCGTTCGGCCTCGGGCAGCGGAAGCCCCACCATTTCTGGAACATGGCGGAGGTCGCGTTCCGGAATCGCGACAACCTCGGCTACGCGTGGAAGGTCCTGTCGAAAGGGGTCTGCGACGGCTGCGCGCTGGGCGTCGCGGGCTTCCACGACTGGACGATCGACGGCATCCACCTCTGCATGACGCGGCTCAACCTCCTCCGGCTGAACACCATGCCGGCGCTCGACGTCTCCCGGCTGGCCGACGTCTCGACGCTGCCGCGGCGGAACGACGAGCTGCGCGAGCTGGGGCGCCTGCCGTACCCGATGCTCCGGAAGCGGGGCGAGAAGGGCTTCTCGCGCGTCTCGTGGGACGACGCCCTGGCCCTCGTCGCGGCACGGCTCCGCGCCTCGTCGCCGAAGCGCGTCGCGTTCTTCGTCACGTCGCGCGGGGTGACGAACGAGGTCTACTACGTCGCCCAGAAGGCGGCGCGCTTCCTGGGGACGAACAACGTCGACAACGCCGCGCGGATCTGCCACTCCCCGTCCACGGCGGCGATGAAGGCCGCGATCGGCGTCGCCGCGTCCACCTGCTCGTACCGCGACTGGATCGGCACCGACCTCGTCGTCTTCTTCGGCTCGAACCCGGCGAACGACCAGCCGGTGGCGACGAAGTACCTGCTCGCGGCGAAGCGGCAAGGGACGAAGGTGGCGCTCGTGAACCCGTACCAGGAGCCGGGGATGACGCACTACTGGGTCCCGTCGGACACGACCAGCGCCCTCTTCGGCAGCGGCCTCGCCGACACGTGGTTCCCCGTGGCGCACGGCGGCGACATCGCGTTCCTGTACGGCGTCCTCAAGGTGCTGATCGAGGAGGGGTGGACGGACCGGGCGTTCGTCGAGAGGAACGTCGTCGGCTGGGACGCTCTCGCGAGCGCGGCCGCGGCCCTGGACTGGCCCGCGCTCGAGGCGGGCGCCGGACTGCCGAAAGCCAGCATGCGCGCGTTCGCGGAGCTCCTCCGGGACGCGCGGAACGCCGTCTTCATCTGGAGCATGGGGATCACACAGCACACGTTCGGCGCGGACGCCGTCCGGATGATCGTGAACGTGGGGCTCGCGCGCGGCTACGTGGGCCGCGACAAGTGCGGGCTCGTCCCCATCCGCGGCCACTCCTCCGTCCAGGGCGGCGCCGAGATGGGGGCCTACGCCACCGCCTTCCCCGGGGGGAAGCCGATCAACGCGGCGACGGCGGCCGAGCTGTCGCGCCAGTACGGGTTCCCCGTACCCGACGAGCCGGGTCTCTCCGCGCCCGACATGATCGAGGCGGCGCACGGCGGCCGGCTCGACGTCCTCTACAGCGTCGGCGGGAATCTCCTCCGGACGCTTCCCGAGCCCGACTTCGTGGCCGAGGCGCTCGCCCGCGTGCCGCTCCGCGTCCACCAGGACATCCTCGTCACCGACCAGATGCTCCTCGAGCCCGGCGAGGAGGTCCTCCTCCTCCCCGCCAAGACGCGCTACGAGCAGGACGGCGGCGGCACGGAGACGAGCACCGAGCGCCGCGTGATGTTCAGCCCGGAAATCCCTCGTCAGGTCGGCGAGGCGCGCGCCGAGTGGAGGATCCTGCGCGACGTGGCCCAGGCGACGTCTCCGGATCGCGCGTCGCTCCTCGGCTGCGAGACCGGCCAGGCGATCCGCGACGAGATCGCGCGCGTCGTCCCCTTCTACGACGGGATCCAGAGCCTCGCGAAGACGGGCGACGCGTTCCAGTACGGCGGCGCGCATCTCTGCGAGGGGGGCGCGTTCCCCACGCCCGACGGCAAGGCGCACGTCGCGCCCGTCGCGCTCCCCGGCAGCGCGCGGCGCGCCGGCGTCTTCTCCGTCTCCACGCGGCGCGGCAAGCAGTTCAACACGATCGTCTACGCCGACGTCGACCCGCTGAACGGCGCCGGCCGCCACGCGGTCCTGATGAGCGCCGTGGACGCCGGGGCCCTGAACCTCCGGAACCATGACCGCGTCGCCCTGAGGAACGACGTGGGGCGCTTCGAGGGAACCGTCTTCCTGGCACCCATCGCGCCGGGCAACCTGCAGATCCACTTCCCGGAAGGGAACGTGCTCATCCGGCGCGGTGTGGTCGACCGCCACGGCGGCGTCCCCGACTACAACGCCGAGGTCACCGTGGAGCGGCTGCCGTGAAGCCGCTCACCCGGCGCGCCATCCTCCTTTCGTCGCTCCTCGTCGCCTGCGGCCCGAAGGGCGATCCGGCCCGGCAGGCGCTCGACGCGGTGGTGAAAGGCGCCGAGGGCCGCGATGCGGACGACGTCCTGAAGCGGATCGCCGCCGACTACAAGGACGACGAGGGGTCGGGGCGCGTCGAGGTGGAGGGCCTTCTGAAGCGCTATCTCGCGGCCTACGACAGCCTGTCGATCCGCCTCTCGGACGTGACGATCGAGCCTGGCGCGAGCGCCCGCCGCGCCACGTTCGTCGCTCACCTTTCCGGCACCCCGCGGAAGCTCGGCGGCCTCGAGGGCTTCCTGCCGCGCTCGGCGGCGTATCGCTTCGAGGTGCGCCTCGCGCCCGAGAACGGCGTCTGGAAGATCTACAAGGCCAGCTGGCGCCAGCTGGAATAGCGTGAGACGGCTCCTCCTGGCCGGGTGCCTCGCCGCCGTCACCACCGCCTCGCTCCGCGCCGAGGCGGCCGCAGCCGCGGTCGACGACGCCACCCCCGTCCGCTCGTTCCGCTCGTTCGACAAGCGGTCCCACCGAGGGCTGCCGCAGTCCACGGCGCGGGCCCTCCATCAGGACTCGCGCGGCGTCCTCTGGATCGCCACGCTGGACGGACTCGGCTGGTTCGACGGGATGGAGCTGGAATCGGTCCGGTCGACGAACGGCGCGCCGGGCTCGAGGGCGCTCAACGCCTTCGCGTCCCGGCGCGCGGGCGGCTTCTACGTCGCGGGCGCCGCGGGCGCCTACGCGTTCGACGGCCGTTCGTGGCTGTTCACCCCGACGAAGAGGACGGTGGACACCGCCGCGGAGCTCGCGGACGGCCGCCTCGTCCTCGTGACGGAGGACAACCAGATCCTCGCCGGACGGGTGGGCGAGGACGCCTTCCACCCGCTGACCGTGCCCGGCGTGAGCTCCCCCGCGCGGATCGCGGCGGCGCCGGACGGCGTCGTCCTCTTCGCCACCAGGGACGCGGTCGTGAGGTTCGACGGGACGACGTCCACGCGCATCTCGGGCCCGGCTCCCGGTCCGGCCGCCGCGCTCCTCATGACCCGGAGCGGCACCGCCTGGCTGGGCCTCGAGAACGGCGACCTCCACTTCGCGACCCGGGGCGCCGCCGCATGGACGAAGGCCGCGAGCTGGGAGGCGGGGCGGATCCGCTGCCTGGCCGAGGATCTCGACGGGCGCGTCTGGGCCGGCGGCAGCGACGGCCGCGTCGAGTTCGGCGACGAGAAGGGGCCGTTCACCCAGTGGGGTCCCGTCAACGGTCTGAAAGAGTCCGGCGTCGTGTCGCTCCTGGCGGACCGGGAAGGGTCGATCTGGTTCGGCTACAACGGCAACGGTCTCCAGCAGTGGCTCGGCCGCGCCTGGTCCCACCGGACGGTCTGGGACCCGGCACGCCCCTCGCTCAGGACGCAGGTCTTCGGCATCAGCCCCACCGCCGACGGCGGCTTCGTGGCCGCCGTCTTCTCGCTCGGCCTCTGGCGATGGGACGGCCGCACGATGCGCCGCTTCGGGCGCGACGCCGGCATCAGCGAGGATCTGACGTGCGCCGTCGAGGTCTCTCCCGGCGTCCTCTGGGCGGGGGGCCGGCGGGGCCTCTTCGAGTCGAGGAGCGGCGGGCCGTTCGCGCAGATCTTCTCGATCGCGAACGGCTTCGTGAACGGCATCCCCAGCGCGCCCGACGGCACCCTCGTCCTCTCGACCTCGGCCGCCGGTCTCTTCCGCTTCGACGCCGGCTCCTTCAAGGCGGCCGACGACCTCAACCGGGCGCTCCCCGATCCCAACGTCCGGGCGGTCCGCTGGACCCGGGGCGGCGAGCTCTGGGTCGGGACGTCGCGCGGCGTGACCCGATTCCGCAAGGACGGCGCCGAGCCGCTCCCGAAGATCGCCGAGGGCGCCAACGCCATCCTCGAGGTCGAAGGCGGGGAGATCTGGGTGGGGGGCCGCGGCCTCCGGCGCGTGTCGCTCGCTCCCGACGGCTCGGCGTCCGTCGCGGAGGTCCTGCCGAACATCCAGGTCTACGCGCTGGCGACGGGGCCCGACGGCACGCTCTGGATCTCCTCGTCGAGCGGGCTGATCCGGCATCGGGCGGGGCGGTTCGACGTCTTCGATTCGAGGAACGGGCTCCTCGACGAGGAGTGCAACCACCAGGGCCTCCTCGTGGAGAAGGACGGCACGGTGTGGCTCGGCACGATGGCGGGCCTCGCCCGGCTCGATGCGTCCCTCCGACCGCCGGTCGAGCCTCCGCTCCGCTGCTTCTGGGGCGATCTGCCCGACACGCCGGGAGAAGACGGGGTCATCCGCTTCCCCGCGTCACGCCGGACCCTTCGTCTGTCCTGGCTCGCGCCCTGGCTCACGCCGGAGCCCGTGGAGTTCCGGACGCGGATCCGGAGGCTCGCGAAGAGCTGGTCCCGCCCGACGGAGAAGCGGTTCCTCGAGGTGGAGAACCTGACGGCCGGCACCTGGGAGGTAGAGGTCGCGGCGCGCCTCCCGCGGCTCTCGGAGACGCGGTGGACCGCCCCGATCGTGGCGCGCGTCGAGATCGCGCCCTACGCCCGGGAGAGCTGGTGGGCCCGTCTCCTCTTCGCCCTCGCGCTCGTGGGCGGGCTCGGCCTCGCGTACCGGGCGCGGACCCATCAATTGAGGCAACGCGCCGCGGAGCTCGACGAGGAGGTGTCGCGGCGGACCGCCGAGATCGCGGAGAAGGTGGACGAGCTCCGGGCCTCCGAGCTCCGCTCGCACGCCTCGGAGGAGGCCGCGCTCGAGGCGAGCCGCGCCAAGAGCGTCTTCCTCGCGAACATGAGCCATGAGCTCCGGACGCCGCTCAACGCCATCATCGGCTACGCCGAGATGCTCCACGACGAGGCGAAGGGGGGCGCCGTCGCCGGCGACTTCGCGGGAGACCTCTTCAAGATCAAGTCCGCGGGCCGCCATCTGCTGAGCCTCGTGAACGACATCCTCGACATCTCGAAGATCGAGGCCGGCAAGATGGAGCTCTTCCTGGAGACGTTCGTCATCAGCCGGCTCGTCGACGACGTCGAGGCGACGATCCGGCCGCCCGTCGAGCGCAACGGCAACGTCTTCGTCATCGAGTGCCCCGAGAGCGCCGGAACGATGTTCGCGGACCATTCGAAGGTCCGCCAGTCGATCCAGAACCTCCTCGGGAACGCCGGGCGGTTCACCGAGAAGGGCCGCGTCACCCTCCGCGTGACGACCGGGCCCGACTGGGTCGCCTTCGCCGTCTCCGACACCGGCATCGGCATGTCGAAAGAGCAGAGCGCGAAGCTCTTCCAGGCTTTCACGCAGGCCGACGCCTCCACCACGCGCCGCTACGGCGGCACCGGGCTCGGGCTCTTCATCACGAAACGGTTCTGCCAGCTCATGGGCGGCGACGTGACGCTCGAGAGCGAGCTGGGAAAGGGCTCCACGTTCACGATCCGCCTGCCGCGCCAGGTGCCGGCGCGCGACGGTCAGAGGCGCGACGCCACGAGCGAGCGCGACGCCACGAACGAGACCGCCAGCTCCTCGGCCCAGTAGACGGGGGACTTCGGCCTCGCGCCCGCGACGAAGCCGACGTGGCCGCCCCGCTCCGTCGCCACCAGCGTGACGGCGGGCGACGCCACCCGCGCGACCTCTTCGAGCACGTGGGCCGGCAGGAACGGGTCGTCCTTCGCGGAGATGCAGAGGGTGGGGATCGCGATCCTCCCGAGGACCCGGAGCGAGCTCGACCGCGCGTAGTAGTCGTCCGCCCCGGCGAACCCGTGGAGCGGTCCGGTGGCGGCGTCGTCCAGCTCCCAGAAGGTCTTCGCCCTCGCGAGCCGCGCCAGGTCGATCCGCGACGCCGTCTCGGGAAAGCGGGCGACGATGTCGATCGCCTTCGGCCGCAGCGTCTTCAGGAACTTCGCCACGTAGAGGCGGCCCATCAGCGGGCCCTCGAGGTACCGGGAGCCGGCCGCGAGATCGTACGGGGTGGAGAGCGTGGCCGCCGCCGAGACGAGGCGCTGGCCGGGGTTCTCGCCGAGCCACTTGAGGAGCACGTTGCCGCCCAGGGAGACACCCACGGCCGCGAGCGGCACGTCCGGCGCGCGCGCCGCGAGCGTCCGGACGACGAAGTCGAGGTCCGTCGTCTCGCCCGAGTGGTAGAGCCGCGGCAGGCGGTTCATCAGCATCCGGTCGAGGTCGTCTGGGTCGCGGGCGCACGAGCGGAAGTTCAGCGCCGTCGCGGCGAGGCCCAGCCTGCGCGCCACCGCGAGGAAGCCCTGCACGTAGACGGAGTTCGAGCTCCCCTCGAGTCCGTGGAGCAGGATGACGCGCGGCGCGCCGGCCGCGGCGCCGGAAGGCGCTGCGTTCCCTGCCGCGGCGTCCAGGTGATCCACCAGGAGCTCGTCGCCGTCCGGCGTGACGAGGGCCTCGCGGCGCGTCTCGACGAGCCGGCGCGGCCGGGTGAAGCGCCCCCACACGGTCTGGGGATGCGGGCCCGGAAGCCACCAGGCGGGGCGAAAGCCGCTCACCTTGGTACGATCCCCCCATGCATGTGGAAGTCAGACAAGCCGACGATGTCGTCATCGTCGACCTCTCGGGGAAGCTCGTGTCGGGTCTCGGCGAGGAGATCCTGCGCGAAGTGGTGAACGAGCTCCTCGCGGAGCAGTGGAAGAAGATCCTCCTCAACCTCTCGGAGGTTCCCGGCATCGACAGCGCCGGCGTGGGTGAGCTCGTCGCCAGCCTGAAGATCAGCGAGCGCTTCGGCGCGAAGCTGAAGCTCCTGAATCTCCACGAACGGGTTCGCCACAGCCTCCACCTCTCCCACCTCCTCCCGTCCTTCGAGGTCTTCGAGAACGAGAAGGACGCGCTCCAGAGCTTCCAGGTGACGTGAAGGTCGTCTGCCTCTCGGACACCCACGACCGGCACGCCGGCCTCACGGTACCTGACGGCGACCTTCTGGTACACGCCGGGGACTTCACCGGCCACGGCGAAAGGGACGCGATCGAGCGCTTCGACGCGTGGCTCGGCACGCTACCCCACGCCGAGAAGATCGTGATCGCCGGGAACCACGACTTCCTCTTCGAGAGGAGCCCGCGGGAGGCCCGTGCCCTCATCACGAACGCGGTCTACCTCGAGGACGAGGCTCACACCACGACGTCTGGCCTGCGGGTGTGGGGGAGCCCGTGGCAGCCGTGGTTCTTCGACTGGGCGTTCAACCTCCGCCGCGGCGCGCCGCTGAAGGCGAAGTGGGACCTCATCCCCGAGGGGACGGACCTCCTCGTCACGCACGGCCCCCCGATGGGCATCGGCGACGAGATCGTCTCCCGGATCCTCCGGAACAAGGAGCACGTCGGCTGCGCCGACCTGCTCGAGGCCGTGGAGCGCCTGAAGCCGCGGCTCCATGTCTTCGGCCACATCCACGAGGGGCACGGCGTGACGGTGCGGGGCGCGACGACGTTCGTGAACGCGTCGAGCTGCGACCGGGCCTACCGGCCCGTCAACCCGCCGATCGTCGTCGACCTCTGATGCTCGCGATCGGCGAGCGGGCCCTCGCCTGGCGGCGTCGCCTCCTCCGCTTCGGCGTCCGCGAGAACGCGCACCTCCGCGAGGGGAACACCGTGGCGCTCTACCCGGAGGGGTGCCACTTCCTCGAGGCCTGGATGGAGCTGATCGGACGGGCCGAACGAACCGTCGACCTCGAGATCTACGCCATCGACGACGACTCGGTGGGACGCTCCCTCGTCGACGCGCTCGCCGCCGCCGCGCGCCGCGGCGTCGTGGTGCGGATGATCTACGACGCCGTCGGGAGCCTCGACGGCCCGCCGCCGCTCGAGGAGCTCGAGGGGCTCGGCGCCCTCGTCGTCGCGTACCACCCGATCGCGCCGTGGCGGATGCGCGGCAACCCGAACCACCGCAACCACCGGAAGCTCGTCGTCGTCGACGACACCGTCGCCGTGCTCGGCAGCGCGAACTTCACGGAGGAGTATGACCTCCGCTGCCGCCCCGACGCCTTTCGCGACGTGGGGCTCGGGATCCTCGGCCCGGTGGTGAAGGACATCGCCGACGACTTCCGGGCGAGCTGGCGCCTGGTGAGGGCCGAAGCGCTCCCGCCGCCGCAGCCGCCCCGGTCCGGGCTGTCGCCGCCCGGCAAGCTCCTCGAGGGCGTCTCGGCTCAGCTCGTGAGCGGCCTCCGGCTCGGTGACTTCAGCGCCCTCCGCCGGCTCTACAGCCTCTTCCTGAAGAACGCGCGGCATTCGATCCTCATCGCGAACCCGTACTTCGTCCCGAGCCGCCGCCTGCTCCGCGCCCTCCGCGGCGCCGCGCGGCGCGGCCTGCGCGTGGAGATCCTGACCGCGGGGGAGACCGATCAGCGCTGGGTGCAGCTCGCGAGCCGCGCCACGTACGGCCGCCTCCTCCGCGCCGGCGCGCACGTCTACGAACGGAACGACCGGATGCTCCACACCAAGGCGGCCGTCCTGGACGACGAGGTGGGCGTCGTCGGGACCGCGAACCTCGATTCGCGGAGCGTCTTCCACAACCTCGAGGTCAACGTGAACGTCCACGACGCTCGGCTGGCGGCGACCCTCTCCGCGATCCTCGCGGAGGACCGCGAGGCGAGCGTCGCCATCGACCGCGACGAATGGGCGCGACGGCCGCTGAGGACGCGCCTCCTCGAGCGGTTCGCCTACCTGTTCCGCTACTGGATGTAGTCGGCCTCCCGCCCTTCGGGCACCCTCTCCCGCAACCGGGAGAGGGCTTTCAATTCGCCTGCCTTCTCCACCAAGCGGGGAACGTGACGCCGAGCGCCGCACGAGGGCGCAACGGAGCTACCCGGCGAACCGCTTCCGGAGCGCCGGCGGCATCAGCGGACACGCGTCCTTCTTGCGGCCGAACACGCGATATCGGACCGCAGCAACGCCGTCGTAGAGACGGTCGAGGAGCGCCTTGGGGAAAATGCCGGCCACGGTGCCCGCTGCGCGCCAGAGGCCTCCGAGACGCGCGAGGAGATGGAGCGCGGCGCTCGACTTCACGAGGACGTCGCCGTTCGCGCGGCGCACGACGACGCTGTCGGGAAGCGTCCGGCGGACCTCTTCCGGCACGAGCGCGGCGAAGGTGTCTCCCTGGAGCGCGGCGAAGCGGAGCGTGCCGGCGGCGTCCTCGGCCAGGAGGAACCGGATGAAGCCGTGGCAGAGGCCGCACGAGCCGTCGTAGAAGACGATCTCGTCGCGGCCCTCGCGGGGCGGGATCCAGGCAGGGTCGAACGTGAAGAGGTGAAGGAAGACCATGCCCGGACCGGCCGCGAACGGATGCCGCGCGGCGAGGAGGCCGAGCTGAACGAGGAGGATCGCCGCCCAGGCGAACGGGCGGAGGAGTGGCGAGAGCAGCAGGGACACGAAAAGCATCCCTCCCCACGCGATCCACTTCGCGGCGCCGTCCGGAAGCTCGAGCGGGATCGACGGGAAGCGAGCGAGCGAGTGGACGTACCCGGTCGCGAGGGCGATCCACATGACGAGGACCACCGGCTGCGGCATCCGCCACGAGCCGGCGGGATCGACCCGGCCCCGCGCCGCGACGGAGCCGTACGGCGCCGGTGGAATGAAAAGGGTGCCGAGAAGGAGGAGGACGATCGCGACGGAGTCCGGCAGCGCGAGCGGCTCCCGGAAGGGGACCGCGAGCCAGAGTCCGGCCAGGATCGCGGCGGCCGGCCGGTCGAAGGCCCCGAGCGCAAGGAGGATCGCGGCGGCGACACCCAGCGTCCAGAGCGCGATCCAGAGGACCTCGCCGGCGGAGACCGCGCCGCCGAGAAGGAGCGCGAACCGGACCAGCAGGAACAGCCCGAACAGGATCCGCCAGACGCTGTATGTCCCTCCGGTGAGGAGCGCGGCCCCATTCGCCGCGACACCTGACGATGTACGTCTCGGTCCGATCAACGCTCCCGCTCCCGCTCCCGACACCCGGCTCCGGCTCCGACTCCTACTTCGTGGGCGAAGGGCATGCGGAATCGTAGCGGTTCTCCGGAGTCGGGAGGAATGAGGGGCAGGAGCGCGTTCGGAATCGGAATCGGAATCGGAAATCGGGAGCGGGAGCGGGAGCGGGAGCGGAGAGTGTGCGCTACCGCGCGTGGAGGGCGGCGGCCAGGCGTCGCACTCCGGCTCGGTAGAGCTCCGGCACCGGGAGCAGGCTCAGCACGAGGAACGCCTCGAACGGAAACTCGTAGAAGTGGCCCGGCTGGACGAGGACGTCCGCGTCGTTCAGGAGTCGGAGCACCAGCTCTTCCTCCGGCTCCGTCGCCGGAACGCGAAGGACGGCGGACCAGCCGCCGCGAAACGGCGACACCGTGGTCGCGCCGCCGGCGGGAAACGCGCGCTGGAGCGCGTCGAGGTTCAGCTGGACGCGCTCCCTCACGGCGTCCGCCGCGCCGGCGCCGGCTTCGAGGAGATCCGGAAGCGCGACCTGCACGGGCGCGCCGACGGAGAGGAACGTGTCGGCGATCCAGGCGAGGCGCGGCTCCACGGCGTCGAAGGGGCCGCCGCAGAGGATCCAGCCGAGCTTCATCTGCGGCAGCGCGGCCGACTTCGAGAGGCCGCCCAGCGAGAAGACCGGCACCTCGCTCGCCTCGGCCGCGGCGACGCGGACGTCGTCGGGGCCGTCGGCGAACCGGTAGTCGAGGAAGACCTCGTCTGAGATCACCGCGAAGCCGCGCGTCCTTGCGAGGTCGAGGAGGCGCTCGAGCTCGCGGCGCGCGACGCCGCTCCCCGTCGGGTTGTTCGGGTTGACCAGGACCACCGCGCCGATCCGCCGCGAGGCACGGTCGAGCGCGGCCTCCACCTCGCTCGCGTGGAAGCCCCAGCCGTCCTCCGCGGTCAGCGCGTACCGGTGGACGGAGACGCCCTCCAGCTCCGCCAGCGCGTCGAGGAGCGGGTAGCTGGGCGACGGGACGAGGACGCCATCGCCCGGGTCGCAGAGGAGCTTGAAGAGCCACGCGTACGACTCGCTGGAGGACGCCGAGAGGAAGAGGCGCTCCGGGTCAGCGGCCACGCCGTGCCGCGCGTACGCCGCGGCCACCGCCTCGCGCGCGCTCTGGAGGCCCTTCGGATCCGGGACGTAGTCGGCCACCGCCGGCGCGGCGAGCGACGCGAACCCTCGCCCCGGCGGAAACGCCAGCCCCACCGCCGTCGGGTTCGTGGCGGTGAGGTCGGCGTAGGGGCGCGTCCGCGCGGCGAGGGCCCGCGTCAGGCGATTCGGCGTGAGCTGCGCCGGGAAGCGGCGCGAGAAGGTCAAGGAACGGCGCCGAGCTTCGCCATCTCCTTCGGGTCCCACGGCGACGGCGCGCCGCCGAGGTACTTGTGGAACCAGTCGAGGTGCGCGGCGTAGTAGAGCGCCATCTCGTACCAGGCGGGCCAGTGGCCGGCCTTCTCGAACACGATGAGGCGCGACGGGACGCCCTGGCTCTTCAGGTCGGTGAAGAACCCGAGCGACTGCGTGTAGGGGACGCGGAAGTCCTTCTCGCCGGTGATGACGAGCGTCGGCGTCTTGAACTTCTCCACGAACTCCGACGGCGACTGGATCCGGTACTCGGTGGGGTTCTCCCACGGCGTGCCACGCAGGTCCCACTTCGGGAACCAGAGCTCCTCGGTGGAGCTGTAGAACGCGCGGAGGTCGTAGAGGCCCATCATCGCCGCGAGGGCCTTGAACCGCTGGGTGTGCCCGGCCAGCCACATCGTGGCGTAGCCGCCCCACGACCAGCCCATGGCCCCCATCCGGTCCTTGTCGACGTACGGAAGAGCGGCCAGATGGTCGGCGACGAGCTGCACGTCCTGCATCACCTTTCCGTTCCAGTCGCCGGAGATGGCCGACGTGTACTCCTGCCCCCAGCCCGTGGAGCCGTGAGGGTTCGGGAACGCCACCACGTAGCCGCAGCCCGGATAGACCTGCCAGTCGCCGCGGAAGGCGTCGGCCCACTGGCTCTGCGGCCCGCCGTGGATGTTCAGGATCAGGGGGTACTTCTTCTTCGGATCGAAACCGTGCGGCTTGACGATCCACACCTGGACCGGCTTGCCGTCCGCGCCCTTCACCGAGATCTCCTCGGCGGGCCGGATGTCGACCTCCTTCTCCACCGGCTCGTTGTGGAAGGTGAGCCGCCTCTCGAGGCCGATGCCGGCCTTCGTGATGTCGAGCCGCCAGAGCTCCGACGGGCTGCCGATCCGCCGCCGCGACACCACCGCCCACTTCTCGTCGGGCGAGATCGCCCAGCCGTCGAGCGTCCCCACCTCGGTGAGCACCTTCGTCTTGCCCGTCTCGAGGTCCAGCTCGTGGAGCGGCGTCCGACCCTTCACCTCACCGATGAAGTAGATCCGGTTGCCGTCGTTCGAGAAGCGGAAGTCGGTCACCCAGTTGTCGAACGCCTCCGTGACCGACCAGCGCTGGCCGCCCTTCCGGTCGGCCATGGCGATCCGGAACCGGTCCGACTCGTACCCCGCGAAGAGCTGCGTCCGGTGCGCGATGTAGGCGCCGTCCGGGGAGAAGCGCGGCGTGCCGTCGTACGCGAAGTTCGCCGCGGTCAGGGGTCTCGGAACGGTGGCGTCGCCGTAGATCCAGACGACGTAGACGTCGCTGTTCGTCGAATGGCCTACCTTGGGGTCGCGGTTCGACGTGAACGCCAGCTCCTGCCCGTCGGGCGAGAAGGCGTAGTCGAGCGACCCGCCCACGGTGAAGGCCGGCGAGTCCCAGTCGCCCGGCGTCAGGTCCTTCGGCTGCTTCGGCCGCACCAGCTCCACCAGCAGGAGATGGGTCCGCTTTCCCTCGTGCCACGCGTTCCAGCGCCGGTAGAGGAGGTCGTCCGCGAGGTGCGCCTTGATCTTCCCCTTCTCGCGCTTCTCGTCGAGGTTCTTGTTGCACGCCGGGTCCGCGCCGCACTCGGGGTAGACGTCGGCCTTCACGACGAGCTTGCGCGCGTCGGGTGACCAGATCGGTCCGCCGACGCCGCCCGGAAAGTCCGTCTGCTGCTCGGGCTCGCCCCCCTGCATCGGGAGGAGCCAGAGCTGCGGGTCTCCGCTGCGGCTCGAGATGAAGGCCAGCCGCAGTCCGTCGGGCGAGAAGACGGGGGACTCGTCGCGGGTGTCGCCGAACGTGAGGGGCCGGGCGTTCTGCCCGTCGGGGTCGACCCGCCAGAGGTTCACGCGGCGCTTCGCGGTCTTGATGTCGCTCGTCGTCACGGTGTAGACGATCGTCTGGCCGTCGGGTGAGATCACCGGCTCGCCCACCCCCTTCAGACGATAGAGATCCTCGAGCGCGAACGGGCGGCGCGCGGTGACCGCCGACGGTGCGGCGTCCTTACCTTTCTTCGCCTTCGTCTCGGCGGCGACGGCAGGGGCCGAGACGAGCGCGAGGAGCGCGAGGGCGACGGGAATGTGCTTCTTCAACGGATCACCTCCGGACTGGCGAGTTTAGCGACCTCCCTATACTCGATTCGAGATGATCGACCTACCGAAGAAGATCGGGCGCTACAGCGTGCTCGGTCTCACCGGCCAGGGCGGAATGGGCGAGATCTACATCGCCGTCGATCCGGGCCTCGACCGGAAGGTCGCCATCAAGGTGATGAAGGCGTCGCTCCAGAGCGACCCGACGATGGTGGCGCGCTTCCTGGCGGAGGCGCGAACCGTCGCCACGCTGAACCACCCGAACGTCGTGACGATCCACGAGGTGGGGATCACCGGCATCGCGGACGAGGGCGTCCCACCCTCGCTGCCGTACTTCGTGATGGAGTACATCGAGGGGGAGTCTCTCCTCGCCGTCATGGGGCGCGAGCGGCTCACGCCCCGGCAGGCCGCCGGCTTCGCTGTGCAGGTGGTCGAGGGGCTGAAGGCCGCGCACCAGAAGAGCCTGATCCACCGGGACGTGAAGCCGTCGAACCTGATGGTCACGTCCGACGGCCGGGTCAAGATCCTCGACTTCGGCCTCTCGAAGCTGATCCGCGATAGCGCGAGCAAAGAGCTCCTGAAGCTGACCGCGGACGGCATGGTGACGGGCACGGTGGAGTATCTGAGCCCGGAGCAGGCGCTCGGGAAGCCGCTCGACCACCGGACCGACCTCTTCTCGTTCGGCATCGTCTTCTTCGAGATGCTCGCGGGCGAGCACCCGTTCGACGGCGAGAGCGCCACCGAGAAGATGGCCCACATCCTGACGCAGCCGCAGCGCCGCTGGCCCGCCGAGGCCAGGGTCCCGGAGGCGCTCCAGCGCGTGGTGGACCGGGCCCTGCAGAAGAAGCTCGAGCTCCGGTACCAGAGCGCCGGCGAGATCATCGCGGATCTCGACGCGTACCTGCGCGAGGCGGCGTCCGGCCTCGCCTCGCCCCCCCGGGACGGCGCCACGGCCGCCGTCCCCGCGCTCCGGGAGGAGCCGCCGGCAAGCCGGCGCCGTGAGGCCGGCCCCCTCCTGGCCGTGGCGCTCCTCGCGGTCGCGCTCGCCGGCGCCGTCGCGCTCTGGAAGCGGGGCGAACGGGCTCGGGACGCCGCGCCCGCCGGCTCCACCTTCACCCCCGTCCAGATAACCACCTCCTCCGGCATCGACGTCTTCCCCACGTTCTCGCCGGACGGGAACGTCCTTGCGTACGCCTCGGACCGCTCGGGCCGGCTGGAGATCTACGTCCGCCAGCTCACGGCGGGCGGCAGCGAGATCCAGATCACGAAGGACGGCGCCGACAACCTCCAGCCCGCGTGGTCGCCCGACGGCCAGAAGATCGCCTACATCTCGAAGGCGAAGGGGGGGATCTGGGTGGTGCCGGCGCTCGGGGGCCTCCCCCGCCGCGTGACCGACTTCGGCTCCCGCCCGGCCTGGTCGCCCGACGGCTCCGTGATCGCGTTCCAGTCCGATCCGTTCTTCGACCTGAACGCCGGCGCCTTCTCTGCCCTGCCGCCGTCGGCGATCTACGTCGTCGCGTCCAGCGGCGGCGATCCGGCGCCGGTGACGAAGCCCGGGGCGCCGACGGGGGGCCACGGATCCCCCACGTTCTCGCCCGACGGAAAACGGATCGCCTTCGTCACCTACCTCCGGCCTACGTCGGAGCTCTGGTCCGTCGGCCGCGACGGCAAGGACCCGAGGCTCCTGTCGAAGACGCAGCCCTACTACTTCGACCCCGTCTATTCGCCGGACGGGAAGTGGATCTACCTGAGCACGGCGAAGGAGAACACACCCTCGGGCGCGGGCCTCGGGCTCTGGAAGATCGACCCGAAGGGCGGAAAGCCGATCGAGGTGCTGAAGATCGGGCAGTCGACCGCGCGCCACCTGGCGATCACGCGCGACGGGAAGAAGCTCGCCTACAGCGCCCTCTTCACCACGAGCAACCTCTGGTCGGTGCCGTCGACGGAGGGCGGCACGCCGGTGCAGATCACGCACGGGAACAGCCGCAGCACGCGCCCCGCCTTCTCGCCCGACGGCACGAAGATCGCGTACTCGTCGTTCCGGACGGGCGTGCCGAACGACCTCTATCTGATCGACGCGGACGGCAGGAACCCCGTCCAGCTCACGACGCATCCCCTGGCCGACGACTTCCCGTCCTTCTTCCCCGACGGCACGCGCCTCGCGTTCTACTCCACGCGGCTCGGCCACCCGGCGCTCTTCGAGCTCTCCCTCCGGGGCCGCGGTGAGAAGCTGCTGGCCGACCTCGGCGAGGGGATGGAGCTGGGGCGGATGTCCCCCGACGGCAAGTGGATCGCGTACCACTCGCGAAAGGGGGGGCCGGTGAACGTCTGGGTGGCCGACGTGGACGGTAAGAACCCGCGCCAGCTGACGTTCGACACGGAGCTGATGGGCTTCCCCTGCTGGTCCGCCGACAGCCGGTTCATCGCCTTCGAGGTGAAACGCGGCGACGACTACCACATCGCCTTCGTCCCGCGCGAAGGGGGAACGCCCCAGCAGCTGACGTTCGCGAAGGGAATCGACTGGCCCTATTCGGTGGCGCCCGACAACGACACCATCGGCTTCGCGAGCGAACGCGCGGGCTTCTGGAACATCTGGACCGTCTCGAAGACGACGAAGCGCGAACGGCGCCTCACGAGCTACCAGAAGCTGAACGCCTACACGAGGTACCCCGCGTTCTCTCCCGACGGCGCCCG
>Ga0154020_10004025_pt1 | contig 17548 bp, 18 predicted proteins | sample Klosneuvirus_201_FD_109709 | JGI IMG/M metagenome (GOLD analysis project Ga0154020, IMG submission 109709) | Active sludge microbial communities from wastewater, Klosterneuburg, Austria - Klosneuvirus_20160825_MG | ecosystem: Engineered > WWTP > Aerobic digester > Activated sludge | place...
AAAATCCTATAAAAAATCCCAATAAGGTGGCGGCGATGATTCCTGAAAAAGATACTAGTAGGGTGTTTAAAACACCAACCAGAAAAACCCGACCATAGGTTGAAGATGAGGTATCATAATGTATCAAACTTAGGGATATATCAAAACCAGCGGGTTGATTCCAAAAACCGAAACCAACATCCAGCCCAATTCTTGACAAATTATCGTGAGTGTTTTGGATCAGCCAATAAAATGCCGCTATTAAAGCTGCCACCAAGCAAATTTGAAAAAAAATGTTACGATATTTCTGGTTACTTAACACAAAAAATAGCCTTGTTAAAACCTATCTTTATAAAGAAAAACTAACAAATGCCTGGAAAAAATCACAGGCATCTGTTGTTCTTAATCTATTAATCTTTACATGTTTCTAAAGGAATGGCGGGGCATACATTAATCCCCCCTTATTCCACAGGTTATTCAAACCACGCTGTTGGTTTAGGGGGGTACTAACGCCCACATTGCGTTCGAAACTTTCACCATAATTGCCAACCTGCTTAATGATCTGAAAAGCCCAGTCACTGGAAAGATTTAGCATTTTTCCATAGTCACCTTGAACACCAAGCAAACGTTGAATTTCTGGATTAACTGATTGACGCATACTATCAACATTTGTTGATGTTATGCCTAGTTCTTCTGCAATTAACATGGTATTTAGGGTCCAACGTACCACATCTCCCCAAGCATTATCGCCATGGCGGACAACTGGTCCCAATGGTTCTTTGGAAATAACATCCGGAAGGATGATGTGGTCTTTCGGGTTGGCCATGACCGATCTTTCGCCTGCCAATCCCGAACCGTCCGTTGTATAAGCATCGCAACGTCCATCTTGATAAGCCTGCCGTGCTTCTTCGTTTTTGGCGAAAGTCAAGGCTTTCATTCCTAAATTATTTGTCCGGGAATATTGGGTCAGGTTGAATTCAGTAGTTGTACCTGTTTGCACGCAAACGGTGGCACCCTTAAGCTCGGATGCACTTTTGATGCCGGAATTGCTTCGAACCATAAAGCCCTGGCCGTCATAATAATTAACCCCAATAAAATCGAGCTTTAGGTCAACGTCCCTTGAAAAATTCCAAGTCGTATTACGGGCCAATAAATCAACCTCGCTCGATTGTAAAGCGGTAAAACGCTCCTTGGCATTTAAGGATTTATATCTGATTTTGCTTGGATCGCCAAACACAGCTACGGCCACTGCCTTACAAAAGTCAATATCAAGCCCTTTCCATGTTCCTTTATCATCGGGGGCTGCAAATCCTGCCAACCCTGTGTTAATACCGCAATTCAGGTAGCCACGTTTTTTAACATCTTCTAACGTACCTGCTGAAGCCGATTGATAGGTTATTGATGCGGTAATAACGCCAATAAATATAGCAGTCAGTGAATGCCTCATATAAGATTCTCCCTTTATTTTGTTATAAAATCGCAGATCACCATCTGCCATTTCTTAATTAATTGCTAAGCATCTTTGTTGATGGGCGAAATTTCGCAATTAAAAATATAGTTATTATTGTCTAATATTGTATTGTTGGTTTATTGTTATCGTCAACCTTTATCATTCGCTGTTGGAATTTAAATAGGATGGTTAAACTTATTCGTATGTGTACGTGGCATAGGGTTATTGTACTGATCGGAATATTTATGATGTGGGATGATGCAGCTTTTGCCCAATCAAAACCACGTTTAACAGTGTTTGCAGCGATTAGCAGCCGTTCGGTTGTCCAGCCTTTATTAAATTTGTTTCAAACAGAAAAAAACGTGGAAGTGCAGGTTTCATATGCTTCTAGCGCTATACTGGCCAAGCAAATTCAGCGCGGGGCTAAGCGGATATATTTATTTCTGCAGATCAGGATTGGGTTGATTATTTAGAAGGTATGCATCTAATTGTTAAAGAAAATATTAAGCCTTTCCTAGGAAACAAATTGGTTCTTGTTAGCCATCAAACAGATAACACTGTCCCGTTTACTGATATAAGTTTGGTTCATAAATTACTTTCATCAGATGAAAAAATCGCTGTTGGCGACCCCCAAATTGTTCCTTTGGGACGGTATACAAAACAAATGCTAGAAAATTTGAAATTGTCGGAATTGGTTCAATCCCATTTGGTGAAAGCGTTGGATGCACAAGCAACGGTTAAATTAGTTGAAAGAAGGGAAACCAGGTTTGGTTTTGTTTATTTGACAGACGCATCAGCAAATCCAATGCTGAAGATATTATTTATTTTTCCATCATATAGCCATGGCCCTATCATATATCCGGTTGCATTAATAGGCAATCAACCCAGTGCTGATGCGATTGTTTTATATCAATTTTTACGGGAAAAGCGTCATCACCTACTGATTGAGCAGCAAGGTTTTTCTATCCCATGATTTTGACGGAAGCGGAATGGCAAATCATTGCTTTAAGTATTAAGGTTGGATTCTGGAGTTGTATGCTTAATTTGGTTCCAGCTTTCAGCATTGCTTGGGTATTATCAAGAAAGAAATTCTGGGGACGTTTCATCGTGGAAGCTTTAGTTTACCTTCCACTGATTTTACCCCCTGTAGTTGTCGGATATGGACTTTTATGGGTCTTCGGTAACTTTGGGTTACTAGGAGAATGGTTGAACTTATGGTTTGGGTGGGATTTTGTTTTTTCTTGGTATGGTGCTGTTTTGTCATCTGCCATCATGGCATTCCCTTTAATGGTTCGCAGTTTTCGCCTATCAATCGATCATATGGGGTTTGCCTGGGATCAAACAGCCCAGATATTAGGGGCAGGCCGCTTAAGAATATTATTAACCATTGTTTTGCCTTTAATATTGCCGGGAATTTGTGCGGGTGTTTTTTTAGGGTTCGCCAGAAGCCTGGGGGAGTTTGGTGCAACCATTACCTTTGTTGCGAATATTGCCAACCAAACCCAAACCCTGCCTTTAGCAATTTATTCATTAATGCAACAACCAGGCGGTGAAACACTTGCTTGGAGGTTATGTTTATTTTCTTTGGCGATTGCTTTTATAGCTTTAACCGCTTCTGAATATCTGATCAGACGTTGGCATAAACAGTATTTTTTATAAGGATATAGGGGCTTTGGTAGGATGGGTATAGAGGTTGAGCTTTACCACCAAATTAATCAAGATTTTTTATTGGATATCAGTTGTGAGTTGCCTGATGTGCAGGTCATGGGTATTTTTGGAAAATCCGGCAGTGGTAAAACCACCTTATTAAACATGATGGCCGGTCTATTGCGCCCGCAAAAAGGCAAAATAAAAATCAATAATACCGATTGGCTTTGCACGCAGTCTGGCATCAATGTTCCGGTTAGGAAGAGGGGAATTGGTTATGCCTTCCAACATCAACAGCTTTTTCCTCATTTATCGGTAAAATCTAATATATTTTATGCTAAAAGACCGATAGCCAAATGGTTGCCAGAAAATGCTATGAGGGTCATTGAAGAATTAGGGATTTCACATTTACTAGATCGCTTTCCTCATCATCTTTCAGGAGGAGAGAAGCAACGTGTTTCTTTGGCTCGCACCTTAATATCAAGCCAGCAACTGTTATTGCTAGACGAGCCCACCACCGGTCTTGATAAAGGCCGCAAAGAAAACTTCTTTCGTCTTTTTGAACCGTATAAAAAAAATATGATGCCGGATAAAATAATCATTTTTTACGTATCCCATTATTTAGATGAATTGATCCAGATGGCCGACCATCTGATGATTTTAGATCAGGGAAAAGTTGTAGCAGTCGACCAAAAAGCTAAAGTGCTTCAAAAGCACTATCATGTTTTAGGGTTAAAAAATCCCTTAAATTCATTAACGGTTCAGGCTTTATCACACGATATTCAGAATCGGAAAACAATCATACAAATGGGAAACAACCAGCTGATAATCCCTTTGACCCCAGAGTTTTTGTTAAATCAACCCACCCATATTTATATTGAGGGCAGTTTAATCCATCTCCAAAACCCTTTATTCGATTCTAATCCTTTAGTGCCTTTATCTGGTAGTCACCCCATTAAAGGCCAAATAACTAAAATAATTGCTGATTCGCTTGTATGCAGGGTGGATATAAATATTGGCCAACCCCTGTTAGTTCACAACCCATCTGTTTTACAAACAATTATCCCTCGTTACAAAATAGCTGATTGGTCCTTAATTGAGGGGCAACAAGTTCAATTACTAATATCACAAATGATGTTAGAAAATGGCACGATGATATGCTGCTAATTGAGTTGGTGGTTATAAACAGCAGTCCGGGGACATTTTCTTTTTAAAAACAAATGCTGCTTTTTTCAGCATCCAAGAACCTGCAACAAGTAAGGATGAAGTCGTGTCATCGGTATGCTATTGATAAAAAGTTCTTGCTGCCCCAAGAGAATCAATCCGTTTGGTTAAAAAAACAAATGTACCAATAGTTTCCTACATATAACAAAAGAAGGGGGGTAGATTTGGCGTGCCCGGAGGGATTCGAACCCCCGGCCAGCAGCTTAGAAGGCTGCTGCTCTATCCATCTGAGCTACGGGCACTTGAAAATCCATTTTTTAATGTGTCCAGGGCAACCGACGGTCGATCCGAAAATTATCTGCGTAATTTTTGGGCTTTATAATCTTCTTGGGTCCTTCCTCTACTATAAAATCCAGTCCCATATTCTTTGCATAACCTATTGCCTGGTCCAAACTCACAAAAAACATCCTTTGCCACGCCGTCGTATCGGAAGAGCTTGTCCAACCCGTTAAAGGATCAGCAGTTGGCGGTGTTTCAGGGATAATTTCAAGGATCCAGTCCCGTGTGTTGGCCAATCCAGACTGCGTAGCGGTTTTTGAAGGTTGAAATATTCTGGCTTTCATTAAATTTGCCTGGTGAATATAGGGTTTGAAATTGGCAATCAAGTTTTTTAAAATGGTCGGGGTGACTGGAATCGAACCAGCGACACCCTGCTCCCAAAGCAGGTACTCTACCAGGCTGAGCTACACCCCGCCAATTCATCAAAGCAAAGTAAGAGAAGTATATCGAAATTGCAAGAACAACTTTAATCATGCCAAGAACTTATGTTTTTAAATTTTGCCTGGTGTTAATTTTATCTTGGTTGATAAAGACTGTTAGCAAATATTTTTTTAGAAATTTTCAGTTATTGCCCTTTTGGAAGCTATCCTTGACAAAGATTATAAAGGTCAATCACAATATAGACAGAGTTTTAGCCGAAATAGTTCTATAGAAAATTATTATTATTCATTTGGCGTTATGTCCTGCTGTTAAACTTGTGTGCTAGGAGATAAGCATGGTAGCTAAACTGATACGGCCGTTTTTCTTAATTACAATTTTGTTTTTTATGGCAATTTTTTCTAACGCCGGTATGACCAGAGTTGGTATGCTTGGTGTAAGTGTTGGAATGGTTTTAGAGCCTCCCCATCTAGATCCAACAGCGGGGGCGGCTGGGGCTATTGATGAGATTGTTTATGCCAATCTTTTTGAAGGGCTGACCAAGATTGACCGTAATGGTCATGTACAGCCATTGTTGGCGAAAAGTTGGACTATCTCTGGGGATGGTAAAACCTATACTTTTTCTCTGGAGAAAAATGTTAGATTCCATGACAACACTTCTTTCGATGCCAATGATGTGATCTTTAGTTTTGAACGGGCAATGGCCCTAGATAGTGTTAATGCCCAAAAAAATCTTTTTGAGCCGATCCAATCGATGGAAGCCAAAGACCCATATACACTGATTATTCATTTAAAAAGACCAACCGGCGATTTTCTTTATAATCTGGGATGGGGAGATGCGGCTATTGTTGCCAAGGAAAGTTATGAAAACAACAAAATAAGTCCTGTGGGTACAGGGCCTTACCGGTTTGTCCGGTGGGATAAAGGCAATCAAGTTATATTGACCCGGACCGATTTTTACTGGGGAATAAGACCTTCAATTGACCAGGTTACATTTAAATTTATTTCGGACCCAACAGCTGCCATGATTGCGATGCAATCAGGGGATATTGATGCTTTCCCCAATTTCCCTGCCCCCGAACTTTTATCAAAATTACAAAAAGATCCAAAGTTTAAAGTGGTAATTGGGACGACAGAAGGGGAAACTATTTTAGCGATTAATAATCGACGCCCGCCCTTAAATAATAAAATAGTTCGTCAAGCGATTTGCCACGCCATTGATCGCCAATCTATTGTTGATGGAGCTATGTTTGGCTATGGTACACCTATTGGCAGCCACTTTGCCCCCCATCATCCGGCTTATATCGATTTAACCAAACAAAACCAGTATAATCCGGCTTTGGCAAAGAAATTACTATCAGAAGCCGGTTATAAACCCGGAGAATTGGCTTTGGTAATCAAACTGCCTCCACCGTCCTACGCCCGCCGCGGCGGGGAGATTGCGGCCGCACAACTGCAAAAAGCAGGCTTTAAAATTGATTTGATCCCGGTTGAATGGGCGCAGTGGTTAGATGACGTTTCCCGCCGCAAGGATTTTGATTTAACCATCATTTCTCATACCGAACCCCTCGATATCAATATTTACGCAAGGCTGGATTACTATTTCGGGTATGATAATCCTGCTTTTAAAGATATAATTAACTTGGTTGCCCAAACCACATCGGATGAGAAAAAAATCCCCCTGTATCAATCTGCTCAAAAGATGTTGGCAGATGATTCTGTCAATTGTTTCTTATTCCAGCTTGCAAAACATGGGGTTTGGAATGCCCAGTTGGGTGGGATGTGGGAAAACAGCCCCATCCAAGCAAACGATATGACAGAAGTTTTTTGGGACCTAAGATAAAAGTCCATTTTGGTGACCAATGAATGTGATAACTGTTATCTTCAGAAATCTGCTTTACTTGCTCATCATATCCTGGGTGCTCTTTTTGATTTTGAACCTATTGCCTGGCGATTCCGCCAGTTTTGTTTTAGGTGTGGAGGCCAGCCCGGAGACATTGCATGCCTTGCAGCAGCAAATGGGATTGGATCTACCCATTTTAGAGCGTTATGTGTATTGGCTTTCCCATTTTTTTGTAGGCAATTGGGGTTTCAGCTATATTACCCAATCCTCGGTGGCTGCCCTTATTGGCGATAAAATCCTGGTTAGTTTTTTATTGGCGTTATATGCGATGATCATAGCTTTAATCATCAGTCTCCCTTTATCGATCCTCTCGGCTGCAAAGGTAGGCAAAGTAGGAGGACACCTAGTTAATATTTGGGGCCATATTACCCTTTCTATCCCTAGTTTCTGGTTGGGATTTATGTTAATTATTTTCTTTTCCTTTGACTGGGGTATTTTCCCTGCTTCAGCCAGTTTAACAGGAAAAGACGGCTTCATAAATGGACTTTACAAGTTTTTTCTGCCAGCAATGGCCTTGGCTATCCCTCAAAGTTCCGCAATTTTAAAGTTGTTGCGCGCCTCACTGATCGCCACACAAAAACAGGCCTATATTGTTACCGCTAAATCAAAAGGGTTAAGCGATATCCAAATTCTATATAGGCATCGTCTTGTTAATGCCTTGCCTGCGGTGGTAACCAATATGGGGGGGCAGTTTTCTTTATTATTGGTTGGTGGAATTATTGTTGAAAATTTATTTCGTATTCCAGGAATTGGCCGTCAACTACTGTCGTCTGTCGAGCAGCGGGATATCCCAGTCATTCAGGCTATTCTCATGGTTTTAGTTGCGATGACTTTAATAGCCAACTTTCTTTCGGCTTTATGTAACCATTGGATTGATCCGCGGCCTTCACATATGTTGGAAAAATGAAATTAGTTCGGTCAGCCGGTTTTTTTTTAAGTGTCTTTTTTATTATGGTGGCGGTGATTGCAACTTTTTGGTTGCCAACCGATATCTTGGATTACGAGATACACGATCGCTTGCAAGCCCCCAATTCTTTTCATTTCTTGGGGACGGATCACCTGGGAAGAGATATACTATCCATGTTAATGGCAGGCACAACCAATTCTCTAGGTATTGCGATCGTTGCTGTTTTGCTTGGATCATCTATCGGTTTTTTTTTAGCGTTGCTAATGTGGGTTTGGCAGATTTCATGGTTAAACCGCACAATATTTTATTTAAGTGATAGCTTATTAGCATTTCCAGCTTTATTAACAGCCTTGATCTTGGCAACCTTTTATCGGCCGGGAATTCTTAATGTCATTATTGCGATTGCTTTATATAACATTCCTATCTTTATCCGGTTAACTGATACAACCCTCCGCACCGTCAGTAAAAACACTTATATTAAGGCTGCTTTTGCCATGGGGCAGAGACGCTTTGGAATGTTGCGGAAACACATGATGCACAGCTTAGCGGCTCTTTGGGTGGTGCAAATCGCCGTACAAATTAGTTTTGCTTTGCTGGCTGAGGCAGGATTAAGTTATCTAGGGTTTGGTATTACGTATCCGCAAACCAGCTGGGGCAAGATGTTATTTGATGGGCAAACTTTTATTGAGGATTATCCTTGGCTTGTGATTTGGCCTGGCTTATGTATGACATTAGCCGTTTTAGGATTCCAATTATTAGGCGAGTGGTTGCGAAAGAATCTTGATATTCCTTCGTGAATATTTTAATGTGCGGACTTTATTGGGGCAAACAATTATGATGATTGTCATGGCGGTTGATTGGTGATAATAAGCACGAAATAATGATCGAAGGATAGTTATAATAATGAACAAAACTGCCACAGAAAATACATTCACGCCTATTATGCGCCGGGGGTTGATGCTGGTTTTGTCCTCACCCTCAGGGGCTGGAAAAACGACCGTTTCCCGGATGCTTCTGGAAAAAAACAGTAATTTGGAAATGTCGGTTTCGGTAACGACCAGGCCACGCCGTCCTCAAGAGAAGGCTGGGGCAGATTATCATTTTATTGATTTGACTGCATTTAATAAAAAAATCGAACAACAAGAATTATTGGAATATGCTAAAGTTTTTGGCCATTACTATGGCACCCCCAAGGATACAGTGGTGCAGGCGCTGCATAAAGGACGCGATGTTTTATTCGATATCGATTGGCAAGGTACCCAACAATTATCTGAAAAAGCCCGTAGTGATCTGGTAAGTATTTTCATTCTGCCGCCATCGACCAGGGAATTAGAGCGTCGCTTGAAAGCCAGGGCGCAGGACAGCCTGGAGGAAGTAGCCAGGCGAATGGCTAAGGCGTCAGATGAAATGAGCCACTGGGCTGAATATGATTATATTGTTGTCAACCACGATGTGGAAAAAAGTGTGCGTGAGGTGCAGGCGATTCTTGAGGCTGAGCGGTTGCGTCGGGAGCGTCAAATCGGTTTGCACGAATTTGTGAAGGGTCTAAGAGAAGGGCGTTAGAATTTTACGTTTGAAATCATAGGGGCGAATAATGGGTTCTCCATCAAATAAAAAAACGGTGTTACCAGCGGTAGATATTCTACAGGAAAGACAGCAAATGTGGAAGAATTTTACTAAATTTAGTGTGTATGTGGCGGCTGTTGTTATTGTGCTGCTTGGTTTAATGCGTATTTTTCTTATTCATTAACGGTACTGAAATAAAAAAGGCCAAATAAAAAATTGGCCTTTTGCTTATTTCAAGCGCTAATTTTTTAGCTAATAATTTCTGTGCCACTAAAGAAAAAGACGATTTCTTGCTTGGCAGCCTCTAGTGAATCTGATCCATGAACTGAATTTGCCTCAATAGATTCGGCAAAATCTTTACGGATGGTGCCAGCCTCCGCTTGAGATGGATTGGTAGCCCCCATAATCTTACGGTTTAAAGCAACTGCATTTAACCCTTCTAAAACTTGCAGAACAACTGGGCCACTGGTCATAAAATCAACTAAACTTTTAAAAAAAGGCCGACTGCGATGGGCTTCGTAAAATTTCTCTGCTTGATTTTTGCTAAGCAAAAAACGTTTTTGAGCAACGATTTTTAACCCCGCTTCTTCAAAGCGCGCATTGATTTTTCCCGTTAAATTACGGCGGGTTGCATCTGGTTTTATAATTGATAAAGTTCTTTCCGTCATCATTTTTATTCCATAACATGAATTAAGCCCGAAGGGGCAGTAAGGCTAATAGGCAAAGATAAAGTCGCTGATTAGCAATTTGAAACATTTCAAACTGCAGGATTTACCCACTAAAAAGCAAAAAAAGTCAAGGAATAATTAACAAAGAACCCACTAACAATGGTTGGTGGGTATTAAGAATATTTTAATGATGCCAACAATCAATGACTGCTTGCGTAATATTTTTCAATAAACTGAAGTACAACTCTGGACTAGTATCAATATTGGCTCCGATTGGATCCAACATGCCAATCTTTACATTGGTTTTGGGGGTGCTTAAAATTCCTGCTAATTTTTGATTATTGAATTGAGGTTCTTGAAAAATACATATTTGAGGGTAAGCAGAAATTTTGTCTAAAATGTCGCGCAGACGTTTAATGCTCAAAGCTTCGCCTGGCGTTAAGGTTACCGAACCTACCACACTTAAATGATAACGTTTTTCAAAATATTGATAGGCGTCATGTGCAACTAAAATAGGCTTGCCTTGGTAGGGTGCTAAATTTTTGGTGATTACTTGGTCGATTGCATCCAAACGGATTTTTAATTTATCTAAATTCTTGGTGTAAACGGATTGATTTTTGGGATCCATGGCCATCAATTGATTGCTAATGTAAGTCGCAATTATTTTAGCGTTTTGGGGATCAAGCCAAAGATGTCCATCGATTGTGTCATTGGCTTCATTATCATGAATACAGGCATCATTATGGTTTTCATCTAACTCATGATGATCCATTTCTTCCGCATGATCGGCATGATGATCATCTTCTTGGCAGTGATCATGTTGATCCCAAACCCCTCCCTGACGTAACGAAAAAAGACTGAGGCCAGGGATATCTTGGACTTTAATGATGATTTGTGTATGGCGGGCATTTTTGACGTATGAATACATAAATGGGTCAATCGTATTTCCTACCCAGATAACAAGTTGGGCTTGCTCCAATTTCCGTATATCTGATGGTTTTAGGTAATATTCATGTTCTGATAAAAAACCGTCAACAATAACCTGGGGTTCTTTTATCCCCTGCATGAGGAAGGAAATTAAAGAATGAATCGGTTTAATACTTATAACTACATTTGGTGGATTTTGCCCGTAAGTTGGGTTGTTTAATAACGCTATTCCTATAAAAATAGTAAAAATAAATTTTAATGCCAACTTTTTAACCATCCTTGCTCCTAATCAGACTGTAAGATAAAGACAAAAAACAATTTACTATTGATATCTATAGTAATGTTATGTTATAACGTAACAATATCGAATTGGAAGTCAATAAAAAGTGTAACAATATGGGACAGATAGAACATAACCACCTTGATTGTATCGCCAAAGCCTTGCTACAAGCTGAAAATATCTGCCATGCAGCAGGTGAACAATTAACCCCGCTTCGTCAAAGAATACTACAAATGGTGTGGGGTAGCCACAAGCCAGTGACTGCTTATGAGGTTTTGAGTGAGCTTGCAAAAACTCAAAAGAATGCGGCACCCCCAACTGTTTATAGAGCTTTGGATTTTTTAGAAAAACGTGGCTTAATCCACAAATTAGAAAGTTTGAAGGCTTTTATAGGATGTATCGAACCAACAAGAAATCACACGGGATGCTTTCTTATTTGTAAAAAATGCCGATCTGTTCAGGAAAAACTAAGTTTTGACAGTGCTGCTTTTTGTAAGAAAATTACTCAAAACGATGATTTTAAAGTGGAATCGTGGGTGGTTGAGATAGAAGGATTATGCGTTTCATGTCAGTAAAAGATGAATTGTCTATCCCCCTATTAAGCGCTACTGATGTTCAGTATTCTAGGCAAAATCAAGTGATTTTAGAAAATATTAACCTCACAATTGAAAAAGGTCAGATTACCACCATTATTGGCCCAAATGGGGCTGGAAAATCAACCTTGATCAAGTTGTTCTTAAATATTTTAAAGCCCGATAAAGGATATATCCACCAACCTAAAAATTTAAAATTAGGATACATGCCCCAGCATTTTTCGATCAGCCCTTTCATGCCGATTTCCGTCAGATATTTTTTGAATTTATATTATTCTGCTGATCCTTTTTACAATTTTGCTTCGCTCATCAATTTTATGAAGATCGAAGAACTATTACCAAAGCAGATGCGTTATCTCTCAGGCGGGGAAAAACAACGGGTTCTTTTGGCTCGTGCCTTAATGAATAAACCAGATATCCTTATCCTTGATGAACCAACCGCTAATTTAGATATACAAGGTCAAGCTGAATTTTATGACTGGCTTGAGGGCATTCGCCATGAATTTGGTTGTGCGATTATTTTGGTATCGCATGATTTACACTGGGTTATGGCCAGTTCAGATCAAATTATCTGCCTTAATCGACATATTTGCTGCTTTGGTCACCCCACGATTGTTCGCCAACATGAGGATTTTCAAAATTTATTTGGCACTTCTTGGCAACAAAAAATGGGTTTTTATGAACATCACCATGACCATCATCATCAATAACAAATATTTTAGGACAGGCGTATGGTAGGCGATTTTTTTATGCGGGCGTTGCTGTGTGGAATTGCCATCGCCCTCATGGCGGGTCCGATGGGTTGCTTTGTTATATGGCGGCGCATGTCGTATTTTGGGGAAACGCTTTCGCATGCCACGTTGCTGGGCATAGCTTTGGCTGTGATGATACAGCAAAATTTATATGTAGGCATAGGCATCGTTTTAGTGGTTATCGTGGTTGTCTTAGCAATCTTAGAACGGCTGGAAAATTTTCCGCTAGATACAATCCTGGGGGTCATAAGTCATATTTGTCTGGCAGCAGGAATTGTAATTTTTAGTGTCACCAATTATCGACAGTATGGGGCAGATTTACAAAATATTTTATTTGGTGAAATTCTAACCGTTTCTTGGGGCGACGTCCTCAGTACTGCTGTTTCAAGCTTATTGGTCGTGATGGGGGTACTATTTTGTTGGAAACGTTTTATCATGGTAACGCTTCACCCGGAAATAGCCTTGACTAGCGGTATTTCTGTATTCCGAACCAATATATGGTTTTTGTTATTTTTGGCATGCGGTATTGCCTTATCTGTTAAAATTATCGGTGTTTTATTAGTTATCGCTTTATTGTTAATCCCTGCAACAGTTGCAAGATTGTTTAGCTCTTCCCCTATTAAGATGGCTTTAATTGCTTCTTTTATAGGTAGTTTGGCGGTTACAGGTGGGTTGTTGTTAACATTTTATTACGATACCCCTGCTGGCCCAACCATTATTTTAGCGGCCGCGGCTATTTTACTTACGGCTGTGGCTATCAGAAAAATAAAGGGGTTGCAGTAATTCTACTCATTCGCACTGCGAACAGAATTGGGTAATTTTTTCACAGGCCTCAGCTAATGCAGTATCTGAGGTGGCGTAAGAAATACGAAAATAAGGGCTTAGGCCGAATGCTGCGCCGGGCACAACGGCAACGCGAGCATGAGCTAGAAATAAGGAAGCCAGATCACTATCATTGGTGATCAAATAATTTCCTTTAAATTTTTTACCAATTAATCCCTGGCAAGATACGTATACGTAAAAGGCGCCATCAGGGGTTAAACAAGATAATCCAGGTGTTTTATTAATTTTATCTGCCACAAAATCCCGGCGTTTTTTAAAAGTTTGCCGAAATGGCTTAATAAAATCTTGTGGCCCATTCAAGGCAGCCACCGCTGCCGCTTGACTGATAGAGGAAGGGTTTGATGTGCTTTGCGATTGGATCATGGCCATTGCTTGGATCAAAGCTGTTTGGCCGCCTGCATAGCCAATGCGCCAACCTGTCATGCAATAGGTTTTGCTGACACCGTTCATTGTTAGGGTGCGGTGATAAAGATCAGGCGCAATTTGCGCGATGGTTAGGAAAGGTTGGTCATTGTAAATGAGATGTTCATAGATATCATCGGATAAAACATGAACATGCCGATTCTTTTTAGTTAATAATATGTCAGCAATTTCTTTAAGTTCTTGGCGGTTATACATGGCGCCTGAGGGATTACAAGGGCTATTTAAAACCAACCATTTGGTTTTTGAAGTGATGGCTTTATCTAATTGCTGAGGGGTTATCTTGAAATGTTTAAAAGAATTGGTTGCCAAGAATACGGGCACCCCCTCAGCTAACCTAACCATATCTGGGTAAGAAACCCAGTAGGGGCTAGGGATGATAACCTGATCACCTGGATTAATGGTAGCCATGAAGGCGTTATAAATAATTTGTTTGCCGCCAGTTCCCACGGATATTTGATTGTTTTGATATACCAAGCCATTTTCGCGCTTAAATTTTGCAGCGATGGCGGATTTCAAAGCGGGTGTACCATCGACAGCCGTATATTTTGTTTGTCCTTGCCTGATTGCCGTCATGGCAGCTTCTTTGATAAAATCGGGCGTATCAAAGTCTGGTTCGCCGGTGCTTAAATTTAATATTTTCACTCCCGCCGCTTGCAAAGCCATCGCTTGTTGGGCAATAGCTAAGGTCGGTGAAGGTTTGACATTATTTAACCGTGAAGATAACTCAATTGGTAGGTGATCCAAGGCCATGATTGATCAAAAAAATGATAGGAATTTATGATGTATTGCCCTAATATCCTACTAATTCCGTGGCAAAAGAAAAGATAATTTTATTAAAGCAGAGTTTTATAGGGTGTGATCCATCATGATAGCGGTTGACGGGTTTTTTATTGCGGGAATAATAGGTCTATTTTTCGGCGCATTTTGGGCAGGTTACGGCCTCCGCACGCGGTTCGAATTAAAATCCTGGATGATAACCCTTAATAATATTTTGAAAGGCCTTAATTATCAAGCGATCGTCGCGTCTAAGAAAAAAACTTCTATCAATTCAGGGTTTGCTAATACATCCCAAGAGTTTACGGTAAAGTCTGTCAAGTCTATCCTTGTAAAACCCTTATTACCAATGGCTGAAAGAGAAAAAGCGCAATCGAAAGTATTTTCTTCCTTTTGGATTGAAGTGGATTTACTGCAGCGGAAGATTATTCAGGTGGATGAAAAGCTGCAATTCAATAAATATTTATTTCAGCAACCTTTAGAAATTATCCTGCTTCCTTATTTGAATAATCATTCTAATACTCCAATTTTTATTAATCTATTAAATGACAAGCAGCAAAAAATAACGATTATCGCTTTGCATGCCCCCGCAGATGTCTTCAATCAACAGAACGCAAAGTTCAATTTATTAGTTTTTCAAGGTGTTGAGGCAGAACAATTCAACTATTTTCAGCAAGAATTATTAAAGTTTATTCAGGAGTTGCCAATTGGGGTAGGGGTTTTAAGCGAGCAAGCACAATTTGTTCAGGCCAATCAAAAATTGGAACAACAGATATATAGAACAGCAACTTCACTTGAAGAAAAAGCCTTAGGTGATCTTTCAATTTTTGAAGGTGAAAAGCAAATTGAAAAGAATTTTCAAGAAGCCCTAAATAATCACCAGACCCAATACATTGCCGAAACCAAATGGAAGACGAATAAAGGGCAAACTAGTCAACTGATCTTGCAACCATGGCCTTGGTTTAATTTTGTTATTCTTTATGCTTTAGATATTACCTTGCAACGGCGGTTGGAAAGCCAAGTCAATCAGTCCCAAAAAATGCAGGCAATCGGGCAGCTTGCAGGTGGAATCGCTCATGACTTTAATAACTTGTTAACCGCCATGATAGGATTTTGTGATTTGTTGTTAATTCGTCACCGGCCGGGCGATCAATCATTTGCAGATATTATGCAAATTAAACAAAATTCGCATCGTGCAGCTAATCTGGTTAGGCAATTATTAGCCTTTTCAAGGCAGCAGAATTTACAACCAAAGGTTTTAGTCCTGACGGATTTGCTTGCAGAACTATCACATTTGCTCAAAAGGTTAATCGGTGCAAATGTGGAATTGGATATTATTCACGGACAAAATCTTTTCTCTATAAAGGCAGATCCCACGCAGTTGGAGCAAGTCATTATTAATTTAGCAGTTAATGCCCGTGATGCCATGCCATCTGGCGGCAAGTTATTAATCACTACCCAAAATCGAACGTTAGATCACGAAATAAATGTGAACAATGAAACGATCCCTAGTGGAGATTACGTTTTGCTTAGCATTGAAGATAATGGTACCGGCATATCATCTGAAATTATGGACCGTATTTTCGACCCATTTTTTTCTACAAAGGAAATCGGCAAGGGTACGGGTCTTGGGCTATCGACGGTTTATGGTATTATTAAACAAACAAAAGGGTATATTTTCGTTGAAAGCGCCTTAGGTAAGGGAACCGTATTTTATATTTATTTGCCAAAATATCAGGCGGAACAAAATATAAAAGAAATCAACGATAACGATTTGGCAGCCAGCAAGATTGAGGATTTAACGGGGGTTGGAAACATTTTACTTGTTGAAGATGAAGACGCTGTCAGAATTTTTAGCGCCCGTGCTTTAAGAAACAAAGGATACCAGGTTATTGAGGCTAGAAGCGGGGAAGCCGCTTTAGAAATTATTAAACAACAAGTAGCGCCCATTGATTTACTTGTAAGCGATGTCATGATGCCACAAATGGATGGTCCTACCTTGATTAGAGAAGCACATAAAATTATCCCGGATCTCAAAGTTATCTTTATATCTGGTTATGCGGAAGATTCATTTCGTCAAAGATTACAAAATGATCAAGGTATCCAGTTTCTTCCAAAACCGTTTAGCCTGAAGCAATTGGCCGAAAAAGTCCAAAATGTGTTAAAGACAAAACGTTAAATTTCACTTGCAAGGATGGACAAACAATATAGAGTGATAATACATAAAAAAATGTAGGATTTCATTATAAAAAGGGAAGCATTTCTATGTCCAGCCCAGCTCGTTCCGCTGATCGCGATACAGGTGATAAAACCAAGGCCGTTGATCGCGATGCGTCTGATAAAACCAAGGCTCTTGATGCGGCTTTAAGCCAGATTGAAAGGGCGTTTGGCAAGGGTTCAATTATGCGATTGGGCCAAAATGGTAAAATTGTGGAAACTGAAGTTATTTCAAGCGGTTCTTTGGGCCTTGATATCGCTTTAGGTATTGGGGGTATGCCGCGTGGGCGTATTATTGAAATTTATGGCCCGGAAAGCTCTGGGAAAACGACATTGGCTTTGCATGTGATTGCAGAAGCCCAGAAAGTTGGTGGGGCTTGTGCTTTTATTGATGCGGAGCATGCCTTGGATCCGTCATATGCCCAGAAACTGGGTGTTAATATAAGGGAGTTATTGATATCCCAACCAGATGCTGGCGAGCAAGCTTTGGAAATCGTTGATACCCTGGTACGATCTGGCGCAATTGATGTGTTAGTTGTCGACAGCGTTGCAGCCCTTGTACCAAAGGCAGAATTAGAAGGTGAGATGGGGGATTCCCACATGGGGTTGCAAGCGCGGTTAATGAGCCAAGCTTTACGAAAACTAACATCATCCATTTCCCGCTCGCGTTGCATGGTAATTTTTATCAATCAAATCCGCATGAAAATTGGGGTTATGTTTGGAAATCCGGAAACGACC
>Ga0154020_10004026_pt1 | contig 17541 bp, 16 predicted proteins | sample Klosneuvirus_201_FD_109709 | JGI IMG/M metagenome (GOLD analysis project Ga0154020, IMG submission 109709) | Active sludge microbial communities from wastewater, Klosterneuburg, Austria - Klosneuvirus_20160825_MG | ecosystem: Engineered > WWTP > Aerobic digester > Activated sludge | place...
GCGCCAAGCCGCGCCGGCCAGCGTCAACTACGACACCACCGCCGGCATCTTGGCCTCTGACTCGAGCGGCTACTCCACGATCCAGTCGGGATCGATGCCCCGCGGTTCTGCTCGCCTCACCGCTGAGGAGACCGAGTCGGTGCGCATCTTCTTGGCCTGTGGCGCCGTGCGCGGGTCGACCACTACGCAGTAGCTACCCGCCGCTGCTCGGCTTCGCCTCGGCCTCGAGCACCATGATCGGCCGCGACTCCTGACCGTGCCGCCCGATCACCACGCGTTTCCCGAGCGCCAAGCTGACCCGGGTGTGGATGCGCCGCTCGTCCCCGTCGGTGCGCTTGCGGGTGATCTCAAAGCGCAGCACGGGTCGGGCGTCCTCCCCGCCATCGCGGCAGATCACCACCTCGTAGTGGGTGGTCGAGGTCCGATCCACCAGGTTGGCGCAGTCCTTGTCGCCGGCGATCGTCAACGTCGTCTCCAGCGCTGGCGTCCGCTTACCTCCTTCCTCGTCGGAGATGTACAGCGAGACCGAGAGCGAGCGATCATCTTGTTTGGGAGGCGCGGTGCCGATGCCGGCCGCGGCCGCAGGGAGCGACACCAATGAGGTCAAAGCCAAGAACCATAGTTTCATGAAGAGAGACTCCTTTGTCCGTCCGCGCGCAGCCAAAGCAACGGGCGTGCCGCGCCGGTCGACGCGCCTCCTGGCCCTCCGCGAGCCGGGGCTTTGCCAGCCTGTCCCAGCAAAGCAGTTGACAGGGACCTCGTGGCAAAGCGACCGAAGAGGCCATGACGGCTGCCGCGTTCTACGACCTCGACGGCACCCTCGTGCGAACCAACCTGGTCCACAGCTACCTCTACAACGCGGCCAACCAGCCCTCGCTGACCGGCACGCTGCTGAAGACCTTGGGCGGCGTGGCCCGCATCCCCATGTACTGGGCGGTCGATCAGTACGATCGGGTGGCCTTCAACGAGCTCCTCTTCTCCCAGTACAAGGGCGAGTACGAAGACCGGCTGCGCGAGCTGGCGGCTGATCACTTCAAGAAGGTGCTGGAGCCGGCGATCTACCCGGGCGCCTACACCTTGGTCGCCCAGTCGAAGAAGCGCGGCCTCCGTCAGGTCCTGGTCAGCGGCAACTTCGACATCTTCGTCCAGCCGCTGGCGGAGCACCTCGGGATCGACGACATCATCACCAACCGCCTGGAGTTCAAGAAGGGCAAGGCCACCGGCAAGCTCGTCCCCCCCGTGTTGGCGGGGGCGACCAAGGCCCGCTTCATCCAGGAGTACGCCCGCGAGCACTCCATCGATTTGCTCGCCAGCTACGGCTACTCCGACAGCTATTCGGACTATCCCATGTTGGCGGTGATCGGTCGGCCCGCGGCCGTGAATCCCGACCGCCGGCTCCTCCGCGCGGCGCGCAGCTTCGATTGGCCAGTGCTCGATCTCTCCAAGGAGTTCGAGGCTCCCTCGGCGCGCTAGGGTCGAAGCTCAGGGATAGCGGATCCGTCGGCGGAAAACCCAACCTCGAGGGATGGGCTTCAAGGTGTAGACGTAGCGCCGGAGCCCGGTCTCCCGCTCGCTCTTCGACTCCAGTACGTAGGGCTCATCGTCGATGTCGATGGTGATCATCTCGTCCCAGTCGGTGGGTCGGCTCCGCCAGATCTCGACCCGATCCCCGACGCGCCGCAGCTCATCGGCCGCGATCGGGCTGCGATCGGCCGCTGCGCTCTGCTTCCCTTTGAAGATCACCCGCTCGATCACGAAGAGCGGCAACGTCGCCAAGGTCTGCCCGGCCGCCCCCGCCGCCGCGCGGGCCATGCCCTCGAGGATGCTGAAGAGCCCGAGCCAGCCCCAGCCCGAGAAGAACAAGAAGCCGAGCCACAGCGTCGCGCCAAACACCATGTGCGAGGCTCGGTCCCCGCCCTCCGCCGCCTGAACCCAGCGGGTGACGTAGTCAGGGAACTTGATCCACAGGAGGAGGATCCCGCCAACGATCTGGAGGAGCCCGGTCAGCAGCGTGAACGGCGCGGCCAGTCGGTCATTCACGCTGAGCCTCTGCCGCCAGCGCGCCGGCAAGAAGCTGCACCCGATGGCGCCTAACCAGCCCACTACGATCCAGGCAGCTCCGGCTCCCCCAGGACGATCAGCGGGGTCGCTGGTTTGGTGGACTCCGAGGCGCCGCGCAGTCGCAGCCGCTTCTCGCGGAACTCCCGGGCGCGCTCACGAAACAGCCCCGACATCAGGCCGGCCAGCACGCGCGGATTGGCGATCTCCGGCGACCAATGGGGCTCCATCGCGATCACCATCTCCTCGGCGTTGGCATAGCGATCCTTGGGCCTTCGCATCATCGCCTTCTTCATCATGGCCTCGAGGCCTCGGGAGATGTTGGGGCGGAGCTTGCGAAGCTTGGGGACCTTGCCCTCGGCGATGTCGGCGATGACCTGCGCCTCGTTCTCGCCCTCATAGAGGCGCTGATTGGTGAGCAGCTCGAACAGGATGACCCCAGCAGAGAAGAGGTCGGACCGCGCGTCGATCGGTTCGGCGCAGGCCTGCTCCGGAGAGAGGTATCCGATCTTGCCGATCGCGGTGCCGACCTCGGCCTCGCCGTAGGCCGTGATGTGCGCGATGCCGAGATCTCCCAAGATCACCCGGCCGTCGAAGGAGACGAAGATGTTGTGAGGGGTGACGTCGCGGTGCACCAGACCGAGCGCGGCGCCCGAGTGCCCGGTGACGTTATGCACGGCCTCTAGGCCCTCGAGCATCTCCGAGACAATGAACATGCCGAGATCCGGCGGCAGCTCCACGCCCACGCGCTCACACTCGCCGATGATCTCCTTGAGGTTGGCGCCCTCGATCAGCTCCATCGCGATGTAGTAGCGGCCGTTCACCTCACCGGCGTCGAAGGTCTCGACCAGGTTGGGGTGGTGCAGGAGCAAGGAGAGGTCGGCCTCGGTCACGAACAGATCGAGGACCCGCTCGTCGGCGCGTTGGTCCTCTTTGAGCAGCTTCAGTGCGCAGTCGGTGCCCTCGCCCTTCTTTCGGGCGCGAAACACGTGACACATCCCGCCTTCGCCGAGCCGGCCGGTGATCGTGTAGTCGCCGAAGCTCACGGTCTTGGGCTTCGACGACTCCGTGGACATTGGCGAAGAATAGCCGCTGCTCTGTGGCCCGTCCACCCGGGGATTACTGGGGCTCGCGGCTGAGAAGCAGTGTTACCGCGCCGGCGCGCGCGCTGGCCAATCGCTCATCCCAGCTCGCCCCTTCGGTGTCGAGCACCGTGGCCAGCCTCGCGACACCTGGTGCCTCAAGCCACAGCTCGTAGACCGGCCAGCGCCCGGTGGGCTCGAACTTCACGGGCGCGACTGGCTGGAGAGAGGGGAGCATCAGGCCCCAGACTGCATCGCCACGAACGAAGTAGAGGATGTCGCGGTCCTCGATCAGGTCATCGCTGAGCACGACGTTGTCCGGGACCTCGTAGGGAGGAGCCAGTCGGCTCACGATCATCTTGTGCTTCTCGCGGTAGACGAAGAGGAATTCATCGGCATACCAGCGCGCCAGCAAAACGCGGCACCCGAAGTACGGGTTGTAAGTATCGACGTCGGTAATGGAGCGCAGCTCGCCCTCCCAGGCGACGCGCAGATCGATCTCGACGGGGACGTACCCACCTTCCGGCTTGTCGCTGCGCAGCTCGATCCAGGCCACTCGGCCGCTCGCGCTCTTGGCCCCGCCCAAGACCTCGCGGGTGAGGGTCACTGGGGGCGAGCTCAGGGTCCCGAGGCTGATCTCCGGCAGCCGCTCGCCGACGATCTCGATGTACGGGCCTGGCTCGCCGAGCGCGCCCCCGATCGCTTGGAGCAGCTCGGCGTGGGCGTCCCCCGTCATCAGATCAGCCCCCGCGCCTTGGTCTCCAAGTAGCGGGTGACTAGCGCCCCGGTCAGCTGATCGGCGAAGACGTCGAGCATCAGCACGCCGGCCCGCTGCATCTCACTGATGATGCGGTCTCTCCACAGGAGCACCTCGGCCGCCGCAGCCTGCGTGCAGATCGCCTCGGGCGTCTCGGCCAGGAGGGCGGCGCGGGACTCCACCTCCCGATCCTTGAGCAGCACGCACAACGGGAGGTGGTGCGGGAGCAGCTCGCGGGAGAGGCGCTGGATGCGGCGGGCGGTGGGATCGTCGATGGCGTGCGTGATGAACACCACCAGCGTGCGCCGCTTGATCTGCAAGCGCAGCGTCTTGAAGGCCCCCTCGTAGTCCGACTCCACCATGGTGGGGAATAGATCGAAGGTCGACTGGATGATCCGGTTGGACGCGCTGATCCCCCCGGCCGGCTTCACCAGGCGCGTCACCTTCTCGTCGAAGGCGATGAGCCCCACCAGGTCCCCGCGCCGGATCGCCACATGCGAGAGCATCAAGGTGGCGTTGAGCGCGTAGTCGAGGGCGGTGAAGTCATCCCAGCGCGCCGTCATCAGCCGCCCGCAATCGAGCATAAAGACCACGTTCTGGTTCTTCTCGAGCTGGTACTCCCGGGTGGTGAGCTTGCGGCGGCGCGCGGTGGCCTTCCAGTCGATGCGCCGAAAGTCATCGTCGGGTTGATAGTCGCGCAGGCGCTCAAACTCGGTGTCGCCGCCGCGCATGCGGGTCGAGCGCGAGGCCCAGGCGTCGCGGTTTTGCCGGGCCAGGAGCTCGTAGTGCCGCACCGCTTGTACGTCGGGATAGACCTTGAGCTCGCTCGAGGCCGGGATCTCGAGCTGGCGGATCCAGAAGCCCACCGGCGAGCGGTAGCGCACGAAGTGGCTCCCGATCGTCCGGACGCCCCGGGCCATCGCCCACAGCCGATACTGCGCGCGCCGCACCACCCCAGCCTCCACGCTGATCGCTACGGGCAGGCCTTCACTCTTCGACTCGGCGAAGAGGCTGTCGTTGACCAAGATGTCCAGGCGCCTTCGGGAGCGGTTCTTGATCTCGAGCTCCACGTGGATCGGGCGCGCCAAGGAGGCGGTCTCGGGGATCACGCGCTTCACGCTCACCGCGGGTCGGAGCACGAAGAGCACATCGACGATCGCCAATAGCGCGATCAGCCCATCGGCCATGATCACCAGGCGCACGATGGAAGGCTCCGCCAGCGCGGCCGCGGCCAGCACCAGCGGCGCGACCAGCGCCAGGATCAACGTTCGGCCGGGGATCAGTCGCATCGCTTAGGACTCGTCGTCGCGGCCAAAGGGCTTCTTGCTGCCGAGCCCAAAGGCCCCCGAGGTCGGCGGTGGGACGCTCGGCGAGAGCCCCGCGGGGCGCGACGGACCAGGAGCGGCGGGCGCCTGTGAAGAGCGCGCGGGGGCCATGGGAGGAGGCGCGCCGCGATCGACCACCTCGGTCGCGGGAGGCACGCCCGAGCTGCTGGCGTGGAGCGGCGCGGGGGGCATCACCTCGGGCGTCGGCGCCAAGGCCGAGCTCCGCGGCCGCACCGACTCACCCATTCCCGGCACCTGGGTCTCGCGCAGGACCGCCTCGATCACTTCATCGGTGGTCACGCCTTCGATCTCGGCGTCGGGCTGCAAGATCAGGCGGTGCCGCAGCACCGGGCGGCCGTGCATCTTCACGTCGTCGGGCACCACGAAGTCACGGCCTTGCACCGCCGCTTCGACCCGCGCCACCTGGAGCAGCGCGATCCCCGCGCGGGGTGAGGCGCCGATGTGCACGGCGCGGTGCTTCCGGGTGTTGGCCACCAGGGACGAGATGTAGTGGATGATCTTGTCGTCGACCCGCACCGTCTGCACCGACTGCTGCATCTCGGCCACGATCTCCGGGCTCGCCACCGCCTTCATGCCGAGCGCGTCGAGGTCGGCCGCGTCGAAGCCGTCCCGCACGCTGCGCAAGATCATCTCCTCCACCGGCATCGGCGGGTGGTTGATGAGCAGCTTGAACAAGAAGCGATCGAGCTGGGCCTCGGGCAAGGCATAGGTGCCGGCGCTCTCGATCGGATTCTGGGTGGCCAATACGAAGAAGGGGCGGGGCAGGGGGTTGGTCACGCCGTCGACCGTCACCGAGCGTTCCTGCATGGCCTCCAGCATCGCCGACTGCGTCTTGGCCGGGGCGCGGTTCACCTCGTCGGCCAAGAGCACGTGGGTGAAGACGGGCCCGTGCTTGAACTCGAAGACGCCCTTTTGAGCGTTGTAGGTAGTGGAGCCCGTGACGTCCGAGGGCATGAGGTCCGGCGTGAATTGGATCCGTCGGAAGTGGCAGCCCAAGGTCTTGCCCAGCGCCCGGACGAGGAGCGTCTTGCCGACGCCGGGGACACCTTCGATCAGCACGTGACCGCGCGCGAAGATGGCGACCAGCACCGAGGCCAAGATGTCCTCCTGGCCGAAGAAGGCCCGCCGGGTCTCGGCCTCGATGCGCGCGTAGTTGGCGCTGAATTGTGAGAGATCCACTGCACTACCTCCGAGGTTTCTTCTGGCTGCGCGCGCGCCCCGTGAGCAGCACCGACAGCGTTCGTAACATCGAGTCGCTAGCCGCGAGCTCGTCTTTGATCTGGGTCTGACTATCGGCGCCCTCGAGCCCCAAGCGGAGCGCGGCGCCGACGTCGCTCTCGTCGAGCTCGTGTTGCTCCGCCAGGTGCCGGGCCACCAGCTGCCAGCCGGCGTCCTTGCCGCCCCGCAGATCGCGGCGGTGACGCATCACCAGGAGCTTGGCCAAGGCCCGCGCCGAGTGCGCCAGCCCCGGCAGGCCGGTGGCGGCGTAGTGCCGGCCGAGCGCGTCGATGTGCTCGGAGAAGGACTTGTGCTCGATGTGCACCGGATCGCGGAGCGGACCAAAGGCGGCGCCCATGAACAAGAACAGCATCAGCGTGAACAGCGCCCCTTGGATCACCAGCGGCAGCATCTTGGCCTCGGCCACGGCCCGGGTCATGCCCGCGCTCTTCCCCTTGCCGGCGGCATAGTCGATCAGCAGGATCTTCTCGTCCTTCCGGGTCAAGGAGGCGAAGAAGGCAGTGGTGAACTTGGCGTTCCCTTCGAGGGCCAGCGAGGCGTTGGTGAACAGATCGGGCGTAGCGAATACGAAGATGCAGCCCGGGAGGTAGTCATCGTCGTCGGTCAGCCGCGCCGCTCCGAAGGCCCCGGCGGTCACGGCGCTGGCCCGCTCCGGCCCGAGGCCGATGATCGGGAAGAGGTCGAGGCGATGCTTGCTCGCGGAGGCGGTGGCGGTGGTGCCGTCCCAAGCTAGGCGCGGCGCGGCCGGGAGCTTCACGGTGTGGGGACCGAGCTCGAAGTCGATCGCCCCCAGATCCACCCCGCAGAAGCTGTCTGGTCCCAGGATTTGAGGCTCCGAGCGCTCATCGGAGATGGGCCCCAGCACCGGCAAGACTGGCGAGACCGAGGCGCTGGAGGTGACGGTCGAGCTCACCGGCAAGAAGTGCTTGGCGCCCGCGCCGCCGAGATCGTCGAGGACGATCACCGCCAGATCACGATCGAGGAGGCCCTCGACCTCCACCTTCTTGAGCACGCCCAGCGCGGAGCTGCGCATCACTACGACGCTGGTCTTCTCGGGGATCGCGCTCAGCTCGACCCGGGTGATCTCCACCTCGAGGCCGACCTCGCGGAGGATCCCGGCCAGCGCCGACATGCCGGTGGGGCGGTGGTTGTAGAACGGCTTGGCGAAGCCCTCGCAGCCCGATAGCAGGGTCGAGCCCAGGATCACCGCCAAAAACAGGCCCACCGCGGGCTCGAAGCCCTCGCTCTTTGGTGGAGTGCGCGAGAAGAGCTCGATGCCCGTCGCGATCATCGCCTCGACTGCGGCCCGATCGGTCTGCCCATCGCCAAAGCGTACGCGATCGGTCTCCTTGGCGATGGCGCGATACAGCGCTGCCAGCTCCGGCGTCCGCCGCAGCGCGCGGAGATACTCCCCGTTGGTGCGCGAGGGGTGAAAGGAGACGATGCCGCTGTCGTCGAAGTAGCGGAGCGCGGCCAGCTGGGCCAACACCGCGGCCTCCTCGAGTCGCCCCTCCTCCATGGTCTGGCGGGCCTTCTTGAGGATCACCATCGCTGGCGCCTCGGGCAGCGCTTGGATGTCGCCGGCCATCGCGTCGTCGAGCACCGAGCCGAGATCGAGATCGCTCCTCCGGCCCCAGCCCGAGGCGGCCAGCGCCCGGGCGAAGAGGTACAGGATGACGAGGCCCAATGCGCCGACCATGAGCCAACCCACGAAGGGCGGGAGCTTCAGGTCTGGAAACCAGGGCTCCTCCATCTTGCAGGACTTGAGCGCGTGCTGGCAGTTCGGCGTCACTGACTCGTCCCAAGTCCTACAAAAATGCCGATCGCCGAGCATGGGCTTGGCCTTGAAGTCCTCGTCGTTGCAGAACTCGTAGGCGGTCTTGGCGAGCTCTCCTTTTTGCGCGGCCGGCGTCTTCTTCATCGCTGTGGCGGGATCGACCGCCGGCGGGATCGCTGGCTCCTCGTCGACCTCTGCCTCCTCATCCGGGAGCTCGGGTGCTCCGCCGGGCTCACCGCCGTCGTCGCCGGAGAGATCGGGCGGGAGGTCGTCCTCGATATCTGAGGCGTCGGTGCCGTCCGGAGGTTCTTGGGCCGAGCTCAGCGCGGGACCACCGGCCAGGCTGAGGGTCAGCGCGATGAGGAGGAGTTGCTGCTTCATCGAGGCTCAGGCCGCCAAGGAGCGGGCCCTCTCCTCTTTGGCTCGGGTGGCGATGGCCTTGAAGCGGACCTGGATATCCCAGCCTTCCAGGCGTGTGCGCGCGTCGACGTAGTCGAAGAGCCGCGCCAAGGCGACGAAGGGCGCCGCGAGCAGAAAGCCGCCGATCGAGGCCCAGGAGCCCCCGTTCTCCCAGAGCGTATCGAGGGGGCTGCCCAGCTGGAGGAGGAAGGAGACCACGAAGCCCGCGCCCAGCTCGGCCACCACCGCGAAGAGCACCCGCAGGAAGGCGCTGAGCGCGACGAAGCCTAGGGCGCGGCCGAAGCGATAGCTGATCAGCACGCCAGCGCGCTTGAGCGCGGGGCCCAGGGAGAGGCCCTCGAGCACCACGACCACCGAGAAATACAGGCTCCAGGCCAGCGCGAAGGGCCAAAACACCAGCACCAGCACCGACAGGCCGACCCACACGCCCTCGTCGAAGGCGGTGAGGAGCATCGGCACCCAGGGCAGCGGGATCAGCACTGCGGCGACCAAGGCCAAGATCGGACGGCGGAAGCCCTGCGCGAGACCGCTCCTGAGGCGCGGCTGGTTCCCGAAGAGGTGACGGCCGGCGTAGGCGATCGTGGCCCGCTCGATCAGCGGCGCCAGCACCAAGGCCACCGCCCAGGTTCGCCACCAATCGAGCTCGAGCCAGCGGTGCAGCCCGACGATCAGCGCCAGCGCGGGGACGACCAAGAACAGCGCCACCCGCAAGAGATCGCGTCGGTAAATCCGGGTGTACGCCAGCGCCAAGTCGAGGACCTCGTCAATGGACCGAGGGCGCAGCACCACGCGAGCTTCGAAGGAGACGCCTTCACTCATGTGGCGCGTCCCTCAGGCATCTGTCCCGCGCGTAGCTCGAGCACATCGCTCGGGATCGGTCGGTTCTTGCCGGACAGAAACACGATCCCGAACACGATCGCCGCGCTGGCCACGCCGAGCGCGTACTTGGCCTCGGGCGGAAGCGTCGAAGGAGAGACGTTGCCCTCCAGGATGGCCGCGACCCCGAGGAACAGCGCGGCGCCGATGATCTGCCGCACCAGCTCGAGCCCATGCGCTTGGAGGTTCCCGAGCCTGGTCCGACCGCGCGTGCGCACCAAGGCCAGCCCCATCTGCAGGCCCGCGGCGCAGGCCATCACGATCGCGTTCAGCTCCCAGGGCGAGTGCGAGGAGATGAAGCTGAAGATGCGCTCTCCCAGCCCGACCCGCGCCAGGTGGCCCAGCACCACCCCGGTGTAGAGGCCGTTGAAGACGGTGAAGTACATCGAGCCGAAGCCGAAGAGGAGCCCGGTGGCGAAGCAGCGGAAGGCGATGCCGACGTTGTTGTTGACGTAGAAGCCCGTCATCATCGAGTCGGTGTTGACGTCGCGCTTGGCCGGATCGGCCTCCTTGTACATCTTCTCGAACTGATCGAGCTGCTCGGGCTCGAGCACCGCCAGCGCGTAGCTCTCATCGGTGTAAGACGCGAAGCCGGCCAGCCCCATCGGCACGTAGAACAAGGCCGCCGAGATCGCCAAGAGGCGCCAGTTTCGCCGCAGCGCAGGGGGAAAGTCGGCGACCAGATCGATCGGCCGAAACTGATTGCCGACGCGGCTGCCCGCGTAGATCGCGTTGTGGGCGCGGCTGGCCAGGTCGTCGAGGTGCAGCTCGAGATCGGCGCCCAGCTTGTCGCGGCGTACGCGCATCAGATCGGCGGCCAGGCTGCGGTAGAGCTCGGAGAGCTCCTTGATCTCGGCGGGCGGCAAGGCCCGGGCGCCCCGGGCGCGCTCGGTGCGCTGCAGGAGATCGCTCAGGCGTTGCCACGGTGCCTTACGGGCGGCGACCAGCTCTTCCCGGGTCATGCGCGCCTCCGCTTTGGGTCTTGAGCGCGGGCCCACAGCGCAGCCAAAAAGCCGGTCGGGTTCTTGGGCGTCGGCAGCGACAGGCGGGTGGCATATTCGGCGGCCACGATCTCGGCCAGCTCGTCGCGGCGCGCGTCGCTCATATGTTGGCGATGGACGAACAACTCGAGCGCTTCGAGATCGCTGCGATCCATGGGGAGCATCGCCGGCAGCTCCGCGACCAGCGCGGGATCGGGCGCCAGCGTCTTGGGCTTACTGACCGCGCTCGACTCCTCGACCACCACGATCGTGCCGGCGACAAAGTCTCCGCCGCGGCGAAACTTGGGGTCGAAGGCCATCAACAAGACGCCCAGCGGAAAGGCCGCGTTCGGCGGGATGATCATCAGGTCGGCCGAGCGGAGGAGGTTTCGGAGCAGCGACTCTCGCCAGGTGATCGGCAGCCCGTTGGTGCGTACCACCCGCAGCTTGAGCCACAGTTTCCCGGGGGAGCGGCCACCAGTGACCACCTCGAAGAAGACGTAATAGAACCACTCCATCACGAAGATCAGGATCAGGATCAGCCCCTGACCGACCCCCGCCGCCGAGACGGAGGCGAACACCAAGCCGAGCAGCATCGCCACGAACCAGACGATGAGGACGCGGATGATCAGATCGACGACCCAGGCGAGCATCCGACGGGCCGGCCCCGCGATGCGCACCCGAAACGCCAGATGCTCCGGGGTGTCGATCCCGAGGACCGTGTCGATGGGCCCGCTGGTCAAACACCCGGACCATAGAACCCGCCGGGCCAAACCGCAACGAACTCGGGCGCCTGTGATATGAGGCGTGGAATGCGCTATTCGAGACCGATGCGCGTCCGCTTCGGGCACGCCGATCCCGCGAAGATCGTCTACTACCCGCGCTTCTTCGAGTGGTTTCACGACGCCATGGAGTCGATGTTCGAGGACGTCAGCGGCCGGCCCTACGCCGAGGTGCTCGAGGGCACGCGCGCCGGTTTTCCGGCCGTATCTTTGGCCTGCGAGTTCAAGTCGCCGGCCCGCTTTGGGGAGCTGGTCGACGTGGAGGTCTTCCTCTCGCGGCTCGGGGAACGCTCGGGGACCTTCGAGTACCGGGTCCGCCGCCGCGGGGAGCTCCTGGCCACGGCCACGGTGAAGGTGTCCGTGATCGACCTCGACACCATGCGCTCCAGGGCCTGGCCTCCCGACCTCAGGCGGCAGTTTGAGCCCTATGTGGAGGCCGATGGCGAGGCTCCTGACGCGACGCGTCTACGAAGCTAGGCCGAGGGTGCGATATCTGCCCACTGGCCCAGGGCCGTCGCGAACTCACCCCCGCGAACTCATAATATTGCGCTCGATACCCAACACCGCTTGACATCGCGCGGCCTGGCCCCGAAGAGTTCGCGCTCCTCGATTTTCGCGAGGTCTCCAAAATTTTAGGATGTCTGCGGTGGAGCGGCGCGCTCGGCTGCACAGCGGTGGTATCGCTGTCGCATCGTCGTCGCGTGTTCCGTGTTGAAGCCGCGCACCGGCCCCTAGCCTCCGTCATGGCTAGCGCCCAGATAGGGCAAAAGTAGCTCAGTGGTAGAGCAGCGGACTTTTAATCCGTCTGTCGGGAGTTCGAATCTCCCCTCATGCACCGAAGGATGAAGACCTTCCGAGCGCCGCTCGGGTCGTCGTTTCTGGCTCGTCCACTCGCGGATACTTGGGCTCGCTGCTAGACGCGTCCGCGCCAGGACGTGCGCTGTTCCGCCTCGATCGCCCGGTGATCGGAGGAGGATACGGCGCCGTCGCCCGCGCTGACGCCGAAGCGTTGCGACCCCAAACTATCTCCGAGGGGAACAAACGAGTCAGGGGCCGCGGACGAGCGGCGCTCACTCTCTCTCGCTGGGCACGTTTAGGAGGAGGAAGTCATGCGTATTCAAGTTTCGCTCTCGGAGCGCGTCATCGTTCACATCAACCGTCGTCCAGAGCGCTACCTGGGCCCCGGCGTCCACACGGTCTGGGCGCCGTTCTCGGAGGTAGAGGTCCAGCGCCTCAGCACCGACGCCCTCACCGCCGACCTCCGACCGGAGCAGCTCGCGCTGGTCCCCAAGGACGAGCTGCGGACGCTGACGATCGGAGAGACGGAGCGCGCGGTGGTGAAGCGCAAGGGCCGACCGCTGCGCTGGCTGGGCACCGGTGAGCACCAGGTGTGGACCGTCGATCCCAGCACCAAGATCGAGGTCATCGACGTCTCCGCGATCGAGGCCAAGCCGCTCAGCGATGAGCTGCGCCCCCTCGTTCCGGCCACCGACTATCTCGAGGTGACCGCGCTCGAAGGTCAGGTGGTGCTGCGCTGGGTGAACGGCGCGCTGGAGAAGGTGCTGGGCGCGGGGCGGGCGGCCGCCTGGAACGTGGCTCAGAAGGTCGTGCTCTCGGTGATCGACGTGCGCGAGCGGGTGCTGGCGGTGAACGCCCAGGAGGTGATGACCAAGGACCGGGTCACCCTGCGGCTGAACCTCTCGGTGACCTTCAAGGTGGCAGACCCGCGCCGGCTCGCGACGGTCGCGCGAGAGCCAGACGAGGTGGTGTACCTCGCGCTCCAGCTCGCGGCCCGGGAAGCCGTCGGTTCGCGCACGCTGGATGAGCTCCTCGGTGGACGAGAGTCCCTGACCGAGATCCTGAGCCCGGCGGTCTCCGCGCGGGCCGAGGTCGTGGGTCTGTCGGTCGTGAGCGTGGGCGTGAAGGATCTCATCCTCCCCGGAGAGATGAAGACCCTCCTCAACCGCGTGATCGAGGCGCAAAAGGAGGCCGAGGCCAACGTGATCCTGCGCCGGGAGGAGACCGCTGCGGTGCGGTCCATGGCGCAGACCGCGAAGGTCCTCGGCGAGAGCCCCTTGCTGCTGCGGCTCAAGGAGCTGGAGGCGTACAAGGATCTCGCGGGCAAGGTTGGTACGGTCAACCTCGTGCTCGGAGATGCGTCACTGCAGAAGCTCGAGCTGAAGCTCCCCGGGAGCTGAGTGAGTGATCCGGCCGGTCCCGGTCGCGTGTCTTTGAGGGGCACGAGACCGGGATCGGGCGGATGGCCTGGCGCTTGTGACTACTCCTGGGCCTCGGATATATCCGGAGCTCGATGTCTCATCGACGAACGATGTGCGGGATCCTCGCGGTGCTCGTGGGCTGCGTGGACGCTCCCCTCGAGGTACGAAGCTCAACCATCGCCAACGGAACGCTCGACGCTCCCGTCGAGTACTTCCCTGGTGTGGTGCGGGTGGGCATCGGCCCCACGGGAATCTGCTCTGGCACCATCATCGCGACCAGCAGCGCCTCCGCCTGGGTGCTCACGGCCGCGCACTGCTTCATCAGTCACAAGGATCCCTTCCCTGCGTATGTCGACCCCAGCATAGTCCGTGTAACTATCGGCGCAGACAGCGCCGCCGGCAGCAGCTTTACGGCCAGGGCCATCTATCTCGATCCCCAGGCGGTCGCTGATCGCCTCGATCTGCCGGAGACCTTTGATGCCTGGCCGACTGCCTACGCGCACGACTTCGCCCTGCTGAGAATCGATGGCGTCGACGCGTCCCTCGCCGCCTCGAGCATCTCTACCGCGTCAGCAGCGGCGGAGCTGTTGCGCGTCGGGACGACGGCGACCATCGCGGGCTACGGACGGGTGACCAACACAGCGGGGACCCTTGGTCTGCGCCGTCGGGGCACGGTGACGGTCGACCGAATCGGGCGAGGGCTGCGAGGCTTTGACTATGTGGTGGCCGACCAGCGCGCGGGCTCAGCGATCTGTCCGGGGGACAGCGGCGGCCCATTGCTCGTCCGCAGCGCCAGCGGCGCCCTGGCGATCGGTGGAGTCGCGTCTGTCATCAGCGGGACCGGCCCCTGGGCCTGCAACTATTTCGGAGTGTGGGGGCGCGCAGATCAGGGACTCAGCTCGCTCATCGCCCCAGTCCTCTCGGGTCAACCCTCCTCCCCGGCGGCCTGTATTCCTTGCGCCTATGCCGCCTCGGCCCCCGGCGGCGCCTGTGCTGCTGAGGCCAGCGCTTCTCGAGCGCCGCGCGAACAATTCCTGAGCTGCTCGAGCGGCCGCAACACCCAGGCCAGCTGCCGCGCCCAAAACCCGGAGGGCGCGTCGGCCTACGACGCCTATTGGTCCTGTCTCACGACGCGCGCCTGCGTGGGGCTGTGCAGCGGGGCCGAGCAGACCCGCCTCGCCTGTCGCTACACCTTGGATGGGGCGGGGCCCTGCGATAGTTGCCTCCAGACCAGCTGCTGCCAAGTCATGGAACGCTGTCGCCTCAACTCCGCCTGTGCCGCCTGTACGGACGCGCTCGACACCGATCCTGCGCCCTGCGCCCAGAGCGCGCTGTACGCGGAGGTTCGGGCCTGTCTTGATACGAGCTGTCGCGCAGCGTGCGGAGGCTACCTCACGGCCTTTGCTCCTCCGGGGGCTGACTCCGGCGTGACCGAAGAGGACGCGGGGCCTGACGCGGGCTTCGCTCCGGACGCGGAAGGTGCGCCTGATCTGGGCGCAGCCGGACCCGATGCCGGAGCTCGAGACTCGGGCAGCTCCGCGGACGCTGGCGTAGCACAAGCGGCAGAGCCCGGCGGCTGTAGCGGGATGGGCCCACGGCCAGCCTGGCAGACCGTGCTCGCGCCCTTGCTCGGCCTGCTGTGGCTGCGGCGTCGAGCTTCCAAGCTGTGATGTGGCGCGTGACGGACTGTGGCCCATCAAGTCGCTCGGGCAATCCTCCGTTCTCAAGCGGGCCCTGCTCAGCTACTGCCAAGCGATGCGGCGCGCGCTCCTGACCCTGCTCCTCCTGGCTCCGCTCTCGGCCTGGGGCGTCCCGAGCCCAGACACGGTGGTCGTGGTCGCCAACGGCCTCGACCGCGCCTCGGTGGCCTTGGCCGAGCGCTATCTGGCTGCGCGCGACATTCCGCGCCGGCAGCTGTGCCTCGTCAACGTGACCCCTGGCGATGACGTCGATCTCGCGACCTATCAAACCGCCGTCGATCAGCCGTTTCGCCAATGCCTCCGCGATCGTGAGATCGAAGATCGCATCGAGGCCGCGGTGGTCATGCGCGGGATGCCGCTGCGCGTCTGGGTCCCGATCCCCGGCGGCGCCGACAGCGTCTCGCTCACTGCCGCGCTCGGCCTCTACAAGAGCACCACCAGCACCGGCGCCCCGGTCCTCGGCCGCCGGCCCGGCCAGCCAGGAAACTGCGGCAGCCCGTGCGAAGCCGCGGCCTGGCCCAACCCCTTCCGCAGCGGGACCTTCGAGCCCGGTTGGGCGCGGCAGGTGGGTTCGGTGACCTACCGTCCGCTGCTCGTCACCATGATCCACGGGCGCACGGCCACCGAGGCCGCTCAGCTCATCGCTAGCGCGACCACCGCGGACGCGATCGGTGGCGCGCCCGGCACCTTCCTCTTCATGAACGGCGCGGATGGTGCGCGGGGCGTGCTCGATCGCGACTACGATCGCGTCATCGCCGCGCTCCAGGCCGACGGCTTCAGCGACGCCGTCCGGGTGCCTTTTCAAAGCGATCTCACCGGGCGTCGCTTGGCCGCCTTCTTCACCGGGACCGCCGCGATCGGCACGACCATCGAGGGCAACACCTTCCTCCCCGGCGCCTTGGTCGACAACCTCACCAGCTACGGCGCGCTGCCCGCCAACTTCGGGCGCCCGATGGATGAGGTGCAGGTCTCCATCTCTCGGTGGGTCGCGCGAGGTGTGGCCGGCGTGCACGGCACCACCGACGAGCCGCTCAACAACTGCTTCCCCGCCCGCAGCTTGATCGTGGACTACGCCGAGGGAGGCACCCTCGGCGAGGCTTACCATCGCGCCTTGCCCTTCGTTTATTGGAGAAATCTGGTGCTCGGTGATCCCATGACCGCGCCCTACAAGGTGAAGCCGGAGATCGAGCTCGAGGGCCTGGTGGAAGGTCAGACCGTGGAGGGCTCGGCCCGCTTGGCGGTCCGGACGCATGATCCCCTCGATCGCGTGGTCCTCGATCTGTGGCTGTATGTAGACGGCGCGCTGGTCGCGCACAGCCAGGACGGCACCCTCGATCGCTGCCTGGCGCTCCCGGTGCAAGACAACTTGCAAGTCTTGGTCGTGGCCCAGATCGGCTACGAGCCCAGCATGGCAGCCCGGCACCGCCCCAAGGCCTGGAAGAGCCTGACCGTACGCGGCGTGGCCGGGCCGAGTGATTGCCCGTTGTTGCCGCCGGACGCAGGGGTCCTACCCGACGCGATGGAGGCCTTGGATTTGGGCGTCCTCGAGGACGCAGGTGTCTCGAATTTGGACGCCGAGGTAGGCGCGGAGCTGCCCGCCGCGTCCCCCGACGCAGGGGTTCAGCCTATGGAGAGCAGCGGATGTGGCTGCGGTACTTCGGGGGTGACGCCGCCGTCGCTGTCGTTCATCATCGGGTGGATCGCGCTCGGCCTCGCCGGCCGACGCCATCGACGATGACGCAGGCCCAGGTTCAGCTCAGCGCATTCGCGCTCGTCCTCAGTGGCTGCGTGGGCTCCTCGGCCATGTCGAGCCCGGGCGCAGTCGCCCAAGGTCCCTCGCTGCTCGACGCCGGCGCCGCGCCGCTGCCCGGGGAGCCCGGCGAGCTCCTGACCACCATCTCCGGCAAGAAGCTGGCCGCGCGCATCGCCAACCCCAAGGGCAAGGCCACGCTGGTCAACATCTGGGCCAGTTGGTGCGCCCCCTGCGCCCACGAGTTCCCACTCCTCCTCAAGGCCAGCCGCGCGCTGGCGCCGCGAGGGATCGAGACCTTCCTCATCTCGGTGGACGCCCCCGAGGATCGCGCCGCGGTCGAGGTCTTCCTCCGCCGCTACGACGTGACCGAGCGGGTGTATCTGAGAACCGGCGAGGATACGGACCTCGTCCGCGCGCTCGGCCAGTCGTGGAGCGGTGGGTTGCCGGCGACGATGATCTTCGGACCAACGGGGGAGCTCCGATACTTCCACGAGGGGGAGATCGAAGAGCGGATGCTGGAGCAGGCGGTGGAGTTGGTGCTGGATTAGGGCA
>Ga0154020_10004029_pt1 | contig 17537 bp, 7 predicted proteins | sample Klosneuvirus_201_FD_109709 | JGI IMG/M metagenome (GOLD analysis project Ga0154020, IMG submission 109709) | Active sludge microbial communities from wastewater, Klosterneuburg, Austria - Klosneuvirus_20160825_MG | ecosystem: Engineered > WWTP > Aerobic digester > Activated sludge | place...
ATCGAACAGAAATAACATGGGTTGATTGTGATAATATAACAAAACCCGGGTGTGTGGTTAATGTGTTTACCCCGGTTTCCGCATTGCCAGTGCTACCTACAATCCCATATTTCCTGACCAATTTGCCATCTAAGTATATTTCTGATGCACCTTTTTGAACGATATAAATAGCTAAGGGTTTGTTCCATAGCATTGAGTCAACGATCAAGTGAAGCCGGAACAAACCGGCACCTGTCCATCCACCATTGGGGAGAGTGTCCATAGGCAATCTCGATAGGGTTTCTTCCCAGGATGTATCATTAAAATCCGGACTGGTCCACTGATCCAGAGGATATGCATTGTCATCAGGGTGATATTTCCATATGCCATTGATGAGGATGCATGGATTGGATGTTGCTGAGGTTGAGACAGGCAGTGTGTCCTTTAGATAAAAGGTTGTATTGGTATCCTGGGCACACAACCTATTCAACACGAATGGGTTCAACAGGAGGAGTGATACAAGCAGATATTTCATAAGCGGAGCTCCAGGAACCTTTTGCAGCCAAGCCTTATAGCCCCGGATATCGGTAAACATGATAGCAGCAAGTTGACGGGTTGAAGACATTCAGATCAGTTAATGCTGAAAGATAGTAAAATGCTTAAAGGCAAAGCCTTTAAGTTCGCGGAAGGGCGGAATGTCGGAAGGGCAGAACGGCTGAATGGCAGAAAAAGCGGAAGGGGCAAAGAGCAGAGAGTATAGGGGCTGTCAGGTGACACATATTTAAAAATTACCTGTCACCGAATACTCAACACTTAAAGGCTATTACTCACTAACAGGTAAAATTTTCGACTAAAAGCCTCAACTTAGTATGAAATACCTGAAGTATTGACGGACGCTTGAAATAATCTGTTTGGCTTCATGCGGAGAAACCTGGTCATCCTGTTGACAATATTGGTGAATGCACTCCTTTTCGCCCAGCTTCCTCCTGCCAGTTTCCATCAGCTCAGACGGGATGAAAAGCTAATGTCTTCCTTCTATCATTGCCTCGCTGAAGATGAATATGGCTTTATCTGGTTTGGTAGCCGCCATGGAGGAGGATTATACAGATATGATGGCTATGATCTTAAAACGTTCGTGGTTGATCCTTCAAAACTCCATCGCTCATTATCGAGTAATGAAATCAATACGGTTTTCAGCTATGCAGATGGCAAACTCTATATCGGAACCCATGGAGGTATGACCATACTGGACCTCGTTTCAGGTTCAATGCAGTGCTTTGCCGATGCGATTGACAAAGTGCCGGATTATACAACGTTCCTCGTAGAGCCTATCATACCTGATAGCACTTGTGAATGTACATGGTTTGGAACTGCTTACGGATTGTGCAGGTTGGACTGGCAATCGGAGGCCATTGATTGTATGCTGCCCTCTAATCAAGCGGACCAGAGACAGATGCCTAAGCATATTATTGATATGGTCGTTGACCGGAGTGATAAAAACCTCCTGTGGTTAGGTACAGCAGATGGATTCTTCAGTTACAACAAGGGTACTGGCGAATATGCCCATTACATTATTCCTGAAGCGCCGGGTATTGTCATCCTTGACTTGTACCAGGATAAGGAAGGAGATGTCTGGATAGCCGGTGATGCGGGCAAGGAAGCGCATGCGGGTAAATTGTTTCGATTTGCTCCTCTGACTGGTCATTTTGTTGAGTACAAATTGTCATTGCCGGGCAACGATCATGCACAAAGTGTTGGTGAGGTGTATAGTGTATTACCTGCAACAGATGCGGATCAACTTTGGATATCCACTAAGAACAGTGTAGGCCTGCTCAATAAGCATAATGGAGAATACCAAGCCTGGACCTATGACCCTGCACGTCCGGATGGTTTGCTCCCGAATGAATTCTTCCGTGCGATGCTCGCAGACCGTCATGGTCGTTTATGGATCAGCTCATGGCAAGGGATCCAATATGCCAGAAATGCTTTCGTCAGGTCGGAGAGACCCGTATTTATACCAAAAGTTTGCATTACAGATGTACAGGTTTCAAATGCGCGAGCTGATGTGGTAAAGCCGCTTCTCTACCATCAATCACTAGATCTCCAGGATGATCAACGCGATTTTGCTATCCGTTATGTCTTGCCTAATCCACTTCACGCGGAGAATGTTACTTATCAATACCAGCTTCAAGGATGGGATAAGGAATGGGTGACCAGTGATCAGCGCCTTGTTCAATACACCCGATTACATGGCGGCCGGTATACCTTCCTGATCAGAGGTAGAGAAGGTAACGGTGAGTGGGGCGAAGTCACCAGTCTGCCGATTGAGGTCGAACGGAAGCTCACAGAATATGGCTGGTTCTGGGTGATGGGAGCGTTGCTCCTTGGCGGTATGTTGTTTGGGACAAACCGTTACCTGATGTCCCGCACGAGAAAGGAGGAACAATTGAAATCGGATTTCAATAAGAAGGTGACTGAAATTGAAATGCAGGCTTTGAGGGCGCAGATGAATCCACATTTCCTGTTCAACAGCCTGAACTCTATCAAGTATTATGCCCTTAGTAAAGACAAGGAAGCGACTGCAGATTATCTCACCAAATTTTCTTCATTGGTCAGGACGATTTTAAATAATTCCAAATCCCACACCATCAGCATTAAGGATGAACTGGAAGCATTGCGCTTGTATATTGAAATCGAACATTTACGTCTGGAGGGAAAATTTGATTATTCCTTTGATGTTGATACGAGTATCCGCGTCGAACAAGCCCAGGTGCCGCCCATGATCCTACAACCGTTTGTAGAGAATGCCATATGGCATGGGCTGATGCGCAAAACCGCCGGCGGAAAGCTAATCGTCCAGGTTAAGGATTTGGGGACATCGATTCAGTGTGTTATCGAGGATAATGGCATTGGAAGAAAGAAGGCCCTGGAGCTGAAAGGCAATGGACCCGGGCACAAAAAATCCATGGGCATACAGATTACGGGTGACCGGATATCGATGATCAACCGTATTTATGGGATCGATACGAAAGTTCATATTATTGACCTGGTCAACGCAAGGGGTGAGGCGGAGGGAACACGTGTGGTGATCAATATTCCGCTGATCAATGAAGATGCTTCGTAAATTTGGAAAATGGATACGATCAAGGCCATAATCGTTGATGACGAAAATCACTGTGTCCATACACTGCGCTATGAGTTGTCAAAGCATTGTCCACACGTGGAAGTCATAGGTGTGGCCTTGTCCGGTGAAGAAGCTATTGACAAGATCAATGACCTTCATCCTGATCTTGTATTCATGGATATAGAAATGCCTGGCATGAGTGGATTTGATGTTCTGCACAGGCTTAGTCCGGTCACCTTCAACATTATATTTGTGACGGCTTATGATCAGTATGCTATTCAGGCCTTTCGATATGCGGCACTTGATTACCTCCTGAAGCCTGTTACATGGGAGCAACTGAAAGAAGCGGTCAGCAGGGTCGGAAGCTATCATCCCATCGCCCAGGATGACAGCAGGCTGGACATCCTGATGCACAATCTGCGGGACGGCCTCAAATCTCCGAGGATAGTGCTTCCTTCCAGCAGGGGTATGGACTTTGTCAATACAGAAGACATCCTTTATTGCTCATCAGAAAGCAACTATACGCATCTCAGTATGCGGGATGGAAAGAAATACACCTACGCTAAAACCTTAAAGGAGGTGGAGCATCTGCTCGAAAACCATGGGTTTTTCAGGATACATCAGTCTTATCTCATTCAGTTGAGCCATATACAGCGTTACCTCAGGGATGACGGAGGATATGTCGTCATGGCCGATGGCTTTCACATTCCCATTGCTAAGAGGAGAAAGGAGGAATTTATGGCCTTGCTCAAGCATGAATAGCATAGTAAGTAAATCCGTACTCAATAGGTGCGCCCGTTCACTCAATGGTTCCTGACCGAATGTCATCTGGCTCTTGATCATCCATTATAAAGGGGCGAGATTAGAAAGCAAAACATGTGGTCAAAACGCATACTCTGCTTGCTTCCGGTTATTCTGGGTTTTAGCTGGGCAGTAATCCAGGCTCAATCTGTAGGGATCAATACGGATGGGCTTTCTCCTGATGCGAGTGCTTTGCTGGATGTCAGGAGTACCGAGAAGGGTTTTTTATTGCCGAGGATGACACAGGCGCAGCGGATGGCTATTGCCCTCCCTGCTGCCGGATTATTGGTATACCAAACCAATGCTAGTCAGGGATTCTATTATAATGCCGGTACATCAGGAGCACCTGAATGGATAAAGCTTACGACTACATCAGCAACATGGAATACTTCAGGAAATGCAGGGATTGATCCGGCCATCCATTTTCTAGGGACCACCAGTAATGCGGACCTCGTCTTTAAAAGGCATAATATCATCGCCGGAAGGATAGATAGTGATTTGGGAAATACCTCTTTTGGATTGAGCTCGCTTTCCATAAATACCACGGGTTATAATAATGTGGCCATTGGTGAGTATGTTTTAGGGAGTAATACCACGGGTGTTCAAAATACAGCATTGGGTTCCAGTGCTTTGGCTGCAAATTCAACTGGAAGCTTTAACACAGCCATAGGCTATGGTGTATTAAGCCAAAGTGAATCAGGCGTTCTTAATACAGCACTGGGTTACGCGGCACTAAGTTTAAATACAGAGGGGGACAACAACGTCAGCATTGGGGCATATGCGTTAAATTTAAATACAATTGGATATGATAATATTGCGATCGGGTATAATGCGATGTATCAAAATATTGATGGGTTTTCAAATGTGGCAGTAGGTGCATCCGCCTTGTATGCCAATACCACCGGAAGATATAATACGGCAACTGGTTTTTCTGCATTAAACCATAATACAACAGGAATTGGTAATACGGCCTTAGGACTTGACGCGCTATCTGCTAATACTACCGGAAATTCAAATGTTGCTATAGGTCGAGAGGCGTTGTATTACAATTCCAACCGGAGTAACCTGGTCGCGGTAGGTGATTCATCTTTATTAAAAAATGGAACCGATGCAACCCAGTTCTGGCACGGAACCGAAAATACAGGCATCGGCTCAAAATCATTATTAAATAATACCATCGGAAATAAAAATACAGCCGTGGGACACCAGGCTATGTTTTCCACTAATACCGGATACCATAATACAGCTGGTGGAGCACAAGCGCTTTACGCAAATACCAGTGGGGCACATAACTCAGCTTTTGGCGCAAAATCACTTTATTCCAATACAATTGGTATTTCTAATGTAGCCATAGGTACGGAATCACTATATGGTAATACAGAGCGAAGCAATCTTGTAGCAATCGGTGATTCAGCTTTAATGAATAATGGCATAGGTGCTACAATGGCATTTGAGGGTTCAAAAAATACGGCCATTGGTTCCAAAGCACTTCATGCCAATACCATAGGATTCGGAAATACGGCTACCGGTTATCAAAGTTTATATTCCAATTCCAGTGGTAATTATAATACGGCGTTTGGCATAACTTCCCTCCATACAAATACTGAGGGTTATGAAAATACGGCCGTTGGGTACAGTGCTTTGCTGCTAAATACAACAGGTGGAAACAATACGGCGGTTGGAAGTGGTGCTTTGCTTGTCAATTCCACTGGCCATTCAAATGTGGCTATTGGCTCCAGGGCATTATTGAATAATACTGATCGTAGCAACATAGTGGCTGTTGGCGATTCGGCTTTGTTTAACAATGGGATTGGTGCTACCTACTCCTTTGAATCAACCGGTAATACGGCTGTTGGTTCAAAAAGTCTCTTTGCCAATACCACAGGCCTGGCCAATACAGCTGTCGGATATCTCTCGCTCACAAATAATACTACCGGCGAAAGAAATACGGCTCTTGGGTATATTTCCATGTATGATAACACCACTGGATCCGCGAATGTGGCGATAGGGCAGTATGCGCTTGTGTCCAATACCTCGGGTTATGCTAATGTGGCTATCGGTTCAAGGGCATTGGTCAGTAGCAGCGACCGCAGCAATCTTGTTGCCGTGGGGGATTCGGCTTTATACAATAATGGCGTTGGTGCAACATTTTCTTTTGAGGCTATACGAAATACAGCTGTGGGTTCAAAGGCAGGATATTCAAGCACAACTGCTTCAGGTAATACATTCATGGGTGCTTATTCCGGATATTCAACAACTTCAGGAGAAGTTAATACCGCTATAGGGCATTCGGCTTTTTTTACCAATTCTACAGGAGATGAAAATACGGCCGTTGGAGATATTGCGCTATATGCTAATAGCACAGGCGAACAGAATACGGCTATTGGCAGACGTGCCCTCTATTCTAATGCTGCTGGTTCTGGTAATACAGGAATAGGTTTGAGTGCATTACACAATAATTTATCAGGGTATTCAAATGTGGGTGTAGGCATAAGTGCATTGTATCATAATACAACTGCAAATAGTATAGTAGCTGTGGGGGATTCGGCTTTATTTCATAATACAACCAAACTTTTTAATACAGCCATAGGTTCAAAAGCACTCTTTTCGAATACTTTAGGTGATTATAATACAGGCGTTGGATTTCATTCACTTGAGAATAATTCTGGAGGGAAGGATAACACGGCACTAGGTAGTCATTCCTTATTAAATAATACAACAGGCAATGGAAATACAGCTACTGGAAGTATTGCGTTATTTTTCAATACAACAGGTAAAGGAAATACAGCTATTGGAAGTGGGGCAATGCAATCAAATTCCTCAGGCAATTCTAATGTGGGTATTGGACAGGAAGTGATGCGTGATAATGTAACTGGATATTGCAATATTGGCATTGGGTCTTATGCCCTTCGCGATAACCAAAATCGCAATAACCTTGTCGCCGTCGGGGATTCGGCTTTGTTAAATAATGGCAATGGAGCTAGTGAGCTCTGGCATGCGAAATCAAATACGGCTGTTGGTTCAAAAGCATTAATGTCAAATTCAATCGGTGATAGTAATACGGCATTTGGTTGCCAAAGTGTACATAGCAACACGAATGGATATCAAAACACGGCATTGGGTGCATTTGCATTAAAAAATAATACGACAGGTGATGATAATACAGCTGTTGGCAATATAAGTGCATTAAGCACGACGATTGGCTGGCAAAATACGGCCATTGGTTCTCTTGCTATGACAGCCAATCAAAGCGGCTCTTACAATACATCAGTAGGCTACAACACAGGACCTAATGGGACGGCCTATCAAAACACGACTTGCCTGGGTGTCGATGCCCTTGCTAATGGTAATAATATGGTCCGGATCGGAAACAGTTTTGTGACATCAATTGGTGGACAAGTTGGATGGACCGCTTTAAGTGATGGACGTTTTAAGGAGTTTGTTCAGGAAGATGTACCCGGCCTGAGTTTTATTTCGCAATTGCGACCAGTAACCTACCGCCTCAACCGCGAAAAAATCAATGACTTCAATGGAGTGAATGATCGCAGGAGTGTATTAGCAGCTGATCGCCATGAGCCCATACCATTTATTGAGGGCGATACATACTCTGAAACAACAACAGGGTTTATTGCGCAAGAAGTGGAAGCTGCAGCCAATAATCTTGGATTTGATTTTAGTGGTGTAGACAAGCCAAAAACTGAAAATGATTTCTATGGCCTCCGGTATGCAGAGTTTGTAGTGCCCCTCGTCAAAGCAGTCCAGGAGCAACAACAGCAAATTGAACTTTTAAAACAGGAAAACGAGTTGCTCAAATCCGCTGTACAGGAACTAAAGGAATTGGTTTTGAAATCAAATAAAATCGAAAACGTATCCGGTCCACCTGGTAACTGAATAAAAAAGGATCATCCTTTTGCCCAACCTTTCCTTACACCTCTTTTAGAATCCGAAGCACCTAAAGAGTCACGGTGAACTCTCCCTCTCGTCTGGAGACGAGATTATATTTAGTTCAAGTCTGAAGACTTGAACAAGCAACTCTAGACAAATACCCACTAACCTCCTAACCCTCTCACGCTCTCACGTTCTCACGCTCTCACGCTCTCACGCTCTCGCTCTCTCATGCTCTCATGCTCTCACGCTTTCACGCTCTCACGTTCTCACGTTCTCACGCTCTTACTCTCTTACACTTCCGAGATACAGATCAAACCACGCCAGTGTTTCTTTTGCAAAGTCCGTGCGCGGTACCAGGTGCCCGACTTCATAAAGGATCATTTTCTTATCCTTAGCCGGCGTGCCGAGGAAATTGAACATTGGTTTCTGCGACGTCTCTACAGGGAAGTACATATCATGCTTTCCGTTGAGCATCAGCACCGGCTGTGTGATCCGGGGCAGGAAGTTGATCTGATCGACTTCGGGCAGGGCAGGAGTCATACACATACCTCCTACATTGAGAACGATAGCTTTGAGTCGCTTTTCAATGGCAGGCATGATGCCTCCCATAAATCCGCCCCAGCTCCAGCCTACGTATCCAATTTTATCTGATTGCATGTCCTTTCGGGTTTCGAGATAATCGATTGTCCTGCCGATGTCTTTACGCCACATGATGACATGATCTTTATAGAAAACAGTCGCTTCCGGTAAATCAGATTTTATACCATCATGGCGTTCATACGTCCCTTTATAGATCGGTACCACGAGAGCTCTTCCGCTTTTAAGGATAAAATCAATTCGCCCTTCAACAATGGCAAGGTTATAATTTTTTGTAAAAAGTGCCTGAGATCCTGGAAAAAACAAAACTGGCTGATAGGGTGGTTTCGAATTCTTTGGCAGATAGAGATACAATTCCATCCGTTCATTATTATAGCCTGCGTCAAATGTGATTTTTTCAATGGTCCAATTCTCCTGGTCAAGTGTGGTTTCTGTTTTCTCATTCAACGGCTTCTTGTCGTAACTGAATTGTGGAAGGAAAAATGAAAATGTCTTATCATCCACCGGTTTTTCTTTGAGATAATCGCGGAAGGCTGCATCTACTGGTTTGAGCAAAGCGGTTGTCGTGTCTCCGTCCAAAACCTTCATGCATCTGAATCCATTGGTTAAACTTCTGTCAGCAGCAGGTTGATAATATGCATCATTAAAGGCGTAGGAGGGGTCATTCCAACCTCCGCCAAGGATATATCTGATCTTCTGATCTGTATTAGCATTGAAGCACCACTCACGGGCATTCCCTGCGAGGTTGTATAGGCCATAGGTACTGATGCCTGTAAGAGAATCAACAGGAATGGTGCCCTTTCCATTGAAGTTACTCAAAGGAACTATAAATTCAGTACGTGCAGTGGCAGCAACTACACCCCAGTGAAATACAGTTGGTAGTTGTTTTCCTGCAAACTCAGCATAGGCAGCAGCTTCATACCATGATACCCCGGTCACAGGATGCATTGCCTGACCGTCCGGATAAGTGCCTGCTTCCCACATTGCAGGCCCCTGCCTTCCTGTCTTGTCGAGGAACCCCTTCACAGCTTCTTCAAAGGGCAACTCTTTTCCTCCGATGATGATAGGATGCTTCCAGTACTTTGAATCAGTATATCCACCTGCTTCAATAAATTTCTTGTATGCTGTATTCGTTACTTCATGACGATCTATCAGGAATGCATCCACATCCTTTGGGCCATGTTGCTCAAGTCCAACGATGTACATGTACGTTTGTGATTTCGGAATTCTCACCATGTCTTCCGGCAGGCTGCCGATGGCATCTAGTTTTATTGCCGCACTGTCCTGTCCCAAAGGACCAGCGGCCAGGGAACCTGCATATTCAATGGTTTGATACCCTTCCTTTCGAAATTCCATTCTGAGATACCCGCGAGGGAAACGAGTACCGATGAGTGGCGTAATACCAGCAGATCTCCATTCCGCATCTGGCGTGTGGTAGTCTTTCCATAGCACCTCGACGCCTGCAGGGTCTGTTATCAGGTATGGAGTTGTCGAAATTTTAGGCCATAATTTGATAAGCGCAGAATCCTCAGCAATATACTTTTCAGCCTCCAGGCCCATATCAAATGCTTCTGTCGGCGGACGAAAATTTTCAATGACCAGTTTTTCGATTGCCGGTATCAATGTATTACGGGCATGTTGTTTTTTCACAATACCCGGTATGATCAAAATGCCTGCTATACCTAGTGCAAGAAGCGGTAAAGCAATCGTGATGATTTTTCGGACGGGGAAACTGCCTTGTTTTGGATTTTCAATTTTATCCTGGGACATCATTGCAAACATGCGCACAGGAGCGGCAGATTCTGCATGGAAGCTATTGATATCGACCTCGTATATTTTTACCGGTTCTTTTACATTTTTGAGATTTTCTTCGCGGACAAATGTGGAGATGATTCCTTGTTTGTTAGAGATATTCTTGTGTACGGATTCGGAAATCCAAATGCCACCGACGGGAGCGAGGGCCTGAAGCCTGGCAGCGATATTGACGCTGTCGCCAAAGACATCATTGTTTTCAAAGACTACATCGCCCAGATGAATGCCGATGCGCAATTGTAATCCTTCAATATCTTCACAGGCCTTGATCATCAGGCATGCACAATTGACGGCATCAATGACTGTCGAAAAACTGGCGAGGGTTCCATCGCCGAGTTCTTTGATATAAAGGCCACCGTGGGTTTCGATCAGTGGTTTTTGTAGTTGCCGGTTTTTGCGGAGGATGTCAAAGGCTTTCTTTTCATCATGGCCCATCAACGCGGTGTATCCCACGATATCGGTAAACATGATAGCGGCCAGCTGGCGAGAGGAGGTCATTCGTTCTTGTTTGAGCTGAAAGATAATATAAAGGGGCTAAAGAGGCTGAAAAGGCTGAAAAGGCAGAAAAGGCAGAAGGGCGGAAGAGGTATAGAGCATAGTGCATAGAGCATAGGGACTGTCTGGTTATAGGGCAAGCTATTATTCAATAGCCAATAGCCAATAGCCAAGGAAAAGTAGGAGGTATTTCCGGAGACAAATTTATCAAGAACTATACGCCTGCCCTCAACATGCGTTAGTTTGGGAATCATGCGTCTATTGTTGAATCAAGAGTTTCTTTATTTCATGACCTGCATTAGTTCGGATTTCTACGATATACATTCCGGGGACCAATGTACTGGCCTCTATGTCCATTTTTTGCTGATCTTCAAACCTGCCACTCAATACTAAGGTGCCATTTGAATTGTAAATCCGGATGATCGTCTCGCCGGTCCAGACTTTTGTCGCCTCGATGGTAACGCTATTTGTCGCCGGGTTAGGGTAGAGGATAAAGGAGGATTTAACAGGGAAAGCAGCTTCTTCAATAAATGTTATACCACCGTTTGTGGTTTTTAGAATGGTACCTCCGGCACCAACTGCATATCCCGTTTGGCTATCAATAAACTGAATTGAATTGATTGTATTATAGGTCATGCGTTGAGGTGCACTCCAGTGAAGACCCCCGTCAGTAGTTTTAAATATTTCTCCATTACAGCCGATATAACCTGTATTCACATCCGTGAAATAGACTGAAGACATGAAGTAGTTAGATAATACTTGTGGAATTAACTCCCAGGTAGCACCTGCATCTGTAGTCTTTAAGATGCTCCCTGCACCGACAGCATAACCATTGTTGGCATCAATAAAGAAAACTGAAGATAAGTGAGCTGTTGTGTTTGAAGTTAATGAATTCCACGTTGTTCCGGCATCAGTTGTTTTAAGGATCAGCCCACTTTGTCCTACGATATAGCCTGTCTCCGCATCCGTAAAATAAACTGCATTTAATCCTGTAGCAGTCCCGGGAGAATCAGTTTCCCACGTGGCTCCTCCATTGGTTGTGTTTAAAATAGTTGAGCCAACAGCATAACCGGTATTCACATCCGTAAAGAAAATGGAATTGATATAAGTTGCAATTGTAGAATCCGTAGCCAGCCATGTAGCACCACCGTCCAAAGTTTTAATGACGGCAGAACCTATAGCCCAGGGTATACGCACGGTGCCCGCCACATATCCAATGTTTTCATCCAGAAAGAATGCATCCGTAAACTGGTTGGTACTGTTGACAGATAAATTATTCCAGGAGGATCCACCATCAATAGTTTTTAAAATCACTCCATCATCACCCACAGCATATCCTGTTATTGGGGTAGGAAAACATACATTAAAAAATGTACTATAATTATTGGAAAAAGGTGTCCATGTTTCTCCTGCATCATTTGTTTTTAAGATGATTCCTCTTGCTCCTACAGCATATCCTCTCAGTGGATCTGTAAAGTCAATTGAAAGCAACGGAAAATCAGTTTGTTGAATAGTAACCCATGTTAAGCCGCCGTCAATGGTCTTGGATATGTATCCGTATTGGTATTCCGGATAAGTTTGTCCTCCCACTGCATAGCCGGTGTTCGCGTTTGTAAAATAGATGGAATTGCAATTAAAGTTAGTCTCGATCTCTATCCATGTGATGGCGCCATCCATTGTTTTATACAGATTGGAAGCCCCGGCTACATAGCCTGTATTCTGGTCAATAAACAATATTGACAATAATCCTGATTCTGTTGTAGTATATGGCGTCCAGGTTGTTCCGGCATCAGTAGTCTTAAGAATGATCCCTCCCGCCAAAGTTTGACCTACAACATATCCTGTATTGTCATCCGTAAACAATATTGCGTTTAAGGTGTATTCAGGTTCATTTAAGAGGTCAATCCAGGTTGTTCCTCCGTCAACAGTCTTCTTGATCATTCCGTAACCATTGCCTACAAAATATCCTCCTCCTGCAATATAACCTGTGTTAACATCCGTAAAATAAACGCCACGTATAGCATCAGCTTTATCTATTGAAACATCTGTCCATGTTGCCCCTCCATTAACGGTTTTTATGATTGTTCCGCTATCACCTACAGCATATCCGGTGTTGGAGTCAATAAAGAACACTGCAGTAAGAGTCTTTTTGGTTGGACTTGATTGAACAGTATATGTTTTTCCCCCGTCTATGGTTTTAATGATGGATCCCAGGGCACCGACTGAATAACCTATGTCTTCATTTGGAAAGAAAACTGAATGTAATCCGTTCCCTTGTGGTAGTGGATTTTGCCAGATCCATTGAGCATATGACAAAAGGGTATACACGCATAGGACACTTGTTAAGCCGAACTTTTTCATGGTCATTAGTTTTATGTAATAATCTTAGTACTTAGGCACCAGAAAGTAAATGACAATTGTCATTGGAAAAAGTGACCTGGCTCATTACCTGAGTATCGTTTCAATTGAGATAAGATTAACTTTTTCCGCCTGGTCTGTTCCGTGCTTTTTAAATTGCCGCAAACCTCACTTCGCCTATATAAATATTGTCGCATTCCCAGATTGCAAAATATTTATTGAAGTGATTATTGGAGGCAGCAAAAGATACCCGGTGGAACGTTTAATGGTTTTGAATAAACCTTAACTTTGTTTTTAGAATAACGCCTTTAAAATCCATCACTATGAGAAATCTAATCTTAGTCTTTATCCTCCTGTCTTCTATATGTGTGCTTTCGCAGGCACAGGGTACACAAGGCACTCAACCGGATCAACTCCAAAAGGCCACTGATTTCAGTGGTGGATATGGTCATTTTTTCACGGGCATGGGGTGGATCGAACCAGCTGATCTGGTCAGCCATCTTCAGAGCCCTGCAGTATTCGGTTCGTCGTTTGCATGGGACAATGTGGCGATCAATACCGGTGTTGAAGGATACGCCGAAATTCACAGGTTACTTGTCGGCGGTGGCGGTTTTGGACTGATTACGCAGAACATGGAATCAGATCGTGGTGTGTTACGGTTTGGATTTGGAGGTGGTTATGCCAAAGTAGGGTATGTGGTCTACCAGCAGCCCCGCTACTTTGCATCGCTGATGGCCGGATTTGGAGGAGGGGTCATGTATGTGGGAATCGAAAATACTTCAGATCAAACACCTATTTATTTCAGCAGTAATACACCTGTCCTTCCTCGTGGGGATGAAGATTATTTCAGGGGATATATCCTTTATGACCTGGCGGTCAACAATAAATTTATCGCCACTAAAATCAATCAGAGCAGCCGGAAATTCGGAGGCCTTATGTTTGGACTTGATCTCGGTGCCACGATAGCACTTCCTGTTGATACCTGGAGAGATGATGTGGGCACAGTCACAGGCATTCCTTCTCCTGGCTCTTTTGTAAGCCCTTATCTCCGCCTGACTATTGGAGGAGGAGGGTTTAGGAAGCATTATGACTAGCGATAGTTCAAGCTAATCCGCTGAAGTCCTGATCAAAACCCAAAACCGAGATGTAAGGCTAAAGCTTGTGTGTATCCTGAATCCTTTTCGGGGCCAAAGCGTCCAGGAGCTACGATTTCGATGAAAAACACCTGTTTTTTTCCTCTGCAGATTACCTGGTTGATGAGTGGAGTAAAGCCAAACTGGTTTGTGCCCATATCAAAAGCAGCCCGTATACCAAATGTGAAGCCTTTCGAGATTGGAAACAGGAAACCAGGATGTACGAGCAGGTGGGTCTCATAGGGCGTATCCGAATTTGCATACGGTTTGAGAAAGGGAACAAATTCCAAATCAAAAAGAACCTTTCCATTTGTGTGAAAAGTGACCCCAAGCGGGAAGCCGATTTCATAAAAGTTTTGCTCATTCAGAAAATGAGATTCACCATTCTGGAAAGCCACGATTGGCTGCACAACCCCAAAATGGAAGCCGGCCAGGCCGTTTGGATGAGCATTCATGTTTTGGCTTACGGGGATGGAGTCCTGGCTGTGGGTGATTACTGGCCAAAGACCCAGGCAGAGGAAAAGGTGTAGAAGCGTTTTTTTCATATAGATTGATTTAGGATAAAGATGACGTAGATACAAATAAAGACAAAAATATCCTTAATACAAAAAGTAGTTAGTGAAATAATTTAAGGGTAACTAAATTTGCACGTCGTGTTTGCCAATCCATGTGTCGGGTAGTGATTTCGTCAGTAGTCTTTTTCGCTCGTCAGGATACGAGCATATATTGCATTCAAGTCTGAAGACTTGAACGAGCGGCAACATTAATTAAAAAAGCTTTTATGTAGAGACGCGATTAATCGCGTCTCTACATAAAAGCTTTTTTAATCTCCTACAAACCCATCAACTCATCAACCCATCAACCGATAAACCTCTCACTCTCTTACATCCTCTTACTCTCTTACATCTTTCTTAGTATCTTTAGACTATACCTCCCATCAACCTTATGTCCAAACGCGTTTTATACTTTCTACCGGTTTTCCTTATCATCACTGCAATTGCTCTGCCTTTGTCGGGTCAGGTATCCAACCCTGAGGCCATAAAGAAGCTGATCAGCAAGTACAAATCGGATGCCCGTGGCCCATATCTGGATATACGATGGTTTTGTAAGGATGGCTCAACCCGTGCAGCCCGTGATCCGTGTCCAGGTGAGAAGCAAGGTTATCAACACGCCAGGTATAAAGATGAAGTCAAAAGACTCGCTGAAAAGGAACATATCTTCCTCGGACAGATACTGGCCTCTACGCCTCATGAGGATTTCTGGGATGGAGACAAGGCCCAGTCACGTCTCAAGCAGTATCAGCTCGGGCTATATCTTCAAAACGTAGATCATGGCTGGGTAAACCAACGTGCACAATTCTATCGCGGAGCTGTGCAGGTGGAAGATGAAAATGAGTGGGGGATTGAGTTTTATCAATGGCTACTGTCGGATGCAGATAAGATCGCAACGCATTATTTCCTGATTCGCCAGAGTGCTAAGGATATCCCGCATCATGCTGAGAATAACAACACACAGCTTGTGCGCGCCTTATCCAGCGAGATCGCCGAAGAGTTTCCCGCTTTCCAGGATTTACGGATCAAAATCCATGGGCTTCCGGATGCAAAGCTGATCCAACAGGTGCAGCAGTTCCAACAGCAAAATCTGAAAAAGATTCCTGCTGACCTGACGCCAAAGTTTGATGCATTGATCAGTGGCCTGAAAATCATGTACCGTCCCTTTGATGTCAGTGACTTTGTGGTACATCGCAAAAAGTTCCCATTGGGAATGGAAGCAGATAATATCATGCTGAAATTCGTAACCCAATATCCCGGGTTAACTACTCCCGCAGCGCGATGCCAACTCATGAGCCAGACAGCACTTCAACTGCGCCGGCAAATCACCACCCCCATGAAGGGCAATGCTCGATTGGCACTGATTGATATTTCGAACAAATTAGAGAGCCTGATCAACCAGGAGATATCCCAATGGAAACCAACCTCATTGAAAGATTTACTGGCACAGGTGTATTGTCTTTCTGAAGCTGCTGCCGGATTTGGATTTCTCGAGTTGTGGGAATGGGATCAATTGCGCAAAGCCATGGAATTGCCATCCGGCAAATCGATGACGCTACAAAAGCTGAGCGAATTCAGTGATGCCGGTCGTCAGATAGCGGAGTGGGGGGCAGGTATGGTTCGTGCAAATTATTTTCCGGTCATTAATCTCTACAAAGACTTCGAGCCTCTGTCCATTGGATTTTTTGATGACCGAGTACGATCTTCCGTGCTGTTGCATCTGGGCCTCGCTGTAAGCCGTTTAGGTGATGAGTTTGCGCACGAGGCCGATTTTTCAAATGATGTATTGGCTATACCTGACCAGTCGTCTATTCGTGGACTCAATCCGGGATATGCTGTTGGACAGTTGATTGTGGTGACTGAATCATCTAAGGACATTGTTCTGTCACCGGACAAAATATATGTCTTTTACCAGGCACCGGAGAATCTCAAACCAGTGGCGGGTATTGCTACCGTTACAGAAGGTAATATGGTTTCGCATGTGCAGTTGTTAGCCAGAAACCTGGGTATTCCTAATGCAGTGGTCTCCAAAGAGAATATGGAAGCAATTCGTGCTTTTCACCGTCTTGATGTTTTCTATGCAGTGTCCAACAAAGGCACGGTAATCATCAAGCCCTGGTTTACGATGGCGCCATGGGAGTTTGAACTTTTTAAAAAGAAAAAAGAACGGGAAGAAAAAATTTCTGTTCCCGTGGATCGTATTTTATTGGACAATCCAACTATCCTTAACCTCCGTCAGGTGGATGCCACACAATCAGGGAAAGTGTGTGGCCCCAAGGCAGCTAATCTAGGGCAGTTGAAGAAAATGTTTCCTGATAATGTGGTGGAAGGATTAGTTCTTCCATTTTCGATTTTCAGACAACACATGGACCAGACGATTCCCGGGCATCAAACCACGTATTGGAACATGATGTACGGTACTTTTAAAGAAGGAGAGCGAATGCGTAGCAGCGGAGCATCTGAACCTGATATAGAAGCATTCCTTTTACATGGTTTGGATTCCCTGCGTGGGTTAATTAAAAAGATGCCTTTGCTTCCTTCGTTTAAAAGTGAAATGCAGCAACAATTCCTGGCGGCCTTTGGTCTGCCGTTGGGCAAGGTGCCTGTCTTTGTGCGCAGTGATACTAACATGGAAGACCTCAAGGACTTTACAGGTGCGGGTCTTAACCTCACGGTCTTCAATGTCGTTGATGTTGAAAAGATATACCAGGGCATTCGTGATGTATGGGCTTCACCGTATACGGAGCGGAGTTTTAAGTGGAGGCAGCGGTACCTGAACAATCCTGAGAATGTATTTCC
>Ga0154020_10004030_pt1 | contig 17535 bp, 17 predicted proteins | sample Klosneuvirus_201_FD_109709 | JGI IMG/M metagenome (GOLD analysis project Ga0154020, IMG submission 109709) | Active sludge microbial communities from wastewater, Klosterneuburg, Austria - Klosneuvirus_20160825_MG | ecosystem: Engineered > WWTP > Aerobic digester > Activated sludge | place...
GTCAGAGGGGATTGCTGTGGCGCCGTGCTCATTCGCGGTGAGATTATTCCTTCCTAGATTGGCGACAAACTCTTTTTCTTTTGTCGAACTTTCGTTGGATTAGCCGAGCCCGCTTGCGCATTTACCGGCGAATCTTGCTCGGCAGGGACGCCCCCACCAGCACTCGCTGTTCTTTCCTCATCCAGTTCCCTTTGAACCCGCGCTGGTCCGGAAGGCATTGCTCCGCCGCGGCAAGGGCTCAGAACCAAAAATGGAGACGGAAGCCGCTATTTGTTGCCCTGGATGACTTCCCCAATCAACGGTGGGGACTTGGGTCGCCGGAGCGAAATCGTGAATGCCCCTTCGAGCCTGGCTCGGGCGGCCTCCGCTTGCGCGCGACTGGCGGCGTGGATGCGCACCAGAGGTTCCCCCGGTTTAACCGCTTCGCCCGGCTTGACGATGCCATCCAAACCCACCTCGAAGTTGATGCTGGAGGCTTGGGTGAGCCGGCCACCGCCGAGATCGCGAATGACTTCGCCCAATCGCCGCGCGTCGCAGCGGGAAACAAATCCGCCCCGGTTGGCGCGCAATTCAAGGACCACCGGTGCGGTGTGGTCGCATTCGAGCTTTCGATTGAACGCCGCGAGGTCAGCACCCTGCGCGATCAGCATCGCGTCCCACTTTTTGCGTGGCTCGCCGGAGAGCAAACAGACCTCCGCCTGCCGTTGGGCGGCCGCGAGGCTTTTCACCCGGCCCGTTTGAACGAGCAAATGCGCGGCGAAGGTGAGGACCAATTCGCGGAGGTCGGCCCCACCGGCCGGAGCGGTAAGGACGGCTACGCTCTCCTTCACCTCCAGCCAGTTGCCGGCGGCGCGACCGAGCGGGCTGTTCATATCCGTCAACACGGCACGGGTGTTGACGCCGCATTGCCCACCAAGCGCGACCATGGCGCGGGCAAGTTTTCGGGCCTGCGCCCGCGTCGGTATGAACGCGGCGCGGCCGAATTTCACATCGAGGACCAAGGCGGCTAGGCTTTCGGCGAGTTTCTTGGAAAGAATCGAGGCGGTGATGAGCGGAATGCTGGGCACGGTGCCGGTCACATCGCGCAGGGCGTAGAGCTTTTTATCCGCCGGCACCATCCGGTCGGTCTGGCCACAGATAACACAGCCCACTTCCTGCACGATCTGCGTGATGCGCCGGGCGGGCAGCAGGGTCTGGAAACCAGGGATGGAATCGAGCTTGTCGAGCGTGCCGCCGGTGATGCCGAGACCGCGGCCGGAGATCATCGGCACGCGGAAGCCGAGGCAGGCGAGCAACGGCGCGAGCGGGAGCGAAACCTTGTCGCCCACGCCGCCAGTGGAATGTTTGTCCACGAGCGGGCGTTTGTCCTTGGGGAATTTCAGCACGTCGCCCGAATCGCGCATGGCAAGCGTGAGCGCGGTCGTTTCAGCGGAGTTCAGGCCGCGAAAGAAGACGGCCATCAGAAAGGCGGCGACTTGGTAATCGGGCAAATCGCCGGAAACGACACCGGACACAAATTCACCAATCTGGGCGACGGTGAGCGGTTGACCGTCGCGCTTGGATTCGATGAGGGGGAGAAAGTTCATTCGTCGCCAGCCCGCGATTGCAAAGCACCAGCTACCCGGCCCAACCGCCCCGACCGCTACCCCACAAATTTCTTCGCCGCGATGGTGGAATTGTGGCCGCCGAAACCGAACGAATTGTTCACGATGGCGTTCACGGGCATTTCGCGCGCCGTGTTCGGCACATAGTCCAGGTCGCACTCCGGGTCGGGATATTCGTAGTTAATGGTAGGGGGAACGATGCCGTGCTGGAGGGCAAGGACGCAGGCAGTCATTTCCACCGCGCCCGCCGCCCCGAGCATGTGGCCGGTGGCCCCCTTGGTGGAGCTGACGGCCACCTTTCGCGCGTAGTCGCCGAACACCGTCTTGATGGCCAGGGTTTCGCAGGCATCTCCCTGCGGCGTGGAGGTGCCGTGGGCGTTGATATAGGAAATATCCGTTGGGTTCAGGCCCCCGGTACGCAGCGCCACTTTCATGCAGCGGGCGGCCCCGGCGCCGTCCGGCGCGGGCGCCGTGAGATGGTGCGCATCCGCGGTGTTGCCGTAGCCGACGATCTCGCAATAGATTTTTGCGCCGCGCTGCTTCGCGTGCGTCAATTCCTCCAGGACCAGCACGCCCGCGCCTTCACCCATGACGAAACCGTCGCGCTGCTTGTCAAAGGGACGCGAGGATCGCTTTGGGTCGTCGTTGCGGGTGCTCATGGCGCGCATCGAGCAAAAGCCGCCGATGCCGATGGGGACAATCGTGGCTTCGCAACCACCGGCAAACATCATCACCGCCTCGCCCATCTTGATGGTGCGCCAGGCTTCGCCGATGGCGTGGTTGGCGGTGGCGCAGGCGGAACAGGTGGCAAAATTGGGACCGCGCAGTTGGTTGTACATCGAGAACAAGCCGCTCGCCATGTTGCCGATGAGCATTGGGATCATGAACGGCGAGAGCCGCCCCGGCCCGCGCTCCAACAGGACTTTGACCTGCGCGGTGGTGGTTTCGAGTCCGCCAATGCCGGAGCCAAGGATGACGCCGATTTCGTCCCGGTTTAATATGTCGAGCTCCGCACCGCAATCCTGCAGCGCCTGCCACCCGGCATAGACCCCAAATTGCGAGAAGCGATCGGTCCGGCGGATTTCCTTGGGCGACGGGAAGGCGGGCGTCAAATCGAGGTCCTTTACCTCGGCCGCAATCTGCGTTTCGTAGCCAGTGGGGTCAAACCGGGTGATGCGGTCAATGCCGCACTCGCCGGCGATCAGCCGCCGCCAAAACGTGGCGACATCATTCCCCAGCGGTGTGACCACCCCCAGTCCGGTGACGACCACCCTGCGCTCCTGCCAATTGCTCGCCATAAAATCAAGCGGGGCAGCTCAAGCTGCCACCAGCCGACACTGCCCCGAAATCCGGCCCGGCACGCTTATTTCTGCTGGTCTTCGACGAACTTGATGACGTCGCCAACACTCTGGAGCTTTTCGGCCTGTTCGTCGGGGATTTCGTTGCCGAATTCTTCTTCGAGGGCCATGACCAACTCGACGGTGTCGAGCGAATCGGCGCCCAGATCCTCGATAAATTTGGCTTCCGGGGTGACTTGATCGGGCTTCACACCGAGCTGCTCGACGATGATGTCCTTGACGCGTTGTTCGATTGATTTTTCAGACATGATTTTTCTCCAGTTAAATTGTGCAACCTGTTTATGCGGCGTGGCGTGGGGCGTCAAGCCCCGATTCAGAATTCTTTTGCCGCCTTCCGCCCCTTGGCATTGACATACCGCTTCCAAATCAATTGGAACGAGCTGGCAAATTCTCCCGGTTGCTCCGCCATCCAGCGGGAAATCCGCTGCGGCGCAAACCAATCCCCGCGCTCGATCTCCTCTGGATGCAACGTGAACGGGCCTTCGCTCGCGCAGCGATAGACCCAGACAAACTCCCACCCGGTTTCCGCGCACGCCACAATCCGCATGACTCGCTCCGGGCCGACCGTAACCACCAACCCGATCTCCTCGCGTAACTCCCGCACCGCGCAAGTGTCGTAATCTTCGCCGGCATCCACATGGCCGGACGTGGACGAATCCCATAAGCCCGGCGCGGTGTCCTTGGTCAGCGAGCGCTTCTGGAGGAAAACCTCGCCCCGCGCATTGAACACCAGCACATGAATCGCCCGATGCAGAAGATCGCGCGCATGGACTTCCCGCCGCGGGGCCCGGCCAATCACTTCGTCGCGTTCGTTAACCACATCAAAAAATTCTTCGGACATACTATTTTCGAATTTTAGAGAATGGGAGGTTCCAACCGAGCAATCGAATTGGAAGCCATGGCCCAAACAGGAAAGCAAAAAACGAAAGGAGTGACACTAGCTTTGCCAGCCATTTTTCAAGTGGCCAGAGATACCAAGCCAATAGCGCAAACGGGCCACCACAAAAACTCGAGCCTAAGAGCATTAAGAAGACTCGGCCCATGTTAAACTCATATCCTTCTTTCTTTCCTGCCCATTTAACAAAAATGCAAAGAGCGGCAACGAACAGGATGATAATCAGCACGCCTACAACTAACATTATGCATTCTTGGTTCATTTTTGTTGGGGAGAGATCAGATCGGTCAATTCGACAAACTGCTCCAAGCTTAACTTTTCCGCGCGTTCTAGCGGCGAGATTTTCAATTGGGCAAACGCCTGCGTCAACTTCTCCGCCGACCACTCCGCCTTGAGCAGCTTCAGCATCATCTTCCGCCGTTGCGAAAACGCGCGCTTTACAATCCGCACAAAAGACTTTCGTTGGTCATCCGCCAGTAATGGCTTTTTGCGGCGAACCAGGGTCACACACGCCGAGTCCACATTTGGTGAGGGGAAAAAGCAGTCTGCCGGAATCTTGAACCAGCCGCGCGGCTCGTAATCCAGTTGTAACAGCAGCGTCAGCACGCCGTAATCGGCATCGTCCGCCTCTGCCATCAAGCGCTGCGCGACTTCCAATTGCAACGTCACCGTCATTTGTTTCGGACGTTGCGGCGCGAGCGCCAGTTCCACCAAGATCGGCGACGCCACGGAGTACGGCAGGTTCGCCACCAGCTTCCAATCACTCCAATCGTGCGGCTCGCGGCGGATGTATTCCAGCGCGTCGGCGTGCAGCAGTTCCAATTTCGGATTTCGGATTTCGGATTTCGGATTGACGTCCTCCCTCACCCCAGCCCTCTCCCCAAGGAGAGGGAGTTTTTGGTTCTCGCTCTGGGTCGAGTTCGATGCTGTCGGACTTACTGACGCTTTCGCCTCGTTCTCCCTCTCCTCGGGGGAGAGGGTCGGGGTGAGGGCGAGCGTTGAACCAAATCTTTCCCTAAGCACCGCCACCAACCGCGCATCCAGTTCGATAGCCAGCACATAACCCGCGCGTTCCAATAGCAGCTTTGTCAGCGGGCCCAATCCCGGCCCGATCTCCAAAACCTTGTCCAGCTTCGTCACTTCGCCCGCGTCGACGATGCGTTGCAGTTGATGCTTATCGTGCAAAAAATTCTGCCCGAGCGATTTCGTCAGGTGGATGTCGCGCTGGTTCAATAGCGCCCGCATGTCAGTGAGTTTCATTCGCCGAGCAAAACCTTTTGGAGGGCGCTCACCATTCCTATGAGTTGCGCTTCGGTAATCGTCAATGGCGGGGTGAAGCTGATGACGTTTCCATGCGCGCCTTCCGGCAATAGAATGAAACCATGCCGCAACATCGCTTTGATCACCCGCAAGGATTTTGCCGTGGCGGGCGAGCCGTCTGCGTTGCGCAATTCCAGTCCAACCATCAATCCCGCCCCCCGCACCCGGCGAATGACTTCCGACTTCAGACTTGGGAACTTGGTCAGTTCCGAAATGAGAAACGCACCGAGCCGGGCGCTGCGCTCGCAGAGTTTCAGGCGGCGAATTTCACCGATTTGGGCCAACGCCATCGCACAGCCAACCGGATGGCCGAGGAACGTGCTGGTGTGGATCGCCTCGCCGGTCGAAACCGGCCATGCGGCGTCCATCAGCTGCGCGCGCCCAACACACGCCGACAGCGGGAAGCCGCCGGTCAATGCCTTGCCCAGGCAAATCACGTCGGGCACGACGCCACTGTGTTCACAAGCGAACCATTTGCCAGTGCGGCCAAAGCCCGTGTAAATCTCGTCCAGAATGAGCAACGCGCCGTATTCATCGCACAGCTGGCGGAGCAACGGCAGAAACTCCGGCAGCGGAAGGTTGATGCCCCCGCGGGCCTGGATCGGCTCAACGAGAATCGCCCCGATCCGCTCGCGGCGGCAGAGCGAGCGGATGCGGGCTTCGAGAGCGGCCAATTCCGGGCAGGAGACGAGGTGACGAGTCTCCCGCTTTTTGTCTTCAGAATGAGGCTCTTTACGTTTTCGCTTACCAGCGGAAGTCGGAAACGGCACAAAATGCCCGAACTCGCCGAGCTGGGAACGGAATGGGCCGCGAAAATGATCGCGATGCGTGGCGTTGAGAGCACCGTAGCCAAGGCCGTGATACGCACCCGCAAAGGCAATGACTCCGCGCCGCCCCGTCGCCAGGATCGCCGTCTTGAGCGCCGCCTCTACAGCTTCAAAACCGGAATTGCAAAAGATGGTTTTGCCCGTCGAAACTCCGGACTTTGAACTTCGGGCTTTCGACTCATTTGGCCAGCGCTCAAAAGTGATGCGGCTCAGTTCCCGCGCGAGACGGGCCTTGGGGGCGTGCGGATGCACATCCCCCATCGCGTGCAGGAGTTTCGCCATTTGCCGCTGTCCGGCCCGAACGATGCGCGGATTCGCATGGCCCGCCGCCGCGACCCCGAAAGCAGCCGTGAGATCGAGGTATTTTTCCCCCTCCGCGTCCCAGACGTGAACGCCGCGCGCCCGCTCCCATACTATCGGCCAGGAGCCGTCCGGTTCGTAGAACAGGACGTTCTGCGACTCATACGCCCGCAACAACTGGATGGTTTGGTGGGTCGTCATGCGTGGGTCAAACCCCGCGTTGCTCCGGCGGCCAGATGACTTTATGGAGCTGCGCCTGGAAGCGCACCGGCAGCGCATCGGCGATGATGCGCTCGACGAGTTGCTGGCGCGTGATCGGCGTCTGGCCGGGCGGAACCGGCTTGAGCATTTTTTGCTGCTGCTCCGGTTGCAATGGATGCACCCATGACAAAAGCAGCGGACAGATGGCGGCGAGCTGGTGCGTGGTAATCTGTTGCCGGGCCCATTCGTAGTCCTCGCGCGTCCCGATGACGAACTTGATTTCGTCGGTGACTTTCAAAAGCGGAATGTTCTCCACGCGGTTGCGGGCCACCTCACCGCTGCTGGGGCATTTCAGGTCCACGATGCGGCGCACGCGAGGATCAATTTGTGAAATGTCGTGCGCCCCACTGGTTTCGAGCAGCACGGTGAACCCCTCGTCGCAGAGTTGTTGCATCAGCGGCAGCGAGTTCTTTTGCAGCAACGGCTCGCCGCCGGTGAGCTCGACGAGGGGAAGCCGGCCGGCTGAGGTCGGCTGGCTGAGATCGGAATATGGCTTCGCCAGGCGCCGCACTTCCGACCGTACCGCGCTGAGTTCCCATTGCTTGCCCGCGGAGAAGGCATACGCGGTATCGCAGTAGGAGCAGCGCAGGTCGCACGCGGTCAACCGCACAAAGACACACGGCAGCCCGGCAAACGTGCTTTCTCCCTGCAGGCTCAAATAGATTTCGTTGACGACGAGCGTGTCAGCCATGTCCACGCATGGTAGAGGGAGTCGTGGCGCGAGTGAACAGGGAATTGCGTTTAGCCCCGCCCCGTGCTCGTGCTCGGCCTCGATCGTGTGACAGGGGTTTGAGCCCAGGCGGGCGACATGGTTTCATCGCAGCTTCCAAACCGGCGCCTGGATTCGCCCCAACAGGGGCCCAACCAACGCTCGACAAGTTGCCGGCGCCATCGCAGATTTTCCGCATGGCCAAAACCGCTTCCACCATGCTGCCGCTCGGCACACCCGCGCCGAGCTTCCGGTTACCGGATCCGGAGGGGACATTTGTCTCGCTTGCGGACTTCGCCGGCCGGCGGGCGCTGGTGGTGATGTTTCTGTGCAATCATTGTCCGTACGTGAAACACGTTCAGGCCGAACTGGCAAGGCTGGCTCGGGATTATACCCCGCGCGGGGTGGGCCTCGTAGGGATCAGCGCCAATGACGCGACGAAATATCCGGAAGATGGACCGGCGAGGATGGCCGAGGAGGCGAATGCCGCCGGCTACAACTTCCCGTATTTGTATGATGAATCCCAAAGAGTGGCCCAGGCGTATCAGGCCGCCTGCACACCGGATTTCTTTCTATTCGACCAGGGCCGCCGGCTCGTTTACCGCGGCCAGCTCGACGCCAGCCGGCCCGGCAATGGGCTTCCCGTGACCGGCCAGGACCTGCGCGCCGCGCTTGAGGCCTTGCTTGCCGGCCGGGCGGTTTTGGCCAATCAAAGCCCGAGCCTCGGCTGCAATATCAAATGGCGGCCAGGAAATGAACCGGATTACTTTACCCACTGACCGCTAAAGCGCGCTGACAAAGCTTGACCCAAAGGCGGTCTGCCCCTTATTTTCCCCTCGCAATGTTCGGAAAAATTCGACAAGTATTAACGGTAGTAGTCGTCGTTGTAAGCGACGCCGTTGGCGCTTGTCGAGGTTAAGAACGCTTTAGACAAGAACCCACGGCTGGAAACGGCTGTGGGTTTTTTGTTGCCCGCGCCGCCAGCCAAAACCAAAAAAAGTATGAGCAAGACAACTGAAAATGCTGCCCCAAAGAAGAAAACCACTGCCAAGCGCGCCGAGGTCGGCGCGGCCATGTTCGGCCGCGACATTCTCGTCGAAGCCATGGAACGTGAAGGCGTGGAAGTCATTTTCGCCTACCCGGGCGGCGCGAGCATGGAAATTCACCAATCGCTCACGAAGTCGAAGATTCGCACCATCCTCCCCCGCCACGAGCAGGGCGGCAGTTTTGCCGCCGAAGGTTATGCCCGCGCGACCGGCAAGGCCGGCGTCTGCATGGGCACGAGCGGTCCGGGCGCGACGAATCTGGTCACCGCCATCGCCGACGCGTACATGGATTCCTGCCCGCTCATTGCCATTACGGGGCAGGTGAACCAGAACATGATCGGGCGCGGCGCGTTTCAGGAGACGGACATCATCGGCGTCACGCTGCCGATCGTGAAACATTCGTATCTCATCACGGACGTGAACGACATCGCGCGCGTGGTGAAGGAGGCGTTCTACATCGCCCAATCCGGCCGGCCCGGACCGGTGGTGATTGATTTTCCGAAGAACGTGCAACAGCAAAAGACGCAGCCGGTCTGGCCATCGCTCGAACAGATCAAGAAAGGTTTGCGCGGCTACAACCAGCCGGATCTCCGCGCCGACGAACTGGCGCTGAATGAGATCATGGGCCTGATCGAGAAGGCCGAGCGACCGGTGCTGTATTGCGGGGGCGGGATCATCACCAGCGGCGCGGCGGCGGAACTCAAGAAATTCGCCGAAGCGACGAACATTCCCGTCACCACCACGCTGATGGGGGTGGGTGGCTTTCCGGAAACGCACCCGCTCTCGCTGCGCTGGCTCGGGATGCACGGCGCGGCTTCGGCGAATTGGGCGGTGAGTGGGGAATACAAGCAACGGCTGAATCCCACCGAGCCCATGGTGAAGCTCAAGGACGGCGCGGATTTGCTGCTCGCGTTCGGCGTGCGCTTTGATGACCGCGTGACCGGCAAGTTCGAGGAGTTTTGCAAACACGGCACGATTGTGCATGTGGACATTGACGCGTCGGAGCTAAACAAGAACCGCCACGCCAATCTGGCGGTGGTGGGCGACATCAAGGACACGCTCACGCGGCTCAACGCCATGCTGGCCAAGCGTCCGATCAACAAGAAACACACGCCGTGGCACGAACAAATCGCGGAGTGGAAAAAGAAAGCGCCCTTCGCCTACGCCGTCACCGCAGAGATCGCCAACAGTGATCATATGAAGGACCATCTCAAAGGCCAGGAAGACCAGGTCATCCTGCAACAGATGGTCATCGAAGCCCTTTACGAATTAACCAAGGGCGAAGCCTATATCACCACCGGGGTGGGACAGCATCAGATGTGGGCCGGACAATGGTACAAATACAAATATCCGCGCCAATTTATCACCAGTGCCGGCCTGGGTTCCATGGGTTTTGGCTATCCCGCCGCGCTCGGCGTGAAGGTGGCGCATCCGGACAAGGAAGTCGTGGATATTGATGGCGACGGTTCGTTCCTGATGAACATCCAGGAACTGGCCACCGCGCATGTCGAGAAGATTGCGGCGAAGGCGATCATCCTGAACAACCAGCATCTTGGCATGGTGGTGCAGTGGGAAGACAACTTCTACGCCGGCAACCGGGGTCACACCTACCTCGGCAACCCCGACGATCGCGCGCAGATTTATCCCGACTACGTGCGCGTGTGCAACAGCTTCAACGTGCCGTGCGAGCGGGTGCTGTACCGGCGCGACCTCAAACCCGCCATCCAGCGGATGCTCGACGCCAAGACGCCGTACGTGCTCGATGTCGTGACGCCGTACACCGAACACGTGTTGCCGTTCATCCCGGCGAACCGCACGGTGGCGGACATGATCTGGAAATAGCGCGAGGCGATTCACGCCGTCGGGCGGCATTTGCTTGTCGCTCGGCGGTTTTTTGGTCAGGCTGAGCGGCATGTTGAGTCGTATTCTTTGGTTGTGGCTCGCGTTCCTCGGTTCAGCCACCGCGGCGGAGCTGGCTTTTGATTTCAGCGCCGTCCCCGCAAGGCAAATCCCGCCGGGCTTTACCAACCTCGTCGCCGGCAAGGGCAAACCAGGCGATTGGCGCGTGATCACCGATGAATTTCCATCGGCGCTGCCGGCACTCAATGAAAAAACGCCCACGATGACGCAACGGTCGGTCCTCGGCCAGTTCAGCATCGAGGTGACGGACGAGCATTTCCCCATCCTGCTCTACGACCGGGAGCCGTTCACCGATTTCACCTTGATGACGAAGTTCAAGCTGGTGGACGGAGTGGTGGAACAGATGGCCGGCATTGTCTTTCGGCTGCAGGACGAGAAAAACTTCTACGTTATCCGGGCCAGTGGCCTGGGCAACAACGTGCGGTTTTACAAGATGGTCGCCGGCCTGCGCAGCGCGCCCCTTGGGCCGGAACTGCCGGTGCCCCGGGGCGTGTGGCACGAGTTGAAGATCGAGTGTCAGGGCAACCGGATCCACGCGTGGCTAAATGGGCAGGAGGCGATCCCGACGTTGACGGACACCAGCTTTGCGGCGGGCAAGATTGGTTTTTGGACGAAGTCCGATGCCATCAGCTATTTCACCGACACAAAAATCACTTACATACCGCGCGAGACCCTCGCGCAGGTTCTCGTGCGGGACACCGTGGCCAAGAACCCGCGGCTCGTTGGGCTGAAGATTTATCTGTGCGACGAGAACGGGGAACCGCGCGTGGCAGCCAGCAAGGACGCAAAAGAAGTCGGCGCGGCGGGAGGCGACGCGGAAAAACAGGCGATTGCCGGTGGTAAGATCTTTTACGGGAAAGGCAGGGATACCGTGGCCGTGGTCCAGCCGTTGCGCGATCGCAATGGCGAACCGATTGCCGCCGTGCGCGTGACGATGAAGTCGTTTACGGGCCAGACGGAGCAAAGTGCGTTGCAACGCGCCCTGCCGATCGTGAAGGGAATGCAATCGCGGGTGCGAAATCTGGCGGAGTTGAAGGACTAGCCAGCCTCTTGGATTCCTGCTGATCAGGGGATTGACCGTTGGATTCCGACCGCACAGGGGGGGCTGGTGACTGGGCGCGGGCGAGATGACTCCGGTTGATCGAGGGTTTCCGGCTGGAAGCACAACTGGCCCGGGTCTTCGCCGTCCGCGAAGAACTCCAGTGGCTGCGGCAAACTACCCCAGCCTTCCATGCCACCTGACTGCATCAACTGCCACCGTCATCGGTTTCCGGCAGCCGCGGCACCAAACCGACAACCATCAATCATCGGCGGCGGGCGTCATGCTCAAAGTTTTTTCGGCGGCACTGGCTCCTCCGACTTCCCCGGCTCGGGGACATCGTCCGGTGTTCGCCGGCGCACCCCGCCGACCACCAGCAGTTGCCCGTTTTCACCTAGCTGTAATTTTGGGCGCGTACCGGCGTAATCGTGGGTTTGGCGGGTGATAACCTCACCGTCAGGATTGATCACCGTGTAGCTGAACGAGTGCGCACCATTTTGGTAGAGAACGTGGAGATTGCTTGCCTGGTCAATCTGATGATCCGGAATGCCAAATGAAACCATCGGACCGAGCGAGAATACCTTGATTACCCGGGCCCCGTCAGCGGCGGTCAGCCGGAAGTAAAGCCGGAGTTGATTGCGCAGATAGTTGGCCTGTTCCAGGGTGTAATTGCGTACTTCCGGGGCCCGGTTCGTTGTGCCTTGGGCGGGGACACCGAAATCCTGCGACCACAGTTTTGCGGCGTTGATGATGTCAAAGTTCTTTGGCTTGGTCGTCAAAGTCTGGTCCCACTCTTTGATCCGCACCGAGGCGGTGAGGGAGTAGCGCCCGGCGCGGGTGATGTCAAAGTGGGGCACCAATTCAACCCGACGAGTGGCGACCTTGGTGGTTTCCAGCGTGAACGGGCCCAAGACCGAAGGTTCGCTGTTCTTCGCCACGATTCCCATTCCATCCCGTGTCTCCAGAGCAAACGTCAGCCAGTCGGGTTCGTCGCCCAGGTGCAATGTTTGCCCGGAGCGATTGGTGATACGCACGGCGGCAGTCAGGTTCTCGCCGGAAAGAAAATGCTCCTGCTCCAATACGACCTCCACGGACACCTGGGCGCCCAAGCGGGCGAGTGACGCGAGGCCAAACACGAGCAAACAAGCCAAGGTTTTCATCCGGTTACTTTAGGTCGGCCGGGCGGGGTGGCAAGCCGCAAAACGGTGGCAACGGTTACGATCCCGATCCGGCCGAAAAGTTGACGGCCCCCCGCGTCCCGGTATTCAACCGCGCCGCGCCAATTCGCGCCGCGCCCGCGCCAAAACCTCGCGGGGGGCCAGCGCGGTCAGGCATTCCATGGGTTGCGGCCAGGCGCAGCGCGACTTGAGGCACGGAACGCAGGGCAGCTTGGTTTGCACCACGCGCTCCCATTGGCCATACGGCCCGGTGCGGCGCGGTTCGGTCGGACCGCACAGGGCAATCACCGGTTTGCCCAAGGCCGCGGCCACATGCATCGGACCGGTGTCATTCGTCACCATTAACTCGCACCGCCGCAGCCACTCGATCATCTCCGGCAGGGAAGTTCGGCCGGCCAGATTCAGGCAGCGCTCCGGGGCCGCGCGGGCGATGATTTCCCCCAGCGGTTGATCCTCCGCGCTGCCGAGAATCGCAAAGCGGACATCCGGGAACTCCGCTCCCAATTGGCGCGTCAGTTCGGCGAAATGTTCCGCCGGCCAGCGTTTGTTTAGCCATCGCGCTCCGGGTTGCAGTGCAATCCACCGCGCGCAATCAGCCGGCCACTTTGATTGGACCGCAGCGGTAGCCGCCGGCCGTTCGGGCAGCCAGACAAAATCGCTGTGGACCGGGACGCCGAGGCGCGGCAACACCGCAAGATACCAGTCCACCGCATGGGTGTGAAACGAAGGGCGTGGCACGATGATGTCGTAGAATCCGCGCGCGCCTTCGCGGGATTCATCAAGCCCGACGAGGAGTTCACCGTTGGCCAGCCACGCAAACGCGCCGCTCCGGGCGAGGCCTTGCAGATCAATCACCCAATCAAATTGTTGCGCGCGCAACGCAGCGATGCTCCGCAGCATTTCCGGCCAGTGGACCGGCGCGGCCCAGCGCTGCCGTTCGAAACGCACCACCCCGGCGAGATCCGGATCGCCTTCGAGCAACGGCGCGAGCCCGGCATCAATCCACCAGTGAATTTCGCTGGCGGGGCAATGGCGCTTGAGGAGCCGCAGCACGGGCAGGGCTTGAACAACATCACCGAGGGAACTGGGTTTGAGGATGAGGATCTTCAAAATGACAAACGACGAATGGGGACGGACACCAAGCCGGGCGGACTGCCGGGCGTTCCGTCATTCGTCATTCGTCAGACTATCGGCCGTAGGCCAGCCGTTCCGCGAGCCGTTCGGGCAACCCGGCGGCCAGAATTTTTTTCTGCGCGGTGGCAATGTCATAATCCAGCCGGCGAATTTCAATCGTGCCCTCATCGGTGTCATAGACCACGTAGGCGGATTTCGGATTGTTGTCGCGTGGCTGGCCGACGGCGCCCACGTTGACGAAATACTTCTTGCCCGGTTCAGTCTTGAATTTGGAGTAGGTGCCGCCCCGCACCACGCTATCCTTCATAAACGCGACCGGGACATGCGTGTGACCAAAAAAGCAGACGGCCGTGTTCTGGTAGGTTAGACTGGCGGCGGCGGCGAGTTTATCAAATACGTAGCCCCAGCGCTGGGGGCCATCCAAGGTGGCGTGAACGATGGTGAAATTGGTAACCATGCGCGTGTACTTCAGATCGCGCAGCCATTGGCGGTCCTCCTCGGTGAGTTGCTTGCGCGTCCAGTTTACGGCTTCCGCGGCGGCGGGGTTGAAGCCTTCCAAGTGTTCCTCGCTGGAACAATACTCGTCGTGGTTGCCCTTCACGCAAGGCATGTTCATTGTCCGGACGATATCCAGACACTCCTTGGGATTGGCGTTGTAGCCGACGACGTCGCCGAGACACGCGTAGTGAGTGACCTGCTGTTTCTTGCAGTCCTCCAGGACCACCTGAAACGCTTCCAAATTGGCGTGTATATCAGCTATGATGGCAAACTTCATTTACTTCCTGTCATAATGGCAAAGCCAGTGAACCCGCCGCTGGGGTCAGCCCAGCTTGCGTCCTCCTGGCGAATGTTCGCGGCCAGCCCGGCATCCCGAATGGCTTCGCGAAATGCTTCCAGCTCGGCTTTCGCCCCCTCGGCCGTGAGCTCCACCCGGCCATCGGCCAGATTCCGCACCGAGCCGGTGACCTCAAAACCGGCGGCCAACGTCCGCACCGCATAGCGAAAGCCCACGCCCTGCACACGACCGGTATACAAGATTTGCATCCGGCGGCGTTCCTCTGGGGTTGCGCCTTTTGGGCTGACCGCTTGCGCCATTGGGAAATGAAGCCAAAGACCGGACCGACAAGCAATGTTTTTCCTGAGCGCTCACCCAGTTGAGACAGCTGTTTAAGCGCAGGACTTCCGACGGGCGCGCGGCCATCGGCGACGCGGTTCCGGCTCGCTTGACCTGGTTGCGCCCGTAACGCCGGCGAACTGGTTGAAGCCGGCGTTCCGGACTGCTATCCTCGCCACACATGGCCATTAAAGCCCTTTCTTTTGGTGCCGGCATCGCCCTGATGCTGGCGCTGGTCGGCTGTCACCCCGGACCAAGTTCCAATTCCGTCTCCGGGACCATTGAAACCGACGAAGCGCGCGTCGCGTCGCGCTACGGTGGGCGCGTGGAAAGCACTTTGGCACAGGAGGGCGACGCCCTCTCCACCGGCCAGGTCATCGTGGAACTCACGGCGAGCGAATTGAAGCCGCGCCGGGACTTGGTCGCCGCCCAACTGGCCGAAGCGGAGGCCGGTCCGCGCAAAGAAGAAATCGCAGCGGCCAAAGCCGATTGGGAAGCGCACTCGGCCCTGCAGATTCTGGCCAATGCCGAGCGCCAGCGCGCGGCCGAGTTGTCCGCGGAGAAGACCATCTCAGCCACCGAGTACGATCGCGCCGTGACCAGCGCCCAGGCCGCGCAACAAAATGTCGCCGCCGCCAAAGCGCGTTACGATTTACTGCTTGCCGGCACCCGGCCGGAACGAATCGCGCAAATCCGCGCCCAACTCGCCGAACTCGAGGCCCAGCTCGCCGAACTGCGCATCACCGCACCGACGAATTGCGTCCTGGAAGTCATGAGCGTGAAAGTCGGCGATGTGCTGGCGCCGAATCAACCCGTTGCCACGCTGCTGTTGACGAATCACATTTGGGTGCGCGTCTTCGTGCCCGAGCCATGGCTGGGTCACATCAAGCTGGGCGAGGCGGTGAAGCTGCGCGTGGATTCGGTTCCAGGTCGAGATTTCACGGGCGTGGTTGAGCAGGTCGCGCGGGGAGCCGAGTTCACGCCGCGCAACGTACAGACGGTGGGCGAACGCGTGAAACAAGTCTTCGGCGTGAAGGTAAAATTGGACAATGCCGAAGGCCTGCTCCGCGCCGGCCTGGCAGCGGATGTCTGGTTCGAGAACGTCCCCAGGCAACCCTAGCGCTCCGGGCCAATGCGGCTCTCCGGGATTACTGAATCGGAGGTGGGCTTTGCCTTCTCCGCCGCATAAAGAAACTTAGCCCGCCGGATTTGCGGCGGACCTTGGCGACTGCGCCCTTGGCCTTCCGTAACGCCCGGCGCGCCCAGATAAACTCCGTCGCCAGGATCGCCAGTCCGCCGGCAATGACGAGTGTGCCCGGCCCCGGCAAGACCAGCATGGCCACGCCAATCAAAACCACCGTGCCGCCGAGGAGGGCGATGTAGAACTTTTTCATGCCGCGTGCTCCTTCATGGCTTCCGGGTGCGCCAGTTGGCGCGGGTCGGCACTCCACTTGCGCCGAAGACCAGCCATCCGCGTTTGCAACTCCTTCAGTTCTCGTTCCAGCGTCTGGAGATCGTCCTCCAGCGTTGCCGCGCCGGTTTCGCGTTCATGCTGCGCGCGGTCGCGTTCGGCGAGTTCGGCGTGCATCTCGGACATGCTGTTCATGATGATCCCGATGAACAGGTTCAGGATGATCATCGTGCCGAACACGATGAACGTGACGAAGTAGATCGCCACCTTGAGGCCTGGCACGTGCGGCAGTTGTCCGTTGAAGAGGTCGGCCCAGTTATCGAGCGTCACGAGCCGGAACAGCGACAGAAACGCCGCCGGCAAGGAACCAAAGTGCTCCGGATCGTGTTGACCAAACAGATGAATCCCGGCCACGGCGTACATGTAGAACAGCAACGCCAGCAGCAGACTGACGTAGCCCATCGCGGACAAACTCTTCAGCAGCGCTCCGACGAGCAGTTGCAGTTTGGGCAAAGCGCTGACGAGCCGCAGCAATCGCAACGCCCGCGTCAACCGTAGAACCGCGGCGAACGGCCCGCCCACGGGCAACAGGCACAGCACGACAATCAGAAAGTCGAACACGTTCCAGCCGTCCGCAAAATAGCGCCAAGGCTGACGACCGTGCGCGGCCATCTTGAGCAGCGCCTCGACGATGAACACGCCGAGGATAAATTTATCCAGCCCCAGCAAGATCGAACCGTGGCGTTCCATCATGGCCGGACTGGTTTCCAAGCCGGCCACCACCCCAGCGAGCACGATGACCGCCACGATGAAGTGGTGGAACACCTTCGAGGCAACGAGTTGGTTGATGGATTTGATCATGGCGAATCGTTCTCCCGGCTGACGAACACCTTGTCGATACGACTTCCATCCATGTCTATGATTTCAAAGCGCACGCCCTCACGGACGAACATTGAGCCTTCACTGGTTGGCTGACCCAACTGCGCCGTGGCATACGTGGCGAGGGTTTCGCAGCGTTGCGCGAGCGCCGCCGCCAACGGCGATTCACCCAGCAACGGCGCTAGTTTCGCCACGGAAAATCCGCCGTCCACCAGCAGCGAACCTTCTTCCCGGTGCACGGCTTGTGGTCGCAGCCGCTCCTCGAGCGAAGGAATTTCGCCAACGATGGCTTCCAGCACATCCACCAGCGTCACCAAGCCCACCACTCGCCGCGCTTCGTCGGTGACGAGGGCGATGTGGCGGCGCGTTTTCTTGAACCCTTCGAGCAACCCGGTAATGGTTTGCGTTGCCAGCACGAGCAACGGCGGCGTCATCAGGTCGGCCAGCTTGACACCCGCGCCGGCGGCGAGATTGGCATAGATGGACTTTACCGCCACCACGCCCACCACTTGGTCTCGGCTCGCGGCATAGACCGGAAAA
>Ga0154020_10004032_pt1 | contig 17532 bp, 12 predicted proteins | sample Klosneuvirus_201_FD_109709 | JGI IMG/M metagenome (GOLD analysis project Ga0154020, IMG submission 109709) | Active sludge microbial communities from wastewater, Klosterneuburg, Austria - Klosneuvirus_20160825_MG | ecosystem: Engineered > WWTP > Aerobic digester > Activated sludge | place...
CAGGGGCTCTTCATCGAGGGCGCCAGCAACGTGAGGCACCTCGCGAGCGGGCAGACCTTCAACGTGAAAGAGCACTTCGACGCGGACGGCAAGTACCTCTGCACGAAGGTGTGGCACCACGCGAAGGACACCTATCGCTCCGGCGGAGACGAGGCGTTCCGCTACGAGAACCGCTTCGAGTGCATTCCCACGCCGGGCCTGCGGTACCGGCCCCTTCCGAAGACCCGGAGGCCCATCGTCCACGGCACGCACACCGGCGTCGTCCAGGGCCCTCCCGGAGAAGAGATCTTCACCGACAAGTATGGCCGCGTGAAGGTGAAGTTCCGCTGGGACCGCAACCCGCTCGACAAGGACGACAAGGCCTCCTGCTGGATCCGGGTGGCTTCCTCCTGGGCCGGGGCGAACTGGGGAGCCATCCACATCCCGCGCATCGGGCAGGAGGTCGTCGTCGCCTTCGAGGAGGGCGATCCCGACCAGCCCATCGTCATCGGCAGCGTCTACAACGCCGACATGATGCCGCCCTACACCCTTCCGACCGAGAAGACGAAGAGCACGCTGAAGAGCCGCAGCACCCTGCAGGGCGCCACGACGCACTTCAACGAGATCCGCTTCGAGGACAAGAAGACGATGGAGGAGATCCTCATCCACGCCGAGAAGGACATGACGGAGGAGGTGGAGCACGAGCGGAAGACCACCGTCGGCATGGACACCTCGCAAGGGGGCCAGGACACCACCTGGGGGAACGAGACCGTCACGATCGGTCGGAACCGCGTCACGAAGATCGGTGAGACCTCGAACCCTCCCGGCGACGAGACCCTCACCGTCTACGGCAAGAGAGTGACGTCGATCGGCGCCAAGAACGCCCCTCCCGGAAACGACGAGCTGACGGTGAGCGGTGACCGGACGGCCACCATCCAGCAGAAGGACACGCTCAACGTCACGATGAACCGCTCCGCGACCATCGGGACGTCGGACGCCCTCACGACGGGCACGTCGCTGGCGATGACCGCCGGCACCACCGTCACCATCACCTCGGGGGGCGCGATCACCGTCAACTGCGGCGCCGCGATGACGCTCAACATCACGGGAGCGCTCACGGTCAACACGGGCGGCGCCGCCACCGTCAACGCCGGTGGCGCCGTCAGCGTGTCGTCGGGGGGCGCGGTCTCCGTCCAGGCGGGCGGAGCCGTCTCCCTCATGGCCGGCGGCGCCGTCTCCGTCACCGCGACCGCCATCGCCCTGAACGCCGCCGCGGTCACGTGCGCGGGCTCGCTCCTCGCGACCGCCATCCAGACCACGAGCCTCACCGCGGCCACCGTCACGGCCGCCACCTACTCGCCGGGTGTGGGCAACCTCGTCTGATGCCGCGTCCCAAGCCCTCCGAGCCGGCGCCGGTCGACGAGCGCTTGCGGGACCCGGACGAGATGATCCGTCTCGGGGCCGTGGGAGAGTTCCTCCGCCCCGACGCCACGCCGGCGCCCCATCGCGCCGCGATCGCGGAGCGTCTGGACGACACGAACGAGACGACCCGCAAGATGGCCGTGCTCGTGCTCGGCTCCATCGGTCCCGCCGCGGTGAACGACCTCGCCCGCGGGCTCGACGAGAAGCAGCCGCTCGCGGTCCGGGGCATGGCGGCTCAGGCCCTGGGTCAGCTGGGACCGAACGCGGTCTCCACCGTCGAGCCGCTCTGCCGGAGCCTCTTCAGCAAGGACTCTAACCTGAGGTTCCAGGCGTCGTTCGCGCTCGGGAAGATCGGGTCCGGGTCGGTCGCGGAGCTCCGGCGCGTCCTGAAGACGCCTGCGGCTCCGCCGCCCACACTCTCGGCCGCCATCGACGCCCTCGGCTGGGTGGGGAAGGAGGCCAAGCCGTCCGTCCCCGACATCGAGGACGTCGCGCGGGACGCCGAGGACCCGGCGCTGCGCCTCGCCTGCCCGACCGCGCTCGTCAAGATCACGGGGAAGGCGTCCGCCGGGGTCCCGCTCCTCGCCAAGAACCTCGTCGAGTGCGAGGACGAGGAGGTGCGCGTCGAGTCCGCGAAGCGGATCGGAGAGCTCCGCGAGAACGGGAGGGGCGCCGAGAAGGAGCTCCTCAGCGCCACCGGCGATCCGTCCGCCCGCGTCCGGGCCAAGTCGGCCGTCGCGCTCGCCACCACCGGGACTCCTCCGAGCAAGTCGGTGCCGGCCCTCCGGCCCCTCCTCGTCGACAAGCAGAGCGACGTCCGCGTGCACGCGGGGATGGCCCTCGCGCACATCGGCCCGCCGGCCAGCCCGGCCCTTCCCGAGCTCAAGGAGATGGCGAAGGACCCGGACCCGAAGGTCTCCAAGACCAGCCTCGAGGCCATCAAGGCCATCGAGGGGAAGAAGCGCTCGAAGCTGAGCCCGATGTTCGCGATCAAGCTGACGAAGCGGATCATGAAGCTGACGAAGGGGTCGTCCAAGGAGGTCGCGGAGGAGACCGACGCGGTTTCGGCGGAGGAACGCCAGGATGGCCCCACGGAGGACGGCTCCTCCGAGGACAGCGCTTCCGCGGGATAGAGGATACGGCGCGCTATTTCGCGGGCGCCTGTCGCCCCGAGAAGGTCCTCGTCCCTTCGGCTCGTCCGTCGAGCCGCCGCTCGAGTCCGTCGAAGCGGGCCAGGCTGTCCTCGGTCAGCCGGTCCATCTTCTCGTGCAGGTGCGCCACCTCCAGCTCGGCCTTGAGGTTCACCTGGTATTCGATGTCGGACCGGACGCGGTCCTTCGCGGACTGGCGGTTCTGGGAGAGGAGCAGGAGCACGGAGAGGACGATCGCCTCGAGCGAGACCGACATGGTGAGCAGGCCGAAGGGGTAGGGGTCGAACGCGTGGAGCGCGGGCGTCGTGTTCCAGACGATCCAGACGGCGAAGATGACGCAGTGGATGAGGAGGAAGGGGATCGAGCCGCTCCACGCCGCGACGGCGTCGGCCCATCTCTGGATCCAGGTCCGCTGGTCGTCCACCTCCTCGTTCACGTTCCGGGACGCCGTATGGCGGAGGAGCTCGCTCGTCTTGCGAAGGCGCCGGCCGCAGGCGGCCAGGAGCTCCATGGCGGCGCCGGGATCGCCCCTCAGGAACTCCTCGAGGTCGTCATGGTCCATCCGCAGCGCGTCGAGGTCCTCGGTGACCACCACGGACGCCGTGCGCGGCCCGTTGTCGAGGAGGGAGATCTCGCCGAAGAAGTCGCCCTTGCCGTTCGTCTCGAGCAGAACGCGGACGCCCGTGTCGTCCTTGAAGAAGACCTCCACCTCGCCCGAGCGGATGATGTAGAGCGAATCCCCGGGGTCGCCCGTGCTGAAGATGAGCGTCCCCTTGGGGAGGCTCACGGGCTCCAGCCGCTTCGCAAGGGAGTGCCGCTCCTCGTGGGAGAGGAGCTGGAATATCGGGACGTCGCTCAGAAGGTCGACGTCGGACTCTTCGGTCATCGCGCGATTGTAGAAGCTCCCTGCTACGATCCCGCAAAATCTCGCCGCGAGGGAAAGTATGTCCGACAAGAACTTCGACAAGAAGACGCTGAACGACCAGAGCTTTCACAGCGCCGACCTCCAGCAGGGGAGCTTCAAGGGCGCCACCCTCACCGACTGCAACTTCTATGGCGCGAACCTCGACGAGGCCCGGTTCGACGGCGCGACGCTGAAGCGGACGACGTTCAAGGAGGCGCGCCTCCTGAAGGTGTGCTTCGCGAAGGCGAAGCTGGACGAGGTCTCGTTCCTCGAGGCACGGCTCGACGGGGCCGACTTCACCGGTGCCTCGGGAAGAGCCAACGAGTTCTCCTACGCGAAGATGGAGGGCGTGAACGCCGCCGGGGCGAACCTTCCGGCCGTCGAGCTGGGAGGAGCCGAGCTGCGCGGCGCCCAGCTCCAGAAGGCGAAGCTGGAAGGGGCGAAGCTCGGGAACGCCATCCTCGACGGGGCCGACCTGTCGGAGGCGAATCTGAAGGACGCCGAGGCGTATCGCGCCTCGTTCCAGGAGGCGAACCTCGCCAAGGCAGACCTCCGCGGCGCACAGCTACGCGAGGCGAAGCTCCAGAAGGCGAACCTCGCCGGAGCCAAGCTGAAGGAGGCGCGCCTGAACGACGCGGAGGTGGACGATGCCGTCCTCGACGGGATCGACGGCGAGGGGATCAACGCGGAGTCGATGAAGGGGTCGAACGCGTCGTTCAAGGAAGCCGAGATGCCGAACGCCATCTTCAACGCGGCGAAGCTCCCGGGGGCGAACTTCTCCGGCGCCATCCTGCAGGGCGCCATGCTGCAGGGGGCCGACCTCGAGGGGGCGGATCTCTCCGGCGCGGACCTGTCGCGGGCGAACCTCTACGACGCGACGCTGAAAGGGGCGAACCTCACGGGGGCGAACCTGCAGGGTGCGATCCTCCAGGAAGCGCGGCTCCACAACGCGAACCTCGAGGGGGCGAACGTCCAGAACGCGAACTTCACGCTCGCGGTGCTGAAGGGCGTCAACTGGGAGAACGCGGACTGGACCGGCGCGAACTTCGAGAACGCGAGGGGGCTGAAGCTGCCCGAGATCAAGGCGGACGAGGAGCCCGAGAAGCCCGCTGCCGACGAGGCGTCTGCCGACGAGCCCTCCGCCGACGCGTCGCCGGAGGAACCGACTCCCTCGGCCGAGACGCCGGCGGAGGAGCCGCTCGATCCCGAGATCGCCGCCCTCCTCGCGGGCGAGGAGACGCCCGCGGAGACGCCGGCGGAGGAGCCGCTCGACCCCGAGATCGCGGCGCTCCTGGCGGGTGACACGCCCTCTGAGGAGACACCGGCGGAGGGCGCCGACGGCGAGCCGGAGCTGGACCTGTCGTCCTACCTGACGCCCGAGGCCGGCGCCGAATCGACCGACGGCGACAGCTCCAGCTCGGATTCGACCGACTACGGGAGCGACGTCTCGTCGGACGACGCCTCGTCTTCGGAGGCCCCGGCCGAGGGGCTGAAGTCGAGCTACGTGAAGGTGGGCGAGCACCTCTTCGTCAGCCTGGCCACCGTGATGCGCGCCAGCACCGCCCCGAAGCCGAGCGGCGCCGAGGAGGTCGTCCTCAAGGGGCCCACCGGCGCGACCATCCTCCAGCTCACCGACGAGCCGGCGCAGAAGCTGCGCGAGCTCCTCGCGTCGAGCGCGGTGCCGCAGGACGACGGCAGCGTGAAGACGTCCTTCCTGAAGGTTGGCGAGCACGACTACCTGAATCTCCAGTTCGTCGGGAGCATCAACACGTCGCCCGCCGGCAGCGACGACCAGCTCGTGCTCCGGAACTCGGCGGGAGTCGTACTGTACAAGGTGAAGGGCTCCGACATCAGCTCCGTGAAGCCGTGGTTCGAGAGCGACGCGATGTCGTTCTTCGAGGGCGCCACGCCCGCGCTCGGGGCCGTGGCGCGGGCGCGGATGCCGCAGTCGCCCGGCTTCGTCCGGACGAAGGAGTTCTTCTACGTGAACCTCGACATGGTGGCGAAGGTCGACACCACGCCGACCGACGACGACGACGACGTGGCGCAGCTCTTCGACGCCGCCGGCACCAAGATCCAGGCGCTCATCGGCGCCGAGGCGGCGGCGCTCCGGGCGTGGCTCGACGAAAACGGTGCGTCCGTGGTCTGAGGCGGTTCAATCGCGTGATCGCGTGATCCTCCTCACGGCGTGAAGGGGGCGGCCTCCCTATGTTGGGGCTGGCAAGTCTACCGAGACCGAAGGAGACGATGATGGGTGAGTTCACTCAGGAAAACCGAAGGCTGCAGGTCGACACGCCCCTCGGCAAGGACGTGGTCGTCATCACGGGACTGACGGGGACCGAGGCGATCTCGCGTCTCTTCAGCTTCCAGCTCGACCTGATCGCCGAGAACAAGACCAACGTCGCCTTCGACAAGCTCCTGGGGAAAAGCGTCACCGTTCACCTCGACCTGCCGGACGACACCTCGAAGCGGCACATCAACGGGATCTGCATCCGGATGACCCAGGGCGAGCGCGGAACGCTCGCCGAGGACAGCAAGTCGTTCACGTCTTACAAGATGGAGATCGTCCCGAAGCTGTGGCGCCTCTCCCAGAAGGCGCAGAGCCGGATCTTCCAGCAGTTGTCCGTCCCCGATATCCTGAAGAAGGTGCTGGGCGAGCACGGCGTCGAGTTCACCCCCGAGATCCAGGGGACCTTTCACCCGCGCGACTACTGCGTCCAGTACCGCGAGACCGACTTCAACTTCGTCTCACGGCTCATGGAGGAAGAGGGGATCTACTACTTCTTCAAGCACGCGGACGGCAGCCACAACATGGTGCTGGCGAACACGCCGGGGAGCCACCCCGCCGTCCCGGGCCCGGTCAGCCTCATCTACGAGCACACGGAGGGCGGAGCGCGCGACGAGGACCGTATTCACGACTGGCAGAAGACGCAGGAGCTCCGGCCGGGCAAGTACGTCCTCTGGGACCACTCGTTCGAGCTGCCGCACAAGCACCTCGAGGCCGAGAAGACCACTCTCGACGCGATCACGGTCGGGACGGTCAGCCACAAGCTGAAGGTCGGCGAGAACGAGAAGCTCGAGATCTACGACTTCCCCGGTGAGTACGCGCAGCGCTATGACGGCATCGACAAGAGCGGCGGCGATCGCCCGTCCGACATCCAGCACATCTTCGAGGACAACGATCGGACGGTGGGGATCCGGATGGGGCAGGAGGAGACGCCAGGCCTCCTGATCAAGGCGACCAGTACCGTGCGCCACCTGGTGGCGGGCCACAAGTTCACGCTGGAGCGCCACTTCAACGCGAACGGCGAGTACGTGATCGTGAGCCTCTCGCACGCGGTGCTCGCCTCGGCCGACTTCCGCTCCGGCACGGGCCAGGAGTTCCAGGTCAAGAACACCTTCACCTGCCTGCCGAGCGCCCTCCCGTTCACGCCGCCGCGGGTGACGCCGCGCCCGTTCGTGCAGGGGACGCAGACGGCGGTGGTGGTGGGGCCTCCCGGAGAGGAGATCTTCACCGACAAGTACGGCCGGGTGAAGGTGCAGTTCCACTGGGATCGCGAAGGGAAGAACAACGCCGACAGCTCGTGCTGGGTGCGGGTCGGGACGATGTGGGCGGGGCGGCAGTGGGGCGCCATCCACATCCCGCGGATCGGGCACGAGGTGATCGTGGCGTTCCAGGAAGGGGACCCGGACCAGCCGATCATCGTGGGGAGCGTCTACAACGCCGACATGATGCCGCCGTACGAGCTGCCGGAGAACAAGACGCAGAGCGGCATCAAGAGCCGGAGCAGCAAGGGGGGCGGCACGGCGAACTTCAACGAGCTCAGGCTCGAGGACAAGAAGGGCCAGGAGCAGGTCTACCTCCACGCGGAGCGGAACCTGGACACGGTGGTGGAGGCCGACGAGACCCGCGACGTGGGGCACGACCGGACGACCAAGATCCACAACGACGACAAGCTGACGGTCGACAACGACCGGACGACGTATGTCGGCCGCGTCGACGATCTCGAGGTGGGGGCCGACCGGAGCGCGCTGATCCACGTGAACGACTGGCTGAAGGTCGAGGGCGAACGGCTGATCACGTGCAAGGGGATGCATCACACCCACGCCAAGTCGGACCTGGTCCACCAGGTCGACAAGGACCTGGTGCAGACGGTCACGGGCCAGGTGACGATCACGGCGCAGGCCGGCTTGACGGTCACCACCCCCACCGCCACGTTCACCGTGACGAGCCTCACCGTCCAGGCCGCCGGCGCCATGAACGTCACGGCCGGCGGCGCCGTCAGCGTGAACGCCACCGGGGCCATCTCCCTCACCGGAAGCGCCGTCACGGTCAACGCCGGAGTGATCAGCCTCAACGCGGCTATGGTCGCCTGCTCGGGCGTCCTGTCGGCGACGACGGTGATAGCCACCGCGGCCGTCGTCTCCCCGGCCTACACACCCGGCGCCGGGAACATCCTCTAGGCTTTCATGCCACGACGAAAGGAACCCCCGGAGCCGCCGCCGATCCATGAGCGGCTGAACGACCCGGACCACGTGACGCGGCTCTCCGCGATGGGGGAGCTGCTCCGGCCGGGCTCCGATCCCGGCCCGCATCGGCAGGACATCACGGACCGTCTCCAGGACGAGAACGAGTCGATCCGAAAGCTGGCCGTGCTCCTCCTCAGCACGCTCGGCGCCGCACACGAGCTGGGGCTGGCGCTCGAGGAGAAGCAGCCGGTCGCCATCCGCCTGGCAGCCGCCTCGTGCCTGGGCCAGCTCGGGCCGAAGGCCGAGCCCGCGACCGCACCGCTCTGCCGGAGCATCCGGAGCCGGGCCGACCAGCTCCGCTTCCTCTCGTCGTTCGCGCTGGGGAAGATCGGCGCGCCCGCGGTACCGCCGCTCCGCCGCTTGCTCGTCGACCCGGAGCCCTCCGTGCTCTGCGCCGTCGTGGACGCGCTCGGCTGGATCGGGACGGACGCTCAACCGTCCGTCCCGGAGATCGAAAGGCTGGCGGGCCATCCGGACGCCAAGCTCCGGCTCGCCTGTCCAGCCGCGCTCATCAAGATCACGGGCAAGGCCTCGGCGGGAGTTCCCGCGCTCACGCGGAACCTCGAGGAGAGCGACGACGAGGAGATCCGGGCCGAATCCGCCCACCGCCTGGCCGGCCTGCGCGACGCCGCGAAGGACGCCCGACCCGCGCTGCTCGCGGCGACGAAGGACCGGTCGCCGAAGGTCCGCGCGAAATCGGCGGTGGCGCTCGTCACCACCGGCGTGCCCGCTCCGCAGGCCGTCGAAGCCGTGTCGCCGCTTCTCCGCGACACCGACGCCGATGTCCGTGCGCACGCGGCCATGTCGCTCGCGCACCTCGGTCCGGAGGCCCGGCAGGCGCTCCCCGAGCTCCGGCGTATGTCCCAGGATCCGAACGAGCGGGTGGTCGCCGTCTCGAAAGCGGCCGTGGAGCGGATCGACGCTCCGGCCAAGAGCTGAGCAGGAAGGAGGACGAGCCCATGGGAGAGCGACAAGCAGGATCGCAGGGCCGGGATCCGTTCGCGCCGGAGCTGACGGCGCCGCCGTCCGCGCCCGTCACCGGCGCCTTCTCGGGCGCCGGACCGGTGGGCGCCGACAACGCCATCCCGCTCGACTTCGTCCAGAAGGTGAAGGACGTCACGACGGACTGGGTCCCGACCCCCTCGGTCGACACCAGCAAGGACTACGAGGTGAGCGGCAAGAAGCTGATCGACGTCTTCAACAAGCTGGTGGCGCGCGGATCCAGCGGGGAGGGGGGCGGCTCGATCTCGAACGACGCGATCACGGACACGACCAGCAAGGAGCTGACGGTTGTGCTGCACGTGAAGTGCTTCCGGGAGCTACCCAGGTGGAAAGAGCGCGACAAGGCGGCGGCCGGCTCGCAGGTGAAGTGGGACGCGATGCTCGCGAACCTCACCAAGCACGAGAACCGCCACGTCGAGATCATCGTGGAGGCGGCCAACAAGCTCGCGAAGGACCTTCCGGGCAAGTCCGTCTCGCTCGTCGTGGGGATGGTCCAGGCGGCCGCCGCCGCGGCGAATGCGAAGGAGGTCGCGCTCGACAACGCGACCGACAACGGGACGAAGAGGGGTGTCCCGTTCGGCGACGTCTTCCTCGACACCGACGAGAACGGCGAGTAGAGCCGATCGCCCGGCGACCTCCCCGGGAGACTCTTTGCTGGCGCGGTCCATGCAGATCAGAATGCTCCCGATGATCGCGTTCGCCACCTTCATCCTCGGTCTCGTCACGGGTGACTGCGTGGTGGGGGTGGTGCCTGGCGAGAACGTCGCCCGTGTGGAGATGCTTCTCGACGGGCAGCTGGTGGCCGAGATCCGGAAGCCGCCGTGGGAGGCGGTCGTGGACTTCGGCCCGTATCCGGAGCCGCACCTCCTCGTCGCCGTGGCGATGGACCAGGAGGGAGGCGAGACGGCTCGGGTCGAGCAGTGGGTGAACCGGCCGAAGCGGCTGGCGGAGGCGTCGCTCGTCCTGACGCCGGGCACGGGGGGGAGGGGCCGCTCGGCCGTCCTGTCGTGGCGCTCCGTCGTCGCGGCCGACCCGGTCGCCACGCGCATCACGTTCGACGGCACGCCGCTCCCCGTGGCCGATGCCGCCCGCATCGCGCTCCCGGACTTCGAGCCGGCCCAGGTCCACTTCCTGAAGGCCGAGCTCGACTTCCCCCAGAACGTCTCGGCCGTCGCCGAGATCATCTTCGGGGGCCGCCAGCCCGACGAGGCGCAGACCGACCTCACGGCGATCCTCGTGACGGTGCCGAAGTCCGGGAAACCGAAGAGCTGGAAGCTCCCGCGCCCCGAGGCGATGGAAGGCTGGTTCACGGACGACTGTGTCCCGCTCCGCGTGGTGGCCGTGGAGGACGGTCCCGGGGAGGTGCTCGTCGTGGTCGACTCCAGCGCGCGACACGCCCTCGAGGCCATGGCCTTCTCGGGCTCGTGGTTCCGCGATTCGGTCCACCTCCCGAAGGACCAGCGGCTCCGCGTCGTCTCGCCGTTCCCGGAGAGGCGGCATCACTCCGGCGTCGAGCACTTCCTTTTTCCGATATCCGAGGACCTTTTCCCGAGCGCCAGCGGCGGCTTCCTCCAGCAGTACGCACGCCTCCGCCAGCCCGGGTGGAACCTGGAGGATCAGCGCCTCGTCGACGCTCTCGCGGTGGCCGGGATGTCGGCCTCGGGCCGGGACCGGCGGCGCGCCGTCGTCCTCCTGACGGGTCCCGAGCCGTTCGACCGGAGCCGGCTCTCCGTGGAGGGCGTGCGGCACTACTTCGCCTCCATCGGCGTCCCGTTCTTCACGATCGTCGTTCACCCGTACGGCCACGAGGCCGCGGCGGCCTTCGGCGGCCCCGTCCTCGACGGCTCGTCCGCCCGCGCCCTCCGCGACGCGTTCCGCGAGCTGGCCGACACGCTGGAGCGCCAGCGCGTGGTCTGGCTCGCGGGAAAGCTCCTGCCGCAGCGGATCGCCCTCACCCCGGAGGCGCGAGACATCGCGCGGGTGCCGTGAGGCTGCCGGGCCTCGCGCTCCTCGCCCTCCTTTCGGACCCGCCCGTCCCCGGCGGCTTCGTGGAGGTGGCGGAGGGAGTCCGCCTCCGGGTGCAGCCGTCTGCCGCATCGCGGGCGCTCGTCGTCGTCGACGCCGCACAGGAGCTTCAGGTGCTCGAGGCGAAGGGCGGCTGGGTACGCGTCCGATACGCCTCGTACTCGGGCTGGCTGAAGCCGGAGGGCGACGATGGAGAGCTCGGACCGGTCGAACGGCTCCCGGAACGGGACGACGAGCGGCTCCAGCAGGCCGTGAACGCGCTCCCGAAGAAGACGAGAGAGGTGCGGCCGCGCCCGTTCGGACCCTACATCCTCTACACCGACGTGGCGGCGCCCGGCGCTCTGGCGCTCCTCGAGAGGACGGCCGCCTCTCTCGCGTCGATCTACTCCGATCGGTATGGAGCGCGGCCCGTCGAATCGGACACCCCCGACGCCCTCGTCCTCTTCGAGAAGGCCACCGGCTACGCCACGCTGGCGGCCGGCGACGAGCGGCTCGCGCGGATCGGGCCGAAGGGCCACGCCAGCACCGGCTTCGCCGTGCTCGCGCTCTCTCTCGACGGCATCGACGAATCGCGGGGGCTCCTCACGCACGAGCTGACGCACCTCCTGAACCGCCGCGCGCTCGGAGGGCTCCTCCCGGCGTGGCTCGAGGAGGGGCTCGCCACGGACCTCGCGATGTGCCGGTTCGGGCCCGACGGGCGGCCCGTCCCCGACAGCCTTCGGGACCGCGTGAGGATCTCGCGCGGCACCTCGCGGGGCTCGCCGGTCCGGGAGTTCGTCTGGCACAAGGGGCCCCTCGCGTCGGTCCAGAACCTCGCCGGCAGGGCGCGGCGCGGCGAGCTCCTTCCGCCCTCGGCGCTCCTGCCCCTCCGGTACGAGACCTTCATCACGGCGGGGGAGCGGCGCGACGACAACTACACGACCGCCGCGCTCCTCATTCGCTTTCTCCTGGCGGACGGTCTGCCGGGCTCGCGGAACGCGTTCCGGGGATTCCTCGAGAGCGTGTCGAGGGGCGAGTCGCCGTCACACGAGAGGCTGCTCCGATCGCTGGGGACGGAGGGGCGCTCGCTCGACGAGAGGTACCGGAAGTGGCTGGTGGCGCTGCCGGCCGATTGAACCTCCTCTCGACCAGGGCGCGGTGCGCGCGGGCCGCGACGTCTCGCGGCGGGTGGAGCACCAGAGGCTCGGGCGGGCGGCCGCTCGCGCGGAGGAGCTCGTTGCGGAGCGACAGGGGCGCGTCCGCGAGCGAGACGAGCGCGGGAAGCGCTCGCTCCACGGAGGGGAGGAGGTGCTCGGGCTTCTCGCCGCGCGCAAGGCGGACCTCGAGGCTCCAGTACCGGTAAAGGGGCGGCGCCTCGTCCGGAAGCGGGACCAGCTCGGGCTTCTCGCCGCGCCTCCAGGCCACGTAGGCCCGCAGCATCCGTGCGTCGAGCGCGGCCGAGGGATGCGCCGCGTCGAAACGGTCGATCTCGTCCGCGGCCCGCTCGACCTCTCCGAGCTCCACGAGCGAAAGGACGAGGCCCTGGAGGAGCCGGACCTTCGCCCGTTCCTCGCCGGCCGCCTCGAGCCCCTTCTGATAGAAGAGCGCGGCTCGCCGGAGGTAACCGGCCACGTGGAGCGCCTCCGCCGCGTCGACGGCGATGAGCGATTCGTTCGGCGAGGGGAGCAGGGAGCCGAAGAGCGCCTCGCCGGCGGCAGGATCCGTCGCCACCAGCGCGCGCGCCAGGAGGCGCCCCGCACTCTCGACGAGGACCCGGTCCTCGGCGAGAGACGCGAGCTCGTGCGCCTCGCGGAAGCGGTCGACGGCGGCCCCCCCGCCGACGGCGGCACCGCTCGCAGCGGCGCCCGCGGCCAGCGACTCGTACGCCCGCCGCCGGAGCGCGAGCCTCTCGGCGAAGGAGAGCGCGACGTTCCCGGACCCGGCGCGGGAGGACCGGGGGAAGCCGGCGCTGTCGAACAGGAGCTTGCCGGCGGCCATGGCCCGCCGCGGCGCGTCGAACCGGACGGCGCCTTCCGGAGCGCCCGACACGAGCGCGTACCAGGAAAAACCCGCGGCGGGCGCGGAGGGCAGGAGCCCCGGCGCCGATTCCGACTCGCGGGTGCCGTGGCGCGCCTCGCGGGGGTCGCGTACGGCCGCCACGCCGAGATAGCCGCCCAGCGCCTCGTTCCGGCCCGCGAACAGCAGCTCCTTGGCGCCGTCGTCGTCCACGTCTCCGAAGCCCGAGAAGAGGTAGGGCTCCCGGGACGCGAAGAGGACGAAGGAACGATCCGTGGCGGGGTCGTGGAGAACGGTGTAGGACGCGCCGCCGTGGGCGTCCCGATACGTCACCAGGACCTGCCCCCGCGATTCGCCGGAGAGCTCGACGGCCTGGACGCGAACCGGGCGAAAGGCGCTCACGCCTCCGAAGAGGGTTGCGCCGTCGGGCAGCGTGGCGCGGTGGAGGACGCGGCCGGTCCTCTCGTCGAGGAAGCTGAGGACGTGCCGGGCCGGGCCGTGCAGCATCGCGGCGATCTCGCGGCCGTGGTGCAGGCCATGGCCCTCGACGAAGTCGGCCAGCTCGGCGCTGACGAGGTCCGGCCGCGTCCAGAGGACCGTCTCGTCGCTGCGAAGGGCCGTGGTGCCGGTGCCGTCGATGACGAAGCGCGACACGACCGGTCCCTCGAGATAGAGCGCGATGCCGATGCCGAGGGCGACGACGAGCGCCGCCGCGAACGGCAGGACGCCGGGGGCCGGCCCCTTCCGCGCCGCGTGAAAGCGTCGGCTCGCGAGGTCGGCCAGGGCGGCCTCGGCCGACGGGTAGCGCTCGTCGGGCGCCTGCGAGAGGAGCCTCGCCACGACGCCCGCGAGCCACCTCGGGACCTCGGGCCGCAGCCGGGACAGCTGGGCCCCCGGACGGGTCCGCGGCGCCGGCAGCTCCGCCGCGAGCATCTCGAAGAGGATGGCACCCACGGAAAAGAGATCGCCCTCCTCGCCCGCGGCCTCTCCGAGCGCCGTCTCGGGGGCGGCGTAGGCGCCCTCGAACGTGTCGAGGAGCCCGATCCCTGCCACCTGGGCCGTCCCCTCGAGCGTGAGGTGGACGATGGCCGGCCGGAGGCTTCCGTGCACCAGACCGCGCTGGTGAAGCGCCTTCAGGACGGAGAGCAGGTCCGTGGTGATGGCGAGGGCCTCCTCGACCGGCAGCGGCCCCTTGCCGATCCGTTCCCGGAGCGACTCGCCCGCCGGCAGCTCCGAGCTGAGGACGAGCGCCTGCCCCACACGGAGGACGTCGAGGAGCTTGAGGAGGCGCCGGTCGTCGATCGACGCCGCGATCCCCGCCTCCTCGCGCAGCTTCTCGAACAAGGACTGGCTGACGTCGGCGCCACGCAGGATGCGGAGCGCCACCTCGACCCCGCGCTCGCGATCCAGGGCCTGGAAGAGAGGTCCCGCGGTGTCGTTCGACAGCACGCGCCGGATCTCGTACCGCCGGGCCACGCCGGGCTCGGGCGCGAAGATCCTGATTCCGGTGCCACGCGGGCCGGAGGGAGCCGTCGTCCGGGGCCTTCCGAAGTCGGCCATGGGTGCACTCTATTACGGTCTCCATGGACAGGGGGTTCGCGAGGCGCGTAGAACCCCCGATGCGCCGCATGACCGTACTCGTCTTCCGCCTCGTCGTCGTCGCCCTCGGGCTCGCGATCGCCGGCATCGCGCTTTTCGTCACGCAGCCCGCCCTCCGGCGGAAGCTCCCCGCCCCGCCGCTCGAAGCCGATCCCGCGGCGCTCCGCGCGCACGTCCACGAGCTCGCCGTCACCTTCGTCCCGCGCGACCTCGCCCACGTCGCGAACCTCGACCGCGCCGCGGACTACATACTCGAGGAGCTGCGGCGCCACGACGCGAGCGCCGAATTCCAGAGCTACGCCGTGGACGGAAAGACCGCCCGGAACGTGGTGGCGCGCTTCGGCCCGGAGACGGGCGAGATCGTCGTGGTGGGCGCCCATTACGATGCCTTCGGCGGCCTGCCCGGCGCCGACGACAACGCCAGCGGCACGGCCGGGCTCCTGGAGCTCGCGCGCCTCCTCGCGAAAGGGCCGCCGAGGTCCCGCGTCGAGCTGGTGGCCTACACCCTGGAAGAGCCTCCGTACTTCGGCAGCGAGGCGATGGGGAGCGCCGTTCACGCCCGCGCGCTGGCTCGCCGCGGCGCCCGCGTGACGGCGATGATCGGCCTCGAGATGATCGGCCGCTTCACCGACGAGAAGGGAACCCAGACGTTCCCGGTCCCGCTCCTGAAACTCCTCTACCCCACCAGAGGGGACTTCATCGCCGTGGCCGGCCGCGTGAAGGACTGGCGCCTCACGCGCCGCGTCAAGCGCGCGCTCGTGAGCCCGGGAGGCGTTCCGGTCCGCTCGTTCAACGCGCCTCCCGCCCTGGCCGGGACGGATCTCTCGGATCATGCGAACTACTGGAAGGCGGGCTACTCCGCGGTGATGGTCACCGACACCGCGTTCTTCCGGAACTTCCATTACCACACCGAGCTCGACACGCCGGATCGCCTCGACTACCGGCGGATGGCGCACGTGGTGGAGGGGGTCTACCAGGCGGTACGCGACCTCGCGGGCTGAGGGCCGGGGTCAGCCGCCGACGAAATCGCCGATCGACCGGAACGTGAAGTAGAGCCCGAACGCCACCAGGAGGACGCCGGCGAGGAACGTGGAGCGCCTGATCCAGAGGCCGATGGGGTGATCGTGGAGCCGGTCCAGGATCTCGATGAGCAGAGCGAACCAGAGAAAGACGCCGACCCCCACGCCCGCGGCGAAGAGAACCGCCGCGCCTGGCGTGGGGTGGAGCAGCCGGTGGCTCACGAGAAAACTGATGATGATGGTCCAGTTCACGAAGAGCGCGGGGTTCGCGGCCCCTTGCAGGAAACCGACGAGCAGGTAGAGCGGCTTCCCCTTCGGCGGAACGAAGGGGCCTGTCGGTTCCGGCACGTCGTCGAGCTCGGCCTCGTCCAGCGCCTTGTCCCGCCGTCGGTCCCAGACCAGCACCTTCAACCCGTACGCGAGGAGGAAGAACGCGAGGCCCAGCCTCACATAGCGCTGGGACACCACCTTCTCCAGGATCCAGCCGAAGCCGAGTCCGATGGCCCCGCAGAGCAGCCCGTCGACGGACGCGCCTCCCAGAGCCACGCGGTAGGCGTCGTGGCGTTTCTTGTGAGACGCCTTCCGGATGATGGTGACGTTGAGCGGTCCCGGAGGTATGGCTCCGAAGAACCCCGTCAGCAGCCCGGCCAGCGCGGGGAGCGCGTGGTTGAAGCCCTCCACCCGGGAAGTCTCTCACGCCTCCGCCGGCGGGCGCCGTTGGCACGTCCCGGGAAAGGAGCGTAGAGTTCAACTGTGAAAACCCTCGCTCTCGCCCTCGCCGCCATGGCGCTGTCCGGAACGCTCCTCGCACAGAGCCAGACGAACCTCGAGTTCGAGCCCAAGGTTGGGGCCGTGGGGGCGCGGGTCCTGATCAAGGGTTCGCTGGCTCAGGGGACGCAGGTCCGCTTCGGCGGAAGGCTCCTCACGCTGCTCCCCGAGGCCAACGGCGCGTCGAGCTTCATCGTCCCGCCCGGCTCGACGAGCTCCTTCATCGAGGCGGTCCGGGGCGGCGCCGTGGTGGGAAAGAGCGCCGTTCCCTTCGTCGTCTCCGGCCCTTCGCTGGGCTCCGGTCCGAAGCTCATCGGGCTCAAGGAGGCGATCGACGTCTTCGCGTATGTCGACCCGATGCCCGAGGGGGGCGGAAAGCCCGAGGAGAAGTCGCGCTCCATCCTCCAGATCGGCGGCAGCGAGGTCCTCACCATCGGCGAGGCCCCGCCCCCTCGCTTCGTCGTCCCCGCCGTCGAGCTGCACGACGCCGCCTCCGCCGCCACGCAGGGCATGGGTCCGTCCCTCTTCAACCTGACGGCCCGTCCGCCCCGGAAGAAGACGCCCACTCCGGACTGACGCGTCGCCGTCGTCGAACATCGCTGTTCGTGGAGAGCCTTCGTGGAGACGACCCGCTACGCTGCGTTTACGCGGCGAACAGCGAGGCGTTCGGACAGCTCTTCCTGCCGCGCGGCGCGGGGCCGCACCCCGTGGCGATCGCGATCCACGGCGGTTTCTGGAAGGCTCCCTATCGGCTGGACCAGCTGCCGGCGCTCTGTCGAGCGCTGGCGCGCGCGGGCGTCGCGGCCTGGAACGTGGAGTACCGGCGCGTCGGAAACCCGGGAGGCGGTTGGCCGGGAACGCTTCACGACGTGGCCGCGGCGGCTGACTTCCTGCGGACTCTGGCGCCGCTCCACGAGCTGGACCTGACGCGGGTCGTGTCCGTGGGCCACTCAGCCGGTGGACACCTGGCGGTGTGGCTGGCGGCGCGGGGTCGCCTGCCGAAGGGTGACGCGCTGTTCGTCGACGAACCGCTGAAGCTCGCGGCGGCAGTGTCGCTCGCGGGAGTGCTCGACCTCCGGGACGCGGACGCGCGGCGGCTCGGCGGGGGAGCGGTCGAGGCGTTCCTGGGGGGCTCGCC
>Ga0154020_10004033_pt1 | contig 17524 bp, 27 predicted proteins | sample Klosneuvirus_201_FD_109709 | JGI IMG/M metagenome (GOLD analysis project Ga0154020, IMG submission 109709) | Active sludge microbial communities from wastewater, Klosterneuburg, Austria - Klosneuvirus_20160825_MG | ecosystem: Engineered > WWTP > Aerobic digester > Activated sludge | place...
CACGGACACCACTCCTCGGTCGCGCTGCGAGCGGTCAGGCGGGGATTGTCCGCCGCGACGGTGCCGGCGCCGACGGCGATGGCCGGGAAAAGCCGGCGCCAGCGATGGACGTCTTCGCGCGCCTGCTCGCCGGTGATCCACTTTGAATCCGCGGCGCGCGTGGCGATTTTGCCATCGAGGGTCACCGCCACCTTTCCGGCCAGCAGGGGCGTGCGTTGGGTCACCCAGTGATTGAAGAGCAGGTTGAGGTCGTTGCATTCCGTCTCGAGCACGCCCGTGAGCACCTCCACGCCGGATTCGCGAAGCACGGTAAAGCCGCGTCCGGCGTGCGTTGGAAAGGGATCGGTGGCGCCGACGACGATGCGGCGCAGGCCGGATTCGCGGATCCGATCGCAGCACGCCCCCGTTCTCCCATGAGTCGAGCAAGGCTCGAGGGTAACGTAGAGTGTCGCGTTGGGCCTCGGGGGGCGCCCGAGGGCGTCGAGTGCGACGCGCTCTGCGTGCGGGCCGCCGTCCTCTGCATGAAAACCCTCGGCCACGACCACGCCGTCTTCCACGATCACCGCGCCGACCATCGGATTGGGCGTCGTCCGACCCCACCCGCGCCGGGCAAGCGCCAGCGCCCGCCGCATGTGACCCTCATGGAGTTCGGCTTGCGCGCTCATGCACGAACGAAGGGATTTTCCGCTTTCTCGGCCGCGACCGTGGTCGAGGGCCCATGCCCGGGATAGACCGTGGTCTCGTCCGGCAGGGTGTAAATTTGCGTTCGGATCGACGCCTTCAGGACCGCTGAACTGCCACCGGGAAGGTCGGTCCGGCCCACGCTTCCGGCGAAAAGGGCATCACCGACAAAAGCCAGTTTCGCCTCTTTGAAAGAGAAGAGAACGTTTCCCGGGCAATGGCCGGGAACATGCCGCACCTCGACCTCAAGACCGAGGGCTTTCCACTGGTTCCCCTGTTCGATCCACGTATCCACTTTGATGGGTTCGAGAGAGATCTGTCCGCGGAGAAAAACCTCCATAACCTCGGGCGTCTCGATGAGAACCTGGTCTGCCCGGTGGGCCCGGACGTGGGCGCCGGTGGCGCGGACCACCTCGGCGCCGCCTTGGGTGTGGTCCCAGTGGCCATGGGTGATCCAAAGTTCGGTCAGTCGGGTGGCGGTCGACTGAAGAATCGGCTCGACCTCGGCCCAGATGTCGCCCGGAGCATCAATCAGGACCGCTTCTCCCCGTTCGGGAGCGACGAGGAGATAGGCGTTGGTCTGGATCGGTCCGGCCGGCAAGACATGCAATTGCATCGACTGACTAAGACAGGGTGTGGGGTCGCGCGGGCAATCCCAAAGACGCGCAGGCGACGGTGCTAAAGGACCCGCTCAACCCTTATGGCGGCTTTTTCCGGCCGGTCGCGTTCCATTGCCCGCACCCGATAGTTCAACGCATGGGGTTTGCGCATGGGGCGGACCAACCAGAGATCGTTAGGCGAATATAATCCATTGAGGGCTTTGGTTTGAGTCTCGCGCCATGGTCCGAGTTTGGAATGCGTCCATTGATTTTCGAATGGAATGGCCTCGCCACCGTCTGCCGTATCCTCCCTCGGCTCGCGAAGGAGTTCAAGCGAACCTTGTCACTCCCTGTTCGACGGCAAGAATGAAATGTTATACTGGTGGACACGGAGTCGAATGCGCATAAGACGTTAGTCCTGATTAACTCTCTGTAATAGTAAACCGCGCCAAGTATCTATCCCGATGATCACACGCTTAATTGGAATTGGATTTATATTAGCACTTAGTGCGATACTCCCTATTGTCACGTACCTTCGCGCTTCTATTGTTGTGGTGCGTCCCTCGATTTTTCCCATTCTGTTGGGCGGGGGTATGGGATCCCCCGGTCCCTCTGCAAACCACATTCAACGAGTTGTAGCTGAAGCTGCTCGCGTGCTGCAGGTTGAGGGCGTCTCACGTGTACCTTCCAGTATAGAGAATATCATTGTTATAGAGTTTGATGATCATTGGTTAGTCTGTTTTTTCCGAAAGGGTAACGATCGAGTCGCCTCGGTTGTGGACGGGAAAGTGGGTTACTATCCGGGGTTCCGACAGAACCACTCGGCGATCCGGGTTGAAAAGGGCACACTGAAGGCATCGAAAAGTGAGATGTACTACGCACTTCCATGGTCGCCTGATATTCCGTTGGAGTATGAAGTGAATTATGAGGAAGAGAATCCGGCTGAAGCTGCTTTCAATAGGACGGACAGAAAATAACGAATGGAGAGTTTGCTCCTTCGCCTCAGCGTTCAACTTGGACAGGATGACGGGGGGCGAAAACCTGGAGATCGAGCGGATGGAAAAATCCATGCCGGTAGACCAGGTCGCGGCGGAAGGCCACCGTTCCAAGGGGCTACTCAACGCACGTGTGAACCGCCGATGTTTTTCGGCGACCTGACCTCTTGATGGGGCAAAATGATCGTAAGCGTCACACCGGGGACATGGTAGCGAGGTAGTCGGCGATCGGGTAAGGTGGTGGGATGCAATTACAGAAGCCCGAGAAGCAGAGACGACACCGAAGTGCCGAGGAGCGTGCGCAAGTGCTGGCGGAGTATCGGGCGAGTGGAAAAACGCAGAAACAGTTCTGTCTGGACCGAGGGATCGCGCTGCCGACGTTGACGCTGTGGCTGGGAAAGAGCCGGCGAGAGCCGACCGCATCAAGACTGATCGAGGTGGCGATGCCAAACGGGGCGGCGCAGGCTCCGATGGAGGTCCTTTTGCCGGAGTGCGGTATTATCGTGAGGTTAGGCGTAGGAGTGCCAGCCAATTGGGTCGGCCAAGTGATCCGGGCACTGCGATGTGGGGATTGACGAGATCGACGCGGGTGTTCCTTCGTAGCGGGGTGACGGATCTGAGGCTCGGGTTCGATGGATTGAGTGCCCTGGTCAAAACGCACCTCGGGCAGGATCTGTTGTCGGGAGGTCTGTTTGTGTTCTGCAATCGGAGCCGAACCCGGGTGAAGGTGCTCACATTTGACGGCTCCGGGCTTTGGTTGTGTATCAAACGATTGGAGAGAGGAACCTTCCGGTGGCCGCAAACAGCAGACCAGGAAGTGGAGCCTGCGGCGTTGCATGCGCTGCTCACCGGGCTGGAGATCGGAGGACAGAGAAAATGGTTCAGAAAGTAGCTAAAAATGCGAAAATAATCGTTGATTTTGTCAACACATAGTATCTAGTAAATAGATACTAAATGAGCATCGAGGAACTGCAAAAAGAAGTCGCCCGCCTCCAGGAGGAGAATCGCCTGCTGCAGTTCGCCAAGACCAGGGCCGAGGAAAAGTTGAAGGACCTCCTCCGGAGGTTCTTTGGGCCGAAGTCCGAAAAAATGGATCCCGCGCAGCTTCGGCTGGCGTTAGAGTCGATCCAGTCGGACGAAAATCTGGTAGAGGAGGAGCCACCGGCGCCTTCAGTGGTCGAGACTCTGCCCCGCAACCGCCAAGGCGGCGGTCGTCGCCCGGTGCCCGTGAACCTACCGCTGGTACGAGAGGTGATCGATGTGCCGGAGTCGGAACGCATGGGCATGGAAAAGATCTGGGAAGAGGTGACTGAGGAGATCGACTATCGGCCCAGCCAATTTATCCGTCGGCAGATCGTTCGACCCGTTTACGCGTCCAAGTCAAAAGACCAGGCCCCCGTGCAGGCCCCGGCACCCAAGCGTGTCATCCCCGGTTCGGGTGTGGGAGCCGGCCTGATTGCCCACGTGCTGGTGAGTCGCTTCTGTGATCATCTCCCATACTACAGACTTGAGCAGATCGCCGCCCGGCAGGGCGTGACAATCGATCGGCAGAAGATGAGCACTTGGGTCGAGCATGCGGCGGTTCTGTTAAAAACCGTCTATGATCAGTTGAGAAACGCGGTCCTGAAGAGTGGATATGTCCAAATCGACGAAACCCCGATCAGTGTCATCGATCCCGAGAGAGACGGGGTAACGCGCAAGGGATGGTTGTGGGCATACCATGCACCGACCGCATCGGCGCTCGTTTTTGATTTTAACCTGTCCCGAGGCCAGGAGAGTCCCAAGTCGTTCTTCGAAAGCCAAGGTGCGGGCGTGATCCAAACCGACGGCTACGGCGTTTACCCTGTCGTCTTTGGAGGACGCAAAGACATCGAGCATGCCGGCTGCATGGCTCACGCCAGAAGAATGTGGGTCAATGCCAACGAAAGTGGAGATGCGGCCGCGCCAGCGGTCCTCGCTGAGATCCAAAAACTCTATCGCATCGAGGCAGAAATCCGGGACGCGAGTCCGCAGGAACGAAGCGCCGTGCGCGAATCTCGCAGCACTCTGGTCATGGCCAACCTTCACCGGCTCTGTCAGCAGACTCTTGCCCAGGCTCTACCGGCCAGCGCGACCGGAAGGGCCGCCTCGTACATGCTCGACCGTTGGCCGCAACTGGAACTGTTTACCAAGCCAAACATGGGGCACGTCCTCATCGACAATAATCCCGTCGAGCGGGGCATAAGGCCCACTGCAATAGGTCGCAAAAACTGGCTGTTCCTGGGGCACCCCACCGCCGGCTGGCGAACCGCCGTCATCTACTCCATCATCGGATCGTGCAAACTCGCCAAAGTGAACCCTTACGAATACCTCGTGTGGGCTCTCCAGCGACTGGCCACTGCCACCACCGCTGACGTCGGCCTCGTCACTCCCCTCGACTACCTCGCTGTCAAAGAACAGCGCTGACTCTCGATCGCCGGCAACTGGAACTCCAGCCTTCGCCCGGATGTCCTCCGTGTGACGCTTACAAGTGATGCGTCCATTTTATCAACGTCCGCTTACCGTCCAGGAGCGTTCGATCACGCGCTGGCTGATCGACCACGCCTCGTGCGATGAAAGCGAAAAAGGAGAATATTTTGCGCAGCTGGAAGAAGCGACGGTCGTTGGTATGTGCAGTTGCGGGTGCGCCAGCGTAGACTTCGCTATATCGGGTTTAAAGTCAGATCCTAGCGCACCTCTTGATCCATTCGGGGATTTTATTACGAAGGATCAGAGATTTGGCGTGTTTGTGTTCTCAAGGCAGAATAGGCTGGCCGGGATAGAGATCTACTCGCTCCAGGGCGATGAGGCCGGCTCTGTATTTCCGTCGTTCGAAGAACTGGTGCCTATGAAAACGGAGGCCAACCAGTTCAGCGAACGGGCGCAGGCGCCCGTCGCTGACTAGGGGCGTCTGGGCAAAGAGATGAAGCGCCTGATTGGAATCGCCACGATTATTGTCTTAGTTGCTTTGGTGGTTCTTTCTGTGGTGTTCGGAGGAAACAGGATTCCGACAGAAAAGGAGCGGGCGCATATTTATCGCACAGCCTTTTCCCATCGAGCGATTATCGACCGCGTGGGTGTGGTGAGAGATGTCTCGGTAGCCACAAGAAAGGCTCCCTTCTTTGCCAAGCGAAGTGATGATTGGGTGCGTGCTGAGGCATCGGATGAGATCACTGGCACGGTTCGGCTCTGGATCTTGGGGACGACCGAAGGCGGGTTTGTCACGCTGACCTATTCGTTTCGTGAAGCCGACAATACTTTTACCGTGATTCAATTGGATATATCGGCACTCGGTCGTATACCGAGGCCCAACCAGACGCTACAGAGGACGCCGGCTGCGCCAGCGCCTCTGAGCTGATTCGTTCGGCAAATGCCAGACTTGCGCATGTCAAGTTCTCCTATTACCTTTCCGATGTGACGCCCAAGCAAAAGACTCTCCAAGCTCTCGGTACGCTCCCTGAGGATGCGTCTTACGATCAGCTTCAGGAGGAAGTTAAGATTCTTGCGGCACTCGAAGATGGAGAAGCCGATATTCGCGAGGGTCGCGTGGTGTCGCATGACGAAGTGAAGCGCCGCCTTGCTCAATGGACTTCAAGCTGATTTGGACGGAGCGCGCGCTTTGCGACCTATCGGATGTTGTCCGGCATTATCGGGAGGATGAGAAGAGCGTCGAAGCGGCATCGAAAGTAGGTTCTGCGATCGTCGAGCGCGTTGAAGTTCTCCAAACGTTCGGTTGTGAGATCAAAAAGAGCTAACAAAGCATCCCCTTGCGCCTTTGCCCCAAGTAATGCCGACGCACCCTGAGAACCCAAGCACCCTTCGAGTACTCTTTGTCTGCGCCCTCAATCAATGGCGCAGTCCGACCGCTGAGCATCTCTACCGAGACGACGCTCGCCTTCAGGTGAGGTCCGCAGGCGTCAGAGCTGACGCACGCCGGAGGGTGTCCCAGTCTGACCTCGGTTGGGCCGATGTCGTTTTTGTCATGGATCGCGAGCAAAAGCGTTGGATTCAAGAGCGGTTCCGTACCATTGCGTTACCGGATATCCGCATCCTCGATGTCCCGGACGAATTTATGTTCATGGACCCTCGCCTCCAAGCTGCTCTGCGTGCTGCGATCGATCCTGAAATCGATGCGCTACTTTCACCCGCCGGCCCAAATGGCTAACGATTTAGTCAATGAATGCCGCTGCGCGGTATCGCTGAAAATTCCTGCTGCAGCTCCAACGACAATCGACGTCGATGAACTCCCCAGAAAAGGACCACCATGGCAAAGTATCTAATTTCATTCCCCAGTAAGGCGATGACTGTGCCCGACAGCGATTGGGAGGCCGTTGTCCGAGAATCGCATGCTGTGATCGAGGAGGCGAAGGCCGCCCGGGTTTACGTCTTTGGTGGCGGTATCGACGAGTCCGTGCCGCCCGTGCTCGTTTCGGCTGATCGCACAGTGGTCGATGGAGGCTACCCGTGGGCACCTCCGCTCAATGGGGGCTTCACCGTGCTTGAGCTACCATCTCGTGAGGAGGCTGTGGCTTGGGCTGCGCGCATCGCGAAAGGCTGCCGTTGTCAGCAAGAATTGCGCGTCTTCGGGTTCGATCCCGCCTCATAGGAGCGCGACTTTATGAAGGACCACGTTTCGGAATTGCAGTTCGTTGGGGCACTCTTGCGCCGAATGAAAGTGGGCAGCGGTTCGCTAATGCCCGCGATGTTTCTGGTGGCGTTCTGTTGGTTCGCCGTCGGTATTGCTGCTGCGATGGCGCTTATCCAGCACATTGAGTAGGAGATAACTCCCGGTGGGTGCGCATGGTTCCGTTGCGACAAAACCATGAGTGAGTACGAACTGAGCCTGAGCCTTTTGCCCGTGGTAGAGGGAGATTTCGACCGTCTGGCCGACCTGCGCGTTGCGGCGATGCGCGAGAGCTTGGAACGCGTTGGGCGATTTGATGCGGAAAGAGCACGTGAGCGCCTTCGTAGCACCTTCAGTCCTCAACACACGCGAATCATCGTGCGCGGGAGAGCGATCGTCGGATTCTTTGCTGCCCGTCCATCCCCGGGAGGACTCAGTCTCGATCATCTTTACGTTCATCCTGACTTTCAAAGCCAAGGGATCGGTGGCGCCGTACTAAAGAACCTTATTGTGGAAGCCGATCAGAACGCCACCCCCATAACCGTTGGCGCACTGAAAGAAAGCGCATCGAATCAATTCTATCTGCGTTATGGCTTCGAGAAGGTAGGCGAGAGCGAGTGGGATATTTATTATGTTCGTCCGCCGTCGAAGAAACAGGTAGTCAACCCTTGATGTGGACGGGCCCAGGCGCCCGACGTCCAGCAACAAAAAAATAATATGACTAAACTCCGGGTAGAAAGCTTTACCATTTCGATTGATGGCTTCGGCGCCGGCCCGGATCAGGCCCTAGAGAATCCGCTGGGAATCGGCGGCCCTGCTCTTCATGGCTGGGCGCTCCCTACTCGCACGTTTCAGGCGCACCTGTTCGGCAACCAAGGCGGAGAGACCGGGGTCGACGACGACTTTGCGGTGCGGGGTTTCCGTAATGTAGGTGCTTGGATTATGGGGAGGAATATGTTCGGACCGGTACGCGGTCCCTGGCGTGATGAGAGTTGGAGAGGTTGGTGGGGTGATAACCCGGTGTACCATACGCCGGTTTTTGTGATTACCCATCATCCTCGTGCGCCCCTCGTGATGGAGGGTGGCACGACTTTTTATTTCGTCACCGAGGGCATTGAAGTCGCACTCGAACTCGCTCGCGAAGCCGCCAACGGTAAGGATGTCCGCATCGGGGGTGGAGCGGCGACAATCAGGCAATATCTTCGGCAGCGACTGATCGATGAACTCCATGTCGCCATCTCGCCCGTCTTGCTGGGAACGGGTGAGCCGCTCTTCGAGGGCATCAATTTGCCAGGGTTGGGATACCGATGCACCCAGCATGTCGCGTCGCAGCGAGCCACCCATATCGTGCTGACCCGCACATGAACCGAGTTCGTCGCGAGACGTATTGGTTCTTCTCGCCGGGTCTGACCCCAACAATCGTTAGAGGCTTTCATGATTTCCCCGCGTTTCTTTGAAACTGCTGGTTCATCTTGAGCGTGTTTGGCGAAAGGATATAAAAATGAAGACGCAAGTTGAGTTTCGCTCCTCGAAGTTTCCGCCTTATGCGAATGAGGAGGAAGAGATAAACCCCGGGCTTTGGGGTAAGCGGTTAACCGAGTACTTGGCGTTGAAGCTCGCGGAGAAGGGAATTGAGACTGCGGAGATGGCGGTTGAAGACTGGGGCTGCTATCTACCCGTTCGGAATGAGGGTTTTCGTTTGGCGCTTTGCTGCGGCCACCAAAATGGCGACGACGACCAGTTCCTCGTCTTCACGGATCCCAGCAATCCAAAGGTGCGCAAATTCTTTCGAACGATTGATGCGACGCCGCAGCTCACTCGTCTATTGACGGCGCTTCGGGAGATTTTGGAAGCAGACCCCGAGATTCGAGAGATCGCGTGGAGTGATCACCCCGGATGAATGCTGAACCAGACCGTGTTACGAACCATTGGTGACGCGGCGGTTGCTCTGGCGCTCCCTTGATTTAGAAGAGATGGTATGAGTTGGATCTATCTGCTTTTTGCCGGTTTGTTCGAGATCGGTTGGCCGGTCGGCTTGAAGATGGCCCAGAACCCCCAATCGCGTTGGTTGGGGATCGCCGTTGCAGTTGGGTTCATGGGGTTGAGTGGCGTTTTTCTCTGGTTGGCGCAGAAGGAGATACCGCTCGGCACTGCGTACGCGGTGTGGACGGGAATTGGCGCTGCGGGAACCTTTTTCGTTGGCGTCTGGGTCTTTGGAGATCCGACTTCCCTTCTGCGGTATTTGGGTGTTGTCCTGATCATCGCTGGCGTCGTGGTTCTGAAAGTAGCCCACTAGAAAGGGTGGCGAAGCCAGCGGTTGATTTTGGGACGGGGATTCGAGCTCGCCCTTATCGATCAACAGGGTGACGAAATCCTTGAGCTGTTACATCCATTGACTATGCCGCAGGTGAAATTTTTGCCCTTGGAGGAATCATACGCCGCCGATCTTCAGCGTCTCTGGCTGGACCGCGAGACGGTGAGGTTCACGAACTGGACGTTGCTATCGACACGGGAAGAAGTCGCAGAACGCGTGCGACGCATTCTCGTGCGATACGCCACAAGTGAACGACGTGGACCTTTTCTGATACAAAGCGCTGAAGGTGAGTTCGTCGGATTGATCGGAGTCGATTACGGGAACGGCGAGCATGAAGTGTGGTACATCTTGGATCGTTCCCAATGGGGAAAGGGGTTTGGCGCGGCAGCCCTCTCGCATCTTCTGGAACGGGTGGCCGCTCCCTCCGGTATCGCGCAGCTGTTCGCCACCGCGGTCGCATCCAACACGGCGAGCTGGCGGTTGCTCGAGCGGAATGGATTCACGCGTGTTTCCTGTGTGGTCGGTGGTTTTCAGAAGGAGGGGGTGTCGGAGGACCTGTATCGTTATGAAAAGTCTCTTACCCGATAGGCGTGGATCAGCGGCCGTGGCTGGTCTCGCTTCATTCGATACGCGGTAGAATGTCAAGGTGCCAAAATGCAACGGACTCGGCAGTGTTTAACCGCGAATGGACGCGAACGGACGCGAATGACGGACCGCCCCAATGGGGGCGGGGAAGGCGGAGTGGAGTTGAAGAAGTGGGGTAGAGCTCGAATCGTGCTGAACTCCGAGTACCGCTCATGACCCCTGAAGAAATCGCTGAGAGCTACGATAGGATTGCTGATCGGTGGGCACACAGCACGTTCGATCGCCGCAACGGGATCCGTCAGCATGAACTTGCGATCCGTTTCGCGGTATCACGTGGTAGTGCGCTGGACGTTGGGTGTGGATGCAGCGGTCGCGTGATCGATCTTCTCCATTCTCACGGCTTCAAACCCGAAGGGTTGGACTACTCAGCGGAGATGCTGCGTTTGGCTCGGAACCGACATCCCGATGTCTTGTTTTATCAGGCGAATGTGTGCTCCTGGGTGGTCCCCCGTTTGTTCGATCTTATCTCGGCATGGGATTCCATCTGGCACGTGCCGCTTGAGCAGCAGCAGGCCCTGCTGTTGAAGTTGTTTGCCGGACTGACACCAGGGGGCATAATGATCTTTAGCGCGGGTGGTACCGAGGCGCCCGATGAGCGGCGTGATGACGCGATGGGAGTGCCGATGTACCACGCGACCTTGGGGGTTCGTGCGATCGTTGATTTGATTCATCGATCCGGCTGCGTCCTTCGGCACTTTGAATACGATCAGCACCCTGAGCTCCACGTGTTCTTTGTGGTCCAGAGGCCGTTGCACGTCCCATCCGCGGCGCCGATGCCACTGACGTGATCCCCTTCGCTTCTTCACGACTGCTCTTTGCTAACCAAATGAAGCAGTGCTTTCGAAACGTTGTTATACTCGTCATGACCTGCGCATCCGTTTTTGCCTCCGAAAAGCCCTACGGGCCGCTGCCTTCCGGCGCGCTGAGCATTTCCGAAGTGTCCGAGGTACCTGCTGAGATTTGTCGAGATCATCTTTTTGATCCTGGCGCCTTTGCCTTACGTCTGCCCCTGGGTTATCGCCTCACTTCCGCGGAAGATTACGCCAAGGATGATCGCGTCCTTGCCGACTTCCTGCGGGCGAATCCAACCTATGCGCGATTCGCGGTGGGCAGTCTTTGCTTCATGGCAGTCGGCAAATTTACCGTCGACGGAGTGCGGGTGAATCCCCCGGGTGCAACTCCGATGGCTTTTTGGTGGGCGCGTGCCGAGGGTCCCCGCGATTTGCGCATGCAAGGGAAGTCTCAATGGCTGCAGCTGGCGAGTTGGTATTCACGAGACATCACGGAGCGCGCAAAGGTCCTCGCGACCGATCCGATGGCTCAGTTCACGGATATCCAGGTAAGCGAAATGGAATCGGGCGTCTGGCGTCTGCGTCTCGAGCTGACCGACGAAGTGGTTGAAGGGGAGGTTCGGTGCAGCGGAGAGCTCACGCGGCGCACTGGAACGCCGGAGAACTTCATGTCAGTTCCCTTTTCTGGCGAAAGTGCCGGGTACTTTTGGGTGATCTCCTATTTTGGGCACCATCAGCGACCCGCGCAGGGAGAGTGGAAGAGCAAGGGATCAGGTATTTTTTCTTCGGCATTCCAGATGCCGGATGAGTCAAAAGTATTCAGTACGGGATTCCAGAACGGCTGGTCCGCGCTATCGGGCCTCTACAGAGCTCGGTAAATTTTCTATGCACCCCAAAATAGGTTCAGTCGGTTGGTTCGATCTCACGGTTCCGGACGCCGTAAACGTCCGGAGCTTTTACGAAGCGGTGGTCGGATGGAAAACGCAGGCCATCGAAATGGAGGGATATTCGGATTTCTGCATGCACCCACCTGGTGCTGACCAACCGGTTGCTGGCATTTGCCATGCGCGCGGTCCGAATGCGGACCTTCCTCCCAGCTGGCTGATTTACATCACCGTGGAAGACATCGCGCGGAGTGTAGAGGCGTGTCGCAATGCGGGTGGGCAAGTACTGCGGGAGCCCCGCGAAATGGGGGGCGCGCAGATCGCGGTCATCCAGGATCCAGCGGGTGCAGTCTGTGCTCTCTATCAGCCGCCGGGAGAAGCGTGCGTAACCGAAGCATGACCAGCCGCCGCATCAGTGGTTCCGAGTTGCCCGAGTTGCTGCGGCTCTATGCGTTCCTCCATCCTGAAGATCCACGCGTTGATCCCGATGCTCAGGCCGTGCAGCAGCATTGGACTCGGATTCTGGAGGACCCGAATCTGCGGTGCTACGTCGCCGAGGAAGCGCGCCGGATTGTCGCCACCTGCACGCTGGCAATCATTCCGAATCTGACCCGTGGGCTTCGACCCTACGGGTTCATAGAGAACGTTGTGACCGATCCCGATTTCCGACGAAGGGGGTTTGCGACTGATGTTTTGCGCTGTGCTCTTGACGATGCGTGGAAGGCCGGATGCTACAAAGTGATGCTCCAGACCGGCAGCAAACGTGAGGAGACGTTGCGCTTCTACGAGAACGCGGGTTTCCGGAGAGGCGTGAAAACCGGTTTCATTGCGTATCCTGTCACGGCGTTGTAGTGGGGTGGGTGGTGACTTTTAGCTGTATCGGTAACGAACTGCACGGAAGGTGTGACATCGCCGATTGAAGGGGTTGGTCTGGGGCAAAGCCGAGGAAAACTTATGAAGCAAAAGATGGGATGGATTGGATGGCTCCCGCTTTGCGCGGTTGGGGCGGTCCTTGCCGCAGTGTATATTGCGTGGTTCGCAGCGTATTCGCAGCTAGGGCGTCGACCGATGCCGTCCATGGACGATCCAAAGGACGTCGGAGGGTTTTCGGCCGTGGTTTACGATGTCATGACATGGGTCGTCCTCGCTTCGGTGGTCGTGTGGGTCGCAGGGATGATCGCAAACTTAGTGGCATCGTTTCTTCCCGGCACCGAACAGCGGAAGAGCTGGGTGATAAAAGCCGGATGCGGGCTCGCGGGAGTTCTGTTGCTTTTTGTGATGCTGCGGCAGTCCCCCGGTGACGCCTGCACGTGGTTCCTCGACTGATCGGGGTAAGGAAGCGGGCAGCCCACTTGCCCCGAGCCGCTTGACGAACAGTTCGGTGGCTGATCAGAGTCCCTCGGGCAAGACAACGCATGCAATACATCCTCCTGATCCACGGAAATACGAGTTCGCTGCCGTCCCCGACCGAATGGACGACGTTCATTGAGCGGGCTCAGGCGAGCGGGACGTTTCGAGGCGGGAGCGAAATCGGCCGGCGGCAGGTCATCGGCAAGACGGACGGAGTGGCCTCGACCGCTCACCTTGATGGTTACATGCGTTTCGATTCGGAGGACAAGGAGAAGATCGTCGATCTCTTGGCCGGTCATCCTGTCGTCGTGCATGGTGGCACCGTCGAATTGTGCGAAATGCCTGAGTCTTGATCCTGGAGCGTTCACTCTGTCTCATGGGCAAGAGAGTCGACCCACCGCTCCATGTGCCCGGTCCAGAGCGTTGATTGTCGCATTACCTAGCCCTTCGGTGTGCGCCTCACTCGCGGGTACTTCGGACGCGTGGGCGCACCACGCACGTCATCATTAACCTCCACTCCAGTATGTCCACCTTTCGTCACTTCCGAGAACTTCACGCCAGCCCGGAAACGGTGTATGAGGCGCTAAGGAATCCAGCCCGACTCGCCCGCTGGTGGGGGCCGGAAGGGTTCTCCAATTCGTTTGACACCTTCGAATTCCGTCCCGGTGGGCGATGGCTTTTCACCATGCATGGTCCCGACGGAACCAACTATCCCAATCAGTCGGAGTTTCTGGAAATCGTCCCCAATTCGCTGGTGCGGATCAGGCATGTCAACCGGCCGCACTTCGAGCTCTCCATTACTTTGGATACCGGCTTGAAGGGAACTCTCCTCTCTTGGGTCGCCATTTTTGAAGACCAGGAATTTGCCGAAAAGCTGCGTCAATTCCTGGAGACCGCGAATGAGCAGAATCTGGATAGACTGGCGCATGAAGTCAGCCAGGTTTCCGCATAGAGCGTGTATCCCAGCGTTTTCATTCGTCATAGACCCGGTGTCGGCGTTTCATCGTTTGGAGACGAATCACGAGTCATGCCGTAGCTTGGCCAAAACATGGGGTTCGACTGCGAATGATCGAGGGAACACGACCCAACAACTTGGCGGAGTTCGGGCGCAACGCTCTCAACGCTTTGTGGCGGCGAGGAATAATTCTTTGGATCGAGACCTCATGAAAACCTCAGGGACGAACCTCGCGATGGCTCTTGGCCTCGTGGTACTCGGAGTAGCGATTGGGGCCGCCGGCATTTACATAGGAGACACTGACGATGCGCCGGGAGCCGCGCTTATCGGCATCCTCTTGATGGTTGGTATGGTGGCGCTCGGAGTGAGGACAGCGCGGCGCAGCGCTTAGTATCGAAGCGCAGTCTCGATCTTTTTTACCGAGAATGGACGCTAAGGCGCGCGAATGTTCGGAGTTTGAGAGAGGATGAGCTCGATGCCTCCCTCGCAGTCCACACCCCTTCACCGCCCCAATTGGGGCGGTCCGAGATTCGCGTCCATTCGCGTCCCTTCGCGGTAAGAAATCCGACGGATTGGCATCGGTTCACAGGTGACCTTCCGGGAGGTTTGGCATTCGCCAAATCGCGGCCTCGCTGAGGCCGCGGCACCACGGACCGTCGTTCCGAAGGTCGATGGGGAGGGAGAATACGTGAAAAATTCGAGATTCTGCTTGCATTCAAACGATCGTTTGAAACGATCGTTTGAATGGACGTGGAGGCAGCAGTTTCGATCGACCCGGCGTTGGCGGGAGAGACGCAGACGCGGCTCTTGGATGCGGCGGAGCGGCAGTTTGCGGATCGGGGGTTTGAAGGTGCATCGCTGCGGCAGATTACGTCGGAAGCCGGGGTAAATCTGGCAGCGGCGAACTACCACTTTGGTGACAAGGAATCGCTTTTCGCGGCGGTGTTTGTCCGTCGGGCTCGTGCGATCAGCCGGGACCGTTTGGCCCGGCTGGAGGCGCTGGAGCGTACGGGGCGACCTCCGTCGGTGACGGAACTGGTTCAGGTGGTGATCGCGCCGATGCGGGAGCTCTGGCTGGGCACCGTCGATGGTAGCCCGCACCCGTTCCTCCGCTGCATGGCAAGGACCCTGTTGGATCCGCAACCCTTCATGCGCGGATTGGTGCAGGTGGAGTTTGCTCCCTTTTTCTCGCGGCTGCTGCCGGCATTGCAGGGAGCGGTTCCCGCGCTTGATCGCACGCTGCTGATCGCCCGGGTTCAGGCGATGATGGGTGCGGTGCTCTTCACCGGCGCGCGGCTCGCGCGTTTTGGACCCGTGGGTGGACCGCCCCTCACCACTTCCGCCGATGCGGAAGCGGCCCTGCGGGAAGTCACTGCTTTCTGTGTCGCTGGGCTGGGCGCGCCTGCCCCCGCTCCCGATCATGGATCGCCCCGTGTTGCCTGACGGAATCCCATCATGCTTCGACTCGCTCTCAAGATGTTGTTTGGGGACCGTGGCAAGTACCTCATGCTGGTGAGTGGAATCACGTTTTCGACCCTGCTGATGACGCAGTTCCCGAGTGTGTTTTGCGGGATCATGACCTGGACGTATGCGAACATGTTCAATTCGCGCGCCGAGATTTGGGTGATGGATCCCAAAGCCGAGCAGTCGCTGGACAACAAACCGCTGCGTGACACGGACGTGAACCGCGTGCGCTCGGTGGACGGGGTGGCGTGGGCGGCCCCCTATTTTCAAGGTGCGATGCAGGCGCGGATGCCGGACGGAAACTTCAAGCTGATCACACTTGTCGGTCTGGATGCGACGACGCTGGCGGGAGCCCCGGCGCACGTGCTCCAGGGTTCATTTGATGACCTGCGTCTGCCGAACACGGTGTTTACCGACGAGTTTGGACTCGAGCGATTTTCGGAGGGACAGCACCATGCCGACGGATCGGCCAGGCGCATCGGAATAGGAGATACGATCGAGATCAACGACCGGGAAGCACGGATCGTCGGAGTGGCCAATGCGCGGCGCAGTTTCACGGGCGGTCCCTTTGTTTTCACGACTTACGACCGGGCAGTGCTTTACGCCCCGCAGCAGCGCAAGATGCTCACGTTCATCCTTGCGGCCCCGCAATCGGGCATGTCCGCCGAGGAGGTGTGTCGTCGGATCGAGGCCGAGACCGGGTTGCAGGCGATGACCGAGGAGGAGTTTCGTTGGTCGACGATCTGGTGGTACGTGCGGAACACGGGCATCCCTTTTGCCGTGGGATCGATCGTGATCATCGGAGCTGTCGTCGGCATGATCATTGGGGCCCAGACCTTCTATGCGTTTGTCCTCGAGAACCTGCGGAATTTCGCCGCGCTGAAGGCGATGGGTGCGAGCAACTTCCGGGTTACGGGCATGCTCGTGGTGCAGGCCCTGACCACCGGATTCATCGGATTCGGACTGGGAGTAGGTCTGTCCTCGATCGTGCTGCGGTTTTTCGTCCGACTGGGCAAGGTCGGCGTCTATACGCCGTGGCAGCTTCCGGTTGGTGTGTTCGCGGTGGTCATGGGGATCAGCGCGCTGTCGGCACTGATGGGCATTGTTCGCGTCGCCCGGACAGAACCCGCGATCGTTTTCCGTTGAACGCCCCCCCTGTCATGGTTGCTCCGTTACTCCCTGCCATTTCCGTGCGTGCGCTCGACAAGTCCTTTGGTGAAGGGGACGCGCGGATTCATGTGCTCAAACAGATCGCCTTTGAGGCGCGGCAGGGTGAGATGATGTTCCTCGTGGGCCCGTCCGGTTGCGGCAAGACGACCCTGCTTTCGATTGTCGCGGGAACCCTGCGCGGGGATGGGGGCGAGATCACGGTGCTCGGCCACCGGCTCCACACGATGAGCCGGGCCGCGGTCACGGCGTTTCGGGCCCAGCACATCGGTTTCATTTTCCAGCAGTTCAATCTCATTTCGACGCTGACCGTCGCGGAGAATGTCAGCGTGCCCCTCCTAATCCAGGGAATGTCGGTGCGCGAGGCGGAGCGGAGGGCGGAGAAGGCTCTCGAGCGAGTGGGGATTCCGGAGAAGGCCAACCAGGTCCCGGGCAAACTTTCCGGCGGCCAGCAACAACGGGTTGCGATCGCGCGGGCGCTGGTCCACGAGCCACCCTTGATCATCTGCGATGAACCAACGGCGTCGCTCGACCGCGAAAATGGCCATCGGGTGATGGACCTGCTGCGGGACATCGCGCGGGACGCCGGGCGCTGCGTCGTGGTCGTGACCCATGATCCCCGCACCTATCCCTTCGCCGATCGCATGAGTGAAATGGAAGACGGGCGCGTCCTCCGGGTGCTGCAGAGCCAGGCGGAGATCCACGCGCAACATACGGAGCAACTTTAACCCAAGCAGAATTTACCATGATCCTCTTTCGAAAATTTTCCTTTTACCTCGCGCTGCTGGGGATTGTGGGAATCGCGACGTTTGTGCTGCGATTGCGGGCAGTGTCATCGGAGCCGATCTCGCCGCCACCCTTGACCCCGGCGGCGAAGCCGTTCGCCAAGGCGATCGGGGCGAGTGGTTTGGTCGAGGCGCGGCGTGAGAACACCCTTTTGGGGGTTCCGGTCGCGGGCCTGGTCAAGACGGTGCGGGTCTCGGTCTGGGACCGGGTGGAGAAAGGGGCGGCGCTGCTGGAGCTGGACGATCGGGAGG
>Ga0154020_10004034_pt1 | contig 17523 bp, 17 predicted proteins | sample Klosneuvirus_201_FD_109709 | JGI IMG/M metagenome (GOLD analysis project Ga0154020, IMG submission 109709) | Active sludge microbial communities from wastewater, Klosterneuburg, Austria - Klosneuvirus_20160825_MG | ecosystem: Engineered > WWTP > Aerobic digester > Activated sludge | place...
AGATGTTTATGCTTCTAATATGTTCTTTAAGATGTTTGGTGAAGACAATGTATTAGAACAGGAGAATGGTATGAGATATCGTAAAAGAATGCTTGAACCAGGTTCTTCAAAGGATTCTATGGACATGCTTGTTGATTTCCTAGATGGAGAACCAGATAGTGATTATTTCTTGGTGGAAAAAGGTCTCAAAAAGGCTAGAAAAATGTAAAAACTATTAATTTATATATATTAGCTCATGACATTTTATGCATATAATATTATCCAATTAAATTATATATAAAAGGAATGAGTCAAATAAATTACAAAATCGAAAATGTAAATGTCATTAGTTGAATAAATCAATTTAAGTCTCTTTAATTTTTCAAAAATAATTTTCTGGATAAAAAATTAAAAAATTCAACACAAAGGTTGTGTTAAAAAAAATATATTATGGAATCCGTGAAAAAATTTTTATTTTTGAAGTCTTTAAATTATCATTAAAAAGACATAAGTTGAATAAAATGCATAGAATATTTATATGATTGTATTTATATGGTTTAACCGTTAATATGGTAAAAAGTCACAAGCTAACCTACAAACAAATGTCACGAGCTAAATGATTTGAAATCTAGCAGAAAATCTTTTAAATATAGAAAGTACTTTTTGTGGTACTACGAAAGTACCACGGAAAATACTTAAAAAGAAATTCTGTTACTAATATTATATAAATAATGTCCGAATATAATTGCATCCCGTGTAATTATCAAACAAAAGACAGAAGTAATTATGCTAAACATCTCAAATCTAATAAACATCAAAAAAATATAACAACATCGTCAAGTACTTTTATGTCAGGTAAGTATCAGACGAATGGTCAAATAAATAATGAAAAATTACCAGATTATCGATGTCCATATTGTCATCTAACATTTACCAGACAATCCGGATTAACATATCATAAAAAGATTTGTTCGGATAAACAATTGGAAACGCAGAGATTAGAAACAGAGAAAAAATTCGAAATACAACAAAAAGAAAATGAGAAGCAAATTGAAATAGAAAAACTTAAAATTGAATTGGAAATTAGTAAAAAACAGATAAATAGTCTAGAAAACTTCATCAAAACAATAAAACCAACACAGACAAACAATATGTACAATGTTTCAATCAAGAAACTAGTCCAATCTGATTATTCTGATGCTCCGCCATTAACTCATTTAGAAAATTATGAAGTTATCCATGATAAACAATTTGTTAATTTTGTTGATGAGATTATTAATTATAATGATCAAAAAATTCTTTATAAATATATTGGTGATATTATTATTAAACATTATAAGAAAGAGAATCCAGAAGACCAATCAATGTGGAATACAGATGGTTCAAGACTTAATTATATCATTAAAGAAGCTATGGTTAATAATAAATCAAGATGGGTTGATGATATTAATGCTAATAGAATCAAGGAAGCGGTAATTCGTCCATTATTAGACTATATTAAATCACAAAATATAAAAGAACAGAAACTTATTCATAAGGATATTAGGAAGGCATCCGCCGACAAGTGTATTGAATTAACTATAAAAACTAATAGCATCGCAACAATAAATTATGAAATTAACAATGGTACGCTAGAGACTGATATTGTCAAGTATATTACGCCTTACTTTAGGCATTTATCAGATGATCAAAAAATGATTGTAAATGAGTAAGTACAAATACATAAAAAGAAATTATGTTTACTGATATTATATAAACTATGACTGAATATAAATGCATTCAATGTAATTACCAATCAAACAACAAAAGTATTTATACCAGACATCTTAATTCTAATAAGCATAAGAAACGTGTGTCAATTACATTAGATGAATCTTCTCATAAACAGCTTACTGGTACTCTCGATATGCAACAATATGAAATAGAAAGACTTAAAAAGGAAATAGGAAAACGCGATAAGGAATTAGGAATGAAGGATAAGATAATAGAAAGTAGTAATAGACGGATGAATGAATTAGAAAGAATCATCGCAGAATTGGAATCATCTCACACATATAATATCACAATTGAAAATCTAGTTCAAATATGTAATCCGGATGACGAAGACGGTGGCATAAGTAATTTTATTGATTTAGTTGATGATTCTATAACCTATCAAAAAAATCAATAATTAATTAACCCATCCTCTTACCATGCTAATCTGTTCTTTCTTGGTTAATTCTTCACAAGGTGTTTCCAAAACAATCGGCACATGATATTTATTAACAGCAATCTTAACAAACTCTTTTAACCCTTCTTCGCCGACATTTCCTTTCCCAAGATCAGCATGATTATCCTTACAATCACCGCAAGAATCACGACTGTCGTTCAAATGAATACATGCTACATTTTCCCATCCTAATAAAGTATCAATAGTCTCACAAAAGACTTCGCAATAAAGCGGTTCGCTCAACGCGTATCCGGCAGCAAAAACATGGCAAGTATCAATACAAAACTTAATTCTATTCCTTTCTTCTTTTGTAAATCTTTTGTATAATTTCGCCAAGTCATACAAATTACTACATATTTCACTCCCAACTCCAGCGCCAGTTTCCAAAATTATTTTGGGGTCTGTCATGCTTTTGGTATCAGTTAACCGTAATGCTTTTCTAACCCCTTGAACATAATTATCAGTTGCTTTTTCTTTATCTAATTCTAACTTCTTACCCATATGAATAATGACTCCTAAAGCTCCAATTTTCTCACAATCTTTGAGATCACCAACTAAATTCTGTATACCTGTTTTATGGATATACGAGTCAATCGGATTACAAAAATTTAATTTGTAAATTCCGTGAATAACCATTTTCATATTATTGGATCGTAATTTTTCTTTTAATTGGAATAATTCTTCATCTGGTCTTTGTTTTCTGGTATAACTCTGTGGAACACCCAAAAAGATTTGCATAAAATTCGCCCCAAGACTCTTCGCATAATCAACACTTGATAAGAATCCACGACTAATATTAAAATGATGTCCAATAAGTTCATTCATTAATATGATATTATTAATAAATATAATATCATATAATTCTTAAATCAAATTTCTTTATATTAACTGAGCTAATCCAAAAGTAATTTCTGGTGATAATAACAATGCAGTACTGGTGGTATCACCTTTATCAATTGATTTGCCAACTAAAGCATATCTTATAAATTGTAAATACAATACTACAATAGCTATGGCTAAGAATATGCTTAATAATGACATAACTAACCATGTAGGTACTTTTATATTTTCTTTCTTTTGTTCATCGTAAAGATCCATATTATTATATATATTATAAACAAATTAAAAAATGAATAAATTGATTCCAAAATACATTCCAAACACTCCTAACCAGTAATATTTACTAGTGGTTAATAACGTTATAATCACATCATACAATGATCCCATATACATCATATAACCCATAAAATTCACAATTCCCATCAAACTTAATCCAATACCCCAGAGATCCAGTTTATTATTTAAAATCAATTTACCATTTAATATCATCACTAACATTAATCCACAAATATCACCGAAGTATTTACTTTCCCTAAACCAATAATAGTTCATTAATGTTAAGACAATACCAAATATAATCCCTGCACCATTCCAAATACTAGTATTTTTGTAATTAGTTAATACAAGATGTTTATTTTGATAATAATCTTGATCTTGATGTGGCAAATTTCTTTGTTTTAGGGTATAATATCCAACACCTAATATTGTCCATGCAAAATTAAATGCTTGAATGACAAATCCATTAAATAATGAAGTAGTTTGATTATAGTAGATCAGACTATAAGTCATTATACTCATAATAACAGCCGATGCTCTTAAAAACGTCAAATTAACAAGTTGAGCATTTTTAGAATAATATTTCAAACTCATGTCAAATAAGTGTTTTAATTGCTTAAATTCTTTAATGGTAAAATCTGCATTACTTTCTACAAATCCATTGCCTTTGATTGCTATACTCATGCTACTTGTATGAAACATACCAATATCATTAAATCCATCACCAACTGTCAATGTTTTAATATTTTTATTTTCCAAGATATTTGTTAATTTCTTCTTATGTTCTGGTATGAGATTATAACCGATGAAATTTCTGGATAATGCCAATTTATCATAAAATGATTCACTATATTTAACATTTTGACTTACTATATCAAAAAGGGCTCCACCAAATAAGATTGTTTTTTTATGAAGATTCGTAATGTCTTTATCCAACATTTCTTGAGTAAAATCACAAATGGTATTTTCATGATCAATAATACCGGCTTCTTTTGCAATAGCTAGAGCTGTAATTTTACGATCTCCTGTTAAAAGACAACTAAACAACCCATAATGATTAAATTGTTCAATTGTCTCTTTAACCCCTTCTTGTAAATTATCTTTTATACCAATAATACCTAATAAATGTAAATCATTTTCTAACAATGTTACAATTTGGCTTTTATTAGTACTTTCGTGAAGTGCCATATCTAATTCATTCTTATCTATTTTTCTGAAGGCACAAGCTAATAATCTTAATTCGGGATATTTTTGAGAAACCATCTGGTCTAATCTTTTTAATTCTGTTTTATAATCTGTCTTAATTTTCTTACCGATTACATCCATTGCCCCTTTACAATAAATATAATAACTATCTGTACTTATATCTTTGACAATTTTACTAGATAATCTTCTTTCAAAAGTAAAGTCCAACCCACCTATTTCAATATATTTGTAATCATAATTATTATTATTAATTGTCAAAGTAATAATCTGACTCGTTTGATTAATTCTGTTATTGAGATATTGGTATCTATATCTTAGTGTTTTGTCTTCCGGAGTACTATAATTTTCTTCAGTTTGATGAATACAAAGACCAATACATTTATGAAAATTCAAATCAATATCATAATAATTTTGCTGATAGGTTTCGACATCAATGATATCATTTTTCCATGATTCTAACAACTTTGAAAATTCCAATTCATTTTTAGTCAAAGTACCAGTTTTATCAGTTAAGATTTTGTTAATTTTACCAATATCATCTATAAGTAAAGAATTGTTAATAGTAATACTTTTATGATAATAATTATGGATCCCTGTTTGTAAATTTCTGGCTAAAAGTAAGAAAATTTTTACTGAAAACGGCATTATACCATTAAAAAGAATCCAATTTTGAATCATATAAAAGATAATGTTACCAAATGAAAAACTATTAACTAATTTTATTGTTGTGGTAATCAAAATCAATAATAATAACAATATAGCGTTGACATTGATCATATAATTACCAACAAATGTATCGATTCTGTTCTTTTTTCTATCATTTTTTACTGATTTTTTCAAATAACTTTTTTTGTCACGGCCGCAACCAATAACCCATAAATAGATATCATCTGATTTAATAATAGAACCTCCAACAACAAAATTTTCTCCTTGAATATTATGTTCTTCTTTTCCATTTAATAATTTTCCTTCAATATTATTAAAGTTGTTTTGATGATAATTGCTTATATTTATCTTATAATCTTTATAATCTTGTAATTTAAATAGTTTTGCTGGTTTAATAACATAATTAATATTTGATTCACCAGTTAAAAGTGCAAGACTAATTTTTGAATATTTTTCGTTATTTGTTGTATCAATCAAAATACCATCAATTGGACAAATATCTTCTTTTTCTAAATGAATAATATCTCCTGGATAAATGTTTCTATTTTTCTTTTTAATTAATTGATAACTATGATCCAAACATTCATATTCTTTATTATTTTCTTTATAATCGGTAATCCAGTCATTATACCATGTAATCATATGAGTGATGATTTCTGCTAAAATACATATTCCCAACGGTATAGCAGTACTATAAGGTCCAGTTGGACTCCATTCTTTTGGTAAGAAATATAGAGTAGATAATTGAAATAATGAAAGGAACAGAAAGTATATATTTTCATAATTCCAAAAGAAATATTTATAAATAGTTAATAATGGAATCCAAAAAATACTATGTTTTGTTCGCTTAACCTCATTATTCGAAAAATTTGTATTAGATATCCCAAATAGGACTTCTAGCATATGTGTAATAAAAGTGATAATTATTTAAGTCTCATTGAATTTTTTATTCAATTATTTAGGCAGGAACCAATTATTTTTTAGATTTAGTTAGTTTATATGTATATTTTGAAGCAATAATATTCTTTAAAATTCTAGAATCCTCGGTTTCTATATCCGTAAAACTACCTCCTTTTTGAGGTTGTAATGGGTTTTTATGAGATAAGTTAGGATCAATGATACTCTTTAATATTTTCATGTCTTCTGATTCGGTCTCCACGTTCTTTTCTTGTTTTGGTTGTTTCATCATACTGCGAACTTCTGGAGGAATTTCACACACATCATCATCTTTACCACCACATTTAACATAAGCATTCTTTTCGCGTAAATATACACGGAGAATATTATATAATGTGCCAACTTTGTAAATCTTTGTTAAATTCTTCCAATTGACAATGGCTTTCTTAATGGCAATACCAACACGGTAACCACTATAACCAACTTTATGTAATACACCAAGTAAAAGAGCATAAGCTTTTTGGAATTCAGCAAAATCACTAAATTTAATTGCAACATTAACACCCTTTAAAGCATAGAATTTTACAATATCTCCAAGAACTGAAGGGAATGAATAGCTTTCACTATCACCAACAATCTGTGTAAAAGGAGGCAAGACATCTTTATTCTCAACAACTGTTTCTTTTTCTTTCTGTTTTTGTTCGTAATAAGCATATATGGATTGATCTTCTTTAACTTCACTACCACCTGTTTGTTTATTTTGGGCAATTTCGTCATTAATTCTCTTTTGGCTGAAAATATCTTTTTCATAAATAGCGCCGCGTTCCTTTTCTTTATTTTCATTGGCGATATTGTGATATTTCTTTTTGATTAAATCTTTCTTTAAATCTTTGTATTCTTGACTATCCATATCAATATTATTTTCAGTACATTTACTATTAAGCAATACAGTTAATTTATCGAGTATGGAATCGAAATTATGGAAAAGAGACATAACAACTACTTCCAATAACAATTGAATATTGGGATTATTTTCGAAAAAGTCAATTTCACCGACCGCGCCAAAATCAATTAAAGACATTTGGTTTTCTCTATAAGAGAAAAAGACGTTACCTGAATGCAAATCTCCATGGTAAAATCCACTGTGAATAATGCTTAAGAAGAATTTAGTTACGAGTAAGTCGAAACAACGATGTAGTTTAGCCCTGTATTTAGTATCAGTTGTTAGTTGACTTTCTGGTTCGAGAAGAGAAGAAATCGGCATACCAGGGGCAAGAGACATTGGGAACGCGAACCAACATTTTTCATCCATAATTCCGTCTAATGCTTGTACAGTTGTTAGTTTGACATCAATATCAATACCGTAGATATCTTTATATGTACAAGTATAGTTATCATAACCATTGTGTAAATTCTTAATTTCGTTTTTGACATTTAATTCACGACCGTTTGATTTAAGCATATTTTGGAGAAATTCGCGTTCACATTTAGTCATGTCTTTAATATCATAAAGTGTTTTATATTCCCAACATGATTGAGCAATGGCCAATGGTTTGATAATTTTGAAGATAATCTTTTCATTTGGTCTAGCCACATGATACGCCATGCATACATGACCAACTGAAGCTGAAAAATTACCTTCAACTTTATACATGTCCCATTCTTTAACTACTCTGCTTAAAATCATTTCCACGTGATTGGCAGGCAATTTTGGATATGTTAGACGTGATAAGTTATACTTAGTAGCCAAATCTTTAGGTAAAACCGGACGAATCATTTGTAGGATTTTAAGAATAAATGGACCAGCATTAAGTAATAAGTGTTTGGATACAAATGCAAAAATTTCATCAGGGGTTATTGGTAATTCTATAAATAAATTATCAATCATAGCCTTGAATATTTGTGCCCAAATAAGAGGATGGAGATTATCAAAGTAAGCAGAAATTGTTCTAACAAAAAAGACTTTTAATGATCCCAATTCGTTAGGTATTAGTCTTTCTAATTCACTTCCAACTGAAAAACTAAACATTCCGGTTAATTTGGTTGCCATATCTTCAATTAATTTTCCATTTTGCGCTTCAATATCTGGCATCTGAGTTGTTTTAAGGAATTGTTTAAAAGCTTCGAATTTTTCCTTTAGTAATTTTTTAACTTCTTCTGGTGTTTTACCCTGGAATTGTTGTTTGAATTTATCCATATACTTTTCAACAAATAGTTTGAATATATCAACAACTTGACAGTAACAATGATCACCTAAAACTCTAATAAAATTATATGATGTTTTTTTCATGTTATCTTCAAATACAAATTTGTTCGTCGATGACGATCTCATAACTAATGCGGTTAATGCATCAAAAATAAGATCTTCTGGATTTATTTTACTCATAGCACCCGGTTGTTGAATTTCTTGTACTTTTTTTTGTACTTGTTCAACCGATGGTAAAGATCCTGATAATTCATACAATGAAAATATATTTGAGACTAACGAAGAACATTTTTCTGGATTGTCAATAAATTCATTAATAAGTTCTTCCCATGCTTTCTTTAATGATGATGAATAAAAATCCATTGTAATATTTGGCTTGATACAAACCAATTGATATGACATATTTGGATCTGTCATATTTTTGGCCAAATCAAAATTGGCTTGATCAATTGATTTATTTAATTTTTTAATCAAAGTGCCACATGAATGAGACATTTTTATTTATATATATTGACAAAGATAAATAAAATGTTGAAAAAATAATGTAAAATGTTCTATACATTATACTAACTATTAATTATATCATGAGTAGTGATAACTTGACTGATTCACCAGATGGTCCAATGTGCGGTATATGTTTTGTTAAATTAGATGATATTCCGTACGCAATGATTAACGATGACGGTGAAAAGGGGAAATATCACATTCATTGTTTAGACCAATGGATTCAAAAAAGTAATCGAGGAATTCTCATTGAACAAAAAATAAATTCATATTCTATTTATCATGAAGATAAATTAATAGAAACAGTTGTAAATAATAAACCTTCACCTGTTATTGATAATAATCAACAAATGTTTGTTAATACATCAGAAACAACTATTTTAATTCCTTCTGATGAAGAAGATAACAGTAGTGATTTTGATACTGAATCGCCATGTTATATGCAGTTTAATAAAGGACAAATCATATGTGCTGGATTTGCTGTAATAATTGTTCTAGTTGTAATATTATTTTCTTATTTATTCAAACATCATTAATGATTTATATTTCAAACCATTCGAAAGATTTTTATATATTGCTATCAATTGTTTGTATATTATCACCATCAGAAGTAAACATTAAATAAATAAATAATTACATTTTCAATAAAAGATATTGATTAACATCCAACGCAGCTTTACAACCATCTCCTGCTGCAACTATGGCTTGTCTATAAATCCGATCACTGATATCACCAGCAACAAAAATTCCTTCGACTGATGTAGCTGTTTCAAATTCACTTTTTTTATTTTTAATAATATATCCATCAGAATCCATATCAAGAATACTTTTAAACAATTTGCTATTTGGTGTTAATCCTAAACCATAGAAAAGCCCATCAACTTCCAAATTAAATTCTTCATTTGTTTTAATATTTTGACATTTGATTGAAGTTAATTTATCTTCTCCTCTTAATTCAGTGACAATAGTATCATAGATAATTTTAATTTTAGGATTATCCAACACCTTATTTTGCATAATTTTTGAGGCTCTTAAATTATCACGGCGATGAATCATTATGACATCACTAAATTTTGTCAAGAATGAAGCTTCCTCGCATGCGCTGTCGCCTCCACCAACTACAACAATCTTCTTATTACGATATAAAGCACCATCACAAACAGCACATGAAGAAATTCCTTTGCTCCATAATTTATCTTCATTTGGTAGTTTAAGTTTATTAGGTGTAGAACCAGTTGCTACAATTACAGTATGAGTGTAATAATCTTTTTTATCACTATCAGTTACCTTAAAAGGTTGTTTTGATGTATCAACCGATATGACATCCTTATTAATTATTTCAGTGCCATATTTAACAGCCTGATCTTCCATATTTTGAATAAGGTCATATCCAAGGATTCCGTCGGTATATGATGGGAAATTTTCAACAATAGATGTCTTTGTTAACAAACCACCCTTATCTTCCAAATTACCGGCAAATAATAGAGGTTTCAGTTCAGCTCTTCCACAATAAAGCCCTGCAGTCAAACCGGCACAACCGCCTCCTATAATGATGACATTATAAACATTATCAGATGACCCACCAATGACCTTTTTAAGTTCCATGTATTTATTTTTATATTTCTTATATTGAGCCCTCAAATCCATATATATACTAAATCAAATTTTATTTTTCTTTATGTTAATAATTCCGGGAATTCACTTAGATTACTGCATTGCTTGAGTTCTGGAGGATAAAAAAGTTCACCTAATTCATCCATATTTTTGCTATTTATAATAATCTTTTCTGCTTTTTTGAGATCATTATTTTTTAAGTAGGAATAATTTGTAATCTTAAAATCGAAATATTTTACCAAAATTCTAATATAATTTAACGAATGATGGGCCCCAGTATAGACAACCGCATTACTAACATAGTCTTTATCTAATATTCTTCTTAATAAGTATAAATCCATCAAATATAGTCCAACTCCGCCTGGAATCAAATTATGAAGGTTATTCGGTATATTTGTAAGAGTTGATATATAATCATGCATGTCTTGATCACGAATACCATAAAAATATGTTCCGTCTTTTTGTTTGGTTAGTGTTGTATTAAATGGTTTATTTTTAAATTGTTCTGTAATTGGTACCAAATTATTTACTGATATAACCATTTGATTTATTTGTTTAATACAATTTTGAAATGTATCATGTAATTCATTAGATATAATTTTATTAATAATTTGATGAACATCTGCGTGTTTATATGTTCTAATAATTTTATAAATAAGGTTTTTTTTTATTGTATTAAAATCTTCTTCCGAATATTTTGCTAAAACTTCTTGATCTTTTGTATAAATGATTTTAGTTTGCGATTTCGTTGAATTTTTTGATTCATAAATTAATTGATATAGAGTAATAATTTGCGATTGTATTATTTTTAATCCATCAATAATTAGTAGGAGATCGTCGTATATAAATAAATTGATATGTGATATAAAATTGATTATTCTTTCTATTTCAAACATAAAATGTCTAAATTTATCTGTTGTATAGTCTCGTATATCAGTGTAATGAAATCTTACATTATTAAATTCTTTTGACTGAAGAACTTTTCCGGATTCAATATTTATTGATTTAGTCAATAAATTTTCTGTTTTTCCAAATAAATATCTGCCTCTTGTTGAAGATTCTCCTGGAAATAATACTGGAAATAATGGATTAGATTCAACAAACATATCATACATAATATTTTTTTTCATTTCTTCTGTTTTATCAAATGTATCGACTAAAAATTTATCGATATCGTTGCTTCTAATATCATCACATTCAGTTTGCATTTCGACTGGAATATGGAAATCCATAAACAGATAAATTGTCTTCTTTACACTTCCAATACTACCCTCTAACCTTACAGTATTCATTGGACCATTGACAAACTTATTTTTACTCATCTTATATAATTACTATTTATTAATAAAAAAACTTATTATCAATAAATAATACCGTTTAATGATTTTATTTCTACTAATAATATAAATATACCTTAATGTATAAGATAATTTTGTTGGTTGTTGTGATTATAATTATAATTATTATATCAGCACTTGTCATTTATAATCTATCCCAAACGACAAAGTTGGCTTATGCTAATATTAATGATCCATACGATAAACCATTCGTATTAGAAAATGTTTTGACACCAGAACAATGTCGGGAAATTATTAATCATGCTACTGCAAAATTGTTTGAATCCGAAGTTGTCGGTGGTAAGGATAAGAATGTAAGAAACAGTATGCAATGTTGGATTCCGAAATCAGATCCAGTAGTTAAACATATTTTTGATAAAATGTCTCAAAGATTTAACATACCATTCGAAAATGCAGAAGAATTACAAGTTGTCAGATATTTACCAGATCAATATTATAATGAACATCATGATGCCTGTTGTGATGACAATGCAGAATGTAAAGAATTTATTAAGAGAGGAGGTCAAAGAAAATTAACCGTATTAATTTATTTGAATGACAATTTTGAGGAAGGTAATACTTATTTTAAGAATCTTGATCTCAAAATGAAAGCAAAACCAGGTGATGCAATTGCCTTTTTCCCATTGGCTAAAAATTCAAACTATTGCCATCCATTAGCATTACATGCCGGTATGCCAGTTAAGAGCGGTGAGAAATGGGTATGTAATGTTTGGTTTAGGGAAAACAAATTTATTTAAACATTTTTTCAAATTTGTTTCGCTTACACAATAAAAATTTGAAAAATCCATTATAAAATACCAATTACTTATCATATATTATTATTAAATGAACGAATATTCTGATTTTATTCTATGTTATCGAAAACCACATGGATTAAATTGGGATTGTGAAATGGGTTACAAGTCTGTTGTAGAAGTAGATGAAAGAACTACAGAACTATTAAAACATGATAAGCATTTAACAACCACATTTTTTCCAACTAGATATTATGTCCCTGTCGCATTTAGACAAATGATTATTTCAAGCGCATTGTCTCCGAAAATAACAATGTATAATAAACCATCTTCATCCAATGGTGAAAGAGGAGGTCCAATAATGTCACCTAGATCAGTTATGCATCAAGATTCTGGTCAAATACCAAGACCAAAGAATGCATATTATTAATTTAACCATCAATATAAATATTTATGTCCTATAAATATAAGATGAATAATTTCCCTCACATCATACATCAAATATGGTTACAGGGACAAGATAATATACCTGAAAAATATCATAAAAATATTGAACAAAACATAAAACACCAACAAAGTTGGGAATATATTTTATGGGATGATATTAAGATAATTAATTTATTACGAAATCAAAAGGAATGGATAGATACATATTACAAGCTAGAATATTTGCATCATAAGGTTGATTTTGCAAGATATATTATTTTATATGTTTATGGCGGAGCTTATATCGACATGGATGCTAAGATTATCAAACCATTGGATGCAATTACAAACCAATTTAATAATTATGATTTGATCATATCAAAAGTTAATTCAAACATATTAGAAAATTATATTCATTGTGGTTATAACACTTGTTTCAATAATGGGATCCTAATAGCCAAAAAAAATAATATTATTCTAAAAAAAATGATTGAATCCGTCATAAATGAACCAAAATGTTCAAATCTTTCAACAAAAATTACATGTATACAAACCATTACTGGTCCGCGTAAATTTACCAAAATTATACATGATAATATGAACGATAAGATTAAAATACTAGATCCAGAATATCTTGAACCATGTGTTTTGGATGTATGTACAGTTACAAACAAGACACATGTTATACATAATCATGAAGGAACCTGGTATTCAAGTAATTTAAGAGATCTTGCTGTAATTTATTTACAAAATAAATGGTCTTTTTACTTTTGTTTTCTTATTATTTTAATTATTTTCATTAAATATTTCTATTATTAATATATAATAATATGCCTAAACAAGTTGTCTGCGGTATTGGTAAGGTTGGTAAAAACCAAAAACTTGGTTCCATGAAGGAATGCGCGGAAAAAAAACAAATCAGATATTGGGGTGTTAATAAAGTTGACCCCAAAATTTTAGAATTAGCTAAAAAGGGTAGTAAAAGAGGTGAATCGCGTAAAAGTATAATTCTTAAAATGGTTGGATTGAGAGGTAAATTAACCAAACTCCGGAAAGAAATTGCAGCAACAAAAGACAAAAAAGAAAAAGACAAATTAGAAAAAGAAAAGGCTAAATTTGAAGCAGAGTTAGAAGTTGTTGCTAAAAAGTTTGAGAAAATAGAAAAAGAAAAAAATAAAAAAGGCGGTTCCAGAAGATCAAGAACTAGTCGTGGATCGCGCAAAGGTTCCAGACGTGGATCAAAAAAAGGTTCAAGACGTACTTCACGTAAAGGTTCCAAACGTACTTCACGTAAAGGTTCCAGACGTGGATCTAGAAAAAATTGATGATTAAATATTATTAAATATTATTTAGATTATGGATAATATTATTAAATACTAATGTATGTATCAAAGACATCTGGAAGCATACATTATGGGGAAATGGAAAAAGAAGCACTAAATCAACATAATTTAGTATCTAATGTGAATCCAGATGATTTAATTGAAATAGATGAAGAAATTCAAATACTTGTTGAAAATGATAATGAGGAATATATTATGGTAATGAAACCGCCTAGAGCAGTAGATGAAGCTCCAACATATATGAAAGTTAAAAAACAACAAATTAATTCAGACCAAGAAAAGAAAAAATGGAATCCAAATATATTAGCCATGATTGACAGTCAGAGTTATCATACGGATAAAATAAGTTTTTCATCGTCGCAATTTCAAACAACAATGATGTTAACTCCTTTTTATCAGTATTCGTTAAAAATACAAGAGCCGTTGCATATTCAAACAAAATTCTTTGATCTAGAGAAAAATAGCATTATGTATAAGGAGTTTAAGAAATTTCATGATGATAATAGAGGATTTATTATGAAAATAGCTCCTGAATTATTTGATTTTACGACATTAAATATGTTATTAGATTATGATCGTCAAGTCAAAAAATTTATTAATAATCAGAATATTAAATGCATCGAAAAATTGATCTACAATAAAGAAATTAAAAAACATGAACTAGAATTTCAAAATGATCCAATTCCTCAACTTGATTATGGTCCTATTAAATTTAAGCTTTCGAAAAAGTTAAGTAAGGTTATGAATTATAATATTTCAAAAAAATATCCGAAAGTTGAAGAATTTAATGGAACTAAAAATAAGTTAAGTGACTTCTTCGATATATTTGATAGAATTTTAAGTGATAAAAAGCAAGTTAGATTTGTTTTTTCACCAATGACATGGATTCGTGATAATAAATACGGTTCTCATATCATGATTCACAATATGGAAATTAAATTTAAGGATGCAAAGATTAGTTCTGTTCTGGATACAGAAAGCAAAACTATGCATGAAGAAATAACTAGTATTACAATATAAATTTGTTAGTATAAATATATGAACGGTCAATGCAAAGATACAAGAGCTTATAATGCAACATGTAGTAAAGTTGTAGAAAATAAGAATCTTAAAATAGTTAAAGGCTTATCAGGTGTTATGGAATCGCCTTTAACTTACATTATTATCATAATTCTAATTTCTTTATTTTTCTATAAATAAAAACCTTAATTATAAATATAGTTAATGAAAGAAATCATATTAAAAGTCATATCATTATTACATGTTATATTTGTTTTATTCGTCGTTATAACACCATTTGTGAATAGTAATTATTTCTTATTATTACATTCAATTACGGTACCATTTGTGATCATGCATTGGTTATGTAATGATAATACTTGTGCTTTGACAATTGCTGAAAGAAAATTAAGAAAAGAAATTTATGGTAAAGTGGATGAGGATGATTGTATCACATGTAGATTAATAGAACCTGTATATGATTTCCGGAAAAATTACAGCGGATTCACCGCCATTATTTATACTATTACAATTGGTTTATGGTTAGTTAGTATGACCAAGTTAGGTATGAGATATTATGACGGAAGAATAAGTAGTCTTAAAGACTTCTTTATTATTTAATCATCCTCATCTTCTGGATAACCAAACTTAACTGGTCCATCTCCTTCATCGAAATCTTCTGGCTTCATAAAATATTCTTCAATCATATCGGTATTTCGATCATATGAATCTCTTGGTTCATCTAATAACTCTATAGTAGATGAGATTGTTTCAGGGCACGTATCAGTGTCCTTTGTGACTTTTGGTGTTTTTACACTTATTTTACCATCGTGTTCGTCTAAGTATGTTTTGACAACGTCTAACATATGTTCAAAAACCATATCATAAACATCGTCTTCGCTTTCTAAAGTATCCATATTAATCCATTTGTCTATCTTACTATTTTTTCTTGCTTCAAGATAATAAGGGAAAATTAATTGATTCATGATTAATTTTTCTGTTGGTGTGTTCAAGACTTTATATTCTTGATTATATTTGTCTTCATCTTTATGTTTTTCTAAAAATGCTTTTCTTTTATCCATACACATTTGTTTTGACATTGTTAAATGTACATGATAATCGCCTTTAATCTTGTCTAGTGGAAAAGAAATTCCAACGACAATAACACCATTTTTCTTATCCTTTTCAATATCATCTTTTAATTTATCCCAATCAATAGCATTATCATTATACCAATTTACTGCCTTCGTGCCATCATGTAAGGTTGTCATTTCGTTATAATCTTTTTTATAATAATTATATTGGTCTAATAATTTGAACTTGAAATCTTTGCTTAATGATTGGGCAATATTTAACTTTCCGCAACCTGGTAACCCAGAAATTAAGATTATAAATTGTCCTTTGAATTTAATATAAGCTTCGACAATATTCATATATACAAATATATAATATAAATAAATAAATTCTTTTTCTTATAATATAATATTATGAGTTCAGAAAGTCTTGATCACAAGATAAGCAAATATACCTACAAACTTAAACATGCCAAAAATCGCAATGAGGCTGAAGAATATCAGCAACATTTACAACATTACCACAATCTGAAACGTGGTGGTATGAGAGGCGGACAAAATGATGCAGCTGCTCTAGATGCTTTTAAAAAATCATATACTGATTTAGAAGGAAATATCCAAAAGAAAATTGAAGAAATTTCTAAGATTAGTGGTCTTGATACCAGCGCAGTTGAAGCCCAATTAAAAGCCATTAGTAATAGATTTGATGAAATTAATATACGTTTGGCTACTGATGAAAAAGCGATTGTTTTTGCAAAGGAAGAAGTTCCCAAATTGAAGGGCCTTGTTGAGAAAATCAAAGCTGGTGATATGAAACCAGCCGACTTACCAATCGTCAAAGAAATCGAAAAGAAACTTACCGATTTACTTGCTAAATTATCAATTCTTGACAAATCAAAAGTTGGCGGACCAAGCTTATTTTCCGAACTTGCGCCTTCAGTACCAGTAACCGATACTGCATCAAAAGCTGCAAAATCAGTACCAATACAACCAACTAAACCTGTTGCTGCTCCATCTGCTGCTCCTTCTGCTGCTCCTTCTGCTGCTCCTTCTGCTGCTCCATCTGCTGCTCCATCTGCTGCTCCATCTGCTGCTCCTCCTCCTGCTCCTCCTGCTCCTGTTGACAAAAAGAAGAAAGAAGAAGACGACAAAAAGAAGAAAGAAGAAGACGACAAAAAGAAGAAAGAAGAAGA
>Ga0154020_10004035_pt1 | contig 17522 bp, 17 predicted proteins | sample Klosneuvirus_201_FD_109709 | JGI IMG/M metagenome (GOLD analysis project Ga0154020, IMG submission 109709) | Active sludge microbial communities from wastewater, Klosterneuburg, Austria - Klosneuvirus_20160825_MG | ecosystem: Engineered > WWTP > Aerobic digester > Activated sludge | place...
CTCAATGAACTGATTCAATGCCTCTTCTTTAACTTTGTCGAAAATACTCATTTATGGCGTCTCCTTACCGACAATATTAACGAAGAATATGCCACAAAGTTCGCCGAAAAGGAAGTTTTGCACATAGTGCGCAAGGATCGAAAAGGCAAAGGCCCGGGAGTTTTGCGGGGAAACTCGCCGAGCCTGGTATGCTGTGGGGTCTATAAGCCGAGTCGGTGTGAAGTTCCCTGGAAACAGCCTGTATAGACGACCGTGCCGTCCGGCGTTTGCAGTTCGAACTGCCCATTCTCAGTGAAGGAATTCCCATTCGAGCTGAGAACCAGATTCGAATGCTGTTTGACGACAAACACAAAACTATTGTCCGGCATGAACGAATAGTGCCGGTTCGTGTAGGTGTAGCCGCGTTTCGAGGTGCGTTTCCAGACCGTCGCTCCCGTCGAACGGTACGGGCCTTCGACTGGTGCCGTATCTTCGATCCAACCGGTTCCGCCGACGCTGAAGGTCTGCATCACGCGAACTGTCGGCGTGCCGGGGAGCGGTTCGCCAGTCGTGCAATCATATTCCATCGGTACATCAACTTGCTCCCATACGCCGACAAGCGATGGGCTAAAGCCCCACATCGAGCCGTCTGACGCCGGTGCGTCGCCCTTTGATTGAGCGGAAACCGACGATGTGCCGAGCATTGCCGTCAAAACCATCGCCGCTACCGCCAAAGCGGTAATTGTGGCCTTTTTCATCATTGTCTTATTCTCCTGTTCGTTTTTGGATTCGAGTTCGTTTGCAACTCTATGAACTAAAGCGATATGTCTAAGCGAACCGTCTCAAAAAAAGCCAAATGAGAGTCAATTTTTTGGGCTATACTGTCGGAGCGGTGAGCGAGAACCTGTCTGAAGCACCTCAGATCACAAAAATGCTGCGCGATTGGAGCGGCGGCAGGGCCGAGGTGTTGGACGATCTTTTGCCGCTCGTTTATGCCGAACTTCATCGCCAGGCCGCACGCTTCTTGCGAAAGGAACGTTCCGGCCATACTCTTCAGACCACTGCACTCATAAATGAGGCTTATCTGAGACTGATCGACCGGACGGGCGTGGAATGGCAAAGCCGAACGCATTTCTTCGCGGTCGCGGCCCAGGCAATGCGGCGTATCCTGGTTGACCATGCGCGGACAAAGAACAGAGAGAAACGGGGCGGCGACAATGTGATCATATCGCTTGAGGATGCGCCCCAGATTGCAGATCAAAAGATGGGCGTCGATCTCGTTGCCCTGGATGAGGCGTTGAACCGGCTTGCCGCGTTCGACCCGCAGCAGGCGCGTGTCGTGGAGCTGCGGTATTTCAGCGGCCTCAGCCTAGAGGAAACGGCCCTTGCCCTGCAGATCTCGCGTGCGACCGTCGCCCGCGACTGGGAAGCTGCACGCGCCTGGCTATATCACGAACTAACAAGATAGTGTCGTTCACCGATCCCCAAAAGTGGCAAGAAGTGAAGGAGGTGTTCTTCAAGGCGCTGGAACTCCCGCCGGACGATCGGGCATCCTTTCTCGATTCCGCCTGCCGAAACGACGCCGAGCTTCGCCGCGAGGTCGAAAAACTGCTCGCCTCATCGGATGCGGCCACTGACTTCATGAGAACGCCGCCGATCAATGAGGTCGCCGACGTTTTCACGAATAGCGGCCATCGGCTGAAAGTAGGGCAGACATTTGGCCAATACCGTATCATAAGATCCATCGGCAAGGGCGGAATGGGCGAAGTTTATCTTGCCGAGGATTCGCGTCTCGGGCGAAAGGTCGCGCTCAAGATCCTTTCCTCTGTATTTGATCTCGATCCGGAAGGCTTGCGTCGCTTTATCCGCGAGGCAAAGGTCGTCTCTACCCTAAATCATCCGAACATTCTTACGATCTACGAAAGCGGTGAGGAAGATTCGATAAAATTCATCGCCTCGGAATTCGTCGAGGGAGAGACGCTGACCGAGCGTCTTCGAAGCGGGCCGCTCAGCGCAGAAACTGCTCTGGATATCGCTGTTCAGATCGCCGGTGCGCTGCTTGCGGCGCACGGCGCAGCCATCGTGCACCGAGATATCAAGCCGGACAACATAATGATACGGCCGGACGGCGTAGTGAAACTGCTCGATTTCGGCATCGCTAAACTTGCGGAACCCTTGCGGTTGACGGGTCCAGGCACGGCGCCTGGCATCATTATCGGAACGCCGAATTACCTTTCTCCTGAGCAGGCTCGCGGCAAGAACGTGGATGCACGCTCGGATATCTTCAGTTTCGGCCTTGTTCTTTATGAGATGTTCACGGGCGTAAAGACGTTCGAGGCGGAGAACGCGATCGACGTCATCAGCTCGATCCTGCAAAAAGAGCCGATCCCCGCGAGCCGCATTGTGCCGGGGATCTCGCCCGAGATCGCCGAAATGATCTCCAGGACACTGCGAAAGCGGCCGGAGGAACGCTATTCGGCCGCTGCCGACCTGCTCTTCGATCTTAAGAGGTTACGATCCGAACTCGCTCTCCAAAACAAGCTTAACGTCGCGCCAACTGTCGATCCCGTCATCACGACTGCGGGATCCGTCCCTGATGCAAAGCTTGATACGGGCGGTGAACTTCAGCCTGTCACTGCAAAATACACACTCCGAGAATATGCTAGACACAATCGGCGAACGGTCGGGATCGCCGCCGCGATCTTAACGGTCGTATTCGGCTCGGGGCTTTGGTATTTCTACTCCGCCGGTGCTTTTTCCCGGCCGCGTATCGATTCGATCGCAGTGCTGCCTTTCGCAAATGAGACCGGCAGCCCAGACACTGATTATCTATCGGACGGAATCGCCGAGACACTGATCAGCAGCCTATCGCGCGTGCCCGAACTGAATGTAAGATCCCGCACTTCTGCCTTTTCGTACAAAGGAAAGGGGCTTGGGATGAAGCAGATCGCCAAAGAGTTGAATGTGCAGGCGATCTTGAACGGACGGGTTGCCGAACGCGGTGATGACCTGACGCTCTATGTTGAATTGGTCGATATCGCGGCAGACAAGGTCATCTGGAGCGAAACTTACAAAAGGCCCGTCTCGAGCCTTCTTGCCCTCCAATCCGAGATCGTCCGCGATGTGTCAGGCAGCCTCAGAGCTAAACTGTCCGGTGCTGACGAGCAGCGCCTCACAAAAGGCTTTACGACAAATTCCGATGCATATCGTCTCAATCTAAAGGGAAATTACGAATGGAATAAGCATACTGAAGCCGCTTTGCAGAAGGCCATAGGCTTTTACGATCAAGCCCTCGAGATAGATCCGAACTATGCACTGGCCTACACCGGATTGTCTAAAACATACGGCGTCCTCGGCAATAATTATCTTCCCCCGAATGAGACCTTGCCAAAAGCCCGGGAATTTGTCCAAAAGGCGCTGGCGATCGACGATTCCCTTGCCGAAGCCCACGCTGTAATGGCTGCGGTCCACCTATACTACGAATGGGACAGTTCGGCGGCCGAGGCAGAGATCGCCCGTGCGATCGCCCTAGACCCGAACAACGGCCTGGCACATCAGCTTGAAGCCAGCCGCTTGGAGTCCGCCGGACAGTTCGACGAAGCTTTGATCGAAAGAAAGCGGGCCTTGGTAATCGATCCTCTCTCGCCGATGGACAACTTTTTACTCGGAACAACCTACTACCTCGATCGCGACCCCGAAAATGCTCTCGTTCAACTGCGGCAGACGATCGATATGGAGCCTCGTTTCAGTCCGTCCTACCTTTTCCTCGGCCAAAGCTACGAGTTGAAAAAGATGTATCCCGATGCGATCAAAGCGTACAAGGACGGACTCTCGCAATCAGAAGAAAATCCGAAACTCATTGCGTCGCTCGCCCATGCCTACGCGGTGTCCGGAGATATTGATCAGGCAAATGCGATGCTCAGCAAGCTTCGTGAGAAATCCAAAAGCAGTTACGTAAGTCCATACCTTTTTGCCGTCGTATATGCGGGACTCGGCGATCGGGACGAAATGTTCGCAGCCCTCGAAACCGCATTTAAGGACCGGCCGGCCGACCTCCTCTGGCTTCGCGTAGAACCGATATTCTCGCCATTTCGCGACGATCCGCGATTTCAGGCCGTCTTAAAGGGAATAGGCGTCTAAAGTTACCTCAGCTCTGGTCGTCGACGTTCGCATCGGAGGGACCGCGTCTGGCGACGGCCAGCCAAATTACAAGGCAGGTGAGCGCGGCGCCTGTGCAGTCGAGGAGAATGTCGTAAACGGACGACGTTCGAGCGGAATTGAAGCTTTGATCGAACTCGTCTATGACGGCGACCGCAACGCTCAACAGAAAAGCAAATAGAACGGGGCGTGAAAAGTATCTGAAGGCGTTCCATGCAAGAAATGCGAGGACGGAATATTCAGCAAAGTGTGCGAATTTGCGGATCAGGGCGTGGATGAACCTGATCGTTTCCGCCGGTGCATTCGGCAGTAGCCATTTGAGGAATGGGCCGATGAAGCGTGAGGTCTCGTCCATCGCGCCAAGGCCGGTGCCGAGGGCAAGGACGATCATCATCCAAAGAACTAGCGGCGCGTATGGCCAAACCGTTCCGCGCCGCGAAAGGAAATTAAGCATTGTTTGCAGGCCGTTATTACGGCCGGTATGCAGAGAACATCGCCATACCGCCGCCAAAGACCATTAAGATCCATCCGGCAATGACCATCAAGAGAGGAACCATCCCCTGCTTTTGAACGAAATAGAAGACGATCCCGCCCAGCGGCTGACAGAAAAAATTCACCAAAGCCCAGATCACCTTCTCACCGGTCGTCTTACCGGTCTGAATCGAAACAACCACGAGCCAAATCGCACCAACCACGATCAACAACCAACCGAGCATTGCAAGCATTAGTATTTCTCCTTAGTTTTTTGATTTGCCTTGTAAGGCTGAAAAAGCAAGCACAGAATAGTGTAATTCCAAAGGAAATTCAACCTATCCTACGCTTGCTATATTGGTTAGAGAGCGTCTATTAAGCCGCTGCCGCACCGGAGACGACCTCGATGATCTCCTTGGTGATCGCCGCCTGACGGATGCGGTTCATATTGAGCGTCAAGGTATCGATCAGTTCGCCGGCGTTCTTCGACGCGGAATCCATTGCCGTCATACGCGAACCTTGTTCGGACGCAACAGACTCGAGCATCCCGCGATAGATCTGCGTGATCACGTATTTCGGCAGCAAGTGGCCGAAGATCTCGGGTGCCGGCTGCTCGTAAATATATTCGGCCTCAGCCGATGAACCCGCTTCCTCCGTCTCTGATCCCTCAGCTCGCGGGATCGGAAGCAGCTGCTGGATAACGGGCTTTTGGGAAAGGACGGTCTTGAACTCGGTAAAGACAACAAAGACCTTGTCGATCGAAGTATCTTCCGTGAACTGCTGGATAAGTTTCTGCGCGATCTCGACAGCATCCGGGTAATTTACTTGTCCGCTGCCTGTCAGGCCGACGTACTCATCCGTCATCTCGATCTCGCGGCGTTTGAAGAAATCACGTCCCTTTCGCCCGACCGCGACCATCTCGGCCTGCTTAGCTGAATTTTCTTTCAAGAATGCCTGCGTTGCCTTGATGACGTTCGCGTTGAAGGCTCCCGCCAGGCCTTTGTCGGCCGAGATAAGGACAATGAGGTACTTTTCGTCCCCGCGGGCATCGAGCAGCGGATGCGAAAAGTCATCCGCAACCTTCGCGCTCAATCCGCCCAGGACCTCGGTCATCTTGCCCGCAAAAGGCCGCGATGCAGTAACACGATCCTGCGCGCGCTTGAGTTTCGCGGCGGCGACCATCTTCATCGCCTTCGTGATCTGCTGTGTATTCTTGACCGACTTGATGCGCCGGCGCATGTCCAAAAGACTTGCCATAAAACTTAACCTGCCCTAAGCGAGGTTGCCAAGTGTACGCCCAACGTACTCCCGTTGTACATCCAATATAATCCCGATGTCATCCCATTGGGAGGACGCCGTTAAGCTGCAACTGCGTTAGCTGATTCCCAACGTTTTGCCTTAAAATCCTCGACGGCCTCGCCTAGGGACGCCTCGGTCTCGTCATCGAGCTTCTGCTTGTCGCGGATCGACGAAAGCACGGACGGATGCGAGGTCTTTACGAACGAAACGAGTTCCTCTTCGAAGCGTTTCAGGTCTTCGACAGCAATAGCATCGGCGTGGCCCTTTGTGACCGTCCAGATGATGAACACCTGCTCTTCGACCGGCATCGGCTGATATTGACCCTGCTTCAGGATCTCGGTAAGCCGGCGGCCGCGTTCGAGCTGTGCCTGAGTTGCCTTATCAAGATCGGAACCGAACTGAGCGAATGCAGCAAGCTCACGGAACTGTGCGAGGTCGATACGGAGCGTTCCTGCGACCGACTTCATAGCCTTGATCTGTGCCGAGCCGCCCACACGCGAAACTGAGTTACCGACGTTGATCGCCGGACGCACGCCTGAGTTGAAAAGGTCGGATTCCAGGAAGATCTGTCCGTCGGTGATCGAGATCACGTTCGTCGGAATGTACGCCGAGATATCGCCTGCCTGCGTTTCGATGATCGGCAAGCTCGTCAAGCTTCCGCCGCCGCGGGCATCGGACATCTTTGCCGCACGTTCGAGCAGGCGTGAGTGTAAATAGAAAACGTCGCCCGGATATGCTTCGCGGCCCGGAGGACGGCGAAGGAGCAGCGAGATCTCGCGGTACGCCGCTGCCTGCTTCGAAAGATCGTCATAGATCGTCAAAGCGTGACGCCCGTTATCGCGGAAATATTCGCCCATCGCGCATCCGGAGTACGGAGCGAGGAACTGCATCGCCGCCGGGTCTGACGCCGATGCGTTCACGATGATCGTGTAAGCCATTGCACCGTGCTCTTCGAGCTTCTGACGCACCTGAGCCACGGTCGAAGCCTTCTGGCCGATCGCAACATAAACGCAGATGACGTCCTTGCCCTTTTGGTTGATGATCGTATCGATCGCGACAGCGGTCTTACCGGTCTGGCGGTCGCCGATGATAAGTTCGCGTTGACCGCGGCCGATCGGCACCATCGCATCGATCGCTTTCAGTCCCGTCTGCAGCGGTTCTTTCACAGGCTGACGGTCAATGATACCGGGAGCGATACGCTCGACCGGATAGTATGTGTCCGTAACGATCTCGCCTTTGCCGTCGATCGGATTGCCGAGAGCGTCAACGACGCGGCCGATCATCGCGTCCCCGACAGGGACACTCATAATGCGGCGTGTGCGCTTAACTTCGTCGCCTTCTTTGATCTTCTGGAAATCACCAAAAAGAACGCAGCCGACCTTATCTTCCTCAAGGTTGAGTGCGAGGCCGCGGACGCCGTGCGGAAACTCGAGCAGCTCACCGGCCATGACCTTTTCCAGGCCGTAGATCTCGGCGATGCCGTCGCCGACCTTGATGACCGTACCGACCTCGGCAACCGTCATCGACGCGTCAAAATTCTCGATCTGTGCACGAATGATCTCGTTGATCTCGTTAGCTTTAATGCTTTCCATTGTTTTCTGCTATTTCCGGCTGTTCCGGATACTAAAATCCCGCTTGCTAAATAATTCTTAAGAATATAGGACGTTTTCGATACTACGCCGCTGCCAGCTCCTCGCGAAGGTTCTCGAGCTTCGTCCGAACCGACGAATCATATACCGTCGAGCCGATCCGCGTTATAACGCCGCCGATTATCTCGGGATCGACGCCGTACTCGATCTCGACCTTTCGCCCCGTAAGCTTCTCGAGGTTCAGCTGGAAGGCTCCTTTTTCGCCGTCCGGCAGATCGCGTGCAGAGACGACGGAGGCGACGACAAGGCCGCTTCTCTCTGCCAACTCCTCTTCAAAACGCTCCTGGATCTGAGGAAGGTCGCCGATACGATCGTTCTTGACGAGGACACGCAGAAAATTCGACGTGGTCTTTGACGGCGATGCCTTCGCGATCAGCGTTTCGAGCACTTTCTCTTTCGCTGTGTGTTGAATTGCCGGGCTTGCAAATACGGACTGGAGATCCGAGCTCGTCCTGATCATCTCGTTCCAAGCAACAAGCTCATTCTTTACGTGTTCGGCGTCGCCGGTCTTTGTTACTACGTCAGCCAACGCGATGGCGTATCGCCGTGCGATCGTTTCGGTGCTCATTAGTTCAAACCTCCGATCTCAGCGATGCCGTTCTTGATCAAACGCGTGTCGATCGCACCGTCGATCTGCGAGCGGAGACGCTGTTCGGCAAGCCGGACGCTCTCCTCGGCAGAGAATCTACGCAGGGCGCTTCGCGATTGATGTGCAAGTCGGTTCAGCTCAGCTTGAGTCTGGCCTTTGAGGCGTGCAGTGTCGGCGTCGGTCAACTCCGAGAGTTCTCTCTCATCAGCCTCTGCTTCGTCTTTGGCACGGGTGATGATCGTCGCTTTTTCAGTATCTTTTTGTGCGATCTTGCCTTCGATCTCTGTGAGACGGTCAAGAGCGGCCTTCTTTTCATTCTCGGCACGGATCAGATCCGCTCGGATCTCTTCGCGTTTCTGCTTGAACCCCTCGCTCAGATGCTTCCGCAGGATGAATGCCATCGCAACGACGAAGATCGCAAGGTTTACGAACTTCCAAGCCTCAAATCCGGGAATATTCATCCACTCGCTATAAAAACCGCCCTCCGCACCATGCGGAGCGGCCGATAGCAGAATGCTGTTGATAACGGCGATGATCATATCTCTCTAACCTTTCAAAATAGTTGCCGTAATGTGATCAGCCATCAACGATGCACCGGCTTCGATCTCATTCCGAGCTTCGGCAGCCTGTCGTTCGATGTCCGCTCTTCCCGCATCAAGCGTCGCAGCGGTCTCTTCCTTCACCTTGCCGAGCTTCTCGTTTCGCTGCGCGACGGCGGCGTTATGACGCTGTTCAATTATCTTATAACCTTCGTTGCGGGTATCGCGGATCTCGCTCGTATAAGCAGCTTCTTTGGCGGCAACATCCTCAAGGATCGCTCCGGCTTCTCCGCCGTGGTGGCTCTTGTTCTTCTCACGAGCCTCAAGCACTGCATATATCGGCTTAAAGAAGGTTTTATTGAGTATCCAGATCATTACGAGAATGATCCCGATGTGCACGAACATCGTCCCGTCAGGAAAAAGTTGGATCGCGGCAAATAGGTGCATAAGAACTTACCTTTCATACGGCCTGCTCACAGCAGAAAAAGGCCGCATACTCAAAAGGATTAAGACTAGCACGCGCCCATTTTAAGGGTCAAGGAAGCAAGGCCTGCGCAGGGCGTTCTTGCGGGTCTTACCGGCAAATTTTCTTGAAGCCGCACAAAAAGCCCTCTCAAGCCGGCATATTCGCCGATCGAGAGGGCTTTTTGCTGTTTGGAGCGGTTCGTCTCTAGCGTGCGAGCCAGCCGTCGCGGATCTTCCGCTGTTTGGCTGTCGGGGTCGGAACGCTTGCAAGCTCGTAACGCTCGACTTCGCGGGTTCCAACGACCATTTTGATCGTTTGCTCCGCATCGCCGCGTTTTACGGTGAACGTAGCTTCCTTTCCGGCAAGATCCTGCATCGAACCGAAGGAAATCGACTTTCCATCGATCTTTTCGACAACGTCGCCCTTCTGAAAGCCTGCCGCCTGAGCCGCACTGCCTTCTTCGAGGCGGTTGATCGAGATGCCGCCGTTGCGGAATCTGCCGCTGAACCCAAGGTCCGCGACCTTTTGCTTCGATTTGTTCAAACGGTAGCCGGCATAGCCGAAGATCTCATCGTAATTAGGCACGTCGGTTCCCCAAACGTACTTTTCGTAGAATGGATGGTAGTCCTTTTTGGTGAGTTTGTTGACGATCGAGATCATATCCTCGGTCGTAAACCCGCGGCCTTTCTTGTAAAAGTCGTTATAGAGCGTCCGCATCACATCGTCGAGGCTGTAACGGCCGTCGGAATCGTTCCGGATCGAAAGATCGAGGAGCGCACCGAGGTTCTGCCCCTGCGTGTAATACGAGATGCCGAACGCTACCGGCGTGTCATAGCCCGCCCAGGTCGATACCGAGGCATTTGCCGGCGAGACGTAATTGCGAACTTCATTGCCCTCGACGCCGGCCGCTGCCGATGCCGCCGAACTCAGGAAACTCTCGGGTGTCGAAAGCCCGCCGCGATAGCGCGAAACTACTCCGTAGTAGTTCGTAAAGCCTTCTGAGACCCAAAGCAGCGGCGTTTCATTCTCACGCGAATAGTCGTAAGGCCACATCTCGGCCGGGCGGATACGTTTTACGTTCCAAAGGTGAAAATACTCGTGAGCCGCGGTCCCGATGATCATTTCGGGCGTCGCAACATCGCCATTCGGTGCAAAGGCGACAAAAGAATTCAAATGTTCAAGAGCACCGCCAGCGTTGGATTCCGGCGGCGTGAAGAAGTAGAACGAAATGTATTTCTCATACGGAAGTCCGCCGAACATCTTGCTGTCCGCCTGGACAACCTTCGAAAGCATCTCGGTGAACTTCACCCCTTTCTCATGACTGAACGTTCCGGCAGGATTAGCAACGAAATAATGCGGTTTGCCTTCAACCTCATATTTAATGAGATCGAATTTGCCCATTTCCGCGGGTGCATCGACGAGAACATCGTAATTGTCCGCGACGTAGGTCATCGGATCGGACGTCTCACGCAATGCCGAGATCAAATTCCAGCCCGAAGGGACCTTGAAATGAACATTAGCGGGCGTGTTGCGGTGGCCTTCGGCTTCAAGAAAAAGTTCGATGCCGGTAAAGAATGCATAATCGTCCGCGATCTTCGCCTGGTTCAAGGCAAGCACCGTCGCACGGTAATCGTAATCCACGCGGATCTGTTTGATACCTTTCGTGTTGACGGCCCACGTCTGCTTTTTGACCATCCGTAGCGGCAGCACGCGGCCTTGTCCATCGGTGATCCTAAACTTCAGGACATTCTTGAAATAGTTCTCGACCGTGTACCAGCCCGGCGCCCATGTCGGTAAGCTCAGACGAAGCTCGGGCTGGTTGATATTCGCGATATCGGTCGTAATATGGAACTGCCGCGTCGCGGGGTCCGAGAGAGAGACGGTGTAGTCAAGCTTTAGCCCTTTCTGTCCATAGACAGCGGACGAAAGCAGAATGAATAGTAAGGGGACGATAAGACGCACCCTGCTTTTAAACATAATTTCACCTCATTATTTTCTGTCTTTTACTCAAATGCCGGCAGATATGTTTCAATTATTGCATAAACTTGGCTTTTAGCCCGTTGAAGCTGGTTCCGCCAGATCCGAGATCTTGAACATGAAAACGATATTTATCACCTCTCTCGCCGTCCTTCTCGCAGCTATTGGCGGCTGCACCTTCGGCAAAACCACCAACACGAACATAACCACCACGGGAAGTTCGAATTCCGAACCCGCAGCAACTCCGATGTCCGGCGTCGGGAAAGTGAATCTTCCCGCACCGGAGACGGTCGTCCAAGCTCTTTATAAAGCTCACGATGCTCAGAAGAGCCCGTTCTTCCAATCGAAGGATCGCGCGCTCGTGGACAAATTCTTCAGCAAGCCGCTTGCGGACCTGATCTGGAAGGACGCGACCACGCACACGAGCGATATTGGGGCGATCGACGCCGATCCGCTCTACGACGCACAGGACGTCGAGATCAAGGATTTCAAGATCGGCACGGGCAAGATCGACGAGAAGGACGAAAAAAAAGCGAGCGTCAATGTTACGTTCACGAATTTCGGCGAGCCGAAAACGATCAAGTTCGAGATGTCCGCGGGCACGGACGCATGGAAGATCGACAACATCGTCTACGGCAGCAGCGGCAGCCTGCTCAAATGGCTTAAGGAAGCGGACAAGCCGGCAGACACGCCTGCCAACGCCGTCTCGGGCGTTTTCGAGGGTAAATACAACGTTGGGACGACCTCATGTACCGTGAAGAAGGTCGGCCAGAACTACGCAGTTCGCTGGGCAAAAGGCAAGGGCGTCGAGATATTCAAACCAACGCTGGATGCCCTCGCATTCAATGCAGGTACAAAGGACGGCGAAGTTAACAGCTTTTCCTTCGACGACGAGAATTACAACACCGGCACATTCTACCGCACCGACGGCACGACATTCCCCGTCTCGCGGGTGAATTGACCGTCTAAGCTGAGAACGGAAGCAGTCCGAACACGGAAGCAGAATTGTCGTTTGTATCAAAGACTTCGAAATCTCGAAGGTTTCCGTCAGCTTTTAACCTTGTAATCGTCGCAAGCAAACGCTTATCTGACGTTGCAAAGGCAGTCAATTCACTTTCGGTTTGAAGCTGCGCGAGAAGCTTTGCATCGTCCTTTATCGAAGGACGTTCCGCCGAATCAACGAGAAGATCGCTTGATTTTAGCCATCGAGTCAACTCTCCCGCTACCTTCGCGTGCGGTACGTTAAACGGTAAAATTTCGAGATTTCTTAGGGGTAATTCCTCAAGCTTTCCCTGCACACAATACTCAGCAATACTGATGGTAGAAAACTTCAGCCGGAAATCCTTCTCTAGGAACGTGCGAAAGAACACACGAATCTCCGAGTGGCGTTCGTCCCGTTCGTTCATGAACTGGATTACAAAATTCGTATCCAAAAGGACACATTGATCTTTCATTCAACTTCTAATAACGATTCTGTGATAACCAATCATTGGCATTCGTTATCCCTTTCCAGCTCTCGGATGCTTTCTTTATAAGCCGATCCAGATAATCTTCGTCAACTCGACGATCGTAATCAATGATCTCGATAAGTCGAAGCGAAGTTTTGTCAATTTCGCCGGTTTCCACATTCTGTTTACCGGAGGCTCTAATGCCATAAGGCTTGTAAAGAGGGTTGGACTCGTACTCACGGAGTTCCGTCTTGTCCGCAGCGATCTTCAGAATACCCGCCTGCGTTGTGTCAAGATGTATATTGGCTCTTTCCTTTCCACCAAAATCAGTCACGACCCCATAGAAATAGAATTCGGCATCAACCCAAACTTCACTCGACCGAATAAAAGTCGTATCGCGGTCAATATGGATCGATCCGGATCCGGAAAGCGATGTGGAGATCTTGTATTCGATGCCGTGTTTTTTTGCCGATTCCTGAAAAGACTCAAGTACTTTAGCGGTCGGAGTTTCTAGAAAATCGATCGAATAATTCTGTGCCTCAATACTTAGAAGGATCGCATTAAAACCAATCACGGCCTGCAAAGCAGTCTTCAAGACGTGCTTAACGGAGCCTTCTTCTATCGAATAACTGATTATCGGTCGTTCCTTCTTGGCACCGGGAAAGAGCAAATTTTCCGCATACTGAAGAACTGAAATTATATCCTTAATGTCGTAGGTCTCCGGGGAAATTTCGACGTTACCCCGTTTTCCCACGACTCTTATTTCTATTTGACCAGTTCTTTCCATTTGAGATAGATCGATGGCGACCGACAAGGAAGATATTACAGCAAGGTCTTAGCAAAAACTACTCCCATTCTATCGTGCTTGGGGGTTTTGATGAGATGTCGTAAACGACGCGGTTGATGCCGCGAACTTCGCTCGTTATGCGTGACGAGACGCGTGCGAGGAATTCGTGCGGCAGGCGTGCCCAATCGGCGGTCATTCCGTCGGTGCTGGTGACGGCACGCAAGACGGCGGTCTGCTCGTACGTGCGAAAATCGCCCATCACGCCGACCGACTGCACCGGCAGAAGCACCGCGAAGGCCTGCCAAACTTCGTCGTAAAGCCCTGACGTTTTCAGCTCTTCGATAAAGATGCGGTCTGCCTGCTGCAGCACCGCGGCCTTCTCCGGCGTAACTTCGCCGAGTATCCGCACGCCAAGTCCCGGCCCCGGGAATGGATGCCTCCGAAGGATCTCGTCCGGCACCTTCAGGTCGCGTCCAATGTGCCGAACCTCGTCCTTAAAGAGTTCACGAAGCGGTTCGATAAGTTTCAGGTCCATCTTCTCTGGCAGACCGCCGACGTTGTGGTGCGTCTTGATCGTAACCGACGCACCGCGAAGGCTGACCGATTCGATCACGTCCGGATAAAGCGTTCCCTGCACGAGCCAATTCGCCTTTTCGCCCTTGTTCGCCTCTTGTTCAAAGACCTTGATGAATCTCGCCCCGATCGCCTTGCGTTTTGCTTCGGGGTCGGTAACGCCCGCAAGATCCGCGTAAAATTCCGCGGAGGCATCGACGCCCGTAACATTCAGCTTCATCGTGTCGCGATAGAGTTTCACCGTGTCCTCGAATTCATTCGCACGAAGCAGGCCGTTGTTGACGAAGATGCACCGCTGCCGCTCGCCGATCGCTTCGTGAACGAGCATCGCCGCGACCGTCGAATCCACGCCGCCCGAAAGTCCGCAGATCACGCGGCCTGTCTCGCCGACCGTCTCGCGGATCTTCGCGATCTCATCCGCAATAAAACTCGACGCCGTCCAATCGCCCGTGCAGCCGCAGACATCGAAAACGAAATTCCGCAGGATCTCGCTTCCTGCCGGCGTGTGCGCGACCTCCGGATGGAACTGAACCGCGAACATCCGCCGCTCCTCGTTCTCGATCGCCGTGATAACGTCGCCGGTCGTCGCGGTCGAGACGAACCCGTCGGGCAGCTGCGTCACGTGATCGCCGTGGCTCATCCAAACGTCGAGTTCGAACGGCAGCCCGTTAAAGAGACGCGTACCACCGCTCAAAACTTTGAGTTTTGCGTGGCCGTATTCGCGTCGTGCGGCGGGTTCGCTCCTGCCGCCAAGATCGACCGCAATGAGCTGCATTCCATAACAGATACCGAGGATCGGCACGTCCAGCCTTTCGTAGAAATCGCTCGCAACACGCGGCGCGTCCTCTTCCGTCACGCTCGAAGGCCCGCCCGACAAGATCACGCCTTTCGGCTTTCGTGCAGCGATCGTCTCGACTGAAGTATGAAACGGCAGGATCTCGCAGTAAACGCCCTGCTCGCGAACGCGCCGTGCGATCAATTGAGTGTATTGCGAACCAAAATCGAGTATGAGTATGAGTTCGTGCTGCAAAACAGTGTAGGCTCCCTGAATAGAACTAAACGAGTATTATACGAGACACCGCTGCAATGCAGAAGCACGCGTCGGCAAGTGTGTGTAAGACGGAGCAGCAACGTCTTCACGTTCTCCGTACTCATTTCTCCGTTCTCAGTTGGGCATTGTTCGGGGCTTACGCAACGGATTCGTTTACAATGATGCCGCGGCGGCGCAGTTCGGCGAGGAAGATATCGGGGTCGATGGCCTTTTCCTGCGGGACGGCTCCGCGGGATCTTACGCGTCCGTCGGCCATCATTTGGGCGATTATTGATGCCGGGAATGCCGTGGTTCGCATCATCGCGGAGATATTATTCTCGGCGTCGAGACTGTCCACGATCTCGAAACGAACTGTTTGTTCGATGCCGTTCTTCTCACCCGCGGCCTCGACACGGACAAGTACATAGTCCGGGCCGTCGGCAGGTAAGTTCATTTCGAGCAATCTACCGAACACCTTTCGAGGAATGACATCCCCGCCGCCTGCGTTCATTTTCTCACTCGAACAAAGGCCGAGGTCGATCATCGTCTTGAATTTCGCACAATGGCCGACGTACCGGATCGTCTTGTAGTCGAGCTCACGCAGTTTGCCGAAGAATGTGTCGGGCAGCGTCGATGTCCCGCCGGATGTTTGAAAGGCCTCGAGCGGCGGAAAGCCCTCGAACGCGAGTTCCTCGATCTCGGTCATCGATCCGACCTCGACGATCTTGCCATCTCGAATGACGCGTGCCCGTTCGATGTATTCGTTGATCAGACCTTCAACGCTGAATACGAGTTGATAGTCGAGCGGCGGCTCGGGCTTTTGCGGAAGTCCGCCGACGCGTATGCGAACGGTTTCGGCCGAATCAAGACGCGACACGGCAAGCTCGGCAAGGATCGAGACCATTCCGGGCGCGAGTCCGCAATCCGGGATGATGTTGACTCCCGCTTTCCGAGCGTCAGCGTCGAGTGCGAGCTGCTGATCGACGATCGTGTTGTTACCGCCGAGATCGCAGAAATTCGACCCGGCGGCGATCGCCGCACGCGAAAGCGAAACGTTGTACCAGTAGTTCACGCAAGAGATCACGGCGCCGTGGCCGCGCATCAAATCGACTGCGGCCGCTTCGTCCGCCGCGTCGAACTTGACGGCTGTGATCGGCTTGTCCGGGAACTCTGCCGCGATGGCCTGAGCCTTTGCAAGATCGGCATCGGCGACCGTTACGGCGTCAACACCGGGCGAATTTCGCACGAGATCAAAAACGGCACCATGCCCCATTCGGCCGGCACCAAGCACAAGGATCTTCATAGGTTTTCGAGAGTCGTTAGATCGGGCGGAGTTCACCAGTCGTCAGTTTCGTCCGGCGTCTCCGCGGCGATCACAGCACCCGCAGCTTCCCAGACCTTCTTCTTCCAAAGCCGGACGCCGGCCTCGAGCTGAAGAGCGGCCTGCGGATGCGCCGCATTTCGTTCGAGTCGGATGACGGACGCGGTTACCGAGACCTCATCTTCCGGATTCTCGGTAACGGTGAGCTGCACTCTGCTCCCAACGCTCGGGAGCGCGCGGGGCAGGTAAACGAGTGTGCCCTCGGGCCCGACGTTCTCGGTCAGGCCGTCTTGGACGACTTCCTTTCCGCTGTCATCGCGCCATTTCACGCGGATCGGGAAGGAGATAATGTATCGGGAACCTTGGCGTTTGTCCTGCATAATCTGAACTTGACCGGCCGCGAACAAGACCGCGAGGAAGCCGGTTTTGATGCAGAATATACTCGAAAACACCCTTAAATGTCCAGAAATGTGCACTTTTTTCGCCCTGCTAAGTGCTTTTGTTCGCAAGAATTGAACAGAAATCGCCGTTTTTGACCCTTTTCGTGCCTTGCAACCCGTATTTTGATGATGCTAGCCTTTTGAAATGTTCGCGCGCCGCGATCGGCTGCGAAACAGGCGGAATTGGCCGCCGAAACCAACTTCGACACTGTCGTGTTTGCATCTCTAAAGCAGTTTTCTAGAGAAGTATTTCCGAACAAGATCGCCTATAGGTCTTGTTCAGGTGCGAAGTTTGATTTGGAGTTTGAATAATGAGAAATCTCGTTCGAGGAGGCGTGCTTCTCTTGGTGACGAGTTTGTTCGTAGCTTTTATCTACGCACAGACACGCACTGAGACGCCGTCATCCGCAGCGAAAGATTCGCAGCCGGAAATACAGAATAATTTAAAAGCTCGTAATACAAAAAATAATAAAGCTAAGAAGGTAAGGACAAAGGAAGCCGCGGGCGATGCAAAGACCGCAGCGGACGCTAACGAACAGGGTACGGAGACAACCGAACTGGAAGTTGCAGCAGCCGACGGAGACAAGGGAAAGAAACTCGTCAAGAAGACCGCGTCGGTAAAGGCCGTGGCAACCAGCCGCGGATCTTTCTCGGCAACTGCCTATTGTCTTTCGGGCCGTACGGCGATGGGACACAGCGTTCGCCGTGGACTTATCGCAGCCGACCCGCGGGTCCTGCCGCTTGGTTCAACCGTGGTTATTGAGGCCGGCCCCTGGAGCGGAACGTATCTCGTTTC
>Ga0154020_10004036_pt1 | contig 17518 bp, 13 predicted proteins | sample Klosneuvirus_201_FD_109709 | JGI IMG/M metagenome (GOLD analysis project Ga0154020, IMG submission 109709) | Active sludge microbial communities from wastewater, Klosterneuburg, Austria - Klosneuvirus_20160825_MG | ecosystem: Engineered > WWTP > Aerobic digester > Activated sludge | place...
CCGGCGTGGCGCTGCTGGGCATGGCCGCGGCGGTGCCGCTGTCCACGTTGCTGCTGAACGCCCTGCCGGGCGAGCCCACGCCGCACCATGGGCTGGACATTGATTTCTGCTCGGAACAGCTTCGGTTGGGCCTGAGCCTGCTGGCGGTGTCCGCCGTCACCGCCGCGCTCCTTGTGCCCCGGGGCAACGCGCGGCTGGCCATCCCCGTCTGGCTGCTGCTGGCGTGCCTGGAAGCCGCGTTGGGCTCCACCACCGCACTGCCCACCGGACGCCTGGACGCCATGGTGGCCGGCGGCGTGTTTGGCGCCGCTGCTTTGCCAAAGGGCACGCGGCTGGCCACGGGGGACAGCCAGCACCTCTTTGCACGCATGCCGTCACGCACCACGCCGGAACTCCCGCCATCCACAGCGTCGTTTGAGGCATTCCGCCGGCTGGAGCCCTCCACGGGCACGTTGCTGGGTTTCTCCTATCCCGTGTCCCCGGACGTGGGTGGCTTTGACCACCTGCTCACCGCCATGGCGCTCTACACCTGGATGCCGCGCCTGAACCCGGACGCCGCGCTCAAGGTGCTGCGCGTGTGGGGCGTGGATGTGCTGCTGAGCCACGCCGAAACGCCCGGTGACGGTGTCACCATCCAGAGGCTGGACCGCGGGATGCAGGGCGGCGTGGTCCTGCACCATTTTGTCAACCCGCCACCACCCACCACCGTGCACGCGGCCTGGGAGTCCGTGGCGTCCGGAGAACAAGCCCTGCTGCGTGTCTCCCTGGGCGCCCCAGGGCCCGTTGTGGTGGGCCCACGCCAAGGCGGCGCACCCGCGGCGGACACCATGCCGCGGCTGGCGGTGGAGGAGCACCGTGACGGCGTGTTGCGCGCCCGCGTCACGTCCACCACCGAATCCCTGATGGTGCACCGCGTGACACTGAAGGAGGGCTGGGAGGCCACGGTGGACGGAACAACGGTGCAGCCCTGGCTGGTCAACGCGCTCCACCTGGGCGTGGTGGTCCCGGCGGGGGAACACACCGTGGCGCTGCGTTACAGCCCCCCGGGCTTGATGGCGGGCGCGGTTGTGTCCGCGTTGGCCTGGCTGGTGTTGGGGGCCTGGTGCGTGGCGCTCCGCCGCAAACGTGCGGTGGATTGACCTGGTCCGTTGTTGTTCAGCGCAGAGGGAATCCTGCAGCGCCGTGGTGTCAAACGGCTTGCGCAACAACAGCACCGGCTCCCCACCTTGACGTCCACCACATCCACACCGCCGGTGATGCAAAGGATGGGCGTGACCAGACCCACTTTTGCGCATGGACGGGCGGGCAACGCCAAAGGAGCACCGCCAGCGTGTGCTGCCGCTGCGTCAGTCCCAGAAGCGTTCCTGCACGTCTGGTGTCTCGCCGGCGTCCGGCACCACCCCCAGGCAATCCAGGTCTGGCGCCAGACTGGTCTTGCCTCCACCACGGTCACGTCAAACGGCTGCCAGCGCCCAGTGTGGCTGGCCATTGCCCGCGGGCGCAGCACCAAACAGCAGAGGCCGCGTCAAGGACGTGGCGTTTGACGCAAAGGCAACCCACCCAACCGGTGGCGGCGCCGCAACACCGCCAGCAGCGGCAGCACAAGGACGGCGCAGGACTGGTGCGTCTGCTGGCAGCCGCCGGCTCCCCCGCCTTCCACTGCTCCAAGGTCAACAAAGGGCCCGGCCTGGCCGTTGACGCTCACGCTGGCCACAAACACGTGCGTTCCATTGGGGACCGCGCAGCCATCCTCTTCCCCGTACGGAATGGTGGCGCTCAACGGGACAAGCACCGCGCGCTCCAGCGGGTTGTCATCACGCGAACCCAGCACCGCTGCGGTCAGCACGTTGGGTTGGCTGGCGGCGTGGACACTGAGGGTTTTGGCGCACCGCGGGGTTGCAGGGCCAGGGCCACACTCCTGCTCAATGAATTGGGGTGGAGGCGGCGCCATCCAGAACGGGTTGGCGTTGCGCTCCAGGGACACGCTTGGCGGTGACACGGGTCCAGCGTTGTCCACGCCGGTTGTGAACTGGAGGACCTGCCCCAGGGATCCCTCAACCGTGTACGTGGTCATGGGGTCCAGCTGGGCCACCGGAACCCACACCATCAACCCCATCAGCCGGGCATCCTGGAGCAGCAGGTCAACCACGCGCCCGTCTGCCGTGCGCAACTGCGTGGGGCGTGACACGGGCGCTTCCACGGTGAAGATGCGGGTGTCCCGGGGGACGCCCGCGGCACCTTCCTGGGGAAACATGATCTCAATGATGGCGCACAACGCGTGGGCGGGCGGCGCGGCCGTGAACGCGGCCAGCAACACGATGGCAAGAACCCACTGCATTGGATGGAGCATAGGCGCCGCGTGGCGGGAAACCAAAGCTGGCAGTGTGTCGTCGGGGTGTTACGTGCTGCGGTGACCCAGGGATTCCGCCGCTTCCAGCATCACCACATCCGCGGTGTCCAATGCGCGGCGGCGCCGGCCACGCGCCAGGAACATGGAGATGTCATCAAAGTACGAATAGACCACCGGCACCGCCACCAACGTGAGCAGCAACGACAGCGACTGCCCGCCGACCACCACACCCGCCGTGGCGCGGTTGAACCCCGAGCCGATGCCGGTGGCGGTGACCAGCGGAATCATGCCCGCCACAAACGCAAACGTGGTCATCAGGATGGGACGCAGCCGGTCCTTGTTGGCCTGGAGGATGGCCTTGGTGCGCGCCGCCTTGAGCACCGCGGTCTCCACCGTGTCCTTGCGCGCCAGGTCCACGCGGGCCAGTGCGGCCGCCAGCCGTTCCTGGCCAATGACGGTGTCCAAAGACGCATGCAGGGACGCACGCAGGCCTTCCACGGTGGACTCACGCAACGCCGCGCGTATGGCCGTATCCAGCGTTCCTTGCATGCGCAGGCGCAGCTGGTTGCTGTGGTCAATCTGGAGGATGGCGTTCTTCTTCACCACGCCAAAGAGCACAAAGATCCCCAGGAAGCTGTAGAGGTCCAGCGCCTGGTTGAACAGAATCACCGACGCAATGGCGTACGGCAGCGTGAGCGGCAGGGACACCAGGATGGTGATGGGGTGCAGCCAGGACTCAAACTGCGCCGCCAGGATGAGGTACATGAAGACAAAACTGGCCAGCAGGCCAAAGATGAAAGACAGCCCGGTCTCCTTCATCAGCTTGGTCTGGCCCAGCGCCTTGACGGCGTACCCACGTCCCAGCCTGGGCGCTTCCTCGTCGAGGATCTTCTTGATGGTGTCACTCAGGGAACCTTCCGAAGCGCCGGGGCCCGCGTTGGCCATGAACGTGACCTGCCGTTCGCGCTGGTAGCGCAAGATGGCGGACGGGCTGGAACCCGGAACCACGCGCACCACATCCGCCAGGGTGACCAGCCCCAGCTTGCGGGAGGGCACGGTGATGAGGCGCAACGCGTCTTCACTGCTGCGGTATTCCGCCGAGGCACGCATGCGCACCTCATACTGTTCACCGCCCTCCGAGTAGGTGGAGACTTTTTGTCCCGCCACCAGGTACTGCAGCGCCTGCGCCACATCTATGACCTGCACGCCCAGGTCCGCCGCGCGGTCCCGGTCCACAAACACCCCCAGCTCCGGCTTGCCAATGACCAGCGTGGAGTCCACGTCCACCGCGCCGGTGGCTTCCTTCTTGATGCGCTCAATGATGCGCGGGGTGGCATCGGTGAGGACGTCCAGGTCCGGCCCGGCCAGGATGTACTGGATGCGCGCAGTGGCCTGCCCGCCGCCAAACTCGTTGACGTCCGCCACCGTCACCTTGAGCTCCGGGGACAGCGTGGGAAGGATTTTTTCACGCACCACGTTCTTGAGCGCGTCCTGGGAGAGCTTGCGCTGGTCCGGCGGCACCAGCTTCACAAAGATGCGCGCCAGGTTGGGCGTCTTGGCTGCGTCGTCACCAATGGTCACCAGCGTTGCGGTCACTTCTGGCATGGCGCGGATGATGCGCGCCACGCGCTCGCCCACCAGCTCGGTGGCCGGCACCGAGCGGCCCTCCTGCAGGCGCACCACCACCTCAAATTGCGCGCGGTCATCCACCGGCAAAAATCCTTTGCGGGCCGCCTTGCCCAGCGGGACAATGGCCACCAATGACGCCAACGACGCCAACATGACAATCCAGCGCTGCTTCATCAGGAAGCCCAACAGCGCCACGTACGCCCGCTCCACCGGGCGGTAGAACACGTCCACCACCTTTTCCAGAAACGGCTTGGTGTGGTCCCCGTGCACCTTGGGCTTGAGCCACCGCGCCGCCAGGCTGGGCGTCAACGTGAAGCTCACAAACAGGGACACCGCAATGCTGAAACTCATGGTGATGCCAAAGCTGGCCAGAAACCGCCCCGGGATGCCCGCCACAAACGCAATGGGCAAAAACACCGCAATGAGGGAAAGCGTGGTGGCCAACACCGGCGTGGCAATCTCCTTGGTGCCTTCAATGGCCGCACGCGCCGGGCTGTAGCCCTTCTCCTCCACAAACTTGAAGATGTTCTCCAGCACCACAATGGCGTCATCAATCACAATGCCCACCGCCAACGCCAGGGCCAACAAGGTGATGGTGTTGAGCGTGTAGCCCTGCAGCTTCATGAGGGCAAAAGTCCCAATGATGGACGTGGGAATGGCCAAGGCGGCAATCACCGTGCTGCGCAGGTTGCCCAGGAACAACAGCACCACCAACGCGGCAAACAACGCGCCCAGGATGAGATGTTCGGTGACTGCTTCGGTGCCGGTGCGCACCACCGCCGAGCCGTCACGCTGCACCTCCAGGTTGAACCCCGGCGGCAGTTCCTTCTGGATGTCCTGCATGCGCTCCAGGATGGAGTCCACCACCGCCACCGTGTTGGTGCCGGATTGTTTGCTCAACGCCAGCAACACCGTGCGTTCACCGTTCCACATGGCGGAGGAGTCCACGTCCTGCACGCCGTCCTGGACCTCGGCCACGTCACTGAGGCGCACCGCGCGGCCCGCCTGGTCCCGCACAATGATGTTGGCCAGTTCAGCCACCGAGCCCACGCGCCCGTTGACCCGCAACGTGAGGTAGTCCCGGCTGGTGTCCACGCGCCCACCCGGCAGCGTGATGTTCTGCGCGTTGATGGCCGCGGCAACCTCCAGCGGTGAAAGGCCCAGCGCGCGCAGTTTCACCGGGTCCACCCGCACGTCCACCTGGCGCTTGCGTCCACCCAGCAGCGTGGCCTTGCCCACCCCCGTGACAGACTCCAGACGCCGCCGCACCAGGCGGTCCGCCACGTCGGTGACTTCCCGCACGTCCTTCCCCGGGGCCCGCAGCGCAATGAAGATGACCGGCTGCGCATCCGGGTCCAGCTTCTGCACCACCGGCGGGTCCACGCCGCGCGGCAGCTCGGCCAGCACCGAATTGATCTTCTGCTGGACCTCGGCCACCGCCACGTCCACGCTCTTCTCCAGCAGGAACTGGATGACCACCTGGCTGACACCTTCAGCGCTGGTGCTGCGCAGCTCGTCAATGGAGCTGATGGTGTTGACCGCCCCTTCAATCTTGTCCGAAATTTCCCGTTCCATGTCCTCGGGGCTGGCACCCGGGAGGATGGTGGTGACCAGCACCACCGGAAAATCAATCTTGGGAAACTGGTCCACGCCCAGCTGGCGGTAGAAAACACTGCCAACCACCAGCACCACCAGGGACAGCACCGTGGCAAACACCGGGCGCTTGACGCACAATTCTGCAAGCCATTGCATGTTGAAGACTCCGGTGTTGCCTACTGGATGGAAGAGCCGTCATGGAGGCCCGGCGGCGGTGCCAGGATGACCTTGTCACCAGGCGCCAACGGCTCCATCACCGCCACGCGCCCGTCCTTTTGCACGCCGGTGCGCACCACCAGTTCAAAAGCCTGACCGTTGCGCGCCAGGAACATGCGCTTGGTGGTTCCGTCGGTGAGGATGGCCCCGGCGGGAACCGTGGGCTGGTCCTCCTCGGAGATGACCAGGTGGGACATGGCAAACATGCCGGGCCGCAACGCATTGTCATCATTGACCGCGGACGCTTCCACAATGAGGTCACGCGTGTTGGGGCGCAGCACCGGGGACATGAAACGCACCGTGCCTTCAAACTGGCGTCCCGGCCACGAGCTCACCTCAAACTTGATGGTCTGGCCCACCTTCACCAGTCCCACCGCGGGCTCCGGAACAGACATGCTCACCCGCGCGGGGTTGATGTTGTAGATGCTGGCCACGCGCGTGGGCAGTTGCACGTACTCTCCAACGTTGATGTAGCGCTCGCCCACAATGCCGGAGATGGGCGCGCGGATGACGGTGTCTCCGGCCAGCTTCTTGGCCAGGTCTGCGTTGGCCAGTGCGGCCGCCGCATTCTGCATTTGTGCGGTGCACTGGGTCTTGAGCCGGTCGTAATCGGCGCGGGAGATGGTCCCGTCTGTGTGCAGCTTCTCCACCCGCTCACAGTCCCGGCTGGCCAGCGCGCTTTGGGTCTGGGACGCCTGGCTTTGCGCCGCCGCCGCTGCCGCCTGAAGCGCGGCGCCGCGGGAATCCACCACCGCCAGCACCTGTCCCGCCTTGACCGGTGAGCCGCGCTCCACGTGGACGGACCTCACCACGCCCATGACGTTGGCCGCCACCTCGGATTGTTTGTCCGCCATGACCGTGCCCGTGAGGGTGAGGCTGGTGGGCATCAGCTGGTGGGTGACCTCGGCGGTCTGCACCTTCACCGGCGCCACGGCCACCAGTTCGGGTTTTTTCCCGGCGGCCGCGGCGGCTTCTGCCGGCGGCTTGCAACCCACCGCGCACAACACAATCACCAAAGGCATCACATGTTTCATGGCAGGTCCCGCTGTTGTTGAGAACATTGAGTCAAACGTGTTTGCGCGTTGGCCGGCGCACCGGGGCCAGGGCGCGCGCAAAAAGGCTGGCGAGGTCATCCACGTACTCGCGGGTGGACCGCGAGGAGAAATGGACCTTCACCACGTGGGCGGTGAAGGCGCGCATCTGCAGGGCGCCCAGGATGGCGGTGGCCGTGCTCTCCGGCGAATCCGCGTGCACCAGGCCCGCCTTGGCCGCCGCATCCAACCAGGCCGCAATGGCCCGCAGCGCGCGTTCTGGACCACGTTTGCGGTCCAGGAACTTTTCACTGGGGATGCCGCTCTCCCGCAGCGCCGCAACGCAGGGAACGGCGTCCTCAAAAAACGCGCCCATGCGCAGGAAGTGTTCGGTGAGTTGCACCTGCAGGGGGCGGCCATCCGGCCCGGCTTCCATGGCGGCAATCCACGGCGGGTCCACCGGGGGCTGCAGCGCGTGGATCATCAGCTCCTCGCGGGTGCCAAAACGTTTCAACAGCGCCGGGGAGGTCACGCCCAGGGATTCGGCCACCACGTCCAGGGACACCCGGGCCCCGTGTTCCAGCACGCAGGCGCGCGTGCTGGTCAGGATCTGGTCATCACTGATCTGGCGGGGCCGGGCCATGGCGTTGGTAAGTAAAGAAGCACTAACCTTGGCGCAAGTGGCCGTGGTCTGGCCCGCTGGGCAACCCAATGTGCGCTCGGGGATGCTCAAGCCCACGTTGCCCGGCTGACACTTTGTGACGCCTCATCCCAGCTGGAGCTGGCGCATCCTCGTCGCCAGAAACGCCAATTCGGCGCCATTTCCAGTCAGACCAGCGGCGCGCTCATACGCACTCCTGGCCTCAGGCGCGCGCCCCAGCCGTGCCAGAAGGTCTGCCCGGACTGCGTGAAAAAGGTGGTAGCCCTCCAGGGGCAGGCCGATGAGGATGGCCAGCGCGGCCTGGGGACCTTCCACCTCAGCGACGGCCACAGCGCGGTTGAGCGCGGCCACGGGGGTGGGCGCCATGCTCAGCAGCTGGTCGTAGAGAGCCAGAATCTGCCGCCAATCCGTGTCACCCGCGTGCCGTGTGTCGCTGTGCACGGCGTTGATTGCGGCCTGGATTTGGTACGGGCCGGGACGGTTCCGGACCAGGCAGCGGCGCACCAGGGCCTGGCCTTCCTGGATGAGCGCACCATCCCAGCTTGCGCGGTCCTGGTCTGGCAGCGGCACCAGGGCCCCGGCAGGCGTGGTGCGGGCCGCCTGCCTGGAGGCCATCAGCAGCATGAGTGCAAGCAATCCCTGGGTCTCGCCGTCTTCAGGCAAAAGTTCCGCCAACACCCGGCCCAGGCGCAATGCCTCGGCGCACAACTCCTCACGCATCAGCCGGGGGCCAGAACTCGCTGCATAGCCCTCGTTGAAGATGAGGTAGACCACCGCCAACACGCCCTGAAGCCGGGGCGCCAACTCCAGATCGTCCGGCACGCGGTAGGGTATTCCTGCGTCGCGAATCTTCGCCTTCGCACGGACCAGCCGCTGGGCCATCGTCGGCTCGGGAACAAGAAAAGCATGGGCAATCTCAGGTGTTGTCAGGCGCCCCACCAGCCGCAGGGTGAGCGCAACCTGGGCTGCGGTTGAGAGTGCCGGGTGACAGCAGGTGAAGATGAGGCGCAAGCGGTCATCACGCACGGCGGATTCCTCCGGTGGTTCGTCCTGCCGCTGAAGGAGCTCCGCGTGGGCGTGCCTCGCACCGCGGGTTGCTTCGCGCCGGAGCCGGTCCAGAGCCCGGTGCCGCGCCGTCACAATGATCCAGCCCCCTGGACTCGGGGGCACGCCGGTTGTTGGCCAATGGAGCACCGCGGCTTCAAACGCGTCCGCCACCGCCTCTTCGGCAAGGTCAATGTGCCCAAGAAACCGCACCAGAACAGCAACGGCGCGGCCGTATTCCTCCCGGAAAACACGGTCAATGGCGGACGCGGTTGGGACGCCGCCTTCAACCGGGATGTTCCCGTCAGGCTTCGCCATGGAACGGCCGCACCTCAACGGGGAGCGTGGTGGCCCGGCCCAGCTTTCCACCCCACGCCAGCGCCGCGTCCAAGTCCTCCGCACGGATGATCAGGAAGCCGCCAATGAACTCCTTGCTCTCGGCAAACGGCCCATCGCTCAGAAGGACGTTGTCACCACGCAAACGGATGACCGTGGCGGACGCGGGAGGCGTGAGGCTTCCATTGAACACCCAGACATTTGCCGCCTTGGTTTCCTGAACCATGGTGTCCACGTCCTGCATGATCCGTCCCAGGGCCTCAGGGGCCGGTGGGGGACCTTCGGGTTGCATGATGCTGAGAAGGTACAGTTTCATGGTGTGCTCCTTTTTCACCGGAAAACGTGAAGGTCCATTGCCATCACGGCGTGGAGAAAAATGCGGCAGCTGCGGTCACCACGGCATCACGGGCCTCCGCGTCGTTGATGACGGGCGGGTTGTCTCCAGCCTGCATCCCGTAGTTGCCAAACTGGGCGTGGTTCATGCCCGCCACCTGCACCAGGTGCGCGCCGGGGGGAAGCTCGGCGCTCGCCGCTGCAATCTTGGCCGGTGGGAACAGTCCATCTTTGTCGCCGGTCATTGCCAGGACCCGCAGCGACGACGCGGAGATGTCCGTCCCACAATACGTTCCCATGAGCACCACACCCTCCAGGGATTTTTGATGGCTGTTGGCGTAGAGGCACGCCACGGCACCTCCAAGTGAATGACCTCCAGCGTACCACCGGCTGATGGCGGGAAACGCCGCGCGCATCTCGTCGGCCTGGTTGATGGAGAACATGGCCAGGTTCAGGCGCGGCCGCCCAACCACAACGCCCACCTTGGTGCGCCCCGCAACGGCCGCGAGTTTTGCCACGTAGGCCGCGGGCGCCACGCGCGCGCCGGGGTAGAAGAGGATCCCTGCCACTGGCTCGCCCGCTGTGGGTCTGATGGTGATGAACCCGTTTTGGACGCCAATCACCACGGACGGGTCTGCCAGCGCCGCCTGGTAGGCTTGCGGTTCGGGGGGCACCGCGTCTTGCGCCCACGCCACAAAAGCTCCGGCCAGCCCCATCAACATCAGGGCAACACTCAATCCGGCAACATGGACGCGCTTCATTGGGGCCATCCGTGATGGCAGGTGATGTGGTTGGCGGGGCCCATTCACAGCGCCTTTCGTTGGGGTCTCCATGCCAAGCGAACGCGGCTCAGCAAAATCGACATTCAGACCCGGCGTGTGTGGTCTCAGCACGCGCGGGGGAGCGCGGCCTGCCCGTAAAATCCGGTCAAGAAACGGCCAAGGTTCAGATCGGGGCGGCAGAGACAGAAAAGCCCCACGCTGCAAGTGCAGGTGGGGCCTAGGTTTTCTGGCGCGCGATGCAAGAGTCGAACTTGCGACCTTCGGCTTCGGAGACCAACGCTCTATCCAGCTGAGCTAATCGCGCATGCGGCGGGGCGTATACCTGCCTGCCTGGGGTGTGGCAACCGTTTGCACTTGCGGGCCACCCCCCGTGTTTGGCACATCCAGGACACCATGCAACGGGCCACCTCCCTTCTCGCGTTCTCCCTGCTGGCCTGGGGCTGTCCCAAGCCAGCCACGTCCCCAGCCACCGCCGGGGACCCGGCCTCCGGCGCCACCGCGGCCCTCCCCGGTCCCATCACGTTTGCCCAGGATGAGGATCACTTCCTGTTCTCCTACGTGGACAGCGCCGGTGCGGTGCGCAGCGCGGATCATCTCAAGGACGTCCCAGAAGACCGCCGCAAGAACCTCATGGTGGTGGACCTCCAGAAGACCCCCGAGGAACGCCAGGCAGACAAGTTTGTCTTTTTTGTGGACGCCACCGTGAAGAACCCCGAGGGGAAACTCCAAGCCCTTCCGGTGAGCCGTTACCAGGTGGGCCCCACGGTGGCGGGCAACGCCGCAGAAACCTTCCAGGCGGACGCGCAGGCCAATGACGTGGTGGTCTATTCGGCCGAATGGTGCGGCTACTGCAAAAAGACCAAGGCGTTCCTCAAACAGCGTGGCGTGCCCTACCGCGAACGTGACGTGGAGAAGGACGCCGGCGCGGACCGTGAGCTGCAGGCCAAGGCGCAAAAAGCGGGCGTACGCGTCAGCGGTGTTCCCGTGACGGATTTCAAGGGGCAGCTGGTGATGGGTTTTGACCAGAACCGGCTGGACCAGCTCATTGCCCAGACCGGCGCGCCCAGCCACTGATTGACTGCGTTTTCCGTCGGAGAACGCCTCAGCGGACCTTTTTCATCTGGGACACAAAATCATTGGCCGCCATGAAACCCTCCACGCGCGGGTCCTTCATGAGCGCGCCGTTGGAATCATAGAAGACCACCACCGGCAGCCCGGTGATGCCGTACTGTTTCCACAGCTCGGTCATCTGGTCGGTCATCTCCGTGGAGTCCACCAGCACGGTGACAAAACGTTGCGCTTCTGACGTGAACACCGGGTCCCGGTAGGTGGTGTGCTCCAGCTCTTTGCAGGCCGCGCACCAGTCTGCGCCAAAATCAATCATCACCGGTTTGCCGGACGCCTTGCCCTCCGCCAGGCCTTTGCCGTGGTCATGCAGCCACGTCACCTGCGTGGCCCCCACCACCGGCGCGGGGATGGCATCCAGCCAGCCCAGCCACATCAACACCGCCACGGTGGACGCCATCACGCCCAGTCCTTTGCGCGCGCGCAACATGGACGTCTCATCCTTGAAGCTCAGGTGCAGCGCGCCCACCGCCACGCCTCCCAGCAACAACGCCAGGGCCACGTACGGCGCCGCCTGGACGGTGCCCAACAGCTCTGCCAGCGCGGCCAGCGGCTTCACGTGCGGCATCACCAGGTACGCGGCGGCGCCCAACATGGCCAATCCCAGCACACTCTTGACCGTCTCCATCCAGCGCCCGGACTTGGGCAGCTTGGACAGCGCCGCCGAAAATGTCCCCAGCACCAGGAACAACATCCCCATCCCCAGGCTGTAGAACGCCATGAGCAGCGCCCCCAGCCCCGGCTGCCCCGCCTTTGAAATCAGGCTCAGGATCACCGCCAGCACCGGCCCGGTGCACGGCGCGGCAATCACGCCCGCCGCCAGCCCCATCAAAAACGCGCCCTGGTAACCAGACCCACCCACCTGGGACAGCCGCGTCTGCACGCCCGCCGGCAACGCAATCTCAAACGCGCCAAACATGCTGGCCGCCATGGCCAGGCACAACAGGCCAATGGCAATCACCACGCCGGGGATGGCCATGAGCCCCCCGCTGATGAGCCCCAGCGACGCAAACGCAACCCCCAGCACGGTGTACAGCACACTCATGCCCAGCACGTAGGAGAGGCTGAGCGTGAACGCCTTCATGCGTGATGATGCCTGCCGCGCGCCAAAGATGGAGATGGTGATGGGGATGAGCGGGTAGACGCACGGCGAAAGACTGGTGAGCAGGCCCGCCACAAACGCCAGCCCGCTGGCCATCAACGTGTTGTCCTTGCACAACGCTCCCAGCAGCCGCGCTTTCACCGCCAGGTCCGCCGCACTGCCTTCACTGGCCGGAAGCTCCTTGCAGTCTCCCGTTCCCGCCGTCACGCCGCCCACCGTCACGCCTTGTGACGCCAGCTCGCCAGCCAACGCCACGCCCGGCGCCACGGTGGACAACGCCAGCACCCACGCCGCCGCCACTGCCCGCAACACCGTCACAACCCGTGCACCACTCATGGAGCCATCCCATCCGGAAGCAGGGCCCAGCGCGCGCGCGCCGTCCGCCCTTGGGCCAACACTTGCCCAAAGCTTGGATCCTTGTGCAAGGCCCTAAGGTCCGGATCCGTTTCCCACGCGTCCACATTGATGAACCCTTCGGCCACCGCTTGCCGGAGGTGGTGCAGCGCCCCAGCGGTGGCGCCAGCCCGGGCATCCAGCCGCGCCAGGTCCACATGGGCATACCCCCGCACGCGGTACTCAGCCTCAAGGTCTGCTTCCATGAGCGCCTTTTGGAGCATGGGACGGGCCAGCCCGTCTTCGCCTTGCAGAACAAACACGTAACCCAGCCTCAGGTAGCCAACCGCGCTTTGTGGGTCCACCTGGACGGCCTGGCGCAGCACCCCTTCAGCGGCGGGGTAGTCCTTGGCGTCAATGTACCGGCTGGCCAGTTCCAGTTGCAGCCACGGGTCCCCCGGCGCCACCGCAAGCGCCGCGCGCGTGAGCTCCACGCCACCATGGGGGTCCCCGCCCCGGGCCCGGGCGTACCCCAACATGGCCAGCGCCCAGGGCTGGTTGGGCGCCAGGCGCAGGTACGCCTCAAAGACCGTGGCGGCCTCCGCCAGGCGGCCCAGCTCCAGCAAGGTCTGCCCCAACACGCCGCGGGCATGCAGGAACGTGGGGCGTTTTTCCACGGCCTTCTCCAGCACCGCCACCGCGCGCGCACCGTCTCCACTCCGGAAGTGGATCCAGCTCTCCGCCACCTCGGCCATGTCCGGCGCACCCCGGGCCAGTTGTGCGGCGGCGAGCGATTGCAGCGCGCCAGGCACATCCCCCTGGAGCGCGCGGGCCAGCCCGCGGCCTTCCAACGCATCCGCATCACGGGCATCCCGCGCCAACGCCTTGTTGCAGGACTCTTCAGCCTGTGCGGCGGCGGCGCGCGGCACCATGGGCGGCGCGCGCGGCGTCAGGCTCTGCCACAACAGCAACTCCCGGCAGCGCATGGCGTGGTGCAGGGCCAGCGTGTTGCGCGGCCTGCCGGCAGGGGGAACCTGGAGGCCCAACACCTTGGACAACTGCGTCACCAACGCGTCTTCCAACGTGGCCACGTCCTGCAACAACGCGGTGGCCTGCGCCCCCACGCGCGTGGGTCCTCCAGAGACATCCAGGATGCGAACCTGCACGGTGACCTCCGGCCAGCGCGCCACATAGCTGCCGTGCAACACATAGCGCGCACCCAGGCTGCGCCCCACGCTGCGCAGCTCGCCGTCAGACTGCAGCGGAACCAGCGCCAGGTCCCGCTCACGCAGGACCGCGCCCCACTGCCGCACGCTCAACACCGAGACATCCCGCCCACGGCCCAGCCGCGCCACCAACATCTCGGCCAGCGCAAAGGACAACCAGTGGTGTTCCTCGGCGCTGGCGGTGCCAAACGGGCCCACCGCCACCAACGGCGGCGGCGCCACCGGTGCAGCCGCCGGGGACGAGGACGCACCAGACAACACGCCAAACAGGACGAGTGACCCCAGCCCCAAAAGAGTTGCCCTCCCGTCAGACCTTGCCCAGCAGCTCCAGTTTGAGCCGCATCTTCACGTCATTGTCCGTGTAGAGCGCACCGTGTTGCTGCTGCACCGGATGGATTTCACTGCCCGGAAGGATGGCGCTGTCCTGCGCCACGGTGCCGTCCCCGCAATCTTCTTCGATAAAACGCGGCTCAATGAAGCTGCGGTCCGGTGCACGTTTGACCTCAATGCGGGCCAGCGTCTTCTGCCCGTAACCAAAGATGCTCACCACCGGAACGCGGGACGTGGTGCCCAGCTCCTGGTGGAACTCGCGGGCATCCTTGATGGCCAGTTTGGCCTTCTCCGGGACCCAGCTGTCGTCGTTGAGGAGGTCCACCGGACCTTTTTCATCAAACAGCACCGGATAACTGGGAAGCAGCTGGTAGGCCGCCAGGAACGTGGCCACCGTCTCCTTGAGCTTTTGTTTGTTGGTGCCAAACGGCAACACGTTGCCCGCACCCAACATGGTCATCAACGGTTTGGGCGTCCCCTGGTTGGGCACGCCCAGTTGGATGAGCCGCTCAATGTGGTGCCGCCCGCCCATGCGTTCCACGTAGTACCGCGCCACCAGCCCACCGGCGGAGTGTGCAATCACAATGAACTTGCCCGCCACCTTGTCTGCGCTGTCTTCCCAGACGGTGATGAGGTTGCCCAGGTGGCGCGCGGCATGACGCAGGTCCTGCCGCCAGTCATACGCGCACACAAACAGGTCCTTGCCCTCCTGGTAGCCCAACCCCTGCATCAGGTACTCCACCAGGCGGTTGTACGCGTCCAGCTTGATGAGCCCGGGGATGACCACCACTTCTTCCACCAGGCCCTTGGGCGTCAGCTCCTTCTCCTCGGGCATCTTCAACATCTCTGGCGTCTTCAAAAACGTCTTGGCCGCCGGCCACACCATGGTGTCGCCCTTGTAGAGCGTGGAGCCCATGAAGCCCGGCACCACAATCACCGGCAGCCGTCCTTCCGGCCGCGGCCCCCTCACCTTGCGCGGCGCCACCAGAGGCGTGGCCGGCCGGTTGCCCTCAAACGTGTCACTGACGTCTTCCTTGGCCTGCCGCGGCGCGCCGGACTGGCGGGTGGACGTCCGGGTCCCCGCACCCGGCGGCCCGTGCCCCGGCGCCAGGCGCGGGCTGGGAATCACCACAGACAGTTCGTCCTGGGTGAATCCCTCCTTGAACACAACCAGTGCATCACCCACTTCAAACGTGTCCCCGTTGACCAGCACCGCGCTTTGCACCGGCTGCCCGTTGAGCATGGTGCCGTTGCGGCTTTGCAGGTCGGTCAGGGTCACCTTGCCGTTGGCGTAGGTGAGCTCGGCGTGCTGCCGGCTCACGCGCGGGTGGTCCACCACAATGTCTGCGCCGGCCTGGCGGCCAAAGACCAGCCGTGGCGTGTTGAGCTTGTATTGCCGGGCCGAGCCCGCGCGCGTCACCACAATGGCCGGCTGCGTATGATCCGTGATGGAGGCTTCAAAGCCCGCCTCCCCGGCCTGGGTCATCATGGTCACGTCTTCATGGGTGACCGGCTGCCCGCCCTGGGAGATGCGCAGGGAGGTGCCGCCAATGACCACCTCATCCCCGGGGCGCACCACGGCCTCGCGCACGCGCTGGCCGTTGAACTTGAACCCGTTGCTGCTGCCCACGTCCTCCATGCGCAGCTGCCCCGCCGAACAATGCAGCACCGCATGCCGCCGCGAGACCTTGATGTCCAACAGGACCACGTCATTGTCCGCGCCACGGCCAATGGACACGTGCGGGCTGTCCAGCGCGTAGCGGACCTCCCCGCTTTGCGGCGTGTTGACCACCAACGTTCCAAACGTGCCCATGGCGTGCCGCCCAACGTGTCTTTGGTGACGTCACCCTACCAGCCCCCGCACCCCATACAAACCCGTTGATGGTGCCGGGCCGCGGTGTGGGATAGGCTCGGCCCCGTCGGAAAAATGGAGGCGGTCATGTTCACGGGCGTCAAGGTCTTCAGCGCCACCAAGGCCAAGGAACGTGAGGAGCTGGGCGAGGTCATCACCCGCTGGCTGGCCGAACACCCCGTCAACGTGGTGGACAAGACCGTCAAACAGAGCAGTGACAATGAGTACCACTGCCTGACGGTGGTGCTGTTCTACACGCAGCGCGAATGAGCCCGCGGCCGCGCAACGTGGCCACCGCGGCGCGTTTCACCGACGCTGCGTTGTGGGAGGCTAGAAGCTGTACTTGACGTGCGGGACCACGCCGGTGTGCAGCTGGAACGGCCACAACATGGCGCCCAGCACCAGGTCCACGCCCACGGAAAAATGCCGCAGGTGCGTGAAATATTCCATGCCCAGCATGATCTCCGCCGTGGGCGTGTACGCAATGACGTGGGGCGGGAACGGCGTCCAGCCCAACGGGTTGGTGGGCGTCTTGATGCCCGGCAACGCAATACAAAGCGGGTTCCACGTGATGGGGCTGGTCCCGGATTCAGGGATGATGCACCCGGGGTTGCTGTTGGCCCGCGCCACTTCCCCCGGCAACAGGAACGCAAACCCCACCGACGCGCGTCCGGTGAAGGAAAGCCGGTCCCGGATGGTGATGGGCATCAACCGCAACGACGCACCCGCGCTGAAATCAGACAGGTCTCCGGTGCCGCTGCGGCCCCGGCGGATGCGCTTCTCGCGGAACTGGCCCAGGAAGTACCCATCCAGGCTCACCAGTCCCAGGATGTCATAACCACCGCGCACACCGGCACGGAACCCCAGCCCGGCGTCATCCGGCAGCAACTGGCGCACGGTGGGCGGCAGCGTGGTGACCCAGTCCATATGGGCAATGGGCGCGGCCTCCACGCTCATCCAGAACCCACGTTCAATCTCATTGAACTTGGGTGGGGGCGCCTGGCCCAACACCGCGGTTTCATCATCCTTCTTGGCGTCCGCGGCAGAAACAACCGCGGGCCAGACCAGGGCGCCCAGAAGGACCAGGAAGCGAGCTTTGGAAGTCACGCGTAGCGCTCTAGCACGCACCCCCGGGCGCAATCCAACCCGGGAACGTGGCGTCGGACGGTGGGCGGATGCCCTAGCGGCGGGAGGCGCCGGTCTGGGGGCGGGGGGTGCTGACGGGGAAGCTTGGGAGCGTGGGCGGCCGCAATGTGGGTGTGGACCAGCTGCCCCCGGAGGGTTGTTGGGACACCGTGGCGCCCGGGTAACCCACTGCACTTCCGCCTCGGGGGGACGCGCCGCCCAGCATCACGCTGGTGCTCACACCCACCCCAACCGAGACGCTGCCCCGCACCGCGCCAGGCTCACCCAGGCGGGTCAACAGGGCCGTCCACGGGGCCAGCAGGGACAACGCCACCCGCGGGCGGTACCGCACGGCCACGGTGGCCTGGGGAATGGGCACCACGTGCGCCAGATCCAGCGCGCCCGGCGCCATCCCGCCCCACCCCGCCAACCCCCCACAGCCCGTCC
>Ga0154020_10004037_pt1 | contig 17515 bp, 10 predicted proteins | sample Klosneuvirus_201_FD_109709 | JGI IMG/M metagenome (GOLD analysis project Ga0154020, IMG submission 109709) | Active sludge microbial communities from wastewater, Klosterneuburg, Austria - Klosneuvirus_20160825_MG | ecosystem: Engineered > WWTP > Aerobic digester > Activated sludge | place...
AACTTGCCTTCAGGGTTTCCTTTATCACCTTGCTTGCCTTTATCATCACCTTGGCTTGTAGTGGGGTCACCTTTTTTAGCATCGGTGCCTTTCTCTTCAGTAACTTTTACTTCCTTCTTATCTTCCTTTTTTACTTCTTCCTTAGGCGTAACTTTTGGCTTTGTTTCAACCACTTTTTCTTTCACCACTTCCTTGGGTTGTTCTTTCTTTTCTTCCTTAACCACCACCGGACTTTCAACTTTTGAAACAACCGGTTCAATAGCTTTTTCTTTTACCGGCTCTTCTTTAACAATTTCCTCAGGTTGCGTTGTCTCCACTTTCTCCTCTTCTTGTGGAGCATTATCTTGCTCTGGAGTTCCAGGTGATTTTTCGGGTTGTATATCCCCACCGCCCTCAGTATCCATTCCAAAGTTAAGTTCAATACCATATTCTGGTAAAGGTGGATTCGGTGCACGCCAAGCCATCATTAAGAAAAAAGCAATCAGCAGCAGCGCATGAATACCCACTGAAGTTATCATGGCAATTCGTTTATTCTTGCGCTCCTGTTGCTCGTTCATCACTATTTGGGTTTGGTTGCAATAGAAACCTTCGCCTCTAACTTGGTAGCAATACCCGCTACAAAAACCATTTCGCGTGTGGGCACGCTTTCATCTATATGAAGAACCACAACTCCTTTTGGTCCTGCTAATTTGCTTTTAAGTTCGCCTTCTAAAGTAGATTTAGTCACGCGTTTTTCATTAACAAAAAACTGTAGGTCTTTGGTTACGGTTACTGATACTTTTTGAACTTCGATTGTACTGGCAACACTGGTAGGTAAATTAACCGGCAAGCCGGATGGCGTTACAAACGAGGATGTAAGCATGAAGAAAATCAACAACAGAAAGATTAAGTCTGTCATGGAAGCCATGCTGAAAGCTGCATCTACTTTATTTCTTGCTTGTAGATTCATACTTACCTAGGTTCTTGTAACAAGTCTATAAACTCAATAGATGAATACTCCATCTTGTGCACAACTTTAGAAACTCGGGTAACCAAAAAATTGTAAGCGAGATAGGCAATGATACCTACAATCAATCCTGCTACCGTAGTGATCATGGCCGTGTAGATTCCATCCGCTAACAACTTAGGGCTTACAGAACCCTCTTCTTGTGCAATTGCAATGAACGCACTCACCATCCCGATAACGGTACCAAGGAAACCAATCATTGGAGCGGCTCCGGCAATCGTTGCTAGCACCGAGAGATTTTTTTCCAAACGGAACACTTCAATCTTACCAACATTCTCAATAGAAGCTTCAATATTTTTGAGTGGGCTTCCAATTCGTGAAACTCCTTTTTCAATCATACGAGCCACCGGGCTATCGTATTGCGCACATAAAATCTTTGCTCCGTTTATATCACCCTTCTGAACCAGTTCCTTAATTTTTGACATGAAGGAGTCCTGACTCACATTGGCTTTGTTAACGGTGCGCAAGCGCTCTACAAAAATGTAGATGGCAATGATCGAGCAAATCAGCAGCGGCACCATCAACGGGCCACCAGCTAAGGCAAGATCTATGAACGAAATGGTTTGATCCGGAACTGGTTCTGTTCCTGTTACAATTTGTGCAAGCATCATAGTTTAAAAAATATTCGTTCGTTCATTCAATAAAATCAATTGATAAAAGTCAATAATAAACTAAATACCGACCCTTCATTTTACACTTGTCAATTACTAATTGTCAACTGTCAATTCGTTTCTACTAATATCTAATCACCCAAGCACCTTCACCAAATTCTGGTTTAGAAGAATCGGCACTGGTTTGAGCAAGGGCATAGGTATCAAAATCACCTACTGTTAAGCGGTAAAATTTCCACTTTCCAAAAGGAGGAATAATGCGCGTGCTGGTTCCTTTAGCACTCAGCTTTTTAGCATAGTCCATAACCAAATCGCCATCTACTGCGCTTGCAACAACTACATAATAACGTCTTGTTGGGCTGCTTAGTGTTTCAATTGTGCCAACGGCAGGCTTTGCAGTTGCAGCGGCTGCTTCAGCATCCTTGCGCCTTTGTTCTTCGGCTGCTCGTTCGGCTGCCTCTCTATCAGTCTTTTCTTTTGCGGCCTTTGCGGCTGCATTTTTATCAGCTAATTCTTTTTTTTCCTTTTCAGCCGCTTGTGGTATATAAACATATTGCCAAACCAGATAACCCGCCACAAGTAATACAAGCCCTATGACAACTGAAATTATCACGGGTGCATTAGATTTCGGCTCTTCTGCTGGAGTATATGAGTACGGTTCGCGCACAGTTTCTTCTGCCTGATAGGCGGCCTCTTCTACTTTAGGCTCTTCCTTTTCAAGGGGTTTGTATTCAATATCTGGCAAACCAAAACTGTCTTCGCTGCCATTGCCATCGTTGAGGTTTTCGTTTGCCTGATCGTCTTTGTCTTTTCGCTTTGCCATAGGTTTGGTTTTTATCTGGGTATTAGAACAAAATTAACGCAATTTCTTCAAAATAAGCTATTTTCAAAAGACCCAGGTAATTCCACCCAACACTTGCAAACCCCTTACCGGGTAATTGAGATAAAGTTGATAGTTGCTATTCAATAAATTATTTCCCTTCACAAAAATGGAGAACTGCTTAGAAAGAAAGTAGCTAGCCTTCAAATTCAAATCAACGGCTGGATTAATCTTCACGATTGTATTATCATCTACATTCAGCGCTTTGGCACCACCTTGCACAATAAAATCAGTATTAAACTGAAGCTTTGAATAGATATTATAAAACGCACCAACACTTACCCGATAGGTTGGTCGGTGCCACGCCTGGGCAACCTCATCAGTTGAATAGGTATAGGCATCAGCCCGCAACATGACTCTGGCTATTTCGGCATGACTAAAACTTAGTTCACCGAACAAATTCGAACGCTTGGTATTGCCTTCATCAAATACAGTAATAAATTTTGATCGATCTGTTGGATCGTTCTGATAGAAATAGAAATCTTTAAGATTAGCCACTGCCAGCCCTGCTCCAAAGGCAACCTTGTTGCCAAGCTTTCCTTTTAGTCCACCTGAAAATTCTATCGACCGGTTCGTATTGAAGATTCCAATATTCGAATTCACCCAGGCATTTTCGTGAGCAATAGTATGAAGTGAAACCTTATCAATATCTCCTGTTAAGGCCGCATACATAAGTATTGATTCTGTTAACGGATATTCAGCTTTTAAATCAGGATAGATATGAAGTGATTTATTCTTACCAATAGTATCATTTTCATACACCACATTGGCACCAATGGTTACCGACAAATCATCGATAGGAGAAAACTGATACCCACCTTTTACTTTAAAGATATGCCTTGGCTTTGCTTCTATTAACGCATCCTTGCGGGCGATTAAAAAATAATCGGAGCCGATGTAGATCTTACTATTTTTAGTTACCTCATAATTGCTTCGAAATCCTAAACTAGCTTCACTCTCCTTTGCATTGTAATTATCGCTCAGATAACTGAATGCGCCATTTAACTTATAATTAAACTTACCTGATGTAGCGTTTTCAACTTCGCCACCTAAACTTACAATGGAATAGCTCTGCCTAATGGCGGAAGACTCTATATCCGTACTTGGAGTATAACCATAAAAATGAGTCCCTATATTTTCATAATTCAAAAAACCACCAGCAATTGCCCGCTTACCAAACGCTTTGCCAAATAGGCGTAGTTGAGTGTTGCCATTGCCCGAATTGCTCTTATCGACAGCGCCTTGTCCAAAGCTCTGATGAAATAATTTTATTCCATAAAACTTTTCTTTGTCGCGCTTAGTGGTTGCATAAGCATCTAAAAATGGAGAGATATAATTTCCAAAGCCCGCACTTATATAGTTGCCGTAGATTTTTTGTATTGGCTCAGCCTTCAATCGCAGTGGGCGGATGGCAGGGTTGAACTCAGGTGTGGTAAAACTTAAATTCTTAAAATCGTAAACAATCTGAGGTTTAATTGGCTCAGCCGGGCGCGGTGGCACTTTTTCAAAATTGCGATTAGCCTTTGGAAGGGAGATCTGTTTCTCTTTAACAATTTCAATTTCTACCTTCTCAATTTCACCTTCGCCCCATTTTTCCTGCGCAAAGGAGCTGAGCGAAATTGACAGCAGCAAGCAACCGAAAACAATCTTTTTATTAAATAAATGTCTGATGTTTATATTCACAGAAATCATTTTTTTAGTTATCCAATGTATCAGCCTTTACCTGATTCGCTTTCTTCAACTCCTCCCCTTCCATCTTCTTTAATTTCTCACGCGCAAGCGTCTTAATTTCATCTAATGGAAATGCATCCAATGATTTCAAGGTAGCCTTTGCCTGAAAGGTATCGCCCATCGCCAAGTAATTATCAGATAGCAGTAAGAACGATTTACCAACCCATTGCGGATATGCCGCAAAGTCGCTGTTCAGACTAACCAATGTCTCATAGCACTGCTTATGTTCCTTTGTTAGGAATTTGATTTCGCCCAACAAATATTTTGCTTCAGCACCATATTCATCGCGGGCTGAGTTTAGTGTATTCAAAAATTCATCCTGTGCTAATTCATAATCGCCACGTGCCATGGCCGATTTACCAAGATAAAGTGAAGCTTTGTTTTGTGCACCTGCATTTACATTTCCACGCTCAAGAATCGTATGGGCATATAAATCTGTGGAGTCATATTGCGCTAATAAATAATGTGATTCCATCAACCCAGCCCAGGCATTGTATTCTTCTTTCTTATTTGAAGCTACCCTTGCCAACTGATGAAAATAGGGAACAGCTTTAGCATAATGGCCTTGCTTAAATTCTAATTCTGCTATACGCCCAATAACTTTATTAGCAAACAAAAAGTTTTTGTCTTGCTCTATATCCGCATAGATTGCCAGAGCCTTATTGTAATCTTTAAGACGATAATACGATTCAGCCTCATAATACTTAGCCTCAGAAACCCGTGGACTTTGCGGGTAAGAAGCAACATAACCAGTGAGCGTTGCAATTGCTTTTTGATAATTCTGATTGAAGTATGAATTTTTACCTGATTCGAATTCCACCGATTCAATTCCTTTTGCATCTGGATTGGCAGTTTTAAATCCAGCAAGGTATTTATCAAATTCACCAGATCGACCCGCTAAGTTTAAAGCCTCTTGTAAGGGAATTAAAACATCATTGCTGGCCGGGTGATTAGAGAAATTTTCAAGTACTGAAATATAATCCTGCGCAGTCTTATTGTAATCTTTAAGATTATAATAAGATGCTGCTCTCCGGGTATATGCGTATGGTGTAAAGCGTGAGGTAGACTTTGATTGTATAACATTAGAGTACCCCACAACAGCTGCCGCATAATTTCCTTGTTCAAAATCCATTTGTGCGCGTTGGAATAAAGCTTCATCGACAAAGCGGGATTGCGGATAATTTTTTATGATGGTTTCAAACTCTACATTGGCTTCATCATACTTACTCAACGAACCCAAAATGTTGCCCGCCTGCAAATGTGCATAATCAGCATCCGCAGATTTCATTTGAACCGCCTTTCGGTAGTTAACAATTGCTTCGGGGTTAGCTTTAGTAACGTAATAGCAATCGGCCAATCTTAAAATACCATCCACCAGGTTTGGCTGATTGCCTGGTGATTTATTTACAAACTCTTTAAAACTAAATAATGCCCTGTCATATTGTTGCAAATTAAAATAGGCATATCCTAACCCATAGCGTGCCTTCAGTAATACATCTTGATTGCTATACGCTTTCATTCCTATTATTCGCAGGTAGTTTTCTATTGCTTGGTCATACTTCTTGCCCAGAGAATAAGATTCGCCACACCATAAACTCGCTTCGGCAACATATTCAGGATCGACCGGGAATTGAAGAGACTTTTCAAATAACTGAACAGCTCCTTGATAATCATCCTTATTGTAAAGTTCAATGCCCTTTAGCAAGGTTGCTTTTTGAAAAGCCAGCTCCACCGCAGGGCTTCGTTTAGGCATAGCTTCTATGTATTCAATTGCTTTATTATAGTTTGATGCATTTACATAGGCTTGAGAAAGTAGTTCTCTGATTTCATCAGCATGAACACTTTTCGGAAATACAACCAACATCTTTTCGAACTCTGTAATTGCCTGATCCGGTCGACCAAGATCATAAGCGACCTTAGCGAATTGATAGGTGCTCTCCTCTACCAATTTTTGATCGGGCTTAAATTTGCGCGCGATATCAAATGAAGTAAGCGCCATTGGTTTTTGATTCTGCTTTAGATAGAGTGATCCCAAATAGTAGGCAGAATAAAAACCAATCGAATCAGAATCAACAAACGATGATTTGAGATACTTCAAAGCGGTTGCATCCTCACCCAATGTATAGGCTACATAACCCGCTCTTAACAATACTCCTTTATCAGCCTTATCCTCGCGACCCTCCAAATATTCTTTATAGCCGTTCAGCGCATTTTTCAAATCGTTCTTTTTGTAATATGCTTCCGCAGAAAGCAACGCGATTTCTTCCTTGTTCGTTAATCCTTGAATGGAACTTACCTTAGTTGCATAGGCTAACAATTCCTCATAGTTTTTTTGGCGATAGTAAACATTGGCAATCAAATAAGGAACAATTTTAGAATACGCCTCATTCTGCTCAGCACGTTTTAGGTCAGTTAACGAATTGGCGTAATCGCCTTGGCTATATTCAATAAAGCCCGCATAGTAACTTGATGCCGGACCGTACTCTCCTCCTATTGCTTTATTAAAGTTGAATTGTTCAAGGGCTTCTTTTAAAGATTTCTGACTGAACAAACTATAGCCCCACCTGAATCGACCAACTCGTTGCTGTTCCTGACTAAGACTTGAGAAAGTAACTTTTGAATAACTCAATGCAGCTTTCTTATAATTTTTTTCGCCATAGTAAAAATTTCCTAAGTCGTAATTGGCAGCCATAGCCCGAGGGTGACCAGGATTCTTTGCCACAAAATCATCTATTTGTTTTTCGGCATCGGCATGGAAAAGATTCAGTGCACAAAAAGCTTTATAATATTCGGCATCGGCACGTTTAGCATCTGAAGGTGTTGATAAGGCTAAGTATTCTGAAAACACTTCACGCGCAGCGCCATATTGATTGTGGCTCACCAAATCCAAACCCGAATCAAATAGTCTTTCTGACTGCTGTTGCGACAGCAAGTTTTGAGAATATGAACAGAAGGAAATAAAGCAAACTGTTATAAGTGCAAGAATACTCTTCATCAAAGATTTTTTTGTAAAACTGACAAAGTCAAAAAATATTGCCGTACTAAGTTTAAAAAATATTGCCCATGCAGCAGCTAAAAAAATAAATTGCATGGACTCAAAGCTACTAATTGTTACGGACATCTTCATCATTTCGTTACCGGAATAGTGATGACGCAACAAGAATTATTCCATAAACATATTGAAGAAAAATTTAATGATGTGCTACATCATTAAGCGGAACACAAGTTCTTTCAGTATCTGTCCTTCGCCTTCGCTACCCGAATCAACACCCTTTAATTTCAAGTCGGCCTGCTTTAGAAGCGAGATACCGTCAATTACTTTAGGCAGTGAGTAGTTACTCAAAGCAGTACTATAATCACGAACAACATAAGGACTGATTTTTAGTGCATTAGCTATTCCTTTTTCGCTTCTATCAGAACTTGAATGTGCGATTAATAACTTACTAAAAAACGAATAGAGAAAAGCAACCAAAGGGATAACCGGATTCTTCTTGGTATTGCTATCAAAATAATTAACAATCTTAGAAATCTGAAGTAGATCCTTACGGATTAGCGCTTTTTGAAGTTCGAAAATATTATACTCTTTACTAATACCTACTTGCGCCATCACCCGCTCCGATGAAATTATTTCCTTGGCTTGCATCCCGATGAGGACCTTATCAACCTCATTAGCCATCCTATTCAGGTCAGTGCCCACATACTCTGCTAGCACCCGTACTGCATCATCTTCAATTTTGTAACCTTTACTGCTAGTGTATTCCAAAATAAAATCACCCAGCTGATTATCGTAAGGCTTTTTGAAAGTTGCTGAAACAGACAGCTTATCAATCTTTTTGCCAAGCTCGCGCCTTTTGTCAAATGATTTGTGTTTATGACACAGTACCAACACGGTTGAGTCCAAGGGATGGGCGAGGTAATCCAACAAAAGTTTAGAGCCGATTTCTTTTTGCAAGTCTTGAATTTCCTGAGCCTCTTTTACAATTACAACTTGCCGCTCGGCCATCATGGGGAATCGCTTTGCATGAGTTAGTAATGTGGCAACAGTTACATCCTTACCATACACAATTACCTGATTAAATCCTTTTTCACTATCACTTAAAGCATTAGCTTCTATATAATTGGAAATCAAATCTATATAGTACGTTTCTTCACCTTGTAAAACATAGACAGGGTCGTATTTGCCTGACTTAATCCGATCCATAATTTTTTTTGCTGCTGCATCCATTATCCGCTTCTTTTTTTTGACAAATTAAACGCTGTAACCGCTCCTACTAAAGCTCCTGCCAAATGAGATTCCCATGAGATTCTTGGATCGGCTGGCAGAACGCCAGCAACAAAAATTCCCCCATAAATAAAGAGAACAAATGCAGACACTGCAAGGGAAACAAAATCTTGTTTTAAAAATCCATAACAAATTAAAAACGCGGCTAACCCATAGATAAGTCCACTTGCGCCAATATGGTAAGAAGGCCGCGGGCTCAGCAACCAAACCAATATGTTGGTAATGAAATAACATCGAAAAAATACGATGCCACCAATGCGCTCATAAAAAAAATAAAGGATAGAACCTAAAAACAGTAATGGAAAGGTATTGGAAAGCAGGTGCATATAATCTCCGTGAATCATAGGCGCTGTAAATATGCCAATCAATCCTTCAACGGTTCGGGGTTTTATTCCCAAATAGCCAAAATCAAATCCGTAAAAAAATTCAATGCTAAAGGTTAGCCACATGATAAACACCAACCTGAATGGAACAACTGAACTTCCAAAAAAACTACTTTCTTTTGAAGGCATTCCAATTATTTTGAAGCCGGATCTTTCACCATAGATAGTTGCACAAATTTCGCTTCCTCATCTGCTACCTTGTTTAAGCCAAGCAAGCCTCCGGATGACTTTGCAATTTCTGAGGCAATTTCGCGCAGGCTTCCGTAAAACTCAATAACAAAATCGTGATCCAATTTTTTAAAAACAGAATTCAACTTAGTTAATTCATCGACTAACAATGGCGAACGCTCTTCTACGCTTATTGGAAAGCCTTGAATAACAATTTTAAGTTTATCCTCAAAGTCTTCGCCCAATTCTCTATAAAAAGAAAGTACCTTTGATTTGCTTCGCTTTTGCTTCTTCTCCGTCAAGGCTATTGCACCTTTAATTTCTTTATTATCAATGTTATCGTCCGCACCCGCAATCAGGATACAAACCAGGATTGGTGCCTTATGCATGAGTTCAATTTCTGATTGAGATAGTCTATCAAATTCCGGAATCATAAATAGTGATTAAAGTAATTTCCTCAACTAGCAGGAATTAGTGTAAATTTCAAATATTTTAGTCAATTTGAGGCTATAAATTCATAGAAGTATTAACAAAAGAACTACGGATGTACGAAAAAGACCCAGTACGAATTTTTGTGGTTGAGGATGACCCGGCTTACTCCAAGTTTCTAAAATATGTTCTTAGTTTAAATCCAGACTTTGAGCCTCAATTTTTTCCCACAGGAAAAGCGTGTATCGACAATCTGCACAAGAAACCCTCCATCATTACGCTCGACTATTCGTTGCCCGATATGGAAGGCGAAAAGGTTCTTAAATCGATTCGCGAGTTTGATCCAGACATTAGCGTAATTATTGTTTCGGCTCAGGAAAAAATAGTCACTGCTGTGGAATTGCTTAAGTCAGGTGCCTTTGATTATATAAGTAAAGATGAAGAAGCAAAAGACCGTATTCTTAACTCGATTAAAAATGCCCGGAACAAAACTTCTTTAATTCGTGAGATCGATCGCCTGAAGCATGAGATTACAACCAAGTACGAATTTGAAAAAAGCATTATCGGTTCCAGCACGGCCATAAAAAAAGTATTTGATCTGATTGAGAAGGCAGTAAAAACCCAAATCACAGTTTCGGTAACTGGCGAAACCGGAACTGGAAAGGAATTGATCGCTAAAGCTATTCACTACAATTCAAGCAGGAAAAATAAATCGTTAGTTGCTGTTAATGTTGCGGCCATCCCCAAAGAACTTATCGAAAGCGAACTGTTTGGCCATGAGAAGGGAGCCTTTACAGGAGCTGCTGGCAAAAGAATAGGAAAGTTTGAAGAAGCAGAAGGCGGCACAATTTTTCTCGATGAGATTGGAGAAATGGACTTAAGTCTGCAATCAAAATTATTGCGAGTACTTCAGGAAAAAGAACTAACACGAATTGGCAGCAACCAAGTTATAAAACTTGATGTTCGGGTTATTGTTGCAACCCATCGAAACCTGCAAGAAGAAGTGCGCGCTGGTCGCTTTCGCGAAGACTTGTTTTATCGTTTACTGGGCTTACCAATTCACCTACCTTCCTTGCGCGAAAGAGGCCAGGATATTCTTTTGTTAGCAAAACATTTTTGCGATCAGTTTGCCAAAGAGAATAGTCTTAAGAAACTTACCATTACTGCTGAGGCGCAAGAAAAACTAATTCAATATACTTTTCCTGGTAATGTGCGCGAGTTAAAATCAGTGATTGAACTTTCGGCTGTTATGTCGAGCGAAAACGTGATTCAAGCGAATGACATTACGTTTACCACCCCTATTCGCGATGATGCGATGTTGTTAAAAGAAATGACCTTACAAGAATACACGTATCGGATTATTCGCACTTACTTGAATAAGTATGATAACAATGTTCTTGATGTGGCTAAACGGCTCGGAATTGGTAAATCTTCCATTTATCGATATCTAAAAGAAATGGAAGTAACCGGAATATAAATTACTAAATGAAATCACTAGCAACCTATGTTCGAAAAGGATCATTTTACAAATCGGTAGTTGAAGATGGCTCCGATATTATCTTTATAGTCGATTATGATGGAAACATTCTTTATCATAACAACTCTGTGCGTGCCACATTAGGTTACCGACCATCAAGTCTTGTCGGTAAGAATTTCTACGATTACGTACCTGAAGATTTACTTCCCAACTTCAGAAAGGAACTTAAAAAGAGTACAAAGAAAACATTTAACAAATCCGTTGAGTTTCAGTTTAAATGCCGTGATAAGAGTTATAAATACCTGGAGTTTAACTCGATCAATTTAAAAAAGAAGGAAGGCATTAATGGATTGATTCTGGATTGTCGTGATATCTCACAGCGAAAAAAAGATGCGGTAGAGCTTTCACGTGCACAAAAAGCAAAAGAGCAGTTTCTGGCAAACATTAGCCATGAAATCCGAACACCCATAAATGGTATAGCCGGAATGGCTTCTCTGCTAAGTAAAAATCCTACTAAGGAAGAGCAATTAACCTACTTGAATGCAATCAAAAGTGCAGCCGATAACCTGAAGGTAATCATCAACGATATTCTTGATCTCGCATCCATTGAGTCGGGCAAACTTAAGTTTGAGAAAATTGGCTTTAACCTTAACGACTTACTCCATTCATTGATTGATTCGTTTGGTGTGCAAGCCTCCGAAAAAAAGATTAAGTTGACATACAACTTGCATAAAGATGCTAATAAGATTTTTGTTGGCGACCCGGTGCGCTTAAATCAGATTCTTATTAATCTAATCAGCAATGCAATCAAGTTTACCCATGTAGGCTCTATTCATATTTCGGTAAACGCAGAAAAGAATAAAAGCGGTTTTCATTTATTAAAATTTGACATCAATGATACCGGAATTGGAATTCCGCATGATAAGCTACAAACAATTTTTGAAAGCTTTAGCCAAGCCGATGCAAGTGTAACTCGCAAATATGGTGGCACTGGCTTAGGATTAACCATCGTTAGGCAATTGGTAGAACTTCAAGACGGTTCTATTAATGTTTATAGCAAAGAAAACGAAGGTTCAACATTCACTTTCTCCATTCCTTACAAAATCGGAAAGACTGCTGTGGTATCAGAAACCCGACTCCACAAACCAAAAAGTAGCGAGCAATTAAAATATGCTTCCATCCTTTTAGTTGAAGACAATGATATAAATCGTTTGTACGCGGGTAGTATTTTAAAGATGTGGGGTTGTCATTTTGAAACTGCTGAAAATGGCGTAGTAGCCTTGGAAAAAATAAGAGGTCATGATTTTGATCTTATTCTCATGGATATTCAAATGCCCGTAATGGATGGATTTGAAACAACGAAGGCCATCCGGCAAGGCGACCAAAAGAAAAGTAAGGTTCCTATTATTGCTTTAACAGCAAACGCTACCCAACGCGACTTTGAAAAGTGTATAGCTACTGGAATGAATGATTGTATTACCAAACCATTTACACAAGACGACCTCTTCAAAACATTAACAAAATATCTTGGGCGTAAACTCAAAATAAAACAACGACCCGCTGCAACTGAAGTTGTTTCCCTTAACCACGGTCCAGCTGTTGATCTTACCTATTTGAAAACGGTTTCAAACAACAACAAAGAATTTATTCAGGAGATTGTATCAACGTTTTTAGAATCAATGCCAAAATCTGTTGAAGCCATTCAAACTTATTTGAAGGCAAAGGATTGGGCTCAATTGGGGAAAGTTGTTCATAAGATAAAACCTACCATTACCTTAATGGGTATTCACCCTTTAAAAGATAAAATCCTTCAGCTAGAACATGAAACAAAAAATGATGTTGATGAAACAATCATTCAGGATTTATCAAAGGATGTAACAATGCATTTAAACCGAGCAATCGAATTTCTGAAAGTACCCGCTTAATTTCTATTTAGTACAATCAGTTTCTTACGAACGATTGCCCCCTGCGGGCCTGTCATTACTACAAAGTAAACGGCATTCGACAAGCCTGAAACTTGCACAGTTTTCAACCCATTCACTGCGTCACTAAAATCTCCCTCTAATACGGTTACTCCGCGTTGGTCAATGATACGCCATTGACTGGAAGGATGTACATCAGCTGGTAATCCAAAACTAAACTCCTGATTAGCCGGATTCGGGAACATTTGAATGCTCGTTAGAGCCGCCAATGCGGGTGAATCATCATCAATGCCAGTTACAGGCGCACCTATTTTAGCAGGAGCATCTATGGCAATAGCCTGATAAATCTCTTTCGTGTTTTTATCCTGCACATAGCCAATCAGCATCATTCCATTTGGATCTGTGCTGATTGGTACATCAATTAGCACATCAAACTTTAGTTTAATTACTTTCTGACCTTTAATCCATGCAAGGTTTATGGTTTCGCCATCGCTGTTAAATAAGTTTTTACGAAGCACGCGCTTAAAATTAACACCACTAATACTTATATCTTTTTCAACAAGAGCTACGTTCATAATTAACGGTGAGGTGAAATCCTGCTTTGCCTCAATCACCATCTTCACGCTGATATGAGTATTATCAACTGATGTAGTGTCCTTTAAGGTTAGTCTAAATGGTGGATCAACCAACGCTCTTCTATCCAATTCAATCTTATTCAATTCGCTGGTTACACCGGTAAACTTACCGGGTACTAATATACCGTCCATAATTGTGTATGGTGGTTGTGAAGCCCCAAAGTACAAGGCCCTGGCTGCAGGATCAGTTGGGTTCTCTTTATTGAACTGATCGGTTCCGAAGAAGTTAACATGATATTGAATGTCTTCAAAATCGGAGGTACCACGATCCGCAAGTTGCGCTTGATATAGGCCGTTCAAATAGTTATCGGCTCCTATACTTGGCACTAGCGTTGACGTAGTGAAATGTTCTACCAAAACAGTGCGTTGTTTTTCACCCACGTAAACATTATCGAAAGCAAAACCATCAAAAGTTAAGTTAGGATCATTGGTTTGATTGCTTGCAAAGGCTAACCGCAAGCGTACTTGATCTCTTTCCAATTTATCAACCATATCAAGATTAAAGCGCGCATTCTTCCAGCTACCTTGCTTACCAGTCCATCCATATTGACCTATTAATTGATTTCCTGGACTCGATGGAATGCTTTGGCCGTTAAACCAGTTAATACCTTCATCGCGATTAATTGCCCCAGCCAAAGGACCTACCAGTTGCCATAGTTTACCACCATCTATCGAGTATTGCATTACAACTCCATCGAGGTTATTCTCAATATCCGAAAAGTAATCCAATGAAATCATTGGCCTTTTCAGAGTATCTAAATTAAAACATGGGCTATTGACAGCCGACTTTTCACTAGGAAAGTAGGTAGCAGAATTTTTACTTGTCCACCACACCTTACTTCCGTTTATGGATGTATTGATCGTGCTTCCAGTTGGTGAGCCATGATTCCAACTTACAAAAGTGGAGTCATCAGGCGTAACTAGATCTTCAATAAACCAGCCTGCTCGGCCGTTTTCAAAGCCTTCGGGCGGATTGCTACCCGAAGCCACAACGGTTACATAGGGTGTAATTGTAACCGGTCTTGATTTTGGTAAGCTCAGACATCCTAAGTCAGTAATAACCGCTAAAGAAGGATTGTATTGACCCACAGCGTTGTACTTATGCAGAGGTTCTTCATAAGTTCCAATAGTTCTTCCTGCATGCTTGCCCGGAGGAACTGCGTTTACGCCTGATAGTGTATCCCCATCATTAAAATCCCAATTGTACTTAGCAACAGTGCTACCACCCAGGTTGGTAACAATAGATGTAAATCTTGTACTATCGTTGTTACAAATTGCAAAGTAGTCAAAGTCAACAACAGGAATTGTTCCAACTACAATTGAAGTAGGATTTACGTAGGTAGTCGCGCAGCCTTGCGCAGTAGTTGCCGTAAGGCTTACCGTAAAACTATTTGAATTTCCATAAATCTGTTGAGGGGCATCATAAGTACCCGATGTTCTATTTGAGTTTGTTCCAGGAGGAACAGCACCTAAGGGTGGACCCGAAAGGCCAGTAAAGTCACCAAAGTTCCATTGAAGATTGCTGATTGTTGTAGGGAAGTTTGACATATCTATAGATGTGGAACTTGTAAATACAGTAGGACTATTAAAACAACTTCCTAAAGAAGTAAAGGAAACTACAGGACTGGCCTGTACCTTAACGTTTCTAAGTCGATTGGATACTACACCGGCTATATTCTTATATGTAAACTGAATTTCATACGTGCCTGATGGCAAGGTATTAGTAGGTATATAGTATTGCGCACCAGACTGGTTTAATATTAAGCCAGGTGTTAAACTCAAAAATGCTGTTTCAGGTGCTTGCCCTGGATTTCCCCCATCCAATGGAATCAATAAGATGTCTCCGGAATTCGCACAAACCCTGAAGTCACCATCTATGTCAGTAGAAGCACCTTGCACCGCAAAATCAACCACAGTAAGAGAATTAATAATCAAGTTTTGTGTATTAGAATTAGTACAGCCATTTACATCAGTAAATGAATAAGTTATTTTATTTATGCTGGCAGGTGTTCCATCATAGATTGTCGCCAAGTTGGGTGCAAGGTTTGAGAAATCGAAGTTGGTTGAAGGGTTAATCGATGTTCCGCTAAGACCTGAACCGGGTAAAATGGTGAACAGTCCACCACTCTGAAATGCGTTTAGTTCTAATATAGGTCCGTTTTCAGGATGTTGCCCTGAACCTGGAATACCTAAAAAATTTGCATTGGGCAAAGGATATATAGTCAGGTTCATTGATTGTGACTCTGCAGCACAAACTCCCGATGCCGGAATATTAATAGTTAAAACTCTGGTAGTTGGAATAACTATTGCTTTGTCGGCAGCACTTAAAATATAATGAGGTTGCTCTAACGTGTTATCATCAAATGTTCCACCCGACCATACAAAAGCAGCTGGTGAAAACGTAACGGAACCCTGAATTAATATATCGTTCTCATTAGAACAAACTATTAGATTTGGCCCTGCTAAAAATATCGCTTTCGGGTTTACATCAACCAAGATTGTAAAAGGATCACCCTGACAACTTCCAGTTTGAGAGGTTGGTGTAACTATGTAAGTAACTGTTCTATTCACCGCGCTTGTGTTTATCAAAACATCATCGATCATTGATCCTGATTTTAAAGCCGTTGTTTCACCACTTACATCCGGATTGGGCACGGCAGTCCATGTAAAGTTCGATGCAATTCCATTACCTGGCCCAGTATTGACATTGTTCTGTAAATCATAATTTACGTTCGAGCCGCTACAAATTGCAGGAGCGGTAGTCGATACTCCAACAGGCTCAGGTTTAATAGTTATCGTTATTAAAAAAGGTGCGCCCAAACATCCATTGGTTCCTGTGGGCGTAACGGTGTAAACAACATTTTGATTGGTACTGGTGCGATTTGTTATCGCATCGGTGATAGACGGGCCAATTGTTGCAACTGTAGTTTCGCCTGTTACTAATGGATTCGGGTTGTCTGTTGCTAACCAAGAGAAAGTGCTACCCGCGCCATTTCCTAAAAAGGCGACATTAAGTAACAAGCTATAATTTATAGGGTCGTCACTACAAACAGTCTTTATATCATTTACACCAACCGGCTCGCGGTTCACGGTTACAACATAGTTCACACTGGTACCAACACACATTGTACCTCCAGGCCCAATGGGTGTTATGGTATACGTTACTGTACCAAACCCATTACCAACGTTAACCGGGTTATCTATTATTGGACCGCTGCCACTAGCTGTAACACTTAGCGGGTTAATAGGTCCTAAAATTGAACTAGCCCATGTATAGGTGGAACCAGCTACATCCATAACTGGAGTGAAGTTTATTGGGCCTTGATTGCTGCACCTTGTTACTAATAATGGAGTGTTTGTAACTGTCGGTTTCGGACTCACCGTTACCACAACAACTATCGGGGTACCGTTGCACCCATTGGCTGCTGGTGTGATCGTATACGTGGCCGTGCCTGCGTTGCTTGTTGTTGCCGTTAACGTCTGATTGATGCTCGTGCCGAAGCCTGAAGTTGCTCCGCTAACGTTGCTCTGAACAACCGTCCAGCTATACGTAGCCCCTGCTACGCCATTGCTCGTACTTAAATTTATATTCGAAGTCGCACCACTGCAGATCGCCTCTGCAATTGGAGCAGCAACTACATCCGGTAACGGATTAACCGTTACAATTACATTGATCGGAACTCCATTGCAACCACCAACACTTGGCGTGATGGTATACGTAGCTGTACCCGCTGTCGAGCCGGTCGCTGTTAAGGTTTCATTGATCGCTGCACCTGATCCAACCAGTACTCCGCTTACGCCTGCGTCAACACGTGTCCAGTTATAAGTCGCGCCTGCAACACCATTCGTGGTGCTCAACGCAATGCCTGTTGTTGCGCCACTGCAAATCGTCTGACTCGCAGGTAACGCTACTACATTAGGGATTGGACGAACATCAACATTTACTATCTGGCTGGCACTTGGTCCACATGAGCCGACAATTGCTTCAAAT
>Ga0154020_10004038_pt1 | contig 17512 bp, 10 predicted proteins | sample Klosneuvirus_201_FD_109709 | JGI IMG/M metagenome (GOLD analysis project Ga0154020, IMG submission 109709) | Active sludge microbial communities from wastewater, Klosterneuburg, Austria - Klosneuvirus_20160825_MG | ecosystem: Engineered > WWTP > Aerobic digester > Activated sludge | place...
CCAGAAACAGGCCGATCCGGGAGCACGAGCACGAGCACGAGCACGAGCACGAGCACGAGCACGAGCACGAGCACGAGCACGAGCACGAGCACGAGCACGAGTCCGGGCGGGAGCGGGCGGGGATGATGGGCCGCCTGCGCGGACTGCTGGGGCTGGCGCTGCTGGTGGGCGGCTGCACCGGGCCGCGCGGCGGTGGCGGTGCTGGTGCTCCTGCTGGTGCTGGTGCGGTCGCGCCGGCGCCGCGCGGGCCGGATGAGTTCGAGCGCATGGCGGCGGCGGTGCCGGCGGGAGCGGATGTCGTGCTGGCGCTGGATCTGGTGCGGCTGTCGGCGCGGCTGGGGGATGGCATCGAGCTGGCGCGCGGGCTGGCGGGCGCTGGGGGCGCGGCGGCGCTGCCCAGCCTGCGCTGGGTCACGGTCGCGGTGTGGGGCGCGGGCGCGCTGGACGCGCGGGTGCTGACAATCGGGCTGGCGCGGCCCGACGAGCGGGCCGGCCTGACGGTGCTCGACGCCGCCAGCGGGCTGGTGGCGTCGGGGCCGCCCGAGCTGGTGGCGGCGGCGCAGGCGAGGGTGGCCGAGACCACGTCGATCCGCGAGCGCGCGGCGGCACGGTGGGGCGAGGCGCGCTTCGATCCGGCCGGGCTGAGCCCGCGCGAGACGCCGGCGCTGCGGCTGGTGCTGGCGGCGACGCCGCTGGTGATCGCGCGGCTGCTCCCGCTGCTGGGGCCCGAGGCCCGCGAGCTCAGGGCGCTGCGCGCCGAGCTGCACCTCAGCGACGGTGAGGGGCTGTCGCTGCGCACCTCGCTGCGCGCCGGCGACGAGGGCGGCGCCGAGGCGCTGGCCGAGCGGGTGCGGAGCGCGCGGGCCACGCTGCTGGCGCGTGGCTCGGTGGCGCGCCTCGGCCTCGATCGCTTCGTGGCCGCGCTGGCGGTCGACGCCGACGGGCCGCGGGCGCGGGTCGCCTATGGCCTGAGCAGCAGCGAGCTCGACGCCCTGCGCGAGCGGCTGCGCATCCTCGGCGAGGTGCTGCGGCAGCTGCGGGCGCGCGCCGCCGAGGCCGGGTCATGAGGCGGCCAAACCTCGGACTCGGACTCGGCCTGGCGCTGCTGACCCTGGCGGGCTGCTGGCCGAGGCGCGCCACCACCCCGGGTGGGCTGCCGGGCACGCCGCTGGCGCTGCTGGCGCACGTGCCGATGCTGCATGCCTCGGGCGCCGGCATCGAGCGGCTGTGCGCGGTCGACATCGCCCGCGTCATCGCGTCGCCCGCGGTGACCCAGGCGCTCGACCACGACCGCAAGTGGCTGCGCCGCGAGATCAGCGCGCTCAGCGCCGATTTCGGCCTCGATCTGCTGGGCGACATCGATCAGGTGGTGGTGGCCTGGTACCCCGAGCAACACGGCAAGATCCCCTTCGTGCTGGCCGCGCGCGGGCGCTTCGATGCCAGCAAGCTGAGCGCGCGCGTGCTGCGCAGCGGCGGTCGGCGGGTGCGCTTCGGGGTCCAGCTCGACACCGGGCAGGTCATGCTGATGCCCGACACCGGCCTGGTGCTGGCGGCGTCGGGCGACCTCATGCTGCAGCTGTATGCGCGCATCGACCGCCGGGTGCCCTCGGCCGAGGGCATGCCCGAGCTGCGCAGCCTGCTCGGCGAGCTGGGCAGCGAGCATGGTGCGCTGTTCTTCCAGCGCTTCCCGCCGCAGGGCTGGCAGCCGCCCCAGGAGCTCGCTGCGCTGGCCGGCGCGCGCCGCACCGCCTTCGTGTTCGACTTCGAGGAGGGGCTGCGCGTCGACGGCCTGGTCGACTTCCTGCCTGGCAAGGCGGGCAGCTCACCCGCGGGGGCGGCCGCCGCCGAGCTGCGCAAGGAGCTGGCCGGCCTGGCCGAGCACCCGCTGGCCGCGATCGCCGGCGCGGTGCGCTACCTGGAGGCGGCCGCCTTCGAGGGCACCCGTGACCAGCTGCGCGTGGCCTACCGCCTGCCCATGGTCGACATCAATGTGCTGGTGTCGCAGCTGATGGCGGGCGCGCGGCTGTTCCGCCGCGTGGCGCCGACGGCGGACGATGTCGCGCGCGTCGGCGAAGGCCCGGTCGACGAGGGCATCATCGTGGATGACGACGACCCGGGCCGTGGTACCCACGAGACACCATGAGGGAGACGCCTTGAGCAGCAACCAACTGCGCGTGACCGGGGCCAGGCGGCCGCTGCGTGGCAGCGTGACCGTGGCGGGCGACAAGAGCATCGGCCACCGCGCCATCATGGCCGGCGCGCTGGCGGCGGGCACCGTGACGGTGCGCGGCCCCGGCGGTGGCGAGGACAACCGGCGCACCCTGGAGGCGCTGCGTGCGCTCGGTGTCGTGATCGAGGAGCGCGGCCCTGGCGAGCTGGTGATCCACGGTGTCGGTCTCGACGGGCTGCGCGCCCCCGGCGCGCTCATCGACTGCGGCAACTCGGGCACGTCGATCCGGCTGCTGGCTGGCCTGCTGGCGTCGCGGCCGTTCACCAGCGAGCTCAGCGGCGATGGCTCGCTGAATGGACGCCCGATGCGGCGGGTGGCCGATCCGCTGACCCGCATGGGTGCGCGCATCGAGGGCGCCACCGGCGCCAGGGCCGGCGAGCTGTATCCGCCGCTGCGCGTGACCGGCCCCGCCAGTGGGCGGCTGACCGGGATCGATCACACCTCCAAGGTGGCCAGCGCGCAGGTCAAGAGCGCCATCCTGCTGGCGGGCCTGGGCGCCGACGGGCCGACCCGGGTGCGCGAGCCGGGGCCGTCGCGCGATCACACCGAGCGCATGCTGGCCTACCTGGGCGCGCCCATCCGCGTCGATGGCGGCCTCAGCGAGCTCGATCCGACGGGCTGGGATCGGCGCCTAGAGCCGCGGCCGCTGGAGGTCCCGGGCGACATCTCGGCGGCGGCCTTCCCGCTGGTGGCGGCGCTGGTGGTGGAGGGCTCGGAGCTGACCGTGCGCGAGGTCGGCGTCAACCCGACGCGGACCGGGCTGCTCGATGCGCTGGCGGCGATGGGCGCCGACGTGGTGTGCGGCGCCGAGCGCGTGGTCTGCGGCGAGCCGGTGGCCGACGTGCGCGCACGCGCCGGCAAGCTGCGCGCGCTGACCCTGGGCGGTGAGCTGGTGGTGCGCGCCATCGACGAGTTGCCCATCCTGGCGGTGGCGGCCGCGTTCGCCGACGGTGTCACCACCATCCGCGACGCCGAGGAGCTGCGCGTGAAGGAGAGCGACCGCATCGCCACCACCACCCGCGAGCTGCGTCGCTTCGGCGTCGAGATCGAGGAGCGCCCTGACGGCATGGTCATCCACGGCGGCAGCGCGCGCGTGCGCGGGCCGCTGCGCTGCGAGAGCGAGGGTGATCACCGCATCGCCATGGCCTGCGCGGTGGCGGCGCTGGCCGCGGCCGGCGAGCACAGCGTCGACATCGCCGACGCCGGCAACATCGCGACCAGCTTCCCGCAGTTCGTCGCGGTCATGCGCGCGCTGGGGGCCGAGGTCGACTGGCGATGACGCTGCAGGCGCCGCCGCGCTGGAGCTGGCGCCGCGACGGCTGGCTGGCGGAGTACTGGTGCGCGCTGTTCGTGCTCGGCGGGGCGCTGCTGGCCTATGGCGTGCTGGCGCTGCTGCCGCCGCGGCTGGCGGTGTGGCCGCGCGCAGGCGGAGCGCTGCGCATCCAGTGGCACATCGTGTGTCCCGCGCTGGCGGCTTGCTTCGGCGTGCCCGCGCTGCTGGGGCGGCTGCTGACGCGGCCGCGCTGGTGGCTGGCGCTGGGGCTCGAGCTGGGCGCCGCGCTGGCGCTGTCGGGCCTGCTCAGGGTGCGTCCGCGCGGCCTCGGCGGCGGCGCCACCCTGGGCATGATCGGCTTCGTGTGCTGTGCGCTGGCGGGCCTGCTGGCCTGGGCGCTGGCCGACGAGGTGCGGGAGATCGCGCGACCGCCGAGGTGAGTGAGCTCGGGCGGCTACTGCGCGCGCGGCAGGCAGCTGACGTGCTTGTCCCGGGTGCTGCCGGTGAAGCGGGGCCGGCCCTGGCAGGTCGCGCTGCGGCCGTCGGCGCAGCGCATGATCATGCGCAGGGACGGGTAGTCGACGTCGAGCACGACGTCGCGCAGCGCCTCGGCGCCGAGCAGGCCGTCGAGCTCGCGGGTGAACGGGCGCAGCTCGGTGCGCAGCTGCTGCAGCACGGCGGTCTCGTCGGCGGCGCGGGCGACGGGCAGCGCGCGCTCCAGCTCGACATAGGCGGTCGCGGTGCAGGTGCGGCCGGGCGGGCAGGTGCCGGTGGCCTCCAGGCGGCGCGCCTGGGCCAGCTCCTCGCACGGGCCCAGGCCGCGGTCCTCGTCGCGCACCAGGGTCAGGCGCCCGATGGTGCCCAGGCCGACCTGGATGGTGCCCGAGGGCAGGTGCAGCGCGCCGTCGGCCAGCGCCAGCGGGGTGCGCCCGGGCGCCGCGTCGAGCCGCGCCACCGTGGAGCGCCCGAGCAGCAGCGGCCCGGTGCCGGTCGACAGCAGCAGCGCCAGATCGATGCCGCTGGTGACGACCTGGCCGTTGCCGTCGAGCGGCGGCGCGGGATCGAAGGGGTCGGGCTCCAGGCAGGCCGCCAGCACGATGCGCGACGCCTTGAGGGCCTGCTCCTGGCCCGCGATGATGACGCCGCCGCCGCCCAGCAGCTGGAACGGCAGCACGCTGTCGCAGGCCAGGGCGTGCTCGCTCTCGGAGCCGACGGTGGCCGGGAACAGCTGCAGGGTGGCGCCGCCGGGCTGCGCCGGGTCGAGCGAGAAGCGCACCGCGAACGAGCTCAGCAGGTCGGCGCCCACCAGCCCCGAGACGCGGGTGCGATCCGAGCCGCTGACGTCGTCGAAGCCGACCAGCACGCCGGCCTGGCTGAGCACCGCCAGATCGAGGAAGCGCGCGCGGGTGATCGACGGGTCGAGCGCGCTGACGACCTCGAGATCGAAGCGGGTGCGCGCCACCTCGGGGCAGAACTCGAACAGGGTCAGCGGCGACCCCGGGTCGATCAGCATCTTGGCCAGGGCGCCCACCCCGGCGTCAGCTACGCCAACGCCAACGCCGGAGTCGGGGTCGCTGCTGCCGGGACAGCTGGGCAACCCCATGGGGGTGCGCACATACCAGGTCGGGACCTGACCAGCGCGCTCGATGGAGATGGGGAAGCTGTCATAGCTGGGCTTGCTGCGTTCGCAGGCGGACGCGCTGCTGGCGACCACGATGGCCAGCCCGAAAAGCGCCTTGCCGAAGCCCTGCATGACACCGATCTAACACAATGGCGACGCGGGGATCCGCCTCGTCCTGTCGGTGCCCTTACCGCTCCTACATGTCGCCGGGGGAGGCCGCCCCGCCCGGCGACTCGCGTCCCCAGCGCCGGACGGACGCCGCAGGCCGACTTCTTGTGGCCATGCGGGGTTCGGCGCATCCGGGGCGCTGGCAAGGGCCTTGCTACTTGTGGGTGTGGAACGCAGCAGGAGAGTCGCCGTGGCCCACCCCCAGCTCGCCATTCCCGACAGCATCGAGTCGCAGCAGATCTGCTTTCGCTGCCGCTATGTCGGCCTCAGGCTAGGCACGGAGCTCGGGGCCAAGGGCGCGAACTGTCCGATGTGCGGCTTCGTCCTCATCGTGAACTCGGCGCCGGTGGCGCTGGGCCGCACCGAGATCGACGAGCTGTTCGAGCGCCCCAGCCTGACCCCGGTGCAGTCGCCGGTGGGGTCGCGGCTGCCCGGCCTGTCGCCGACCGCGCCGCGGCCGCGCGCGCGGGTGGCCCTGCCGGGGTCGCCGGCGCTGGTCGAGGCCAAGGTGATCCAGCTCAAGCCCGCGGCTGTGGCCGCGAACGCCGACGACGGCAGCATCGACATCGACGTCGACAGCGACTTCGAGGCCGAGCCGACGCTGAAGAAGCGCGGCAAGGGCATGCGCCTCGTGCACGAGATCGCGGCCGGTGGGCTGCTGGTGGCCGGCATCCTGGCGGTGCTCGGCGTCGCCGGCGTGCTGTAGCAGCGCGGGCCGGTCTCGCGCTGGTCCGGCGGCGCGCCCTCGACGAGCTGGTTGCATCGCGGCCCGACCCGGGTGACCGTCGGGCATGGCCGAGGCAGATCGAGCGCGCTGGGACGAGCGCTATCGCGCGTTCCCCGATCCAGGTGAGCCATCTCAGCTGGTGACCTCGTGTGCGCGCTGGCTGCCCGTGCACGGGCGCGCGCTGGACGTCGCTGGTGGTGCGGGCCGCCATGCGCTGTGGCTGGCGTCGCGCGGGCTGGAGGTCGCGCTGACCGACATCTCGCCGGTCGGGCTGGAGGTCGCGCGGCGTAGCGCGGCGGCGCGCGGCCTGGCGCTGACGGCGCTGGAGCTGGATCTGGAGCAGGACCCGCTGCCGGCGGGGCCGTGGCACGTCGTGCTGGCGTTCCACTATCTGCAGCGCGAGCTGTGGCCACTGCTGGTCTCTGCGCTGGCGCCGGGCGGGGTCCTGGTGCTGGTGCAGCCGACGCTGAAGAACCTCGAGCGTCATGACAAGCCGCGCGCGCCGCACCTGCTCCGCGAGGGCGAGCTCGCGGCCTGGGCGGCGGGGCAGCCGCTCGAGGTGCTGGCGCTGGACGAGGGCTGGCTCGAGGAAGGGCGACACGAGGCGCGTCTGGTCGCCCGGGTCGTGCTATCTCCATCCCCGTGACCAGCGCGAGCGAGAGGGATCCAGGGGCGGCAGCGCAGGCCGCCCGTTTCGGCGTCGGCTTCGGCACGGTCGCGCGCGGGGTGCTGCGCGTGAGCGGCGCTGATCGCGTGCGCTTCCTGCAGGGGCTGACCACGCACGACGTGGCCGCGCTGCAGCCGGGCCAGGGTCAGCCGTCGGCGATGCTGTCGGTCAAGGGTCGGGTGCTGGCCGAGCTCGGCGTGCTGAACGCCGCCGAGGGTGACGCGCTGCTGCTGGCATTGCCGGCGGACCTCACGGCCAAGGTGCACGCGCTGCTCGACAAGCACGCCATCGCGGACGACGTCGAGATCGGCGCGTTCGCCGAGGGCTGGCACACCTGGGTGGTGGTCGGCGCCGGCGCAGCGCGGCTGGTCGAGCAGATCGTGGGCGCGGCGCCGCCGGCCGGCGAGTGGTCGGCGCGGGCCTCCGCCAGCGGGGTGTGGGCGGTGGCCACGCGCACGCACGGCGTCGGCTACGAGCTGTGGGCGCCGCCCGGGGCCGCCGAGGTCACCCGCGCGGCGCTGGCGGCGGGTGGGTTGGAGCTCGACGAGGCCGCGCTCGAGGTGCTGCGCGTCGAGGCCGGGCAGCCGCGCTACGGCGTCGATGTCAGCGAGGATGATCTGCCGCTGGAGTCACGCCTGGACGACCGGCTGTCGTTCAGCAAGGGCTGCTATGTCGGGCAGGAGGTGGTGGTGCGCGTGACCTCGCGCGGGGGCATCAACCACAAGCTGTGTGGGCTCAAGCTGGTCGGCGACGTGGTGCCGCCGGCGGGCACCCGGCTGGCGATCGAGGGCCGTGACGACGCCGGTCGCATCACCAGCGCGGTGCGCTCGCGCCAGGGCGTCATCGCGCTGGGCTATGTGCACAAGACGGCGTGGGACGACGGCCACAAGCTGACCGCACACCTGCCCGATGGCAGCACCGTGGTCGCCACGGTGGCGCCGCTGCCGTTCATCCCCGCGCGATCAGCGCCCTGACAGCACCAGCAGGCGCTCCTCGGTGAATTCGTTGATCGCGTAGCGCACGCCTTCGCGGCCCCAGCCCGAGGCCTTGGTGCCGCCGTAGGGCATGGAGTCGACGCGAAACAGGGGCCAGTCGTCGTGGATCACGGCGCCGACCTCCAGGGTCTCGTGGGCGCGCATCAAGGTGCGCACGTCGTGGGTGAAGAAGCTGGCTTGCAGGCCGTAGGCGGAGCTGTTGATGCGCGCCAGCGCGGCGGCGACGTCGTCGTAGACGTCCAGGGTGGCGACCGGACCGAAGACCTCCTCGCGCGCCAGGCGGGCGCCGGCGGGGACGCCCTCGAGCCAGGTCGGGGTGATGACGTCGCCGCTGCGCGTGTTGCCGGTCAGCACGCGCGCACCGCCCGAGGTGGCCTCGGCGATCCAGTCGGCGACGCGGGTGGCGTCGCGGCTGCGGATCAGCGGGCCGACCAGGGTGCCGGCGGCGGCGGGAGCGCCGACCGGGACGCTGGCGGCGGCGGCGACCAGGCGCTGGCGCAGCTCGTCGGCGATGGCGCGGTGGGCCAGCACGTGCTGCACCGAGATGCAGATCTGGCCGGCATAGGCGAAGGCGCCTGCGGTGATCTTGCGCGTGGCCAGCTCGAGGTCGGCGTCGGCCTCGACCACCACGAAGGCGTCGCCGCCGAGCTCGAGCAGCGCCTGCTTGCGGGCGCAGCGCGCGCGCAGGGCCCAGCCCACCGCGGCGCTGCCGGTGAACGACAGCACGCGCAGGCGGGCATCGTCGATCAGCGGCGCCGCCGTGGCCACGCTGCACGGCACCAGGTTGAGCAGGCCGGCGGGCAGGCCGGCCGCGAGCGCGATCTCGCACAGCAGCGCCGCGGTGCCGGGCGCCTCGGGCGCCGGCTTCCACACCACCGGGGCGCCGCACGCCAGCGCGGGCGCCAGCTTGTGCGCCGCCAGGTTGAGCGGGAAGTTGAACGGTGTGATGGCCGCGACCGGGCCGCGCGGGAAGCGCCGCGAGACGCCGAGCTTGCCGACCCCGATGGCGGCGCCGTCGAGCGGCACCACCTCGCCCCCGAGCCGCGTGGCCTCCTCGGCGGCCAGCGCGAAGGTGGTGCGGGCGCGGGCGACCTCGCCGCGCGCCAGATCGACCGGCTTGCCGACCTCGGCCACGATGGCGGCGGTCAACTCGGCGTCACGGGCGCCGATGCCGGCGGCGATGGCGCCGAGCCAGCGCGCGCGCTCGTGCGCGGGGGCGCGACCGGCGGGCAGCGCGGCCACCGCGGCGGCGATGGCGGCCTCGACCTCGGCGGGGCCGGCCTCGCTGACCTCGGTGACCAGGGGGCCGCCGCCGGGACTGTGCACGGGTGCTGCGGCGATGCCGTCCCGCCACTGCCCTGCGATGAATGGACGTGCCTGCATCATGGCCTCTGCTCCGCTTCGCCTTGACTATCGCTGCCTGGCCATGAAACATCCGGCCCTCGCCAGGTTACAAGACGAGAATTCTGAGGATCTAGAGGAGACACACGACATGGGTCGAGGCGATAGCAGGAACAGCCCCAAGATGACGCGCAAGAAGGCGCAGCGGAAGCTCAAGGCGCGCCTGGCGCGCAAGCGCACCGCTGGCAAGGCCGCCCCGGCCAAGAAGGCGGCCAAGGAAGTGGCCCCGAAGAAGCGCCGCGAGAAGGCCGAGAAGCCGGCGGCTTCGTAGGCCCCGAAAACCGGAACGGAAACGGACAACTTCGGATTTGTGTTCTTTCAGAACACAAATCCGAAGTTGAAATGCAGTCTTCCGGTGGGGTCGTCGCCGAGCTCGGGATCCAGCGGGATCGCGTACTCGACCGAGATGAACCCCACCGGGAGCTGCCAGCGCAAGAGGCCCAGCCCCAGGCTGTGGCGCAGCTGGCTCACGGTGAAGCCGCGCAGTGAGTTGGTCACGATCCCGGTGTCGAGGAACACCGCCACCGAGATCGGGAAGCCGAAGAAGCGCGCCACCTGCACCTGCAGGTCGATGTTGTGCAGCAGGCGCACGTTGCCGCCCTGCGGCAGCACGCGGAACTGCTCGAACTTCGGCAGCGGCGCGACCCCGGTGCGCACCACCTCGCGCAGCAGCAGGTCCTCCTCGAGGCCGCGCACGGTGGTGTCGCCGCCGCCGAAGAAGCGTTCGACGGCGGGCAGCACCGCGCTGGAGATGGGCAGCCCGAAGTCGGTGCGCACGCCCTGGGCCAGGAGGATGCGCGGCCCCAGCTTGAGGTAGTGCGAGCCGGTCGCGCTCAGCTTGACGAAATCGTCGGAGCCGCCGAGCTCGGTGGCCGCCAGCAGCGCCGACCCGGTCAGGCGGTAGCCCGCCGTGGGCAGCAGGGCGTCGTTGCGCCGATCCAGCGCGATCTGGGCCTGGACGCTGCCGGTGCGCGTGGCCAGCCGCACGGCGTCGAGGTCCTCGTCATGGCCGGCGCCGCGCACCAGCGCGATCGAGCGGTTGACCTGGCGGATGTCATAGCGCGCGCTGGCGACCAGCCCGGGGGCCAGCTCACGCGACAGCGCCAGGCTGGCGCCGAAGGACAGCAGGGTGCCCAGCCGCTCGGTGTCCTCGTTGCGCACGAAGGTCGCGGCGCGCAGCGCGATCGGCGTCGGCCCCAGGTACAGACGCGGCACCGTGTAGGCGGCGTCGGCGGCCTGGATCTCGAAGCCGAGCTCGCCACCGATGCGCGCCTCGTGGCCGAGGCCCCACAGGTTGCGCGCGATCAGCGCCAGCGACACGAAGGCGACGTTGTCGCTCGACGCGCCGAACGCCAGCTCGATGTCGGCGGTGTAGTCGTAGCGCTCCTCGACCTCGACCAGGAGGTGCACCACCGGCACGCCGGCGTCGGCGACCGCGCCCAGGGTGCGCAGCTTGACCGAGTTGAACAGCCCCAGCGCGCGCAGGCGGCTCTCGGCGCGGTCGGCGGCGCGCGGGTCGTAGCGCTCGCCGCTGTCGATGCGGACCTCGCGCAGGATGACCTCGCGCGCGGTCTTGAAGTTGCCGCGCACGAAGACGTGGCCCCAGCGCACCAGCTGGCCGAGGCGCACCGCGACGTCGATGCGGACGCGGCCCGAGCTGGCCTCGGTCTGGTGGCGGGCGTCGATGCTGGCGTTCGGGAAGCCGCGGCGCTCGAGGTGCTGGCGCAGGCGTGACACCGCGTCGCGCAGCGCCTCGGCGGTGAAGGGCTGGCCCTCGTACAGGCGCAGCGCCGAATCGATGCCGGCGCGCTCGGCCAGTGCGACGCCGCCGTCGTCGAGGTTGACGGCGCCGATGATGAGGCGCGGCCCCTCGTCGATGTGGAAGCGCAGGACCAGGCCGCCGGGCTGCGCGGCCGGGCCCTCGACCACGGCGCTCAGCGCGCCGACGTGATCGAGCAGGTCGGCCGCGGGCGCGACCTCGTAGCGCACCGCGGCCTGCGGGAAGCCCTGCGAGCGGTAGAACTCGAGCAGTCGCTCGAGGTCGAAGCGCAGCTGCGCGCTGGTGAGCAGGCCCTGGCTGCGCACCACGAAGGTGCGCCGCGTCGGCTTGCTGCCGATCAGGCCGGCCAGCTTGTCGGGGCTGAAGCTGGCGCTGCCGCCGAAGGTGAAGAGGATCTGGCGCAGTGGGCGGCGCTTGCCCTCCTCGACGGTGAACACCACGGTGTCGTAGTCGTCCTCGGGGAAGCGCTCGCGCCGGACGCCGACCTTGGCCTCGAACCAGCCGCGGCGCTGGTACTCCTGGCTGAGCTGGCGCGCCGAGCGCGCGGCCTCGTAGTCGTCGTAGGCGCCCTCGGTGTTGAACGAGATGGCGCTCTCGAGCTCGTCATACCTGAGCGACTCGTTGCCCTGGACGGTGACGCCGACGCGGCGGCGCTCGCGCACCGTGACGTGCAGCTTGACGGTGTGCTTCTTGTGATCGACGTCGGTCGCGGGGTCGTAGGTCACACGCACGCGGGCGCCCGGGAAGCCGGCCTCGCGGTAGCGCAGCTCGGCGGCCACGGCGTCGCGCTTCATGCGGTCGCGCGAGAAGGTCGGCTTGTACAGCCACGAGTACCAGGTCTTCTGCCGGAAGCGGGCGGCCAGCTCGGTGGGCCGGATGGCCACCGCGCCGTCGACCACGACGTCACCGACGGTGTAGCGCGCGCCCAGATCGAGGCCGACGTCGAGCGCGGCCTCGTCGCGCTCCAGCTCCTCGAAGCGCATGCGCACGCGGGCGTCGAAGTAGCCCCGGCCGTTCAAGTACTCGCGCACGGCGTCCTCCTCGGCGCGCAGCAGCGGGGCGCGGGCGCACAGCATCTCGGGCACCGGCGAGCCGGGGCGCAGCGTGATGCGACGCTCGATGTCCTCGGACAGCACCGGCCAGCTGGTATCGGTGCGCACGTGGCGCACACGCATGCCGGGCGCCACGCTCAGGCGCACCGTCCAGCCCAGCCGTCCGCTCTTGTCGCGCGTCGCGCGCGAGGCGATGGCGACGCGATAGCCGAGGTCGTTCTCGAGCACGTTGCGCAGGCGGGCCTCGATTTCGCCCGACCACTGGCGTGGGCACGGCGCGGCCTGGCCAGGCGCGCACAGGCGTGGCAGCTCGGCGTCGATCAGCGCCTCCAGCGCGGCGCGGCCCTCGATGAGTCCGCCGTCCAGGGTCAGCGTCGCCAGCGCGCGCTGCGGCGTGGCCAGCGTGGGCGGGGCATCCGCGGCGCTGGGCTCGTTGGCGCGGCAGCGTGGATCACGACGCGCCCGCGCCCGCGCCGCCAGCCGGCGCGCGGCGGCACCCAGCAGCCGTGCTGGCGTCACCGCGCCGCTCTTGGGGTTGCTCACGACGCCTCCCGGGCGCAGCGCCCCGGTCTTGCCAGGGGTCAGCACCACGCTGCCCGGCGACGGAGACGGCGACGGTGACGGCGACGGAGACGGCGACGGCGCGGCGCCAGCCGGCGCGTGCAGGTCCGGACGGGTCAACGTCTGGGCCTGGGCCGAAGCAGCAAGGAGCACCACGATGAGTCCTGCGAGGCCAGCGCGGATCACGGAATCTTCCAGCGAAACCGGACCTGGCCCAGCGTGCGCCAGCCCTGCTGCTCCTCGAGCAGCAGCTCGGGGTTGCGCAGGAAGCGCTTGGCGCGCGCCTCCAGCGTGGCGTGCTCGTGCACCCGCGCGGTGCCGTACAGCTCGGTGCGCTCCTGGCCGACGGTGCAGTCGTAGATCCCGCCCACGCGCACATAGCGGCCCAGCCGCTCGGCGGCCTCGATCTCGATGCAGTTGGTCGACACCTTGACCTTGACCTCGTCGAGCGAGGTGATGCGCGTCAGCGGGTCATTGACCAGCATGGCCAGCACGTCGGAGGTCAGCTCCTTGACCAGCTGATCACCCGCCGCCAGCGCGTTGCTGTCGCGGCCCGAGTACGAGCTCACGGCCTGGTCACCGCGCAGCTGCTGGCGCAGCGCGTTGGGCGTGCGCCCGATGGTCAGCAGCGACACCACCTCGGTGCGCTCGAGGCCGGTGTCCGAGGTCAGATCGAACTGCACGTCCGACAGCGGACCCAGCAGGGTCAGCGTGATGGTGTGCTCCTGCTCCGACTGGCCCGACTCGACGAACACGGTCTCGGCGACGATCTCGATGCGCGGCGTGTCGTAGGGCGGCTTCTCGTCCTTGTCGAAGTAGATGGTCCCGCTGGTGACGTTGAAGCTGCCGCGCAGGAACGGGATGCGGAAGGACCCCTCCTCGACGCGCACGATGCCGTCCAGGCGCGGGTCGTCGAGGACGCCGGTCAGGGTCAGGCGCCCCGACAGCCCGAGATCGGCCAGGTTGTTCTTGACCTGCATCTCGCCCGCGGTGGCGATGCTGATGTCGAGGCGGGTGCGCTCGAGGTAGGGGATGCCCTTCCAGAACGGCGGCGAGTCCTCACGGTCGACCTTGGGCAGGAAGATGGCCTTGGCGACCGACAGCGGCTGCACATAGCGACCGTCGACGATCGAGATGTTGCCCTTGATGGTGAGGTTGTCCTGGTCGCCGGTGACCGCCAGCGCCATGTCGGCCTCGACCTCGAAGACCCCGGGCTGGCGGTAGGACAGCGCGCGGGCGCGCACGTCGGTCAGCTTGACGTCGATGGGCTCGAAGGCGGCATAGGTGACCTGACCGCGCAGGTTGAAGTGCGAGTAGTCGACCCGCCCGGCCAGGTTGAGCTGCACCGCCGCCGGGCGCGCCAGGGTGCGCGGCACCAGGGTGATGCGACCGCCGTCGAGGATGATCTCGCGCTGCAGCCGTCGCGGCACCAGCTCGAGCGCGCCGCGGTCGAAGGTCAGGCTGCCCGACAGGTCGGGATCCGCCAGCGCCCCGGTGGCGCGCACGCGCACGGTGGCGCCGCCCTGGGCGTCCGCGAACGCCTGCGGCAGCAGGCTAGGGAGCAGGCGCGCGCCGGCGATGCCCTCCAGGGTGACGTCCAGCGTCTCCGGCTGCAGCTTGCGCAGCCCGACCCGACCGTCGATGAACAGGCAGCGCCTGGTGCCCTGCAGGCGCTGGCACGGCGCCTGGCGCGGCGCGTTCTGTGACACCACCTCGAGCACCAGCCCATCCAGGCTGACGGTGTCGCCGGCCAGCCGGATCTGGCCGCGCTCCAGGCGCACGCGGGTGTTCTCGACCCCGCGCGGCACCATCGAGGCGTCGTCGAACTGCACCGTGCCCGCCAGCTGCGGCCGATCCGGCGCGCCGGTCAGGGTGACGTCGACGTTGGCCGAGCCCGAGGCGCCCGCGGTCAGGCCACGCGTGTACAGCTCGAGCAGCGGGATCTCCAGGGTGCCGCGCGCGACCACCGCCAGCGCGCGGGACGACAGCTCGCCGGCCAGCTGGAAGCGGCTCTTGGGGCCGACGATGACGATGGGGCGATCCTTGGGCGTGGCCAGGGTGCCGTCCTGATAGACCACGCGCGCGCCCTCGGCGGTGAAGGTCAGCGGCGCCGGGCGGGCGGCCTGGACCTGGGCCCCGATGACCGCCTGGGCCAGGCGCAGCTCGAGGCGACACAGGGTGGCGTCCAGGCGCAGGCCGGGGCGCAGGCCGCCGAGGTCGGCCAGCGCGGGCACCGTGCAGTCGGGCTTGGCGCTGGTGGCCGGGGCCGGGGTCGCCTTGCGCGCGGGCGCCTGGGCGGTGGCGGCGCGGCCCAGCTCCAGGGTGACGCGGGCGGTGGCGCGGCCAGTGCCGCCGAGCTCGCGCAGGGGCGTCCACAGCTGCTCCAGCGCCAGCTCGCTGAGGCCGAGGCTCACGCGGGCCTCCAGCGGGCGCAGCGCGAAGGCGCCGCTCAGGTGGGCACGCCCGCGCAGCAGCTCGCCGCTGATGGTCTGCACCCCGTCGGGGCGACCGTCGCCGTCGGAGTCGCCCGCGCTGAGCGTCAGCAGGCTGGGGCCGAGCTCCTCGCCCTGCACGCGCATGCCTGAGACCGCGATGCTGCCCACGGCGACCGGCGCGGTGAGCTCGCCGACCACCGACAGGTTGACGTCGATGAGGCCGCGCTCGGCCAGGTTGGCGCGCAGGAGCTGCGGCACCACCGCGAGCGGCAGCTTGACCGGCGAGCGCAGCGACAGCGCGAGATCTCCGCGCTCCAGATCGGCGCCGCCGATCAGGGTCAGCATGCCGCCGGCGCGCGGGGTCAGCGTGGTGTCGACCTTGGCGTGGCCGGCCGCCAGCTCGAGCCTGGTGCGCGCGGTCTTGAAGGCGACCCCGCCGGCGACCAGCGCGGTGGCCTGCGCGGTCAGGTCGGCGCTGGGCGCGCTGAAGCTGCCCGAGGCGCCGAGGTCGAGGTCCAGTCGACCGCCCAGGCCGGGGGCCACCCGGCCGAGCTCGACGCCGTCCAGGCTGAGGTTGGCGCGCTCGATCTTGCCGCGCACGTTGCGCCCCGGCAGCACCAGGCGGGTGGTGCCCTCGAGGTGGCCGCCCAGCATGGCGGTGCGGCGCAGGTCGACGGCGAGGCGGCCGGCGCCGAAGTTGATGCTGAGGCCGAGCCGTGGCCAGGTCACCGGGCCGGTGCGTACGCTGCGGGTGCTCAGGCTGGCGCGCACGCGCGGGTCCTCGAAGCTGCCGGTCAGGTCGCCGCTGGTCTTGAGGCCGCGCAGGAGGTCGCGCAGCAGCGGGCTGGTGCTGAACAGGGGACCGGGGTTCTTGTGCTCCAGCGTGAAGGCCAGGCCGAGGCCGCGGGTCTGGAGATTGACGCGACCGCGCAGGTCGACGCTGAGGCCGCTGCCGGTGATGCCCAGGCGGCCGAGCTCGATGGCGCCCGGCGTGATGTCGAGGCTGCCGCCCAGCGCCAGGCGCGAGGGCAGGGGGGCGCTGCGACCGCTGCGCGCCAGCGCGAGATCGATTGCCGAGACCTCGAGCTTGGCGCCCGGGCCCTTGCCGGTGTTGCCGCCGAGGTGAAACGAGCCGCTCAGCTTGCCGGCCAGGTAGGGCGCCAGGCCTGGCGGCAGCGCGGCGTCGGTGCGCACACCGTCGAGCGAGAGCGTGGCGTCGACCGAGTCGTCATCGAGGCCGAGGCGGGCCTGTCCGCGCAGCTGGCCGCCGAGGACCTCGACCTGGATGCCGTCGACGGTCATCACGCCGCGCGCGATGCGCACGTGGCCGCGGCGCAGCAGGGGGCGCAGCTTGGTGAGGTCGAGGCCGCGGGGTGTGGCGGGTGCGGCGCCGGCGGGGGGGCGGGATCTCTGCGGGGTGCGGGTGGGCGCTGGAGTCGGAGCCGGCACCGGCACCGGCACTGGCGCGGCCGGATCGGGGGCGTCGGACTGGTCGGCGGGGCCGAGCTGGAGATCCTCGGGTGAGATGTCGAGGGTGAGGTCGTCCCAGGGGCCCTCGACATGGACCGCGAGGCGGCCGCCTGACTGGACCGCGAGCAGCGCGCGCATGCTCTGCGGCATCAGGTCGTTGACCAGATGGGCCAGCATCTCGCCCGAGCGCTCGACCTCGAGATCGAGCCGCAGCCCGCCGCGGGTGGTCGGATCGTCGAGGAAGGCGCCCCACACGTGCAGCGGCGACCCCGCCGCCGACATGGTCAGATCGAACTGCGTCTCGTGCGGACGATCGCGCACGCGCTCGAAGCGCTTGCCGCCGAGGTCGCTGAGCGCGAGGCTGCGCCCCGCGGGCAGCTCGACCACTCCGCTGGGCGCGCTGGGTGTCACGCTGAAGGTCAGCATCGGGCGCAGGCGATCACGCTGCGAGGTCCACAGCGTCGCGGCCCCCGACAGGTCGGGCAGGTGCGCGCGCCAGGTCGGCCAGCGCAGATCGAGGTCGATGTGCTCGAGCTTGACCCGATCCAGCGCGATGACCGCCCCCGGCCTGGCGACCTGGCCGGGCGGCGTCGGCACCTTGGGCGCGAACGCCGCCAGCAGGTTGACCGTCAGCAGCGCACCGGGCGTGCCGGGCAGGACGCCGGGCGGCAGCTCGCCGCGCACGATGACGGTGGCGCGCTCCACCGTGACCTCGGAGGCCAGGATGTCCTGGTGCGGCGACCACGGCATGAAGGGTCGCGGCCGGATGCGCCCGCTGGCGCGCGGGATCTCCAGCGCCAGGCGGCCCTGAGGATCGAAGATGCGCACGCCGCGGATGACCACCGGGGTGGTGCGATCACGGAGCACCGCCAGGATGGCCGACGGCTCCCAGTCGACCGAGTCGATCTCGACGCGCCCGACGATCCCCTTGTTGATGCCGGCCGCGATCTTCCTGGCCAGCGCGGGCCCGTTGTAGGCCACGCGCAGCACGATGTAGCCGATCAGCGCGCCCAGCAGCAGCGTGCCCAGCAGGCCGAGCCCGACCCAGCGCAGCCAGCGCGACCGCGGCTTGCGCGGCCGGCGGCCCTCGCGGAACACGCGCGCGGGCCGCGCCGCCGCGGGCGGCACCACC
>Ga0154020_10004039_pt1 | contig 17512 bp, 9 predicted proteins | sample Klosneuvirus_201_FD_109709 | JGI IMG/M metagenome (GOLD analysis project Ga0154020, IMG submission 109709) | Active sludge microbial communities from wastewater, Klosterneuburg, Austria - Klosneuvirus_20160825_MG | ecosystem: Engineered > WWTP > Aerobic digester > Activated sludge | place...
AGCCAGCTGGCCGCGCTGAACACCGAGCAGGCCCAGGCCATCGCCACCGATGACATCGCGGCACTCACCAGCGCGCAGCTGGCCGGCATGGGTTCAACCCAGCTGGCCGCGCTGACCACGGCGCAGGTGCAGGCGCTGGAGACGGCCGACGTGGCCGCCATCCGCAGCACGGTGATCGGCACGCTGACCACCGAGCAGATCGATGCCCTGACCACCGAGCAGGCTGCCGCACTCAAGAGCACCCAGCTGGCGGCCCTGACCACCGAGCAGGTTCAGTCCATCGGTACCGATGATCTGGCCGCGCTCAGCAGCGCCCAGCTGGTCGGCCTGACCACCGCGCAGGTGGCGGTGCTGACCACCGCTCAGATCGACGCGCTGACCACCGAACAGGCCGCCGCCCTGCGCAGCAGCCAGCTGGCGGCACTGACCACCGAACAGGTGCAGGCCATCGGCACCGATGACCTGGCTGCACTCACCAGCAGCCAGCTGGCCCAGATGGGCTCGACCCAGCTGGCAGCGCTGACCACGGCGCAGGTGCAGGCGCTGGAGACGGCCGACCTGGCCGCCATCCGCAGCACGGTCATCAGCAGCCTGACCACCGAGCAGATTGACGCCCTCACCACCGAACAGGCAGCGGCGCTGAGGACTTCCCAACTGGCGGCACTGACGACCGCACAGGTTCAGGCCATCGGCACGGACGACCTGGCAGTGCTGGACACCCGCCAGGTGGCCTCGCTGACCACCACCCAGGTGGCCGCCCTGACCACCGCCCAGGTGGATGCGCTGACCACCGAGCAGGCCGCTGCCCTGCGGACCACCCAGCCCCTGGCGCTGAACACCGAGCAGGTGCAGGCCATCGGCACCGACGACATCGCTGCGCTGACCAGCCTGCAACTGGCCAACCTGGGTTCCACCCAGCTGGCCGCGCTGACAACGGCGCAGATCCAGGCCCTGGAAACCGGGGATCTGGCGGCCATCCGCAGCACGATGATCAGTGCGCTGACCACCGAGCAGATCGATGCGCTGACGACTGAGCAGGCAGCGGCGCTCAAGAGCACGCAGCTGGCGGCCCTGACCACCGAGCAGGTGCAGGCCATCGCCACCGACGACCTGCAGGCGCTGAGCACGGCCCAGCTGGGTGGGCTGACCACCCGTCAGGTGGCGGCACTGACCACCGATCAGGTGTCCGCCCTGACGACCGAGCAGGCCGCCGGCCTGCGCAGCAGCCAGCTCAATGCGCTGACCACCGAGCAGGTGCAGGCCATCGGCACCGACGACATCGCCGCGCTGACCACCAGCCAGCTGTCCAACCTGGGCAGCACCCAGCTGGCCGCACTCAACACCGCACAGGTGCAGGCACTGGAGACCGATGACCTGGCGGCCATCAAGTCGAGCACGATCTCGGCACTCACCACCGAGCAGATCGATGCCCTGACCACCGAACAGGCCGCGGCCCTGAAGAGCAGCCAGCTGGCCGGACTGACCACCGAGCAGGTGCAGGCCATCGCCACCGATGACCTGCAGGCCCTGAGCACGGCCCAATTGGCCGGACTGACCACCCGCCAGGTGGCCGTGCTGACCACCGACCAGGTGGCGGCCCTGACCACCGAGCAGGCCGCCGGGCTCAAGACCGCGCAGATCGCGGCGCTGACCACCGACCAGGTGCAGGCGCTGGAGACCGGTGACATCGATGCCCTGACCACCGCCCAGGTGGCGGCCTTCACCACCATCCAGGTGGCGGCGCTGACCACGGCGCAGGTCGATGCCCTCAACACCGCCCAGGCGGCGGCTCTGCGGACCACCCAACTGGCGGCGCTGAACACCGAGCAGGCCCAGGCCATCGGCACGGACGACATTGCTGCGCTCACCAGCGCCCAGCTGGCCGGCATGGGGTCCACCCAGCTGGCGGCCCTGACCACGGCGCAGGTGCAGGCGCTGGAGACGGCCGACGTGGCTGCCATCCGCAGCACGGTGATCGCGGCACTCACCACCGAGCAGGTGGAGGCCTTCACCACCGAGCAGGCCGCAGTACTCAAGAGCACGCAACTGGCGGCCCTGACCACTGAACAGGTGCAGGCCATCGGCACGGACGACATCGCCGCGCTGGGCACGGCCCAGCTGATCGGCCTGACCACCCGGCAGGTGGCGGTGCTGACCACCGCGCAGATCGACGCATTGAGCACCGATCAGGCCGCGGCGCTCCGGAGCACGCAGCTGGCGGCCCTGACCACCGAACAGGTGCAGGCCATCGGCACCGACGACATCGCCGCTCTCACCAGCACCCAGCTCGGCCAGATGGGCTCGACCCAACTGGCGGCGCTGACCACCGCCCAGGTGCAGGCGCTGGAGACAGCGGACCTGGCGGCCATCCGCAGCACGGTGATCGGCAGCCTGACCACCGAGCAGATCGACGCCCTGACCACCGAGCAGGCCGCGGCGCTGAAGACGACGCAGCTGGCCGCCCTGACCACCGAGCAGATCCAGGCCATCGGCACGGACGACATCGCGGTGCTGGACAGCCGCCAGGTGGCCTCACTCACCACCGCCCAGGTGGCCGCCTTGACCACCGCGCAGGTGGACGCACTGACCACCGAACAGGCGGCGGCGCTGAAGACCACGCAACTGGCGGCGCTCAACACCGAGCAGGTGCAGGCCATCGGCACGGACGACATCGTCGCGCTGACCAGTGCGCAGCTGGCCGGCATGGGCTCGACCCAGCTGGCGGCGCTGAGCACCGCGCAGGTGCAGGCGCTGGAGACGGACGACCTGGCTGCCATTCGCAGCACGGTGATCAGCGCGCTGACCACCGAGCAGGTGGAGGCCCTGACCACTGAGCAGGCGGCGGCGCTCAAGAGCACGCAGCTGGCGGCCCTGACCACCGAGCAGGTGCAGGCCATCGCCACGGACGACCTGCAGGCCCTGAGCACCACCCAGCTGGGCGGCCTGACCACCCGGCAGGTGGCGGCCCTGACCACCGACCAGGTGGCCGCCCTGACCACCGAGCAGGCGGCCGGACTCAAGACCTCGCAGATCGCCGCGCTGACCACCGATCAGGTGCAGGCGCTGGAGACGGCCGATCTGGAGTCGCTGACCACGGCCCAGGTGGCGGTGTTCACCACCGACCAGGTGGCGGCCCTGACCACCGACCAGATCGTCGCGCTGACCACGGAACAGGCGGCGGCACTGCGCAGCACGCAATTGAACGCCCTGACCACCGAGCAGGTGCAGGCGATCCAGACCGAAGACCTGGTCGCCCTGACCAGCGTGCAGATCGCGGCCTGGGGCAGCACCCAGCTGGAGGCCTTGACCACCCAGCAGGTGGCGGCACTGGAAACGATGGACCTGCGGGCCATCACCACCAGCGCCCTGCGGGCCCTGACCACGGAGCAGGTGGAAGCGCTGACCACCGAGCAGGTGGAGGTGCTGAGTACGGCCCAGGTGGCGGCGCTGACCACCACCCAGCTGCAGGCGGTGCAGACCGATGACGTGCAGGCACTGACCACCAGCCAGGTGGCGGCGCTGACCACCACCCAGGTGGCAGCCCTGACCACCGACCAGATCGTGGCACTGGAGACCGCCGACCTGGTGGCCTTGACCACCACCCAGCTGGAGGCCATCACCACCGAGCAGATCCAGGCGCTGCAGACCGAGGACCTGGTGGCCATCACCACCGCGGACTTCGCGACGCTGAGCACCACGCTGATCGAGGCCTTCACCACCGACCAGATCCAGGCGCTGACCACGGCCCAGATCGTGGCCTTCACCTCGGTTCAGATCCAGGCGCTGACCACCGACCAGATCGTCGCGCTGACCAGCGACCAGGTGGTGGCCCTGCAGACCCAGGACATCGCGGCGATGTCGATGACGCAGATCTCGGCCTTCGAGACCGGTGACATCGCGGTGATGGACGGCGCGCAGCTCGACGCCATGATCGGCGCCACCCCGCTGGTGCTCGACCTCGATGGTGACGGGGTGCGCACCCTGTCGGCCAGCCAGGGCGTGAGCTTCGACGTGGACGCCTCCGGCACGGCCGAGCAGGTGGGCTGGGTCTCGGCCACCGACGGCCTGCTGGTGCGCGACCTGAACGGCGACGGCCAGATCGTCGATGGCACGGAGCTGTTCGGCAGCGGCACCCAGCTGGCCAGCGGCAGCCGCGCCGGCCACGGCTACGCGGCGCTGGCCGACCTGGACAGCAACCAGGACGGCAGCATCAGCGCGGCGGACGCGGCCTTCAACGAGCTGAAGGTCTGGGTGGATGCGGACTCCGACGGCGTCAGCGACGGTGGTGAACTGCGCACGCTGGCGGACCTGGGCATCGTGTCGATGGACCTGAACGCTGCGGCCGGCCAGGGCACCGACCAGGGCAACCTGCTGGGCCTGACCTCCAGCTACACCCTGGCCGACGGCAGCAGCCGCGACATGGCCGATGTGTGGTTCGCCAAGCAGACTTCGGCAGAGGCCGGCGCTGCGACAGGCAGCACCGCAGCGGCAACGCCGCAGGTGCAGCTCGGCGAGCTGCTGGCCGAGGCGCCGACCGACCTGCTGGGTGAGATCGCTGGAGAAGACGCCGTTGCAGCAGCTGCAACGGCTGCCCCGACCGCCGCGGCCACGGCAGCGACTGCTGCTGCTGCTGCGGCCGGCGAAGCCGCGGCCGCGGATGCCACCGCGCTGGCACTGGCCCAGCATCAGATCTCCATGGACGATCTGCTGCGGCAGCAGCCCCTGATCTGACGCCAGCCGCGAGGTGAGGGGGCGGCCGATGGGCCGCCCCGACCCGTTGCCCGCCTGCCGGGGTGTTCGCCACCCCGGCAGGCGTGGCCGCGTGAGGGCCCGGCGCAGAACTGGGCCGGGTTGAGGCTGCGAATCCAGCGATTGGCCAAGGCGGCCTGCGGTGAGGATCCAACGATGGAAATCGTCCCGGTCTGCGGGGCGGATCCCGCCGAGGAACCGATTCCGCCATGGCCGCTGCCGCCCTTGCCGAAGCCCCTGTCGCTCAAGCCACCGTCGTTGACCCCGGCCCTCCGGTCGCGCCCGCCGCGCCCGCGGCGACCTTGGCTGCGCCGGCGATCGACCGCAACCTGCTGCTGCGCGCCATCGACCTGCAGCACCAGGGTCAGGTGGGCGAGGCCGAACGGCTGCTGCGGCGCTACCTGGGCGCCTTCCCGGCCGACCCGGCGGCGCTGTATTCGCTGGCGGTGATCCTGCTCAAGCAGCCGGACGTGCCCGCGGCCATGGCGCTGCTGGACGCGGCGGTGCAGGCGGCGGGCCATTTTGCGCCCCTGTGGTTTGCCCACGGCACCGCCCTGCAGGGGCTGGGCCGCCGCGAGGAGGCGCTGGCCAGCTACGACCGCGCGCTGGCGCTGCAGCCCGACTACAGCGAGGTGCTGATCAACAGCGGTGTGCTGCTGCGCGACCTGCACCGCCACGGGCTGGCACTGGAGCGCTTCAACCGGGTGCTGATCACCCAGCCCAACCACCAGACCGCGCTGGCCAACTGCGCGGTGCTGCTCACCGAGTTCAAGCGCAGCGAGGACGCCCAGCGCATGCTGGAGCGCCTGCTCACGCTCAACCCCGGCTACGACTACGGCGTGGGCCTGCTGGCCTACGAGCGGCTGCATGTGTGCGACTGGCACGATGCGGATGCACTCAAGCAGCGCGTGCTCGACGGCCTGCGCGCCGGCCAGCGCAGCTGCAAATCGCTGGGGCTGATGGCCCTGAGCGATTCGGCCGAGGACCACCAGCGCTGCGCCCGGCTGTTCTCCGCCCAGCGTTACCCCAAGTCGGCCGAGCCGCTGTGGCGCGGTGAGGTGTACCGGCACGAGCGCATCCGCCTGGCCTATGTGTCGCCGGACCTGCGCGAGCACCCGGTGGGTCACCTGATGGCCGGCATCTTCGAGCGCCACGACCGCAGCCGCTTCGAGACCCTCGCGATTTCCATCGGCAGCGACGACGGCAGCCTGCTGCGCGCACGCATCCAGGGCGCCTTCGAGCACTTCATCGACGCCCGCACGATGGGCAGCCGGCAGATCGCCCAGCGCATGCGCGAGCTGGAGGTGGACATCGCGGTGGACCTGGCCGGCTTCACCTCCGACTCGCGCAGCGAGATCTTTGCCCAGCGACCCGCACCGGTGCAGGTCAACTACCTCGGCTACCCCGGCACGCTGGGCACCGACTACATGGACTACATCCTGGCCGACCGGCATGTGATCCCGCCGGAGCACCACCGCTTCTACGACGAGCGGGTGGTTTACCTGCCGGACGCCTACCTGCCGCCGGCCTCCGGGCTCACCCTCGCCGAGCGCACCCCCAGCCGGGCCGAGTGCGGCCTGCCCGAAGACGGCGTGGTGTTCTGCAGCTTCAACCACGACTACAAGATCTCCCCGCACATGTTTGCGGTGTGGATGCGGCTGCTGGCCCAGGTGCCGGGCAGTGTGCTGTGGCTGATGTCGCGCAGCGAGCTGTCCCAGCGCCACCTGCGCGAGGAGGCGCAGCGCGCCGGCATTGCGCCGCAGCGCCTGGTGTTTGCCCAGCGGGTGCCGCGGGTGGAGGACCACCTGGCCCGCTACCGACAGGCCGACCTGTTCCTGGACACGCACCCCTACAACGCCCACACCACCGCAGCGGACGCCCTGCTGGCCGGCCTGCCAGTGGTGACCTACCGCGGCCAGTCCTTCCCGGCACGGGTGGCCTCCAGCCTGCTGAATGCGGCCGGACTGCCGGAGCTGGTGACCGACAGCGCCGAGGCCTATGAGGCCCTGGCCCTGGCCCTGGCAAGGAATCCGCAGCGCCGTGCCGACCTGCGCCAGCGTCTGGCCGGGCTGCAGCAGCAGCGCAGCGCTCTGTTCGACACCGACGGCTTTGTGCGCGACCTGGAGTCCAGCTACATCGCCATGGTGCGTGCCGCCCGATTGGGCGGAGCCCGTGACGCACTGGCCCCCTGAACGCAGCGCCCGGAGCCCCGCGCCCCTCGCTGACTGCTGACTGCTGACTGCTGATCGCAGATCGTCAACCTGTCCACTTCAAACGCCATGCGCAACGCCACCGACATCGCCGCCCTGCAGGCCCGCCACGGGCTGAGCTACCACATCCCATTCTGCGAGCAGGCCGACTCCCTGGTGGGTCTGCGTGGCAAGAAGGTGCTGGAAGTCGGCGGCAGCCTGCCGGCGTCGCTGGTGCTGGACACCTACGGTGCCGAACAGTGGGTGGCGGTGGAGGAGGCCGACTACTGGACCGAGACACTCAGCACCGGCCATGTGCAGGGCACCCCGCCGGCCCAGGGTGGGCCGCGCCACCGCCTGGCCGAGGCCAGCGCTGCCACGCTGCAGCCGCACCAGGTGCTGTTCGGCCGCATCGAGGACCTGCCGGCGTCGCTGCACGGGCACTTCGACCTGGTGTTCTCCATCGCTGCCTTCGAGCACATCGCCCAGCTGCCGGAGGCGCTGGAGCGCATGCGCGACGCGCTGCGCCCGGGTGGGCGGCTGTTCACGCTGTTTTCGCCGCTGTGGTCCTCCGCCTTCGGCCACCACCTGCCGGAGATCGAGGACGCCAAGGGCCAGCGCTACAACTTCACCCACTCGCCCATCCCGCCCTGGGGGCACCTGACGATGCGGCCGATGGAGTTGTTCGACCACCTGCTGGCCAGCGGCTGCGATGCGGCCACCGCGCGGCGCATCGTCTACTTCGTGCACCAGTCGCCGCACATCAGCCGGCACTTCCTGGACGACTACCGCGAGATCGTGCAGCGCTGCAGCCTGCGCCCGCTGCTCATCCATCCGGTGTTCGAGCAGCCGGTACCACCCCACCTGCTGGCGCAGCTGCAGGCCCGCTGGCCCGGCCGCCAGGACTTCGCCCACGCCGGCCTGCTGCTGGTGCTGGAGCGCGCCGCAACCCTGTCCTGATCGCCCGGAGCGTTGTTCACCATGACCCGCATCCCCTGCGCCCGTCTCGATCGCACCGCGGTCGTCATTCCGCTGTACCGCCCCCAGCTGCCGCGTGACGAGGTCTATGCCTTGATGCGCTCGCTGCCGCTGCTGGCGGGCCGCCCGGTGTATTTCATCGCACCGCGCAGCCTGGACCTGCGCTGGTACCAGGAGCGCTGGCCCCAGGTGGGGGTGCGCCGCTTTGACGACGAGTTCTTTGCCTCCGTCAAGGGCTACAACCTGCTGATGCTGTCGCCGGACTTCTACCGCAGCTTCGACCGGCATGAGTTCATGCTGGTGCTGCAGACCGACGCCATCCTGCTGTCCGACGAACTGGACCACTGGGCCGGCCAGCCCTACGACTATGTGGGCGCCCCCTGGCCGCAGGGCATCGAGGTGAACGTGGAGCTGGACCGTTTTGTCGGCGGCCACATCCAGCGCGTGCGGGCCAAGGTGGGCAACGGCGGCTTCAGCCTGCGGCGCATCCGCAAGTGCGTGGCGCTGCTGGAGGAGTTCCCGCAGGCCGCCGAGCTGTTCCGCCACACCGGCTCCAGCGAGGACCTGTTCTTTGCCGTGCTGGGCACGCTGTCGGTGGACTTCGTGCTGCCCGGCGAGATGGCCGCGGCGCTGTTTGCGCTGGAGCTCGCGCCGGAGCGCTACCACGCCATCCAGGGCCGCCTGCCGATGGGTGTGCATGCCTGGCGCAAACACAACCCCGCCTTCTGGCAGGAGCAGTTGGGCGATGCCCCGCCGCCGCAGGCCGCTCCCGGCCCGGCGGTCAACGCCCAGTTCCTGGCCGCGGCACCCCTGCTGGCCGAAGCGATGCCGGCGGCCGCCTGATCCGCCGACCGTCATCCATCCCCCGTTGTCCCCAGCCATCCCCAGTGGACCCCCGCTGTCCCCAGAACCTTCCGGAGGAACCCGCCATGACCCAGTCCCTCGACCTCGGCTGCGGCCTGAAGCCGAAGAACCCCTACAACGCCCAGGAGGCCTACGGCATCGATGTGCGCAACGATGCCGAAGCCCAGGTGGTCAAGGCCGACCTGGTGGTCGAGCCGATTCCTTTTCCGGATGCCTCCTTCGACTACGTCACCGCACACGACTTCCTGGAGCACATCCCGCGGCTGATTTACGCGCCGCAGCGCCGCAACGCCTTCATCGAGGTGATGAACGAAATCCACCGCGTGCTCAAGCCGGGCGGCATCTTCATGTCCTTCACCCCGGCCTACCCGCACGGCGCCACCTTCCGCGACCCGACGCACGTCAACTTCATCACCGAAGAGACCTTCCCGCTGTACTTCGACGAAGTCAACCGCTGGGCCTCCGCCTACGGCTTCCGGGGCGCCTTCCAGATGCTGTCGCAGGAGTGGCGCGGCGTGCACCTGCTCAGCCAGATGCGCAAGGTGGCCCTGCCGGTGGCGGCTTGAAGGGGAGGGCTTGGCCATGAGTTCCTCCGACCAGCTGCACATCAACCACTGGGACAACTTCTTCGACGACGAGCTGCACCAGCAGCTCTACCCCACCTGGTGGGATGCCGGCACGGCCAACCACTGGCGGCACCGCCGCTTCATGGAGCCGCTGATCGACGTGCTGCAGACCCGCGACGACGCCTGGCTGACGGTGGGCGACGGCTGCGGTCACGACAGCTGGATCCTGCTCAACGAAGGCTTCCAGGACGTGCTGAGCACCGACATCGGCGCGGGCACCCTGCGCCGCAGCCTGGCCGAGGGCCACATCCAGAAGTACGCCCAGGCCAATGCGGAGGACCTGCCCTTCGCCGACGGCCAGTTCGACGGCGTGCTCTGCAAGGAGGCCTACCACCACATGCGCCGGCCCTACCTGGGCGTCTACGAGATGCTGCGGGTGGCGCGGCGGGCTGTGGTGCTGATCGAGCCGCAGGACCAGTGGGCGGACTTCCCGACCCGCGCCGGCGAGCCCCGCCATGCCTACGAGCGGGTGGGCAACTACGTCTACTCGATGTCCCGGCGCGAGGTACAGAAGCTGGCGCTGGGCCTGAACCTGCCCGGCTACGCCTGCAAGAACCTGCAGGACGTCTACATCGCCGGCTGCGAGTTTGCCCGCGCCGATCCTGCCGATCCGCTGTTCGTGCAGATGACGCAGGCGGTCGCCCAGCTGCAGGCGCGCTGTGAGCAGAACCAGGAGAAGTGGAACTACCTGCTGACCATCTTCTTCAAGGACCCGGCGCTGCTGGCCGATGCGGGACTGCAGGGAAGGCTCGCCGCCCACGGCTGGACCGTGGAGCGCACCGACGGCAACCCGCACCTGACACCGGCCACGGCAGCTGCGCCACAGGCCGGCGCGGCGGTGCAGCGGCCAGGGCCGGCGGCGTCCCATACGCCAGCGCTCCGGCGCCAGACCGAACCGGCCTGAGGCCTGATCGACCAGATCGACCAGATCGACCAGATCGACCGGCTCCGCACGGGGCCTGCTGCCAAGCGGTGGATTGGGGGCAAAAAGCCACCTTCCTCCGCCAGCGCGGCCCGGGCCCGCCCGGCACCATCCTCATCGATGCCCCCACCCCCCGGTTGCCTTCGGCTCCAGGCGGTGCGCAGACAGGCCGCAGCGGCACCGCAATGCCCTGGGCCCATGCTTCACAGCGAACGAGGCCCTTCGATGAGCATCCACGAACGCACCGTCAGCCTGGTCACCGGCGGTGCCGGTTTCCTTGGCTCCCACCTCTGCGAGCAGCTGCTGGCGCGGGGCGACGAGGTCATCTGCGTCGACAACTTCTTCACCGGCACGCGGCGCAATGTGGAGCACCTGCTGGGCCATCCGCGCTTCGAGCTGATGCGCCACGACGTCTGCTTCCCGCTGTACCTGGAGGTGGACGAGATCTGGAACTTCGCCTGCCCTGCCTCGCCGGTGCACTACCAGCACGATCCGGTGCAGACCACCAAGACCAGCGTGCATGGGGCCATCAACATGCTCGGCCTGGCCAAGCGGGTGGGCGCCAAGATCCTGCAGGCTTCCACCAGCGAGGTCTACGGCGACCCGCAGGTGCACCCGCAGCCGGAGGACTACTGGGGCCATGTCAACCCCAACGGCATCCGCTCCTGCTACGACGAAGGCAAACGCTGCGCCGAGACGCTGTTCTTCGACTACCACCGCCAGCACCGCCTGCGCATCAAGGTGATGCGCATCTTCAACACCTACGGCCCGCGCATGCACCCCAACGACGGCCGGGTGGTGTCCAACTTCATCGTGCAGGCGCTCAAGGGCGAGGCGATCACGCTGTACGGCAGCGGGCAGCAGACCCGCTCCTTCCAGTACGTGGACGACCTGATCCGCGGTTGCATGAAGCTGATGGGCACCGCCGACGACGTGGTCGGCCCGGTCAACATCGGCAACCCGGTGGAGCTGACGGTGCGCGAGCTGGCCGAGGCGGTGCTGCGGCTGACCGGGTCGCGCTCCGAACTGGTGTACCGCCCCCTGCCGCACGACGACCCGATGCAGCGCTGCCCGGACATCACCCGCGCCCGCCGCCTGCTGGACTGGGAGCCCCGCATCCAGTTGGAAGAAGGCCTGGGGGAGACGATCGCCTACTTCGAGTCCCTGCTCGGCCTTCGCTCGCCGCGCAGCATGGCTCTGGCGGCCCGAACCGCCGTCCCGGCCGTCGCCCCGACCGCTGCAGCTCCTGTGCCCGCGACCGTGCCACCTGCCGTTGCGCAGCGCAGCCTGCCGGAGGCGGTCTGCGCCCCGGCCGTGACGACCCTCGAGAACGAAGCGGGCGTGGCCGCCTGAATCGACTTTGTGGACCGAGCCGACCCGACCCGCCGGCAGGGAGCCCTTGATGAGTGAATTCCTCCTTGAAGCTTTCCAGGGCGTGGCGCAGCGCGACTTTCCCTCGCGCTGGAGCAGCGACTGCATGCAGCACGCCCAGCAGGACGCGCTGTTCCGCCTTGCGGCCCTCAAGCAGGGGCGCAGCCGCCGCCTGCGCGAGCGCTTGAACGGGCAACGCCCCAGCCGCATCTGCCTGAGCGCCAACCTGGGTGGCTTCGACTGCCGAGTCCCCGGCCTGGAGGACCTGCCGGTGGAGGTGCTGGAGAAGGGCTGGTTCCAGGCGTCCGATCCGGATCTGCGCCGCCAGCGCATCCAACACCTGGCCGGGGCGCTGGTCATCGTCAACAACAACGATGTGGGCCACGACCAGGGCATGGCCGCCTACGGCGACTTCTACAGCCGCTGCGAGCAGGCCGTGTTCGTCGCCTGGGACTGGGACAACCACCACTGGCTGGAGCTGAGCAGCTTCCTCGCCGCCCACTGCGACGTCTATGCGCCGGCGCACCAGGAGAACCTCTACCTGCTCAGCCGCTACAACCCTGCCATCGCCGGGCCGGTGTACTGCGCCTCGGTGCAGTGGTCGCGGGCCTTCCTGGCCGATCACCTGGCCGACCTGCTGATCGCCGAGCGCAGCGATGCGCCCCTGGGCAAACACATTCCGTACGCGCCCTTCGGCTTCCGCAACCGGGTGGTGACCACGCTGGGCCAGCACTACCCCAGCATCGGCTTCAGCGACCGCAGCTTCCATGTGCGCACGCCCGAGGAACGGCTGGCAGAGTGGGCCGCCCACAAGCTGCACTGGATCGTGCCGGTGCTCAACGACGTGCCAATCCGCATCTTCGACGCCCTGATCAGCGGCGGCATTCCCGTGGTGCCGGAGTCGCTGCGGCTGCTGGCGCCGGTGCGCGACCTGCCGCGCGAGCATGTGGTGTTCTACGGTCCGCAGGACGTGGTGGACCCTCGCGAGGTGGTGGCCCGCGGCCTGGCCCTGTTCAACGCAGGCGGCCGTGACGGCATCGCCGCTCGTCACCGCCTGGCCCTGGAGGGCCACCACGGCGATCAGCGGGTGCGGCAGATGGCCGATGCCGCGGCCGACCTGTTCGGGCTCAAAGTCTGAACCGGGACCCCGAAGCGATCCCCGACCGATGTCCGAACCCACCGCCCACCCAGCTCCCGCGCCCGACGACCCGCTGCTGCAGTCGCTGGTGTGGCTGTGCGAGCACCATGGCCGCCCGCGCAGCGCGCAGTCGCTGCTGGCCGGCCCCGGCATCGCACAGACGCTGACGCCACCGCTGGCGCTGCGGGTGCTGCAGGAAGCCGGTTTCAACGCCTCCCTGGTGGAGCGTGAACCCGGGCAGATCCTGGCGCTGCTGCTGCCTGCGGTGTTGATCCTGCAGGGCGGGGATGCCTGCATCCTGACCGAACGGGTGCTGCAGGGGCAGACCCTGCGTTACCGCATCCTGATGCCTCCCACCGAGCCGCAGCAGGCACCGGTGGAGGTGCTGGCCAGCGAGGCCGAGCTGCTGGAGGCCTACAGTGGCCTGGTCTTGTTTGCCAGCCCGCGCGTCAGCGTGGGCAGCGGCGGCGCAGCGGCCTACAGCGACGAACTGCAGCTGGGCGGGCGGCACTGGCTCTGGGGCACGCTGCGGCGCTTCATGCCGTACTACCGCGGTGCGATGCTGGCGGCGCTGCTGAGCAATGTGCTGGTGCTGGTGGTGGGGTTGTTCACCTCGGTGGTGTACGACCGGGTGATTCCGCACCAGGCCTTCGTGACGCTGTGGTCGCTGGCCGCCGGCGCGGTGCTGGCGGTGGTGTTCGACCTGTTCGCGCGGCAGCTGCGCAGCCACCTGATCGACACCGCCGGCAAGAAGGCCGACCTGATGCTGGGCGCCATCCTGTTCCGCAAGGCGCTGTCGATCCGGCTGGAGCACCGGCCGGAGTCGGCTGGCTCCTTCGCCCACCACCTGGCGCAGCTGGAGGTGGTGCGGGAGTTCTCCACCTCGGCCACCATGTCGGCCATCAGCGACCTGCCGTTCATCTTCCTGTTCATCGGCATGATCTGGCTGGTGGGGGGGGACCTGGTGCTGGTGATGCTGGTGGCGGTGCCGCTGATCCTGCTGATGACGGTCGGCATGCAGGCGGTGCTGCGCCGGGCCATGAGTGCCAACCAGCGCCAGCAGGCCGACATGCACGGCCTGCTGATCGAGACGATGGAAGGCATGGAAGCGGTCCGCGCTGCCAGCGCCCAGGGCCACTTCCAGCGCCAGTACGAGCAGGCCAACGCGGCCGCAGCGCACAGCTCGCTGCGCGCCCGCGCCGTGTCGGCCTGGGTGAACAACGTGACGATGGTGTCGCAGCAGCTGATCACGGTGGTGATGCTGGTCTGGGGCGTGCACCTGATCCATGAGGGGCAGCTGACGGGGGGCGCGCTGATCTCGGCGGTGATGTTCGCCGGCCGGGTGGTGGCGCCGCTGTCCGGGGTGGTGGGGCTGGCTTCGCGGTACCAGGGCGCCCGCGTGGCCCTGCGCATGCTGGACCAGCTGATGGCCCAGCCCAGCGAACGCGACGATGAGCGGCGCTACCTGCCGCGCAACCACATCCAGGGCCAGCTGGGGCTGCGGGAGGTGAGCTTCTCCTACCGCAACGCCGGGCAGGAGGCCGGGCCCTCCGTGCTCAAGGAGCTGCAGTTGAACATTGCAGCCGGCGAGCGGGTGGCCATCCTGGGCAAGATCGGCAGCGGCAAGTCCACCGTGCTGCGCCTGCTGGCCGGGCTCTACCTGCCCAGCGAAGGCTACACCGAGGTGGACGGCATCGACTTGCGGCAGCTCGACCCGGCCGACTACCGTGCCCATGTCGGCTTTGTGGCACAGGAGCCGCGGCTGTTCCGCGGCTCGCTGCGCGAGAACATCCTGCTCGGCCGACCGCACGCGCTGGCCGAATCCCTGCCGGAGGTGCTGCGCCTGACCGGCCTGGACAAGATGGCCGCAGCCCACCCGCTGGGGCTGGACATGCCGGTGGGGGAGGGCGGCAACATGCTCTCCGGCGGTCAGCGGCAACTGGTGGCCCTGGCGCGCTGCCTGGTGACCCAGCCGCAGGTGCTGCTGATGGACGAACCCACCAGCTCGATGGACGCCCAGACCGAACAGCAGTTCATCCACCAGCTCAAGGGTGTGGTGACCGACCGCACCCTGGTGGTGGTGACGCACCGCCCGGCGCTGCTGGACCTGGTCGACCGCATCGTGGTGATGGACGGCGGCAAGGTGATCGTCGATGGGCCGAAGATGAAGGTGCTGGCCGCCCTGGCCAGTCAGCGCCCGGCGCAGCGCAACGTGCCGGGTGCCGCCGAAGTGGCCGGTACGGTCGGTGCCCCGATGCCCTCCGCCACCGCGTTGAACGTGGTGGCCTGAGCACCTTTGAACGACATGGCCGCTGCAAACCCCGCCCCCTCCGCCTCCACCTCCGCCTCCGACGGCCCTGCCGCTCGGCCGCTGTGGCGTCGGTTGCTGGGTCGATGGAGCCGGCCATCCACAGCTCAGGAGCCGGCGCAGACCGCCGGCGGCGCGGACACGCCCGCCACCGCAGCCCGGAAGGCGGTGAAGAAGGGCGGTGGATTCTCCCTGAAGCGTCGCCAGTCCCAGATGGTGGGCATCCCATTGGGAGTGGCGCGGGTGCCGGCCTCCGAGGCCCTGCCGGGTCGGCCGTCAGGCCCGCCGCAGGGGACGGAACCGCCGCTGCTGACCGAGGCGCTGCCCACCCGCCAACGCAGCGGCCAGGTGATCCGGCCGTCGCCGGGGCGCTTTGTGAAGGGCGATGAAAAGCTGCTCAGCGGTGTGCGTTCGGCCCTGGTGCAGGAGGGGGCGCCGCAGGCGGTGTGGGTGTTGTACCTGCTGGTGATCGTGGTGGCCGCGGCGCTGGCCTGGGCGGTCTACGCCAAGGTGGACATCGTCACCCGGGCCGAGGGCCGCATCGTGCCGGAGGCGCGTGAGCAGGTGATCGCCAGCCTGGAGGCGGGCATCCTGCGCGCCCTGTTCGTGCGCGAGGGCGCGGTGGTTCAGGCCGGCGAGGAGCTGGCGCAGCTTGACCCCACCCGCGTCACCGCGCAACAGAACGAGGGCCTGGCCAAACAGACCGCCCTGCGCGCCACCGCGGCCAGGCTGCTGGCCGAGGTGTCCGGCCGGCCGCTGAGTTTTCCGCCCGAGGTCAGGATCCACAGCGCCGTTGTGGCCGCCGAGACCGAGGCCTACCAGGCCCGCCAGCAGGCGCTGCAGGAGGCGGTGGACCTGACACGCCGCAGCATCGGCCTGCTCGACAGCGAACTGAACACCGCAAGGACCATGGCCGAGCAGGGCCTGATGTCCGAGGTGGAGGTGATGCGCCTGCGCCGCCAGCGCAACGATCTGCAGATGCAGATGCAGGAGCGGCGCAACCGCTTCCGTCAGGAGGCCTCCACCGAACTGCTGCGGGTGCGCACCGAGCTGGCCCAGCTGGGTGAACAGCAGGTGGTGCGCGAGGATGCCCTGCAGCGCACGGTGCTGAAGTCGCCGGTGCGCGGCATCGTCAAGAACATCCGGGTGCACACCGTCGGTGGGGTGGTGGGCGCCGGAGCACCGATCCTGGAGATCGTGCCGCTGACCGAGCGGGTGCTGGTCGAGGCGCGCATCAAGCCGGCGGACATCGGCTTCGTGCGTGTCGGACTGCCGGCCGAGATCAAACTGAGTGCCTACGATTATTTCAGTTACGGGGGCCTCAAGGGTACGATCGAGTACATCAGCCCCGATGCCCTCGGCGAGGACGGACGCGGCGGCAACGACAGCAGCTACTACCGCGCCCGCATCCGCACCGACGTGTCGACGCTGCTGGCCAAGGACAGGCAGCCGCTGCCTGTGCTGCCGGGCATGACCGCCTCGGTGGAGATCCGCACCGGTGACCGCACGGTGATGCAGTACCTGCTCAAGCCGCTGTTCAAGGGCACCGAGGCGCTGCGCGAACGCTGAAGAACTGTCCATCGCCCCCGGTGGGCCGCAGCCTGAGAGGAGAACCGACCGCATGACCGCCGTTCGATCGAGCCCCCCCCGACCCCATCCCCGACTGAAGCCTTTGCTGTCCGCCCTGTGCCTGGCCTGTGCGGCCTCTGCCGCCCAGGCTGCCGGTTACTGTGAGGACCCCAACGAGGCCCGCAGCGGTGTGCCGGTGCTGCCAGAGGTGGGGCGCATCGGCCCGTCGGCGCTGTTTGATGGCATGAGCGCCGGCAATGGCCTGGATCAACTGGGCAGCCTGGCGCGCGAGGCGGTGGCCGGCAGTGCCGAGGTGCGGGGTGGCGAGCACAGCCGCCAGGCGGCCAGCTGGGACTTGAAGTCCACCGAAGCGGGTCAGTCCCCCACCCTGCAGCTGGGCGGCGGACTGGGCGTCGGGCAGTCGCGGGTGGATGGGCACACCCAGGGCGCATCGGGCACCGGATCTGCCTCATTGACCCTGTCGGCACCGCTGTACGACGGTGGGCGCCTCGACCAGCAGGGCCAGTACCGCAAGCGGCTGCTGGAGTCCAGCGGTTCCGGCCTGCTGTCGGTGCGGGAGAAGGCGGTGCGCGAGACCCTGGCCACCGTGCTGGACCGCAACCGCTACCGGCTGCAGTTGCGCGTGTACCAGCAGTACGTGGCCAAGATGAGCTGCCTGACCCAGTCGCTGGAGCGCATCGTGGCGCAGGACCGCGGCCGTGCCAGCGAGCTGGTGCAGGCCCGCAAGGGGCAGCGCCAGGCCGAGGATTCCCGCGACGAGGCGGTGGCCGCGCTGCG
>Ga0154020_10004040_pt1 | contig 17507 bp, 15 predicted proteins | sample Klosneuvirus_201_FD_109709 | JGI IMG/M metagenome (GOLD analysis project Ga0154020, IMG submission 109709) | Active sludge microbial communities from wastewater, Klosterneuburg, Austria - Klosneuvirus_20160825_MG | ecosystem: Engineered > WWTP > Aerobic digester > Activated sludge | place...
AATTCCAACCGCCGGTGATGTGCACGATCGCGGTTACGATCACCAGATCGACCGCGCACTGGATACCATAGAAGATCGGCCCGTAGACGCGACGCTCGATCTCTCCGTACATCGCGGAGATCACCGTGGTCAGCGTGGCCACGGCAAACACCATGGTCGCAATCAGGGTATCATTCGGTTCAGCCCGGTTCCACACGAAGACCGCCGCCACCAGGATGGCGCAGGACAGGACGACACGTCCAAGCCAGACCCACCGCAACATGCGGCGCGGATCGAGCATCTCCTGAATGCCACCTTGTGGGTACGCGGGGGTGAATCGCACGGATGCTGGGCTGCCGGCCGACGCACGGCTGGCGCCTCGGACCGGACCGGAAAGGGTCAGGCGATGCGCCCGGAAGGCACTCTTGCAGCATGCAAGACCAGCGAAACCTGCCGATGTCTTGCAAATTGCATGAGTCCGGGCGACTCAGTACCCTGACGAATCACCAGCCAGTCCGTTTCCTTTCGGGATGATCGCCGATTCTTTGACCAGCCAACTGCCGGACGAGCTCACGTTTTCGAGTGCGTCGCTGCGACTCTTGCTGGTGTTGGTGCTGGTCCTGCTCAACGCCTTCTTCGTGGCCGCCGAGTTCGCGCTCGTCGCCGTTCGCCGCAGCCGGATCGACCAGATGGCGGCCGAAGGCGACCGATCCGCCCAGGTCGTCCAACGGGCGCTCTCCCAGTTGGACCGGTACATCTCGGGCACGCAACTCGGGATCACACTGGCGTCACTGGCGCTCGGCTGGATCGGGGAACCCGCGATCGCCGTGCTGGTCGATCGGGCGCTCCATGTGGTCGGTATCGAGCCCGCGCCCGGGGTGCTGCACACGGGAGCCGGCATCGCCGTCGCATTCCTCGTGATCACGTTCCTGCATATCGTGCTGGGCGAACTCGCGCCAAAATCGATTGCGTTGGCGACGCCGGAAGCCGTGAGCCGAGTGGTGGTTCGCCCGCTGATGCTCTTTTCGCGGGTCATGTCGCCGTTCATCGGCTTCCTGAATGGCACCGCCAACCGGCTGCTCAAGCTGCTGGGCGTTGAACCGGCGTCCGAAGGGGGACATGTCCATTCACCGGAAGAACTGCGTCTGCTGGTCATGCAGGCCCGCGCCCATGGCACCCTCGACGAGTCCGACTCGGCGATGTTGGCCGGGGTGTTTGACTTTCACAACAAGAAGGCGCTCGACGTCATGCGGCCGCGCACGGATATGGTCGCCATTGCTGAGGACGTCGAACTCGAGGAGCTCATCCAGATTCTGCGTCGCGAGCGGTACTCGCGGTATCCGGTCTATCGTGATACAGCCGATGATATCGTCGGCGTGTTCCTCGCGAAGGATTACTGGTTGCACGAAGACCCGGCACATTTCGCGTTGCGTGAGCACCTGCGCGAGCCGCTGTTTGTCCCGGCCACCCGCGCCGCCGAACGTGTGCTCGACGATTTGCGTAAAACGCGCGCGCATCTGGCGGTCGTACTCGACGAATATGGCGGCACCGCCGGCATCGTGACCATGGAAGACCTGGTCGAGGAAGTCGTGGGTGATATTGCCGACGAGTACGATCCGCTCTCGCGTGATGCCCTGCTCTTCGACGGCGTCCTGGAGCTCGCGGGCTCCATGTCTCTGGTTGATGTCCGCAGCGATCACAAGCTGCCGATCCCGGAGGGCGACTGGACCACCCTCGGCGGCTACGCCTTTGCCATGCTCGGTCGGCTACCGCGCGTCGGCGATCGAGTGACCTATCCCGGTGGTGAACTCGAGGTGGTCGCAATGGACGGCCGACGCGTCGCGGCGCTTCGCGTGCACAAACGCGCCGAACAGGCCGTGGTCTGAGATGCGGTCTGCTCTGCTGACTGCGCATCGGCGTCGCGGGGTGTGGCGATGGGATCGCCGTGTTCGTGTTGCGTGTGCGAGCTGGGCGTGCGCGCTCAGTGCCTGCACGAATGCGGACGCCAGCGCCAACCGTCGGGTGGACGCGACCGCCGCGTCGCAGGATTCACTCTGGCGCGTGGCGCCGGCCGGTGAGCCGGCTGCCTCGTTTCCGGCACCGTCCCGGCCCGTTGCGGATATCGTCGCGCCACGCTGGACCGATGAGGACGACCGTGATGATGCGGGAGAGTTCAAACGCGTGGCCAGTATCGCCGGCGTGCGCACGGGCATGCAGGTTGCGGACATCGGCGCCGGCGACGGCTACTACGTTGCACGCCTCGCTCCGATGGTGGGCGCTGGTGGTCGAGTCTACGGTCAGGACATCATCCGCGACTACCTGCACCTGCTCGATCGCCGTGTGCGCGCCGCGTCGCTCGGCAACGTCACCGTGGCACTCGGCGATCCCCACGATCCGCGCCTGCCCTCAGGCGCACTCGATATGGCGTTCATGATCCACATGTACCATGAAATCGAACAACCGTTCGGCGTGCTGTGGAATCTCGCGTCGGCCATGCGGCCGGGTGGCACGCTGGTGATTCTCGATCTCGAACGCCCGACGTTTGGACACGGGACTCCGATCGCGCTCTTGCGCTGCGAACTGACGGCGGTGGGTTACCGCGAGCGGTCAGTCACGCGCACAGGCCCCGAAGAGTACGTCGCGGTGTTTGTTGCGCCATCGAATGCCACGCGACCGTCGCCCTCCGCGCTTCGCACCGCTTTGGAACGCCGTCCGTGTCGGGCGCCGCGATGAGCGCGGAGGACGCACCACTGGAACCGCTAGGCGTCGACGTTGCCCCCGGTGTGCGCATACCGTCCACTGAACTGGTGGTGCGAGCGGTATCGGCGAGTGGCCCGGGCGGTCAGCATGTCAACCGCAGTGCGACGCGGATCGAACTGCGCTGGAACGTGAAGACAACCCGCGCCCTGCAGGAGGAACAACGTGAGCGCGTGCTGGGCAAACTCGCCAGCCGACTCGACGCCGACGGGTGGATCCGCATCGTGGCGGGTGAATACCGCAGCCAGCTGCAGAACCGGCGCGCCGCTTTGGATCGACTGGCCGCGCTCGTTGGCCGCGCCTTGATCGTGCCACGGACCCGCAAGGCCTCCAAGCCCACACGCGCGTCGGTGGCACGTCGCCTCGACGAAAAGCGAAAGCGGGCCGACACCAAGCAACAACGCCGCCGCGACCATGACGACTAACGCCGTCCCGGTCCAGCGTTCGCTCACCTTCGTCCCCAAGCTGTTCTCGACGCTCACGGGCTATACGCGCGCGCAACTCCTGAACGATGTGACCGCGGGCGTCATCGTGGGCATCGTGGCGCTGCCGCTCGCCATCGCGTTCGCCATCGCGAGTGGCGTCACACCCGATCGTGGACTGGCCACCGCGATCGTTGCAGGCTTTCTGATTTCCGCGTTTGGCGGCTCGCGCGTGCAGATCGGTGGACCGACGGGTGCCTTTGTCGTGATTGTGGCCGGAATCGTGGGCAAGCATGGCCTCGACGGTTTGCTCGTGGCCACCTTCCTCGCCGGCATCCTGCTGATTCTGATGGGTGTGATGAAACTGGGCGGCGTGATCAAGTTTGTGCCGCAACCGGTCATCGTCGGATTCACCAGTGGTATTGCGGTGCTCATCTTCTCCGGGCAGATCAAGGATGCGCTCGGACTCACCATCGCTTCGCTGCCAGCAGAGTTCTTTGAGCGCTGGCAATCGCTGGCGCAGCATGTCGGGACCGTGTCGCCAGCCGCGGCCGGTATCACGGCCCTCACACTGATCATCTTGTTGTTCTGGCCGCGCGTGTCGCTCAAGGTGCCCGCACCATTCGTGGCGCTCATCGTGACCACGCTGCTCGTCCAATTCACCGGACTTCCGGTCGAAACCATTGGTTCACGTTTCGGCCAAGTCGGCGGCGGACTGCCGACGCCGCACGTGCCCCATGTGACGATGGCCCTCATCCGCGAGCTGGCCGGGCCCGCCTTTACGATCGCCTTGCTGGCGGCTATCGAATCGTTGCTGTCCGCCGTCGTGGCCGATGGCATGATCGGCGGCAAGCACCGCTCCAACATGGAGCTCGTGGCGCAGGGGATCGCGAACATGGCGTCCCCCATGTTCGGCGGCATTCCCGCGACGGGTGCCATCGCGCGCACGGCCACCAATGTGAAGAGCGGCGGACGGACCCCCATTGCCGGCATCACACACGCGATCGTCCTGCTGTTGATCGCGCTGTTTGTCGGACGACTGGCGGCGCTCATCCCCATGGCCACACTGGCGGGCATCCTGACCATGGTGGCCTACCACATGTCCGAATGGCGCAACTTTCGCGCGCAGCTTCGCGCCCCGCGTTCCGACGTGATTGTGCTGGTGACCACCTTCGTGCTCACCGTCGTCGTGGACCTCACGGTCGCGTTGCAGGTGGGCATGATCCTCGCCGCGTTCCTCTTCATGAAGCGCATGGCCGAGGTCACCAACGTGCAGGCGATGACCAGAGAATTCGTGGATTTGCCGGACGATGCCGATCCGATGGCCATCGGATTGCGCTCGGTGCCCCGCGGGGTCGAAGTCTTCGAGATCGACGGGCCCTTCTTTTTCGGCGCCGCCGAACGATTCAAAGAGGCACTCGGTGAGCTGGGCAGAAAGCCCAAAGTGCTCATTCTGCGTCTTCGCAGCGTGCCGGCGATCGACGCGACCGGCATTTCGCTGTTGCGCGATCTGCATCGCCGATCGCTGCGCGACGGGACCGTCCTGCTGTTGTCAGGCTTGGGGACCCAGCCGCAGTCGGCACTCGCGCGCGCGGGCCTGCTCGATGAGATCGGTCAGACCCGCGTCTTCGATTCCATTGACGATGCGCTGGCAGCAGCGCGAACGATCGTCGGTGCGCCGGCCGATCCGACGCACGACGATCGTCAGGTGGTGGTGAGCAATCCGACGCCGGTGTCCGGCACGAACATCAAAACAGGACCGCGTTGATGCCGAGATAGTACGTCACAAAGTCCGCGCGACCGCGAATCGGTCGCGGCGGTGTGTTGTTGTCGAAGGCTTCCTTGACGCGCGCGGCGTTCAGGTACCGGACATCATCGTGACGCATGAGTCGTGCACCGAGGTCAAGGCGCAGTTCGCGCTTCCCGCCGCGATCGTCGTTGACATCCGTCAGCCGGAACGTCGCGCCGGCGGCACCACCGTACGCGAGCACGGCATCGCTCGCGTTGGTCGTCGAACCAAATCCGTCTTCGTCGGCATCGTCGTTGGGGCCTTTCACCGAGCTCGATGTCCAGAAGGTGGAGAATCCGCCAAGCGCCGCCACGTACGGTGCGAACGGTCCAACGGTTCCGCCGATCTGCGGGCCCGCCACCATCGAGAAGATGCTGCTGGTGGTGTTGAGGTCGAGTTTCACCAGCCCACCGGCATTCGCGAGATCAATCCGCCGCGTATTGGAACCGTACGTGACAAACCCGAGATCGAGGCGGATGTGTGAAATACCGGAATCGTCCAGGCGCCACACGCCGGCGCCTCCCAGGCCCCAGCCACTTCCGGTGTTCCGCCCAAAGTCTCCCTGCGGGTCGGTGCCTTGCGCAAACAGCGAGCCTGAAAAGCGCCCGGTCAGCGCCGCAGGCGTTCGGGATTGCGCGCTGACCATGGCGGGCGTGATCACCGCGGCTGCTCCAATCATCATGTAGACCGTGCGGCGCGCCGCTCGGTGCCATTCGCGAATCGTGCTCGACATCGTGATCATAAATCGAGTACCAAGTGTCGGTGTCCGTGTCTCAGATTCCGCGTGGCTCGCAGAACATGGGGAGTTGCCCGACGCAACCGCAAACGCATGCGCGCGCCGAGTTGCCCTGTTGTACGCACGGATTCCCAGAAAGTGTCATTTCGCCAATGGTCCGTGGATCCGTAGTGCGGGCTATCGCACCACGCTCGGGTCGCCCACCGCCACCACCAGCGCCGCTCGCGCCGCCGCCAGTTTGCCTTCGAGTGACGCCAGCTTCCCGGCCTCATCAAGCACCAGTCGCTCACGCAGATTCACGATCAGCAGGGTGCTTTCGCCGTTGATGAAGCGCTGTTGCTCCGCGTCTCTGAGCTGTGTCGCGATGCCGACATTGGCGCGTTGCGCCGACAGCACGCGCTCGAGGAGGACAATGTCATTCAGCGCGATGCGCACCGCGTACGCCAGGTCACGCCGCAGCCGATCACGATCCAACCGCGCAAACTCGTATTTCTGATCGGTGCGTGCTGCTTTGCCGCGCTCCTTCAGCAACAGCACCGACGTCGCGACGTCGAGTCCGGCCTTGTAGTTCTCGCGCCACCGATCCGACGCGCCGAGCAGTCCGGCCTGATCGCGTTCCGCAATCGAGGCCACACTTGCTTCGGCATCCGGCAATAGCGCCTGACGCGCCAGCAAACGCTCGGCTGAGGCGGATGTCAGCTTGGCGTCGGCCTTTTGCAGTTCCGGATGACGTTCTCGCATGGCCGCGACCCACGCCGACAAGCGCGTCGTGTCGGTGACGGTCTGCTCGAGCCCGACCATCGATGGGACCGCATCGTCCGGCAAGGACACCGGGACACCACGCGCGTCCCACAGGAACGACTCGGCAATGAGACGGGCCGCCAGCACTTCGACGTCCGCTTCGGCAAGCGTGACGGAGCGGCGCTGCACTTCGAGCGACGCTTCCAACGTATCGATCGGTGCGCTTTCGCCGTTGCGCACGCGCTGCGCGACCGCGTCAAAGCGGAAGCGCGCGAGCCGCACGCCGTCCGTGGCAATGGTGCGACGACGGTCCGCGGCATACCAGTTGCCATAGGCCTTCGCCGCATCCAGCAGCAGCTTGTTCACCAGCCCACGCTGCTCGGCATCACCAATGTCGCGCTGGGCACGGGCGATGGTCAGCGCCGTGCGTCGCTCGTCGGTGATGAGACGCTGGCCAAGTGGAACCGTCATGCCGAGCGACAGCAGTCCCTGCTTGGGCGTCGAACGATCATCACTGGCTTTGGTGCCCGCGGTGCGTTCAAAACCGAGCTTGAGGTCGGCTCCAAGCGGCGTGGGCACCTTGAGTGCCGCATCGAGATAGGTGTAATACGGTTCGCCTTTGTACGCCTTCTGCGAGAGCGCAAACGACAACTTGGGATCGAAGGCGCCCCACGCCTCCTGCAGTGCGGCGCGGGCCTGCGCACGCACGAGCGCCGCCTGCACGGCCGCCGGATGATTCGCCTCGACTTGCGTTGCGAACTGTGCGAACGTCATCGACGACTGCGCCGGCAATGCGGTGGCCCACAGACCGACGGCGAGGCCGAACAGCCCGGCGCGACGCGATCTCACTTCTTGGCTCCGCCCGACTCGGTCTTTGGCGCGCCCTCGGTGTCGGTCACGTTGATACTGGGCGGAAAGCCATTGAGCTGTCGCCACAGTTCGAACCACACCCGCACCGTGTTGAGCGCCGCCCAGCCGTTGACGCCCGATCCAATCCGCAACAGCGCGGGCCACGGTTCGTCGTTGCGATCGGGAATGACGAGGACGCGGAATCGTCCATCGGCGCCGGCGACCTGATCGATGACGGCCACTTCGCCGCCAAACGTGCCGACCGACACACTGGGCCATCCCGAGAACTGCAGTGCCGGCCAGCCGTCGAAAATGAGGCGGACTTTGCGCCCCGCGCGCAGCAGCGGAACATCCATCGGCCGCACGAAGAGCTCGACGGCACGATTGACCGCCGTCGGTTGAATCGTCACGAGTGCATCGCCGGCTTTCACCTGATCACCAACGCCGGCCTTGACCGCTTTGACGACATACCCATCCTGCGGCGCACGCACCTTGTAGTAGCTGCGCCGAACAATCAGCGAGGTTTCCTTGTTTCGGAGTTTGCTGATTTCGCTCACTCCCTCCTGGATCTCCGCCAACGTCGTGAGGCGTTCGGCGCGTACCTTTTCGATTTTCTCACGGTATTCCGCGTCGATCCCCTGCAGGTCGACCTGCGCGTTGGCGAGATCGTTGCGTTTCTCGACGAGTTTGGCAGATGCCGCCTGCGCTTTCAGACGTGACGACTGCAAGTCGTTGAGCGACGTCAGCCCGAGTGGCGAATCAAACAACGCCTGCCGCCGTGTGTACTGGTCGCGCGCGAGCGAATCGTCGAGCGTCGCCTGTTCAACGGCGGCCGTATACTGAAGCACCTTGTTGCGCGTCTGCTGGCGTTTGAACTCCAACGACCGCTCCAGCGCATCGATCTGCGCCGCATACGCGTTCGTCTTGGCCAGTTTGTCGCGATTGCCCTGCTCTTTGGCGGCCAACTGCTCGGACGTGCGCTCGAGCACTTTGGGATCCATGTACTCGTCTTTGATCTCGCTGATCTCGACGAGCGCCGTGCCGGCGCGAACCAGCGTGCCCTCGGGCACCAGCCATCGTTCGATGCGCCCGTCGATGCGCGAGGGAAGCGTCTGCGGCCGGTCCTGCGGGGACAGTGCCGTGACTTTGCCGTACCCTTGCACGTTCTGCTGCCACGGCAGAAACAGCACCAGCACAAGCGCCAGCGCGATCCCGCCCAGCCACATCCACACGACGCGATACGACACCTGCTCTTGCAGCAGACGGGCCGTGTTGAGCGGCAACTGATCCGGCGCCTGCGAATATCCGCGATCGCCCATCTTAGCGCCCCCCCGGGACAACCGAAGACCGGCGGTCGCTATCGATGAGATAGCGAACGTACGGATCGTCCTGTAGCGCCGAGAACGGCGCCTCGGCGCTGATCGCGCCATCAACCAGGACGATCACGCGATCCATCTTCGCCAGCAACGCGGGATCGTGTGAGACCACGAGGACGGTCCAATCCCGCGACCGATCGTTGACAAGATCAACCAGACGCCGGCGATCGTCGCCCTGCAGGTTCTGAAAGAGATCGTCGATCACCAGCAGACGCGGCGCACCGGCGATCGCCTGCGCAAAGAGCAGTTTGATCGCCGTATCGTGCGGCAACCGCTTGCCGCCGTGCGTAATCGGCGTGTCGACGCCGTTGGGCATGTCCTGGATTTCGCGCGTGAGCCCCACCGCAGCAATGGCACGCTGGACGGCGTCGAGATCGATGCCGGGTCGCCCGACCGCGACGTTTTCCGCAATCGTCCCATCGAACAGATCGGATGACGACATGTACTGACCGATCTGCTCACGCAGGACGGTGCGATCGAGCGTGCGCAGCGGCTGTCCGTCAAACAGGAGCGTGCCTTCGTGCTCGCCAAGCAACCCTGACATCAGTTTGAGCAGCGTCGTCCGGCCAGCCCCTTCGTAGCCGGTGATGCCCACCCGTTCACCCGGCCGCACGGCCGCCGTGGCGTTGCGCAGAACGGCGCGAGCCCCGGGATGGTACCGATAGGTGACGTTGCGCAGTTCAAGCGACATGCCGATGGGCGACTGCGGGAGCGCCGTTCCGCCACTGTCATCAAGCGGAAGGTCGGACACGTGTCCGGCCTTCTCGGCCGACGTGAGGATATCGTAGATCGTGCTCATGCTCAGGATGAGCTTCTCAACGCCGGCCAGCACAGTCACGATGATCAACTCGGAGGCGACGAACTGTCCGAGCGAGATCTGTCGGTCGATGACCAGTTGCGTGCCGAGGATCAGAAAGCCGCCGACAACCAGTGTGCGGAAGATGACGATGGCGATCGTCTGTTGCTTGAGCACCTGAAAGTGCTGGCCGCGGTACACCAGGTAACTCGTGAGAATCTCGTCCATGCGCTGCACGCCAAGCGGTGACCGGCCGGCAAACTTGAAGGCGTGGAACGCGCGCGCCTGCTCCTCCAGCCAGTGGACGGCCCGATACTTGTACTTGGACTCCATGAGACTCGACTCGAGTCCACGCGGTCCCGACCACCACAGAATCCCGCCCAGTACGGCGAGCAACAGCACGCCGAAGAACGTGAAGTACGGGTGATAGAACGTCAGCAGCACGAGACCGGCCACCACGGTCAGCATGGCCGTCGAGGTGTCGAGCAAGAACTTGAACAGACTTTTCTGAATGTTGACCGCTTCGAACAGCCGGTTCATCGTTTCCGGCAGATCTTCCTGCATGGCGACTTCGTACTGAATGCGCGAAACGCGAAACGTGAATTCGAGCGCCAACCGCGCGAACACCCGCTGCTGGATGCGTTCGACCACCTGCAGTTGCAGGATCTGCAAGCCACCGCTGGCCATGGTGCCGACCACCACGTAGCCGATCAGAATCACGACGGGCTGCAGCACCAGCCCGCCCTGCACCAGCTGGACGATGGCGCCAACGGAGAGTGGCAGCGTCAGCGCAAAGAGTCCGGCGAGTGCCGCGAATGCGAACAGAATGATGATGTCGCGCTTGTCACGCGCCAGCAGTTGGGCCACGCGCGCAAACACATTGCGCTCTTTGCGCGGGGCCTGCGCTGCCGGCATCGAACGCGTCTCGACCATCATCTCGAGCGTCGTGCGCAGCGGATCCTGCGGCGCGGCCAATGACAGCGGTGCCAGCGCCGTTACCGTCGGACCGACCAGGCCGACAATGGCCCGGGCTACGGTGTCGGTATCGCCCACGATGGGATGCACGACGCCAGCGACATCGACCCGCACGGCGGCTGCGTCCTGGGCGCTGCGATCGACGCCCGTGATGATGACGTCGTCGTTGGCGGCCAGCAGCAACAGCGGAGCGGTGCGCGCCCGCACCGCGTCGCGCACGCCACCCGCGTCGAGCGTCCGCGTAAGGTACGAAATGCCCATCGCGCCGCCGACCGCACGCAGGCGGTCCGCCAACGGTCCCACGTCGCGGCGCCGCGCGATGATTGTGCGCGTCTCCGGCGTCAGCTCGACGCCCAGCGACTCCGCAACCAGCAACGAAATCTCAATGTCCTGACGTGATGGCATGCGATAAGGTCTGCGGGATGACCACGGATGCGGCAAGCCTGAGCGCCGCGCCCGATAAACGAATGAGCGAGGCAGGTCGCTCCAAGACGTTTACAGTCACTTTGACCGATCACTCACACTCACTGCACCGCTGGTATCATGTGTTGTGATAGGCAATTGCAGAATATACGACTCATTCCATCGGGATTGAACCCCCCGTCCCAGCCACGGCCCCGTCGCCTTCAATTTCCCCGACCGGCCCCGCGCCGCCTGTTGCGAGTGCTACATATTGCGGTGGTACGGCGGGCCCGGTGCGCGCCGATCGACCTGCCTGCGATGGGGAGCCCGTGGTGGACGAGTACTTCGAAGACGACGCGCCCGACCAGTCCGACGACGAGCTCGATGCCGAGTTCCCACTCGGCGACGGCGTCGCCGATCTGGTGAGCCAGGTGCATTGCCCATACTGTGGCGAGCCCGTGGAGATTACCCTCGATCCCGGATCAGGGGCGCAGCAGGATTATATCGAGGACTGTTCGGTGTGTTGTCGCCCCTGGAATGTGTCGGTGACGTACCACGAGGACGGGTCGGCCGACGTGTTCGTGGATGCGAGTGACGATCAGTGATGCCGACATCGCAGATCGCCGACCCGCCCACCACGCCCGTTCCGCTCTCCTCGTTCGCGCCGCTGCTCGACTCCGCATTGACCCGGTCGGCGCACGAAGGCGCTCGCATCGTGGCGCTCCACTGGCTCCACGACCTGACCGTAGCTCGACAGGCGTGGACGCTCACGCTCGACGATGCTGAACGGAGCGCCGATGTGGTGACGCCCGAATGGAGCGCGTCCGAGGCGTTGCATCGCGCCCGTGTGGCTGTGCGTCGCCTGCGTGCCACGCTGCGCGAACATGAGAAGTCGCTCGGCGTCGAGGTCGACCGTCGCAGTCGGCGTGTGCTGCGCCGGATCGGCAAGGCAACCAATGTCATTCGCGACCGTGACGCCCAGCGCGAGTGGCTGGACGTCGAGCGGCACGCCTTGACCGATGCTGCCCGCGCAGAGGCCGACGCGATGCTCGAGGCGCTGGAGCACGAAGCCGGCGACGGCCGCGCGCTCGTGACGCGCGTCTTTGCCCGCGAGCTCGATCCGCGCGTCGAGGCGATGGTCGAACGGCTCAGTCACTTCGCGATGCCGTACACGGTCGGGCAGTCCGGCGTGCGTGTCACATTCGCGCGTCATCTGGCGGACCGTGTCGAACGCGGTACACTGGCACTGCAGCGCGATCTTGGCCTGGTGACCGGCGTCGACGCCCAGGACGTGTTGCATCGCTGTCGCATTCGACTCAAGCGGCAGCGCGCAATGCTCGCCCCGTTCGCGCGCGTGCATCCGGCCATTGGCGAGTGGTACGCACTGGCAACGAGCGGCCAGGACATGCTTGGGGCAATGCGCGACACGACGCTACTGGCCGAGCTGGCGTCCTCGAGGGACTTCGGCGCGCTGGCTGCCGCACTGCACTCGATTGCGCTCGGACACTACGAAGCGTTTCACCACGACTGGTGCGACAATCACCAACGTGTTGCGGACGTTGCGCAGGCGGCGGTGCACGCGTTGCACGAGATCGGCGCCGGAGCGCGTACGGTCGCTGCATCCGAGGATACCTCATCCGATACCGATCGCTCCGGCGCGCGACTCGACGACGGCATCCCGCCCGCGATGCGTTCGGTTCTCCCTATGGAGATCGAACGAAAGTATCTGTTGCATGGTCTTCCGCCCGTTGCCGCGATGGCACCATCGTGGCGTATCGATCAGGGTTGGCTGCCTGGCGAGCAGTTGCGCGAGCGGTTGCGCCGCACCACGACGAGCGACGGTCACAGCACCTGCACGCGGACCATCAAACTGGGACCGATGGGTGCGCGCATCGAAATCGAGGAGGCCACCGATGCGACGCTGTTCGAAGCGCTCTGGCCGCTGACCGCGCACGCACGGATTCGCAAACGCCGGCATGTCATTCGCGATGGCGCGCTGACGTGGGAAGTGGACGTGTTTCTCGACCGCGACCTGGTGCTGGCGGAAGTGGAACTCACCTCGGAGGCGCAGAGTGCACCGCTGCCAGACTGGCTCGCGCCGTTTGTGGTCGCCGACGTGACGCACGATCCGGCCTATCTCAACTCGGTGATGGCGCAGCGGGATGTTGCGGCACCAGACAACGTGGCGCTTTGAGGTGAGCACGTGACGATGGACGCCGTGCTGACCACACTGTTGCCCATCCGTGATCGGCGTGAGCGCGTGGTGGGATACTCGGTGTCATCATGTCCGGCGTACGAACGCAGCGGCGGCGCCGACGCCGACCTCGACGCCGAAGCACGCCGGACGCTCGAATCGGTCGGCACACTGACACGTCTCACCGGACGCAGTCTTGTTGTGCCCGTGACGCCGGGCCTGCTGCGCGATGGCGCCGTCACGCGGTTCGCGTCGACCGACGCCGTCTGGCTCCTCAGCACCGACGCACTCGACGACGCGGCCACGCGGCGGGTTGTCGAACGTCTGCTTGGCGCCGGGCTGCATTTTGCCCTGCATGGATTTCCCGACGGTGCGCCACTGCCGCCGTCGCTGATCGGGTCGACGCTGGTGCTCGATGCGTTGCGCATCACGCCGGCCCTGCTCGAGAGTCGGGTGCGCGTGCTGCTCGATGCGGGGCTCCGGCCACTTGTGCGCAATGTGAACGACCGCGCCACGCGGCACCGCGTGCTCGATGCCGGTGTGCCTTTGGTGAGTGGCCGGCCACTGACACGCGGGGCCTCCGCGCCGCTCGATAACGCCGCCGAGGAAAGTGCGATGCGTGCCCTGCGCACGTTGTCCGGCTACGCCGACGGACGGCCCGCCGATGCGGCGTTCGACAAGTACGTGCACAGCGATCCGCACCTGGGAACGGCGTTGCTCAAAACCCTCGGCTCGGCGTCGCTCGGCGTGCGCGGTCCGCGGTCGGTGTCACACGCGCTCAACGTGCTTGGACGTGACGCGGTGATGGAAGTCTTGCTCGCCGTCACCGCGCGACTACTCGCCGACGCCGCACACGACCCGGAGCTGGCCCTCACCGCGCTGCGACGCGCACGCCTGCTGGAACGACTCGGGGCCGCCGTGGACGGCGCACCGCATCCGCGGGCGCGTGCGATCGGCGGGTTGCTGTCGGTCGCTGAGTTTGCCCTTGGCGCGCCGTCCGCCCAGTTGGCTGACCGCCTGGAGTTGCCGCCCGTGCTCGCCGACGTGCTCACCGATCGCCGCAGCCCGTTGGGCATGTTGGTCGACGTCGTCGACACGATGGAATACGGCTGGTGGGATGATCTGCGATCGCGCTGCCAGCGCTTGGGGATGGCCCCACTCGTGGTCGCCGAAGCGTGGCTGGCCGCATGGCGCGCCGCACGCGATGAACTGGGCATCAGCGCCAGTCTCTGACCCTTCGACTGTTCTCCGATATGACTCCACGCGACTATCTCCTCGATCGTTTCCGCGCCGATGCCGACACGCTGCGTCAACGTGCCGCCGCACTTCGCCGTGGGCCGGCGCAACCTGGCCCGGATGCCAACACGTCGCTGCAGATGGCCAGTGCGTGCGAGGACGTGTTTGCCATGATCGAGGCCCTGCCCGCCGGCGCAACGGTGAATGAGATGCTGGACGCACTGTCGGCGCTGGTTCCGCTGCTGGAGCAGCGGGCAGCGGCCGCGAACGTACCGCCGGTGCGCGCCGTCTACGTTGGCGCGGCGACGCGCATTCGTGAGGTCGCGTCAGTCGAGCGTCAACACGCCGTTCTGCAGATCGCCGAGGACGGCGCCCTCCACGACGACCTCGCCAACGACGAGCACAACGTGGACGATGATGACGCGGGCGACGAAGACGTGGACGACGACGATGTGGATGACGACGACCTGGATGTCGCGACCGACGACGATGCGCCATCGGGAGGCCGCGTCGCATGAGTCGCCGAGGACGGCCCGGTCCGCCAGATGACGATGAAGACAACGATGCACCGGCCGGCAAGGTGCGACTCGACAAGTGGCTGTGGGCCGCACGTTTTTTCAAGACGCGTGCGCTCGCTGCGGAGGCGCTGGACGGCGGCAAGGTCGATGTCAACGGCGATCGAGCCAAACGCGCGAAGCTGATCCAGGTTGGCGATCGGCTTCGGCTGCGCGACGGACCCTATGAGTGGCATCTGGAGGTGCGCGACATTGCGCACCGTCGCGGATCGGCACAGATCGCGCAGCAATTGTACGAAGAGACCGCCGACAGCCGCGCCCGTCGTGACGCGATCCATCTGCAACTCAAGTCCATGCCGACCGCGTTCGCCTATGGCGACAGCCGCCCGGGCAAGCGTGAGCGGCGGGATCTGCGGCGTCTCAAGGGTGACCACTAACGCGCGTCAGCTGCCGACGCGCGTATGAGTGGCACGATGACATCAGCCTGATCGCGCGGCTCGATGTCGTAGACGCGCGGAGCAAGGCCACGCGCGGACGCCGCCTGCCGCACTGCCTCGCCATCGTCTGGTGTGTCGAGCAGGAAGACCGCGCGAACGGCAGGATCGGCAAGGCATTTCGCCGCCTCGGCGGCGCGTGAGGACAGCCGGATGCGGATGTCCTCCTGAAACGTGGCACGCAGCGCCGCCGAGAGCGCGGCGCGTCTGGCCGGCGTCCCCCCATGCAGCAATACCGCCGTAGGCAGCGCTGTGCTCACGGGTGTGTGCCGTGGCCCGGTGTGCCAAACGACTCCAGCATCGATTGCAGCAGCGAGGCGTCAAGATGATGACCGCCCGAGAAGGAAAGAATGCGCGGTTCGAGGCCGATGGATTGCAGCGCAGACTGCGCGGCGTCACGCGCCGCGTCCGTTGCGAAGTGATCCGCAGTCCCGGTCACCATGACGATCTCTCCGTCGCGCATCGCCGATACAAATCCCTCACGATCGACGTCGTGCGCCAGCCCACCGGCCCAGGCCACAAACCACGTCGGATGCACCTGCGCCGAGGCCACCCATCGCATCGCCGTCGCCACGCCTTGCGAGAACGCCAGAATCGCCACCTGCGGAGCGGGTGCGCCATCTGCCTGCGCCTCCGACATGACCTCGTCGTACACGCGAGTCAGCCAGGCATGCGCATCGGCAATCTCGGTCTCACGTGATTCGCGCGTAAGCCACGCTGCCCCGACGCGTTGCTGGTGGCCGCCGTCGGCGCGCGGCGATTCCAGATAGAATCGCGACAGCGCCTCGGGGGCCACGATGCAGGTATCTGGCGGGATGATCCCGTCAAATGGCCGGACAAAACGCGCGGCCAGCATGCCATACCCGTGCAGGACAAACCACACCCGTCGCGCCTGCGCGGGCGCCGCGCCCAGCACCACATAGCGTGCGGTGCGCGTCGTGGTGCGTTCGCGGATGTGCAGGCCGGTACGCTCGGCGTCACTCATGGGATGTACGCGACGGCGGAAATTTCCACGAGAATTCCCCGCAGCTGCGCACCAACGACGGCGCGCGTGGGATAGGGTGGTGACATGACCGACTTGTACACCTCGTTGAAGCGCCCCCAGTCGTCCTCGTCGGCGAGATAGACCGTAACGCTGACCAACTGTGCCATGGTGGCACCGGCGAGCGTCACAATGCGCGCCACGTTCTCCAACGTCACCCGGGTCTGCGACTCGATGTCGTCCCCCACGATCTGGCCGGTGGCCGGGTCGCGCGGCGTCTGCCCCGATACAAAGAGCAGGTTGCCGGCACGGACACCGGGAGAGTAGGCTCCTGCAGGCGGTGGCACATCGGGCAGAGTAATGGGTGTCCAGTCACGTGCGCTTGCTGACATGCGGGATTGCTCGCATTGTAGGTCCATGGCGGAGGCGGCATGACGACGTTCCTGGAACAACTCGAAACGCCGGTGCCGGTCGTTGACCTCGACCGGATGGCGTTGAATCTGGACCGGATGGCGGCATATGCCACCCTTCACGGTCTCCAGTTGCGTCCGCACGTCAAGACGCACAAGTCCCCGCGGATCGCCGCGGAGCAGCTTCGGCACGGCGCGGTTGGCCTGACCTGCGCGACGCTGCGCGAAGCCGAGGTCATGAGTGAAGTGTGCGACGACCTTCTCGTTGCCTATCCGCCCGTGGGCGCGGCGCGACTGGAACGACTGGCCCGCCTGCCGCACGACGTGCGCGTCGGGGTCGCCGCTGACGACGCGGCGGCGCTGACCGCGTTGTCCGTCGCCGCCAAGCTCGGACGTCGTACCTTCGACGTCTACGTTGAGGCCGATCTGGGGATGCATCGCGTCGGCGTCGCGTCGCCCGAAAAAGCCGTCGCGCTGGCGCGCGCCATCAGCGACAGTTCGCACCTCAGTTTTGCTGGCCTGCTGTTTTATCCCGGCCACATCCGACACGGGGTGGATCAGCAATCGGCACCACTCGCGCAGCTGAATGCCGATCTGGCGCGTTTCACCGGCGCCCTGACGGACGCCGGGCTCGCACCACCCGTAGTCAGCGGCGGCTCGACACCCGCGGCGTGGCGGATGCACGAAGTGGCGGGCGTGACGCAGGTGCGGCCAGGGACCTACGTCTACAACGATCGAACCACGGCGATGATCGGTGCCTGCGACTGGGACGACTGCGCACTCACCGTGCTCGCAACGGTCGTGAGTGTGGCGGTCAAAGGTCAGGCGGTGATCGACGCAGGAACGAAGTCGCT
>Ga0154020_10004041_pt1 | contig 17505 bp, 12 predicted proteins | sample Klosneuvirus_201_FD_109709 | JGI IMG/M metagenome (GOLD analysis project Ga0154020, IMG submission 109709) | Active sludge microbial communities from wastewater, Klosterneuburg, Austria - Klosneuvirus_20160825_MG | ecosystem: Engineered > WWTP > Aerobic digester > Activated sludge | place...
CATCAAACCAAAGGTCTCGCGTTGGACGCCAGTTAGCCGTTTGAAATCCGTTTCTTTTAGTTGTTCAATTGTTTCGTATCGCATCTGCCTATTATGGCACACTTATGCAAGAGGTCTAATATTGTTTCTGTCGGTTTCGCGTTTTGGCTTGTGTTTGTAATTTAGCCTGGGACACAGATCCCATCAGCCTTTTATGCTTCTCTGTAAAATCCCAACCTTCATCCTTCAAGTCGCGAATAAACTCCTTGATAAATAGTGATAGGTATGGATAATCCAATACACTCAGGAAATAAGGGTAATTTTCTGTCACAAGCAATTTGACCAGTGGTTTGTAATGTCCCTCGTAAGCAAGTTGGTCAAGCAATTTGATTTTTCGTCCATAAAGAACTGCATTCAAAAATCCGCTGACAAGTTCCACATAATTGTAGTAGTTTACCCATTGAACTTCATCGTCACTGAGCTGGCGGTATATGGCATCAAAGCTATCGTTATTCCAGCGATGACATAGCTTCATTACTTCGGGGTGTTCTTCTCTGTACTTGACCATCTTATCGTACACATCTTCAATGGACCGTTGCATGGAAGCCCGTTGAGACTGTCTGTTCAACGAATAGGACAGATATGCCAGGAGCGCTGAAATAATTGTGCCAATAATCGCAATATAGATTGACAGCCAGTCTAACTGAATGTTCATAATTTCTCCAAAACTCTCACTTACCCAAAATCAAACCGATCCAGTCTTTCCTTCTTGACCTGCCAGCCTGGCATAACACGGGACAATAACTTATAGAACTGTACTTCATGGTGTAAATATTTCAGGTGACAGAGTTCATGGATGATAACGTAGTCAATATATTCCATCGGAACTTGAATTAGCTTGATGTTCAGTGTGATCATGCCTTTGGCACTACAACTGCCCCAGCTCGATTGCATTCGGCGAATGGAGATTTTTGGGTAAGGAATTTTCTCGCGAGCAAGTTTGGCGTAACAAGCAGACAATCGTTCTTGAAATATTTGACTGGATTGTTCGCGATACCAGGTTTCAACTAAAAGGCGGGCATTCGCGGGAGAAGTACCTGGCGTGTAAATTTCCAGAAATTGGCGGGATAGCTTGATATGCTCGCTATCATTCTTGATGATTTTCAGGCGGTATTGACGACCTAGAAAACGGTGACTTTCGCCGCTGACATATTTTCTTGGGGGGACATCGGGCAGGTAGATTTCAAAGCGACGTTGTTGATTGAGAATCCACTTTGCGCGGTGATAGACCTTTTTCTCTACGTCCTCCAGTTTTGTTTTTTCAGGCGCTTTGACAATGACACTTAAATCAGGATGCACGCTAATGGACAGCGTTTTGCGCTGCATGAATTGAAGTTCATATGAAATAGTTTGAGAGCCGTATCTAATTTGGAAGGTTGCCATAAATTAAACGATCTTATGAAAGCGCTTTGTTTACTTCTTCATATCCATACACATGGACTAATGACCGAAGAACAGCGCCTTTGCTGACTTCTGCCCATTTATCATTAAAAAGGATATCTTTTAATTGCCCACTGGGTTCGAATTTAACGGGTAATAAATTTGATTCCCAACTATCATCGCCTCTACCTGCATCGAGTATTCTGTCGAGTTCGTCCATTTTCATGCCAACCTGTACAAAAGCATATAAGTGGGGTTGGAAATTTGGAAGGTTCCATGCAAGACTCAAAAACTTTATATCATCCACATTTACAGATTTTGCAACTTCTTCTGCTATTTCTTCTCGTATCCCTCGCCATGCGGCAAAGAACGGATTTGGACAGGCAGATGGGGCATAATCCCAATTTACATTAGAGCCACTGCCGCCAGCAAGACTCTTTGGAGACGACCAAAGATCATTAGATAGAGATGGTTCATCTTTCCAGCGATGCATATTTTCTGCCGCGGATGCGGCGAATATTCCACTGGAATTATCAACTCGCTCTGTTCGCCGCCCTAATAATGTGTAATTATCGCTCGTCAGCATTACCACCGATATACATAAAATATTCGTTAGCTCAATCCAATCCACGTTTCTTTTTGAGACTAGCTTGTCTTCGTCTGCATACAAATCCCTTATTGTTAAATCACCCTGTATTTTTTCATCGAGTCTCCTGTTTGTTAAAACAAAGTCGTGCCAGCAGGTCGGGCGCAGATGTAAAACAGGATTCTTTTCTTCCTTCCCGTTTTTTGATTGAACTACATTTAAATCGAAAGAGTGAAGTCGTATTGCTGGTCCATTGAAAAGTATGTGACCCTTTTCTTTCGCCTCTTTTTCTATTGCTGCTATGCTGGGTTCACGATCTTTTTCGATCAATTCAGGTAAAGGCATCCATTCATGTTTATAGTCAAAGGTAAGATTGGTGCGATCAAACCATTGATCCCCCCCGCCCAGCAAATCCATATAGACATCAGTTTCAATTTTCCCCACACGGTATCGTCTCGCACGAAACTTCTTTCCTTTCGAATGAAAAGAGGAATGTATGTTGTTCGCGAGTGCTTGTTTTTCAGTTATTTGCTTTTCACGCGCCTGTAATGATTTCAGAAGTTTTTCGTACCCATCGTCCGAAAAGATATCGGTCCAGTGAAGTTTGCTTAGACTTCTCGGGACATCGCATTCTTCGAATCTTACAGGAATGATATAGATAGTGCCTTCTGGTTGTCTATCCGCGACATCAAGCGCAAGCTTAATTTCCTTATGAACATAGCCTTCTGAGGCTATGGATTTTGATGACAAGCATACAATAATTACATCAGATTTTCTAACAGCACTTTCTATTTCTGCTTCCCAGTCCTGTCCGGGAAGCAGACTTTTTTCATCAAACCAAACATTTTCAAATCCGTCCTTCGTAAGACGCGCATGAAGATTTTGTACAGCAGGCTTATCAAATTTTTTGGCGTAGCTTAGGAAAACACGGAGATCAAAATTGTTATTGGGCATATAAAAACCTCATGCGTATTGAAATGCTGCTTTTTATGCAGGGAAATCTTCTGAGATATTACTGTAGTGCGTCACGCCTGCGGGCAAGTTCAATTATGTTGTCGAGAATTTCATCCAGCATGGCGGTTTCGATTTGGATGTTGTGTTTTGCCTGGACTTCATCGAAGAGGTAATCTTCGATTTCACTTTTCATCTTGTTGTGGACATCGGCGTTGCGAACCCAATCACGGATTTTATTCTTTTCGATGATTTTCTCAATATGTAAGGACATTTCGCTGGCAATGGACATGAGGCGGGCGAGTTCGGCTTCGGTGTAATAGTTGTTGGCGGTTTCGCGGATTAAGCCAAAGTAGGCGGCGGCGTGTTTGGTGTGGCGTAGTTCGGATGGGGTGACGTCATCTTCGCGGCTGCGGACGTTGTTCATGGCGCCTTCAACGGTTTCGAGATATTGCAGATCGCTGATGCGTCCTTCTTTCCAGGCTTCGATGGTTTCTTCGATCATTTTGGAGAAGCGTTTGTAGAAGGCAGGGTCTAAATCCATGCGCTCGGTGATGGTGCGCTTGGTACGGTTGGCAATGGTGTCGGCTTTAGCAGCAGTGCCTTCGATCTTCTCGACTTCTTCGGCGAAGCGTTCCCTATCGAAGATGTTGACCATTTCGGTGATTGGCTTGACTTCGGGAGATTGGATGTGCGTATCGATTAACTTGCGGATTTTCTTTTCGTAATCCTTATAGTCAATCGTTTCGGCGTAGCGTTGTTTGACGGAGGCGCGCAGGTTGTGGAAGAAGGTCAGGTCGTCTTTGTAGGTTTTGACTCGCGCTTCGGGGGTGCCTTCATAAAAACTGACGGTGGCGAGGGAAACCTGCATAGCGCGAGCGAAGTTAGTGAGAGACTCATAGAATTCGCCGCGGATGTCTTCGGGTTCGAGGAAGCGTTCGAGGGCTTCGGTGTCTTTCTTGTTGGGGACGGTCTTGAAGACATCCCACAGATTGGAATGATATTGCGGGAGTTTGGCGACTTCTTCCTTCATTTCAGTGATGGCGTCGAGCACATCTTCGCTGTCGAAACCTTCGAGGGCGTCGTAGGTCTTCATGGCGGTGTTGAGTTCACCGAGAACGCCGTAATAATCTACAACGTAGCCGAAGTCTTTACCTTCAAAGAGACGGTTAACGCGGGCAATGGCTTGCAGGACGGCATGTTCCTTGAGCGACTTGTCAATGTACAGCACGGTGTTGCGCGGCTCATCGAAACCGACCAGCAGTTTATCCACGACGATCAAAATCTCGAAGCCGTCTTCGGTGCCGAATTGGGCAATGAGTTCATCGTTGAATTTATCTTCCGTGCCGAAGCGTTCCAGCATGCGCTTCCAGAAGGCTTCGATTTCGGGGTCTTTGGTGTTGTCTACTTCTTCGTTGCCTTCGCGGGTATCGGGCGCGGAGATGATGACTTCGGATGACACGACGCCAAACTCATCGAGATAGCGTTTGTATTTCAGCGCGGTATCTTTGCTGGAGGTGGCGAGTTGCGCCTTGAAGCCCGTGCCTTGAAAGTTCTGCTTGAAGTGTTCGCTGATGTCGTAAGCGATTTGAGCAACGCGCTGTTCGGCGGCATTGACTTCTTCGGCGCGGCTGAATTTGCGTTTGAGATCGGTCTTCTGGTCTTCGGTGAGGGGTTGGGTAACGCGCTCGAACCAGGTATCAATCGCGGACTTGTTGACATCCAGTTCTGCCATGCGCCCTTCATAGAGCAGTGGCACAACGGCTTTGTCTTCCACGGCGCGGCGCATACTGTAGGGATGGATGAGACCGCCGAACTTCACCGCAGTGGACTTGTCCTTTTTGAGCAGAGGCGTGCCAGTGAAGCCGATGTAACAGGCATGGGTAAAGACGCGCTTCATCATGGTGTGGATAGTGCCATACTGTGAGCGATGACCTTCATCTACCAGCACGAAAATATCGGGGTTGGCGTCGGTGATTTTTTCTTTGGAGACCGTTTCAAACTTATTGATGACCGTGGTGATCAGGTCGGTTTTGTTTTCGTGGATCAACTTGATCAGGTCTTTGCCGTTCTTTGCGCGAGCAACTTTCTTGCCGCAATCGTGGAAGGTGTTCCAGATTTGCTTATCGAGATTGATGCGGTCGGTAACGAGGATGACGCGCGGGTTTTGAATGTTTGGGTGCAGGGTGAGGGCTTTCGCCAGCATGACCATCGTGAGCGATTTGCCACTGCCTGTGGTGTGCCAGATGACGCCGCCCGAACGCATGCCCCCGTCGAGATGGGCAACGCGGGCAATGGTCTCTTTGACAGCGAAGTATTGCTGGTAGCGGGCGATCTTCTTGATGCCTGCGTCGTAGACGATGAATTGATAGATCAGTTCGAGCAGGCGCTCGGGGCGCAGGAGGCTGTAGAGGGTGCGATCCTGCGCGGTGGTGAGTCGTTCGCCCGCGCGTTCCAAATCTTCAAAGTAGCGCATGATCGCGGGGGCAAACTCTCGATGGGCGAACAAGGCTCGTTTGGCAGAATCAGGCAGAGGCGTATTAATGAGGCGCTGCACTTCATCCTCAATATTGGTTTCTTCGCGCCAGTTCGACCAATATTTTTTGGAGGCAGCAGTCGTGGTGTACATGGCTTCGTTTGTGCTGACAGAAAGCAGGAGTTGCGAATACACAAAGAGGTGCGGGATTTCATCATCCTTTTGGTTGCGGATGTGCTGGGTGATGCCTGCAAAAACGGATTTCTCGCCCGCGCTTGTGCCCTTATCGGGTCGCTTGCATTCGATGACGACGAGCGGGATGCCGTTGACAAAGACGATGATATCGGGGCGGCGCGTTTCATCACTGCGGCGCTTTTGCACGACGAATTCGTCGCTGACGTGATAGACGTTGTTTTCGGGATGCTTCCAGTCTATGTAATTGAGGTTGAAACTGCGCGTATCGCCCGCGATGGTTTGCGGCAGGCTGACGCCGAGGGTGAGCAGTTCGTAGATTTTCTCGTTGGTGCGGATAAGACCGTCATAGGGTTCCTCCCTGAGTTGACGGATGGCATTTTGAAGATTGGATTCGCTGAACGGAACTTCGTGCCCCTGAAAGCGGATGCGGTTATGCAGGCGCAGCCAGTTGAGCAGGACATCCTCCAGAATGACGTTGCGGAACTTGCCGCCGCGTTTGGCGAGGGCGTCATCGGGCGTGAGGTACTTATAGCCCAGCCCCATGAGCAGTTGGAGAGCGGGGATTTGGGAGATGAGTTCTTCACGGAAGGATGGTGTGTGTGTCATACTAACCTTTTACAGCGGATTTGGCGTTTTCTTTTTGCCTGATGCTAATACCAGCATGGCGCGGTAAAGATGCATAGTAAGGTATTTGCGAAGAACAAAATAACGAACAATCAAGAGTATTAAGGCGAATACCCCGCTGAATGTCACAATCCAGTCTGGAAGGAGCGTTTGTCTGGATGCAAGTAATAGAAGGAACAATGGCAGGGGAATGAGAACGCCCTCTGTTAAACTCACCAATTCTCTTAATCTATGCGCTCGACTACTGCTACTATTTCCATACTCAGACACATACGCAAAAAAGACCTCATGCCAAGTATCTAATTTTGCAGAGCCTTTTTCCAGTTTTATGCCAAATAGTTTATTTATTTCCTTTATGGCTTTTTCAAGAACTGATTCGGATATATGCTGTTTGTTCCATAATTTCAAGCCGAATTTGTTGAGATTCTTATCGTTATACACTACTGCCTTTTTGGGGTCGCCAAGCCAGTGAATCAATATTTTTTGGGTGAAAAATTCGGCAATTGGCGACATGATAAAACCGACGAAATAAGGGATGATAATTAGAAATGCGCCAACGAGTAGTAATACAATGTTTTCGTTCAACCATGAATTATTACTGACAAACTGTCCCAAGTTTGAGCCAGGAATTAGAACAATGGCAACACAAGCAAGCCACCAGAGACCAGCAAAATAATAGTTGAAATAATCTGCCAGTGAAAAAACACCTTCAATTTTCACGCCAAGCCTCCTGTTATCTTGTGTCCAGACCTGACAGGTTTCATCGTGACCTGAGCCAACCATAACCCATGCGTGGAACAGGATTCGAGTCGGCAATCGTACCGTGAAAACCTGTCAGGTCTCATTTGCGAGATGAGTTCTTCACGGAAGGAGGGTATGTTAGACATAGATTATTCTCTCGTTTGTTTAGCATTATCCTGTAAAGCCAAACTCTTGTGCATGAATTTGAATGTTTGTGTTTTTACTAAGCATATCAGTATCTTTATAGAGTTTTTCCAGTTCTTGGTAGGTTAACCAACGAGAACCGACCATGCCTACGTTATACAATTCTTCAAACGGTTTTTGAGTTAAAGACTGACTCCGAATCACACTGCCATCAAGAATTTTGTTATTATCAGCCGAGATTTTCCATGATTTTTCTACAACACATATCGGAGTATGATAGCTTGAGGTAAGTAGCTTGTAGTCAGCCGCCTGTATTTTGTCAGTGAGGCGAAGGAATGCAGAACAATAAGGCAAACGGTAAGAACCTTTTCGTGAGCTTTTTGAAAATTCTTTGCAATACCCTTGTTTACAAAATTGTTTATGTAGTTTGGTTATTTGTTTTGGTAAGTTCGTTGTTTTGCTTGTATAAAGTTTCTTGCCATCCCACATTTTGTATTGGATAGCAACAATTCGCACCATTTTCTTGGCTTCCCAGTGTGTTTCATAAATTACATCAGCGCCGAGTACATGCTCCCAAGGGTCAGGATGCAACATTCGAACACGTAGTCCCCGCTCTTTTGTAACCTGAAAGTCCCTATACCCTTTCCCTTCATTCGTGAGTGGTAATATTTTGCCATAATAACTTATATCTCGTAAAATACTTTGAGTCTCTGTGTATTTTTCATTTGTCAGACGAGATCTGGCTTTTACGAGATTTTCATGATGCTTTCTTAATAGATTTTGATCCTTGTTTGTCTGTTTCAGTAGTTCGTTATATTCATCGATATCTTCACTTATTGCGTCTAAAGCGGTAACTTCTTTTTTGCGTTGGGCAGTTAATGCTATTGCCTTTTGTCGGTATTGCTTAGTTAGAATACCTTCATTTGCTGCTAGAAGAAGGCTCTCCTCTGAAAACAATTTCGGAGCTAAGGTGGTTGCAATATTGAGAGTTTCTCCATAGGTAGGAGTAGTTTTCTGAGCTATTCCTACCACCTCTCGTAAAGCTACAGTGGCAAGCCATTCCACGTCCAAACGCTTGCTAAGAGATTCCTCATTTCTAATCGTGCTTTGTGTGTTTTCTAAATCAGATATATCTAAATTTGACATTGTATAGCTCTCATTAGTGACATTGATTGCGGAAAGCACCTTTGCATGTGAACTGCGAAAATAAGCAGTTGCAGGGCGGAGATTTGCGAGATGAGTTCTTCTCGGAAGGATGGTGTGCGCGTCATGTTAAACCTTTACCCTGATTTGTCCTGAGAATAGTTTTTGCATGAGACTTCTTTTTTGTTGTTTTAGGTTTACAAGATTTTTCGAGTATAGATCGATAGCGCTATCACAATCTGTTAGTAATGCGGCAATTTTTTTTTGCTCTTTTATGCTTGGTAATTTCACGGTCAATTTCAAGACTTCTCTTTTAGAAATATTGTATCTAGTTGAGCCTTGTGCCAATTTGAAGAAGTTTCTTCTAAAAAAATCACTTCGGAAAAGGAAGCAGGCATATTCTGGTATTAAATATTTAAAGTCGTTTAAGCGAAACCCAAAGCAAAAGCTATTTAAGTAGCATTCACTTAAATTATCTAAAAGCACTGAACACATTCCTACTTCATCAGGTGTTTCAGACGATAGAGTAAAGAGAATATCCCCATATTGAACCTTGTTTTGATTTTCTCCATCACGAATTTTCACAAACTCTAATTTTGATTTGTCAATTTTGTTATTCTCAAAAATATTTCGATACGTAATGTAAGGCTTTCCAACACCAAAGTCATCCTTTGTCTTGCCAGATAAACCCGAATAGGTTGTTCCTAAATCACCTAGTTTATTATCATTCCATGTATTATCAAACCCAGAAAGACGCGTTTTACCAGTGAGTAGGTGCTGTTCAAGACCTTTTTTAAGTTGTTGTTCAGCAATAATAAGCTGATTAGTTAATTCAATGGCATTGTCCCAAGTACTCAGGATTTCGAGAATCTTTTGTTGTTCATGGATTGGGGGAAGGATAATTGGATACATGCCAATATCTTTGTAATAAATGCGGACTCTAACAGAGCCAGCACCTGCTTTTTGCATCCAATGTTTCCAGTGGTGGTTTTGAACGTAATAATAAAGATATTGAGAATTGAGTTGTTTTTCATTGCAAGAAAATACAACATAGTCTGGGCTTACCAGTCCAGTGCCAATATCTTTTGTGCAATATCCAATCGAACCAATATTTAAACGCATAGGGTTATATGCGAACATACCTGGTTCTATAACTTTATAACGATCCAAATTCTCTGCATGATATCTGGATGTAGTATTTAATCCTGTCTGATTACTAACACCAAATACAGGTAAATTAATCCTATTGCCTACTACGGCGCGTTTTCGACTTTCGCTTGTAACTTCATTTAGTTTGAAAAAATGCCAACCAGAAGGTATTTTCATTTATTGCCTAATCCAAATTTAATTCTTTTAACCACTTATCCATTTTGGCTTCGATACTTATAAGTTTTCGCCTTACGGATTTTATTTCGATATTTAGTGGTCTTATATTTACTAATGGTTCTGCTTCAAAAGTGTCTATATAACGAGCGATATTTAGATTGAAATCATTCTCTTTGATGCTGTTGAAATCAACAAGATTGGCATATTTTTTCACACCCTTACGAGCGCGATATATAGTCACAATTTTTTCAATGTCTTTCTCACGTAAATAATTTTGATTGGTACCAGATGCTAAGTCGTTGCTGGCGTCAATAAATAATACGCGTTGGTCAGCTTTTTGACGTTTGAAAACCAGAATTACAGCAGGGATTCCTGTTCCGAAAAACAAGTTCGCAGGTAATCCAACTACGGCGTCAAGTAGGTTCTCTTCAATTAATTTCTGGCGAATATTCCCCTCTGTACCGCCACGAAATAAAACACCATGAGGAACAACCACAGCCACTCGTCCATTGGTTTTATGTGTTGTTTCGATCATGTGGCTGATAAAAGCAAAATCGCCAGTACCTTTAGGAGGCACTCCACGATGAAAGCGTTTGTACTTATCTTTCGCAGCACCTTCTGCGCCCCACTTATCTAATGAAAAAGGCGGGTTGGCAACCACCACTTCAAACTTCATGAGTTTGTCGTTTTCCACCAAGAGTGGGTTGTTCAGCGTGTCACCCCATTCAATGCGGGCAGAAGTCACATCGTGCAGGAACATGTTCATCTTCGCCAGCGCCCAGGTCGAGCCGTTGTTTTCCTGTCCGTACAGGGCGTAGTTGTCCGTGCCAACATGCTTGGCGCATTTGATGAGCAGCGAGCCAGAACCGCAGGCGGGATCTGAAATCCGCTCGCCAGGTTGCGGGTCAACGAGGGCGGCTAACAACTCCGAGACTTCGGGCGGCGTATAGAACTCGCCCGCCTTCTTCCCAGCGCCAGAGGCAAACTTGCCGATCAAATATTCGTAGGCGTCGCCGATTACGTCACGTCCGCTCGTGCGCGAAGGGCGCAGGTCAAGGCGTTTGTCGTTGAAATCGTTCAACAGATTTTTCAGGCGTTCATTGCGTTCTTTCGTACGTCCCAAGTTGGCTTCGGAGTTGAAGTCAATGTTGCGGAAGACGCCTTCCAGTTTTTCCTTGTTCGCGTCTTCGATGGCTTCCAAGGCTTCGTTGATAATCTCGCCGAGATTGGATTCATTCCGCTGGGCGTAGAGTTTCTCAAAGGAACAGCCTTCGGGGAGTTTGAACTTGTCCTTGTCCAATTGGCGTAGAACGCGTTCCTGATTCCCCTTGTATTTGAGCATGAACTCGTCAAAGTGATCCTGATGCACATCCGAGATGTACTTCACGAACAACATGACGAGGATGTAATCCTTGTACTGGGACGGATCCACGGTGCCACGGAACGTGTCACAGGCTTTCCAGAGGATGTTATTGATTTCGTCCTGGGTGATGGGGGAGGAGGGGAGAGTCATGGGATGGATTTTACTTGAATAGCGTTTGTTATTACGACGGCTTTTTATAGAAGAGATCAAGTCCGCTGAGGAGTTTGGTGAATTTTGAATCAAAAGCGGTTTTGTCTTCCCATACGGAGAAGTCTAGGATGTTGTATTCCATGATCTGTTCAATGATGCGTTGAGGCCAGTTAGATTTTTTCCAGGTATCGTCAAGAGCGATGGGACACAAGGCGTCACGCCCAAGTTCCTTTTCTAACTCACGCGCTTTGCGGACTTCGTGCTGGACCCAGTCGCTGCCGAGGGAGCTCCTAGAGAGAATGAGTAGGACAGTGGGGTTTTGACGGATGGCTCGGTCTATTTGAGTCTCAAGGCGACCTGCGATTGCATTGTGTATATCCCGCCAGAAGCGGATACCTTTTGCATTCAAACTTTCTTCGAGTTTGTCTACGAAGGTACTGTCCGCGTGGGAGTAGGAGATGAAGAGAGGGGATATCTGAATGGCTTGTGTTGCGCGGAGATCATAGATTTTGTATTGAATTTTGACAATATCATCGTTCGTTAGATTGGGGTTGAATAGTCTTGATGTTTCAATTTGAATATCGCTAAGACCGCAACCTCGAAGGAAAGATACAGGGAGCTTTCCCCTGGAAGCAGCGATTGAGTCTTCCCCAATTGTTGTAGGCGCCCTGTGTTTCACCTTATCCAGGTTTAAGGACTCGCTAAGGTCAGTGTCTGCAAAAATAGTATAGCCAATCTCTGCGCCTGAAAAATCTGTCCTCATGAGGTTGGCTTGGGAAAATACTACACTATCCAAAGTTGATTTGTGAAAATTTGCTGATTCGAGATGAGAACCCCAAAGATCGGCTCCCCTGAGTCGGGCTCCTATAAGTTCGGCTCCTGTAAGATTGGCTCCTGTCAGATCGGCTTCTTCCAGATTTGCACCACTTAGGGTTGCTTCCCATAGATTTGCCTCCCTTAACTTAGCCCTCTTTAAGTCGGCATTTTTGAGATTGGATCGCGTGAGGTTAGATTCCTCAAGGTTTGCACCCTTTAGGTTTACCTCAACGAGTTTGGCTTCCATGAGATAAGCCCCCCTGAGATCGGTTTCCATCAAAATTGCTTCTGTAAGGTCAGCTCCCTTGAGACGAACTTTCCTTAGTTTAGCTCCCCTTAGATTTGCGTGGCTGAGATCAGCATCACTGAGGTTTGCATAACTGAGATCGGATTCTCTGAGATCCGCATAACTAAGATTGGATTCTCTAAGATTGGCTTCTTTAAGTGAAGCTCTCCAAAGAACAGATGCGCTAAGATTGACTTTTTCTAGGCAAGCTCCTAAAAGATTGGCATCTCTGAGGTCAACTTTCTCAAGATAAGATCTTGTGAGGTTGGCTCCCTTGAGATCGATTCCCCTGAGATCGACTTCGTAGAGATTGACCTCAGTAAGGTCAATCTCTACTTGAGGATTTTTTAGATGCCATGCGTTCCATTCTAAAACACCCTGGTCTAAAATTTTTAATTGCTCCAGATCTGCCATATTGAAATTCCTATTTTGTCTTATGCTTTGGCTTTGGGCTTCTTGTAGAAGAGGTCAAGTCCGCTGAGGAGTTTGGTGAATTTCGAATTAAAAGCGGTTTTGTCTTCCCATACGGAGAAGTCTAGGATGTTGTATTCCATGATCTGTTCAATGATGCGTTGAGGCCAGTTAGATTTTTTCCAGCTATCGTCAAGAGCGATGGGACATAGCACATCACGTCCGAGTTCTTTTTCCAATTCACGCGCCTTGCGGATTTCATGCTGAACCCAGTCACTACTAATGGAGTTCTTCGAGAGAATTAATAAGACAATAGGATTTTGGCGAATAGCACGGTCAATTTGGGTTTCAAGACGTCCTGCCGTCGCGTCGTGGATGTCACGCCAGAAGCGGACACCTTTAGCATTTAGATTTTCTTCGAGTTTATGTACGAAGGTATTGTCCGCGTGGGAGTAGGAGATAAAGAGCGGAGAAATTTGGAGGGCTTGGGTGGCACGCAGGTCATAGATACGGTATTGGATTTTAGCGATACCTTCGTTCGTGAGGTCGGGGTTGTGAAGTTTGGTTGATTCAATTTCCCAGTCAGAAAGTCCACAAGCACGCAGGAAGGCTTCGGGGATTTTGCCTTTGGATAATTTGATTGTATCGGTGCCAAGAGTGGCGGGAAAATTGCTAATTACTTCTTCAAGCCCGAACGTTTCACTGAGGTCTATGTCGCCAAAAGCGGCAACACCTATCAGCGCTCCTTCAAGATTGGCTCCTCTGAGATACACTCCTCTGAGATCACTTGCGATAAGGTTAGCTCGTAGAAAATTAGTATTTCCTAGATTAGCCTCCCTAAGATTGGCTCCCAGAAGATTAGCTTCTGTGAAGTCAGCTGCTTCAAGCTCTGCATTCTGGAGATCAGCATTAGTAAGAATAGCACCTCTAAAGTTTGCTCCAATTAAAGTGGATCCCCCCAGATTAGCTTCCGAGAGATTAGCCTCTCTAAGATCGCCGCCTAAAAGATCAACGTACAAAAGGTTACATCCTTTAAGATCAGCTTTGCTAAAATCGAGGTTGACATTAGGGTTTAACTCGCGCCATTTATTCCAAACCATATAGCCTTGCTTCAAAATGTTTAGTTGATCTTGATTAGCCACAATAATATTCCTTGTATTTGGAACTGAAAAAATCAAGCCCACAGAAGAGTACAAATTATCTTTGCCAATTAGTGGAGCACGCGTGTTTTGTTCCCTTTGTAATTCAGCATGTACTCGTCAAAGTGATCCTGATGCACATCCGAGATGTACTTCACGAACAGCATGACGAGGATGTAATCCTTGTACTGGGATGGGTCCACGGTGCCACGGAACGTGTCACAGGCTTTCCAGAGGATATTGTTGATTTCGTCCTGGGTAATGGGGAGGAGGGGAGAGCCATTGTTATTATGCCAAAGTCCTTTTTCTTGATTTTTTTGGATTTTGGTGCTCGTACATTATTTTGCTTAATCTAAGGTGCCCTCTGACAAGAGATTTCCAAGTAACAAATGCAGCATATGACATAACCAAACCAAGAATTACAGTGATGGTTACATATTGCCATCTTGTTTTCGCAGCCACGCTCGTTAAGTGCGTCAGTAAAAATATTGAAATGCTGATTGCAATGAGTGCAAAGTTTACAACCGAAGCCCGTACAATCCGCATTCGCGTTCGGGTGTATTCGAGTTGTTGGTTGAGGAAGTCGTTTTTTGTGCCAAGGGTAAAGCGCATTACCGGTACGCTTACTGACAGATCGCCAGCAATTTCCCTGTCCAGTGTGCGTTCCCTGGCTTTGAACAAAATATCAGCCATACGGTCAAGGATAATTCCCAAGACATATAACAGCGGGATAGCTATAGTCACCACAATTAATTGCCACTCTCTGATGGCATTGAGGAACTTATCCAAATCATTAATGCCAAAAAGTGAGAATATAAGGAAGAAAAACCATATTCCACCTTCTAAGCCAATGATTAATAGCTCGGCAAAGATCAATGTTGTGTTCATAATCTACCCCGAATAATAGAACATGTCACAGCTTTCCAGAGGATGTTGTTGATTTCATTCTGAGTGACGGGGAGGGTGCTCTAAAAGCAATTGACATAGGTTTACTATTTGCGATCCAATATCCATATTGATTGTTTTGTGTATGTGTCACTTTGGCAGGGTATTCCCCGCTGATTTTGCCAAGTATACCCGATGTATCTTCAAGAGGAAATTAAATATATGGCAGTTGCATCTTTTTAAAAAAAAGTGACAGTCATCTTTGCAAAGCACCTTTTAGGCAAAGATAACTGTCACCTAATACTCTATTCGTTATTTTCAACTACTTCAGGATATGTGCCCAGCCTGTCCCGTTACAAGCCGTACAAGTGGAGTCAGTCAGGAATCCGCTTTGTTTGCCCCTTCCACCGCACAAAGCGCATTTTTTGGCAGGAGGCACAACCAGCACGCTTCCCTTTCCTTCACATGCGGTGCAAGTCGAGTCTACAAGAAAGCCGCTCGACTTTCCACGTCCCTCGCATAGGGCGCAATCCTGTGGAAGACCATACTGATTTACAACATTTGCAACTGGCCTTCCGCAATGGTTACAGAAATTGCTTTCGTTTGGCATTGTTTTTCCACATGATGAGCAGCGCATACTTCCTCCATTTTGCCGACTGAAATTCTGGTGTGTAATAATTCTTAGCATAAATCCAGTTCTCTAAATGAACAAGTGACATTCCGCCTGATTTATGAAATTAGGTTTTTCTTTGCGCGCCTCGCGTGCTTTGCGGTTTAAAAGTTTACTTGGACACCCGCCTACAAAACCTCCCGTACCACATTCCCCGCCAGATCCCACGCCTCCACCGCAACTTTTCCCTCCATACCCGCCACATACTCCCACCAGCGTTCATCTACTTTCAGAGCCTCGCCCTTCTCGATCACATTCCCCTCCACATCCAAAATCGTGACCACTACTTTTGTCACCATCACATTATCGCTAGCTTCCACGCGGATCAATCCATCCTTCCTCTCAACACAATGGATTACAGGCGGATTGAACCAATCTGATAGCGCAAAGTTATACGCGCTCTTGATCGTCCCTGCAGCCAGTTCCCCGTAAATGGGCTGACTCTTCGCTGCGTCACGCGCATACGCCACAGCCCGCTGAAAACGGCTCTGATGCTCCTTCTGCCCCTCGCTAAATTTTCTGCGGCTGAAATCTGGTTTCGCGCTGACGTACGTGCTTCCATCAGGCATCTGGCGGAATACTAACTTCCCAACTGCACCGCTAATTCCCTGCACAATTGGGTTTCTAACTACCTTCGCCATGTTTCCAATCCTCCTTCACACAAGCGCTGCATAATCCATATGGTGTCTATATGGTAGCTCCACAGTAGCTCCACACTGTCTCCACACAAGCTCCACAGTAGAGCTTCTCTTCTCCCAGAGAATGTCTAAAAAGATGGGCTAAAAAATCTCTTACCACGGAGGTCACAAAGTTCACGGAGATTTTAAAGGATTTTCTCCATGTTCTCTGTGTGCTCTGTAGTCAAATCTTTTGACAAGCCTTTGATAATTGACACTCCTCTCCTCCCAAGAGGTGAGGGCTTTTCATGCATTCACAGACACCAGCAACCCCGCTTCCTTCACGATCCTCGGCACGATCTCCTCCCAGCCGACTGCCATAATGTGGATTCCATGCACGCCTTGTTTTCTCTTGATTTTATCGATCAATTCCAGCGTGATCTGTGCGCCTTCTTCCTGTTCATTGCCTTTGTCTTTGGCATTCTCCATCCGCTTGAGTATTTTTTCGGGTACGAAGACCCCTGGTATTTTTTCATTCATATACGCGGCGGTCTTGTAATTCTTGAGCGGTGTGATGCCGATCATAATATAGACCTTGTCCAGAAGTTCGCGCTTCGCAATTTCGTTCAGCCACTCATCCAGCGCGTCCGCGTCGAAGACCACATTGGTCTGGAAGAATTGCGCGCCCGCGTTGACCTTCTTCTGTTCGCGCACTGCCTGGAATTTCATATTGGATGCAAACGGAGAAGCCGCCGCGCCGAGGAAATATTGTGGCGGAGTCTTCATCTCGCGCCCATCCAGGTATTTGCCTTCATCGCGCATCCGTCTCAATATCCATAGCATTTGGATCGAGTCGATGTCCACAATATCCATTCGTCCGCGCGGGCTAGCTCCCAGCACATTGCTGTCGCCAGTCAGGCATAGAATATTCCGCACGCCCAATGCCGATGCGCCCAGCACTTCCGATTGTAGGCCGACTCGTGTGCGGTCGCGTGCGGTCATCTGCATCACAGGTTCTGCATCTTGTTCCAACGCGAGTTTACTGCACGCTAACGAAGACATGCGCGGAATTGCCGAAGGGCTGTCGGTAAAATTGATCGCCGCAACATATGGTTTCAACAACTCAATATTTTGCTTCATCTTCTCGGTGTTCATCGAAAGGGCAGGGGTAACTTCCGCCGCAACAACGAATTCCCCCGCTTTCAATCTTCGTTCAAGTTCTGAGGCTGGTTCTATATATTTTGGCGCATGATACAAAGAGTCGCCCTGCCACCATTCGGGTTGTCGCACAGGCCTGAAGATGGAATCCAATGTCTTAGTAACAGAACCAGCTTCCCGCGCGGTCAGACCCGCGACAATATTTTTCACACCGATTGTTTTTGCCTGGTCAAATACATCTCCCCACGAATCCGTCCCCGCTTTTTCCCAATCCAACGGAGGCAGTACTTCGAGCAGCAAAGCCTCGCGCCCAAGTTTGAAAGACCGTTCATAGATCTTATACCAGATGCACGGCCGCGATTCATCCACATAACATTTTTCAGGTGTCGAGCCGCCACACGGGCC
>Ga0154020_10004042_pt1 | contig 17501 bp, 15 predicted proteins | sample Klosneuvirus_201_FD_109709 | JGI IMG/M metagenome (GOLD analysis project Ga0154020, IMG submission 109709) | Active sludge microbial communities from wastewater, Klosterneuburg, Austria - Klosneuvirus_20160825_MG | ecosystem: Engineered > WWTP > Aerobic digester > Activated sludge | place...
CGTGGCATCGGTTGCGTGGCATCGGTTGCGTGGCATCGGTTGCGTGGCATCGGTTGCGCGGCATCGGTTGCGTGGCGCGGCCATCATCGGTGCGGCGCCCAAATGCACCGAATGAATTCGGCGCCTGATAAGAAAAGCTGCGCTGAAGCGCGCTACGGCCGCATCCCCACAACCGGCTTCAGCCGGATTTCTCTTATCAGACGATGGTTTCAACCATCGGACGGCATCGGACGGCCATCGGTCAGCATCGGTTGGCGCGACTCACAGCCGCGCCAGAATCCCCAACGCCCACGCCCGCGCCGTCAACGCATCATCGCGCGTCAGCACCGTGTCGTGCGCGGCGCGATTGCGCAGCGCGATGTTCGTTTTGTCGGCCAGCAGCCCGGCCACGCCCGCATCGCCGAAGATCGTCTCCGCGGCATTGGCAAAGATCTGCCCGGCAAAGGCGCGCAAGGCCAGCTCCTTCTTGCTGCGCAGGATGTCGCTCATCACCGAGAGCGTGGGCGGTTTGCCGCCCGCCATGAACTTCTGAAACAGATCGCTGCGGCAATCGCCCACCGTGGCCCTGCTCTCCGCGCGGAAACGCTCGAAGAGGCGCTTGCCCAACATCTGCTCCACCGCCTTGGCGTAGGCGACCACCGTCGCCGAAAAATCGAGTTGGACAGGACGCGTGCGCAGGTCGTACTCCGCGCCGACCAGAAAGGTCCTGGCTTCGTCGGTCAGCCATTCGACGCCGGCGAGCGCCGCGGCCAGCGCCGCCTCGTCCGCGGCCAGGTTGATACGCGCCTGCAGCCGCTGGCGGGCGGCCAGCGTCTTCTCCGCCAGCGCGTCGGCGCGCGCGTCGTCGTCGGCGAGCGCTTTGTCGCCGAGCACCTGCTGCTTGGCGTCGGCCAGCGCCTGCTCGTAGTGCGGCCGCTCGATGATCTCGATCTCGGCGTCGCTCAGCCCATAGAGTTGGTAGACGATCTTGTCGATGAGCGTGTCGGTGCTGGCAAGCTGCTGCTTGATGGGCAGGAGCGCGGCCAGCGAGGCCTCGAATGCGTACTCGACCTCGCCCTTGACCTCCTCCAGCGCAACGTGGAAGCGCCGGCGATTCTGGTGCAGCCGGTAGTAGAAGTCGGCCCACGGGCGCGCCGGCTCGCCCTTCTGATAGTCGCCCAGATAGTTCTGCAGGATCGTCTTGCCGGTGAAGCTGTCGATGCCCGTGGCGCCGTGCTTGGGGATGATCGCGAGCCGGCTTTCCAGCCAGCCGGCGCTGCTCTCACCTTTTCAAGCGCCTGCGCGCGTGCTGGATTTGGTGCTGACTGGCGAGATCGATGTAGCCACAGACGACCGCATTCTGGCTGAATACCGCGAAGTACTGGCGCGACCCAAGTTCACCTTTCATGTGGGTGCAGTTCAGGATCTTCTCGATTACTTTGAGCATACTGGGGTTGTTACCACGGCGCCACCGTTGACTGTTATGCTGCCGGACCCAGACGACAGCATCTTTATCGAAGTGGCTGCGGCAACCCACGCTGCGTTGATCACCGGCAATCTGCGCCACTATCCGCCAGAGCAGTGTCACATGGTCCGCATTTTTTCTCCCGCTGCATTTTTAGAAGACTGGCAACTTCGCTGACGTCTGGTTTAGAGGCGTAGGCACATTGCACTTCGTTTGACTTTAGCGCCGCCGCCTGCCAGTGGAACGCCGCAATTCGTCAGCCGCTGTTGCCAGCGAGGCGAAGGTGCGTGGCGCGGCAAGCGGCGCTGGCGCTGCAGCCGGCTGCATCACTTCCCGCAGCCGTCGCCGCAGTTCGAGCTGCAGATTAGCCTCGCCCTGTAGCAGACGGCGCAAGAAGTCGTCACGTTCGGCGCTGGGAAGCAGGTCAAGCGCGTGCGCCAGGTCTGGCTGCTCGGGCATTGCCGGCGACGCGTTGTCCTGCGCCGCTGCTTGGACGAGAAATGGGTCTATGCCCATGAAGTTGATGAATGCCGTCAGCGCCGGCGAGAGTTGGTCTAGTCCTGGCGGGAGCGGCGGTTCGAGATCGCTCTCCTCCTCTGTATCCATTTCGCCAAGACCCCCGTAGACGCCGGCGCCCAGCAGCCAGACCAAGTAGAGCAGGCGCAGGTCGCCCTGCAAAATATCGTCACGCAGTGAGAGCAGTTCCTCCAGGTCGCAGGCCAGTTCTTCCCAATCCGGTAGATCCTGGTCAGGGGCGGCAATGCTCAGGATGTAGTCGTCGCCAACGCGCGCCAGCTCCGCACATTCGGCCCACAGGTACGGTTGCAGACGCTCGGCGTCGAGCAGATTTTGGGGGAAGCGAAAGGCCAATTGCTGTGCGCCCCAGTTGGCATAGTAGAGAAACGCATCGAAGTAGCGCGCCAGCACCTCCAGCGGATCGTGCTTGAAATCGCCCCATTCGTAGTCGACCCAGGCGTCACTGCTGCTCACCTCAATGTGGCTGGAGAGTTCGTTGACCGCGGCGCGCTCGGCCGCGGTCAACCGGCGGTCGATAGTCCGCCATTCGTAATGTTGATATTCGCTCACGGCTTCGTCTCCCGGATGAATTGTGATCTGACTATTCAGGTTCAGGCGAGCAGGCGCACATTATCTAGCGGTCGTGAAAAGTGCTGAAAAAGCGCCGTCGCCCTGATTGTACCAGATGCGATAGTCGTCAGTGTAGGCGGCAGCAATGATGTCGGGCAAGCCATCCTCGTCTAGATCGCCGATAGCAAGGGCATGTCGGCGGGAGTAGGAAAAGCGTTGCTCGCCGGCTGTGAACAAGTCGTGACCATCGTTGCGCCAGAGCACCGCCTGTCGCAAACTGCCCAGCAGCGCATCCTGGTCACCGTCGCCGTCAAAGTCGGCAAGAAAGGCGTGATGAATGAGTTCGGCTGTCAACGGTTGCGAGGCCTGCACCCAGCCGCCCGCCTGATTCAGCCAGGGCGTGGCGCCGATCAGGGCGTCCAGCGCGCCGTCGCCGTCGATATCGCCCAGGGCCACCACAGCGCCGCCGGTTGGATCAAGCTGCTGGCCGGAATCGGTAAACATACCAGCGCCATCATTGAGGTAGACGCGGCCGCTGGTGGCGCCGCTGCCGTCCGGAGCATCGACGGTGATGAGAAGGTCCAGATCGCCGTCGATGTCGAGATCGCCGAGCGCTGCGCCGCGCACAGCTAAGCCATCCAGCACCGGCAGTGCGGCGCTGCGTATAGCGAAAGCGGATCTGCCATCATCTGGCCCACTGTACCAAACCCACGAGAAGTTGGGTCGCTGATCGTCTGCGTCAAGTGCAAAGAGCCGTCCACAGCATCCAGCGACGACCCCATCGGTCCAGCCGTCGCCGTTCAAGTCGCCTTGCACCAGCGTGGCATATTGGTCGCCCTTGCGCGGCGCATCAATGACCGCACCGACCTCAAACTGACCTGCTTTCTCATCTTGATTGAGCAGCACCTTAAGTGTGTGGCCGGTGTAGACGAGCAGATCAGGAGCGCCATCCTGATTGATCTCCGCAACTGCGGCAGCCAGCCCCGATCCGTTCACTTCCTGCATCCGCGTGGCTGCAAAGCGACCGTCCCCCTGATCAAGCCAGAGCGTGGCGACGCTGAAGGCGATGAACTCATCCTCGTTGCGCAAATTGTGCAGGAAGAGATCGAGACGCTGGTCGCCATTGAGGTCAGCGACTGTAGCGGTATTGTGATAAGTCCCCTGCCCCTCCAGCAGCAGCGCAAGCGCATTGTTGCAGCTAGTGAGAAGCATCGTAGCGCACATCAGCGGCAGCAGGCGCCAAACACGGAGCAGATGAACAACGTTGCGCATCAGACTGCTTCCTTTCGCATTGAAACCGCCTGCTCTGGCAGACGGTGAGGTGACAGTCACTTCCCAAGTGACTGTCACCTCACCGTCTGCAACTCACTCCACACGCACGTCGGTGAAGACCTGCTGGCGGTTGCCGTCCAAGTCCTCGACGATAAAGCCGACGACATAGTCGCCCACCGCGGCGTCCAGCTCCACCCAACGGATCGGCGCGTCGCCAAAGGTGAGCGCGCCGCCCAGTTCAACGGCGTAGTCAGTGACGTTGCCGCTGCTGTCGAGATCCATCCACTGCTCCTTGACGGTGAATGTGTCACCCATCTGCGGCACGATCTCGCGCGGCGCACCCACGGCGTTGGCATCGGCCGAAGCTTCGCCGGTGAAGCCGAGCACCTGCTGCAGCTCGCCGTTGCGCAGATACATGCGCGCGTCGCGCTGCTCGCCGTCGTCGGCGTAGGTGTAGATGCCATCCACGCTGTAGACGCTCTCCTCCCAGGTGGCGCCGTAGCTTTCCGGCTGCAACGCCGCCGTGACGCGGTTGGCGCCGTCGTCGAGCGCAAACATCAGCGGCTCCCAGGCAAACTCCACCGTGAACGCACCTTCGCCCCAGTCAGGATAGTAGACGCCGTCCACCTCACGCGTCTGTGGCGCCTCCAGGTAATCCTGGTCCGCCACGAAAATTGAGTTGGTTCCGCGGTCGTAGAAGCTGGTAAAGAAGTAGATGTAGCCCACATTCGGCCCATCGACCACCGCACGCAGCGTGATCGGCTCGCCAGGACGCGCCACGTCGCCCGACTTCTCGATGGGGCCGACGGTGACTGCGCCGGCGCCGGGCGCACGCACGGGGAGCTGCGCCGGCGCCACCGCCTGCGCGCTGCCGCGCGCAAAGCCCTGGCCGGTGTAGTGGAAGGCGAGGAAATCATCCCACAGCGAGTCCTGCGCAAAGCGCTGCGCCACCGCGGTGTAGGAAGGCGGCCCCGCGACCGGTGAACCGTAAAGCTGCGAATTGGGGAAATAGATCGAAACGCCGCTGGCGCCGGTCTTGTCCGCGCCGTTCTTGCCGGCCAGCACCGCACGCCCCACTGCATCGAGCACGGCGCTGCCCGCGTTGGCGAGCGCGCTGTCGTCCGACGTCTGCTGTACAAGCTGCACGAAGTTGCCCAGGTCAATGTACGAAGGCGGAACCTGGCTGCCAAAGATGCTGGTAAAGGACTGGGCGTAGCTGCGTGCTTTGGCGACGCCGCGTGCCTGCGCATCTTGCAGCGCATAGGCGTAGTCGTTGACGCTCTCCATCAGCGCGGGAGTCTGGCTCAGGTCGAGTGCAGCCAGCGTGACGCCGCGCGCCATCTGCGCCGCGGCGTCGCGCGCCGAAGGGACGCTGGACATGCCAAAGAGACCGCCGGCGCGACCGTAGAGGTCGAGTCGCTGCTGCTCGTCGGTGATGCGCACGTCATCGCTGATGTAGCTGTTGACGATCAACTGGCCAAGCTGGCCGCCGTCGATGCCTGGATTCTCCTGCAACGTGCGCAGGAAGCTGGCGTAGGCCCAGCCCAGCGCCGGCTCAGTCTCCTGCGAGAGCACGGCGTAGCGCGCATGTTCCGACAGCGCGCTCATCACTTCCAGATGCCCCATCAAACAGGCGTCCAGGCCGACCAGCTCAAACTTGTCGATGCCGGTGGCGGCGCGCGCCCGCGCCAGCGCATCGTCGATCTCGGAAAGGTACATCTGATTGCCCAACGCCTGGGCGATCGGTGCGCGGGTGTCTGCGCCGCCGCCATCGCGGCCGGCGTCAGGATCGCTCCAGCCACCGGGCCAGCCCATGCCGTGGTCGGAGAGGATCAGCACGTACTTGTCCGCGGGATAGTTGCTCACCGCCCACTGCACGAAATCGACGAGCGTGTCGCCGCTCGCCATATTGACCTCGCCCAGATCCTCGACCAGTTGCGAGTTGATGCGGCTAAAATCGTTGTCCTGCGTGATGAAGTAGCGCCGCGCGCCGTCCCAGTTGCCGTCGCCGTCAAAGCCGCCGCGGTAGCGATCAAGCTGGCTGACGATCTGCACCTGCTCATTCGAGCCGGTGCGCTCGGCCTCGTTGAAGTCGATAAAAATGTCCTTTTCCAGAATCTTGTCGTCGGCATCCTGGTAGAGCATGACCAGCCACTTCTGATTGGGGTCGCCGGTTGTGGTCAGGTTGAGCGGCGGCGCGGCCTGGCTCAAGCCGGCAGCAGCCGACACGCCGGAAGGGGCGGATTCCACCGGCGGGCGCACCCCTTCATTCCCCTGAAATTGGTTGACTGAATCGACAACCGCGGGCAACCCGCCGCCATCGTCGCCGCCGCCAAAGCCGTTGAAGAGCAGAAACGGCCCAATGCAAAGCACCGCGATGACGAGTAGGCCGATGAGCAGCAGCGGGTTGCCTCCCGGCCTTCCACCGCCACCGCCGCCAAACATGGGCGGGCGCGGCGAACCCCAACCACCGCCGCTGCCACCACCGCTGCCACCACCTGACGACCACCCTCCCCCGCCGCTGGGCGGTCGGCTGCCGCCGCCGGAAGACGAGGGGCGATTGTCGCGCGTGGGTGCGCTCGCGCGCTCGCGTCCGCTGGACGGCGCTTCGCTGCGACGACGGCGTTGCGTGGTCACCGTGCGTGGCTCGTTATCGGCAAAATAGAAATGATCGCCTGCTGCAACGCCGGCAACGACAGGTGCGGGCAGCATGGCGTCGCCGTATAGCAGCCGTTCGCCGAGCGAGCGCAGAAAAGGCAACGGTATTGGCATGATGATCTCCTGATGGGTGAGCGGGTAAACCGCAAATTTTTATGGTTTGGGCCAGCCACAACACGTCGTCGCTTGCGACCAAAGTGCGCTGTCTCCCCATTGTAGCGAGTGATCCAACACTTTGCCAATCGATGGAATCCGCCACTGCTCCCTGTGGATTTCATCTATGCTGCCAGCGATAGGGGCGAAGCGATACGCGTCCGATCGCGCGTCCGCATCACGTAGGCGCGGTTACGGTAAACAGACTGCCGGACAGGCTACGATAGCTATACTTGAAATCAAACGAAAAGATCGCTAAATGACCAAGCGCAAAGGAATAGAGCAGATGACAGGCGTGGATGAACGAATTCTAGAGGAATCAATGGCAGCACAGCTCCCCACGGTCGCACGCGCCTATCCGGTGGAAGTGACGCCGATGGATCGCTTCAATCGCGCCCTGCTCGACAATACACGCCCGATCGGCTGGCGCAACCCCAGTCCAGCCGGGCGCTACAACCTGATCGCCATCGGCAGCGGCACGGCCGGGCTGGTCTCGACCATCGGCGGCGCGGGGCTGGGCGCCAAGGTTGCGCTGATCGAGAAGCACCTGATGGGCGGCGACTGTCTCAACGCCGGTTGCGTGCCCTCCAAGAGCATCATCCGCTCGGCCAAGGCCATCGGTGAGATTCGCCGCGCGCAACACTTTGGCATCGACGTTGCCGGCGACGTAACCGCGGACTTCGGCGCGGTGATGGCGCGTATGCGCGAGCTTCGCGCCGCCATCAGCCATGACGATTCGGTGCAGCGCGTGACCGGCGCCGGCGTCGATCTCTACTTTGGCGCGGCGCGCTTCACCGGCCCCGACGCCATCGAAGTCGATCATGACGGCGAACGCGTCACGCTACACTTTGCCAAGGCGGTGATCACCACCGGCTCCAAGCCGCGGCGTCTCGACGTGCCAGGCGCTGAGGAAGTCGGCTACCTGACCAATGAGACGCTCTTTGAACTGACCGAGCAGCCGCGGCGGCTGGCCGTGATCGGCGGCGGGCCGATCGGCGCGGAGATGGCGCAGACCTTCGCCCGCCTTGGCTCAACGGTGACGGTGATCGAGCACAACGCGCAATTGCTCAGCCGCGAGGACGCGGACGCCGCGCGCATCGTGCAGCAGGCGTTTGTGGATGACGGCATCGCGCTGATCTTTGAGGCGACGGTCAAGGCGCTGAAGCGCACCGCCACCGGCAAGGGGATCGAGTTCGAGCGCGCGGGCAAGCGGGAGCAGGTGGAGGTGGATGAGATTCTGGTCTCGATCGGCCGGGCGCCGACGGTGCAGGGGCTGGGGCTGGAAGCCGCGGGCGTGGCGTACAGCGACCACGGCGTGACGGTCGACGACACGTTGCGCACCAGCAACCCGAATATTTACGCGGCGGGCGATGTGGCGATCCGCTACCAGTTCACGCACATCGCCGACGCTACTGCGCGCATCGTGCTGCAAAATGCACTCTTCCCCGGCCCCAAGCGCAAGGCGAGCGACCTGATCGTGCCGTGGACGACCTTCACCGACCCCGAAGTGGCGCATGTCGGCCTCTACGCGCACGAGGCCGAGGCGCAGGGCATCAAAGTGCAGACCTTCACGCAGCCGTTGAGCCACGTCGACCGGGCGCGCGCCGACGGCGAGACCGCGGGCTTTGTCAAGCTTCACGTCAAGGCGGGCAGCGATAAGATTCTCGGCGCCACCATCGTCGCCGCGCACGCCGGCGAGATGATCAGCGAGATCACCACGGCGATGGCGGGCGGCATCGGGCTGGCAAAGCTGGCAAACGTGATCCATCCCTACCCCACGCAGGCGGAGGCGATCTGGAAGGCAGCCAACCAGTACAACCGCGCCCGGCTGAAACCCTGGCTCAAGCGTGTGCTGGAACTGTGGATGGGGTGGCGTCGCTAAAGAGAGCTGCGCCGGATCACGTGTGAACCGGCTTCACACTTGGGGCGAAGTTGTTTTGTAGGTCATCGCCTCCGGTATGACGAATCTCTGCAAACTCCGCAGCTTCAACAGGGCGCAATACAAATCAAACGAGTGGGGAGAGATGCGATGGATATCAGGCTAAAACGTGCTTATACCGCAGCGACGGATGCAGATGGAACCCGGGTGCTCGTCGACCGGCTGTGGCCGCGCGGCGTCTCCAAAGAGAAAGCCAGGCTTGATCTCTGGCTCAAGGCGATTGCGCCCAGCACTGAGCTGCGCAAGTGGTTCAACCATGACCCAGCGAAGTGGGAAGAGTTTTGCCAACGCTACACGCAGGAGCTTGAGGACAATCCGGAAGCCGTCAAACGCCTGCTTGAGCTGGCAGATACAGGGCGCATCACGTTGATCTACGGCGCCAGGGATGAGGCGCATAACGAGGCGGTGATGCTGAAGGAATATCTCGAAGCGGGCAGGCGCTAGACGTGCGCCACTGTGCGCGTTCCGCCATGAGCCGCTAAGGCGTAGGTGGGTGATCGGCGCCACGGCCCGCCGCAGTCGGATGGCCGAAGCGCAGGCCCGCCGCGCCGGTAATCAGGCGTGCGCCGCGGCTGCGCGTGAAGTAATTCCAGCCCCACTGAACCAACACCAGCACGCGGCTTTGAAACTGCACAATATAGATCAAGTGGACGAAGAGCCACATCATCCAGCCAAGCCAGCCATGAAAGTGGAGCCTGCCCAGTTCTGCCACCGCGGCCGCCCTGCCGATCGTCGCCATATTGCCATAGTCTCGATAGTGGAAGGGAGCGAGGCTGTTGCCCGCAAGCCGCGCCCGAATCAGGCGCGCAACGTAGCTGCCTTGCTGCATGGCCACCTGCGCGACGCCCGGCAGCGGCTTGCCCGACTGGTGCGAGAAGTGGGCCAGATCTCCAATCACAAACAGTTCGGGGTGGCGGGGCAACGTCAGATCAGCATCGACAATCAGCCGCCCGGCGCGGTCCAACGGTGCGCCAGCAGCTTCGGCCAGCTTGCGGCCTAGCGGCGATCCCTGCATTCCAGCCGCCCAGAGGACAGTCTGGGCGGTAATTTGCACATCTTGTGCGCCGCTGCGCACGGTGACACAACCCGGTTGAATATCGGTGACCAGTGCGCCGGTCAGGACGGTGACGCCAAGCTTTGCGAGCGAGCGCGTGGCGTGCGCCGAGAGATCGGGCGGATAGACGGGCAGAATACGATCCGCGCCCTCCAAAAGGATGATGCGAGCGAGCGACGGATCCACCTGGCGAAAGTTGTGCCTGAGTGTGTGGTGGGCGATCTCGCCTAATGCCCCGGCCAGTTCAACGCCGGTAGGCCCGCCGCCGATGATCACGAAAGTAAGCCATTTCTCTTGCTCGTCGCGGTTAGTCTCGCGTTCCGCGACTTCAAAAGCCTCCAGCACGCGCCGGCGGATCTCCGTGGCATCCTCAATTGTCTTGAGTCCGGGCGCACGCGCTTCCCAGTGTTCGTTGCCAAAATAATGGTGGCGCACGCCGACAGCCACGATCAGCGTATCGTAGTCGAGTTCACCATCGCTCAGGATTACCTTGTGGTTGGCTATATCGAAATCGATCACTTCGCCAAGCAGCACACGGGTATTCTTCTGTTTTTTGAGAACGTCGCGCAGAGGGGCCGCGATATTGGCGGGCGAAAGTGCGCCGGTGGCAACCTGGTAGAGCAAAGGGGAGAAGAGGTGAAAGTTGCGGCGATCCACCAATGTCACCTGCACGGGCGCGTCACGCAGCGACGTCGCAGCATGAAGCCCGGCAAAGCCGCCGCCGACAATGACCACCTGGTGACGCCGAGTTGTTGTCATGTCTCCACTCCAACGTGTGTCTGCTTCTCGCTATCAATAGATCACACTGTAGATCGTAGCCGGAACAGAGGGTGGAATCAGTAGGATCGACCCATTCTCTTGGAGACGTGCTTCGGGTTATCAGGGCGCGTTGCAAGCGTTTCACTAACTCAGCATATCTGCTGGAGCGCGGTCTGCGGCTGATTGTTTTTGGGGCGTGCGAGCGATCTGGACGCTTGCCCCAGGCGTGGCAGCCGCGTGGGTGACTTGACATGCGCTGCGATCTCTTGTGTAATCTCCTCCTTACACCCGCACGCGCGCCAATGTGTGACGGGCCAAAATCCACGTGCCCAAAGGAGGCCCTTATGGAATCCCGCTCCCTACTGAGTCATCTTGAGTTTCATGAAACCGATCCTTATGCAAAGCCAGTGCTGGTCAATAAGGACATTCGCATTCTGCGTTGGATGTTGAATCCTGGCCAATCGATTGGAGAGCACGCGGTGCCGGATTCTCCTTTCTACATCGTCGTCCTGCAAGGGCGCGGCATGTTTTCTGGGGGCGATGGGCATGAAGTGGAGCATGGCCCCGCGTCGCTGCTTCTCTTCGAGCAGGGGGAAAGCCATGCCATACGTGCGCTGGACGAGGAGCTGATCTTTGTCAGTTTTATGCGTGGCGCCGAGGTCATGCGCCCCGATCAGACAGGCGGCGAAATCGGCCACGAAGCTGGGTAAGATTAAGCTGGCGGCCATCTGGACTGTGGCTGTCCAGATGGCCGCCTTTCAACTCGACGTGTAACTCACCCGTGACAATGCGCCGTTGCCATTCGGCCAGCACGCCCTCCAACGCCTGGAGGATTTGGTCGTTGATTTGGCGCGCCTTGCCCCTTGCCCTGCAGGTAGGTGCGGATTCCTGGTTGGGCGCAGTTGACCAAGGGTCTGGAAAACTTCTACTACTTTCCGGCGCCCCCGCGGCGGCTCCGATGTCGACTACACCGAGACTTGGGTCGTGAGCAAGTTGGCGACGGCGTTGTGATGTATAATGACGGCGCACACCAGGATTCATGCAAAGGACGATCTTCATGACAACTGAAGCTTTTATCTATGATGCGATCCGCACGCCGCGCGGGCGCGGTAAAGCCGATGGCGCGCTGCACGACGTCACTCCCGCGGACCTGCTGGCTCCTTTATTTCATGCACTCGCAGCCCGCACGCACCTGGATACGTCGCAGGTCGACGATGTCGTACTCGGCTGTGTGACGCCGATCGGTGAGCAAGGCGGCAATATTGCGCGCACGGCCGCCCTCTATGCGGGTTGGCATGAAGATGTGCCCGGCATGCAGATCAATCGTTTTTGCGCGTCGGGGCTGGAAACGGTCAACATGGCGGCGATGAAGGTGCGCTCCGGCTGGGAGGAGCTGGTCGTCGCGGGCGGCGTCGAGTCGATGTCGCGCGTGGCGATGGGCGCGGACGGCGGCGCCATGTACGAAGACCCGCGCGTCAGCCGTGCGATCGGCTTCGTACCGCAGGGCATCGGCGCCGACCTGATCGCCACCCTTGAGGGCTTCAGCCGCGAGGATGTGGATCGCTATGCACTGGAGTCGCAGCGGCGCGCGGCCCAGGCTACGCAACAAGGCCGCTTCCGCTCGATCATCCCAGTGTGTGACGCACAGGGCGTCGTGCTCCTGGCCCACGACGAACACATCCGCGCCAACACCACGCTGGAAGGACTGGCCGCGCTCAAGCCTGCCTTTGCCCGCATCGGCGCGGCGCAGTTCGACGCCATCGCGCTCGCCAAATATCCACAGGCATCCAGGATCGAGCACGTCCACACAGCCGGCAACGCGTCGGGCATTGTCGACGGCGCGGCGCTGGTGCTGGTTGGTGCGCAGACGGCGGGCGCGCGGCTCGGTCTGAAGCCACGCGCCCGCGTGCGAGCCGCCGCGTTGGTCGGCACGGAACCGACGATCATGCTGACCGGGCCAGGGCCGGCCGCGCGCAAGGCGCTCAAGCTGGCGGGCATGAGCATCGCCGACATCGATCTGATCGAAGTCAACGAGGCGTTTGCGGCGGTCGTGCTGCGTTTTCTGCGCGATATGGATCTCGACAGCACGGAAAAAGTGAACGTCAACGGCGGCGCGATTGCGCTGGGCCATCCGCTGGGCGCGACCGGCGCCATGCTGCTGGGCACGGCGCTCGACGAATTGGAGCGCACGGACAAAAGCACCGCGCTGATCACGCTGTGCGTAGGCGGCGGCATGGGGATTGCGACGATTGTCGAGCGCGTATGACGTTTATACATCACGATTCACACGCATAATTTTGAATCGTGATGTGATCCGCCAGGAGGCATTTGCATGAAGCGCACTTTGTACACCAACGAGTATCTGATGTTCCGCGATGCGTTTCGTCGTTTTGTGGAAAAGGAGATCGCCCCCCACCATGCGCAATGGGAGCATGAGGGCATTGTGCCGCGCGCGATCTGGCGCATGGCGGGCGAGCTCGGCTTTCTCTGCTTTGAGGCGCCGGAGGCGTTGGGCGGCGGCGATGTCCACGATTATCGCTATCACGCCATCGTTGCCGAAGAAATTGCTGACGCGGGCGTCACCGGCATTGGCTTTGGCCTGCACAGCAGCATTGTCCTCCCCTACCTCCTGTGCTTTGGCAACGACGAGCAGCAGCAGCGCTGGATCCCGCGCATGGTCACGGGGGAGATGATCGGCGCCATCGCCATGACCGAACCGGCCGCGGGGAGCGATCTCGCCGGCATCCGCACCACGGCGGTGCGCCAGGGCGATCACTATCTCGTCAACGGGCAGAAAACCTTTATCACCAATGGCATCAACAGCGACCTCGTCGTCACCGTGGTCAAGACTGACTCGACTGCACGCCACAAAGGCATCAGCCTGTTGATGCTCGAACGCGGCATGGAAGGCTTTACACGCGGGCGCAACCTCGACAAGATCGGCATGAAGGCGCAGGATACGGCGGAGCTCTTTTTCGACAACGTGCGCGTGCCGGTCGCCAATCTGATTGGCGAGGAGGGAAAGGGTTTCTATTACCTGATGCAGCGCCTGCCCCAGGAGCGGCTCGACATCGCGGTGGTGGCCGTGGCAGCCGCGGCTGCCGCGCTCGAAATGACGCTGCGCTATTGCAAGGAGCGCACGGCCTTTGGCCAACCGATTGGCAGCTTTCAAAACTCGCGCTTCAAACTGGCCGAAATGCACACCGAAATCCAGGTGGCGCGCGTCTTCGTCGACCGCTGCATCGAAGCGCTCAATGCCAGCGAACTCACGGCCGAGGAGGCGGCGATGGCAAAGTGGTGGACGACCGACTTGCAGAAACGCGTGATGGATGAATGTCTCCAACTGCACGGCGGCTACGGCTATATGCTCGAATATCCTATCGCCAGGTTCTACCTCGACGCGCGCGTCCAGCCGATCTACGGCGGCACGAATGAGATCATGAAGGAAGTGATCGGGCGGGCGATGGGGGTGTAACATGCGACTTCTTATCATCGGCGGAACAGTTTTCCTCGGCCGGCATTTGGCTGAACAGGCGTTGCAACGCGGCCATGCCGTCACCCTTTTCAATCGCGGGCAGAGCAATCCGGCCTTGTTTCCGGCGGCCGAACATCTCACGGGCGATCGCGCCGGCGATGTGAGCGCGCTGGCCGGGCGCACCTGGGACGCGGTGATCGACACGTGTGGCTATCACCCGCGCGAGGTGCGGCGCACCGTGCAGGCGCTCAAGACGCAGGTTGGACACTACCAGTTCGTTTCGACGCTTTCGGTCTATGCCGACGACGCGCCGGCCGGCGCAACGGAGAACTCGCCCGTCGCGACGTTGGACGGCGAGGTGGAAGCTGCGGTCATCAGCAGCGAGACCTACGGGCCACTCAAGGCGTTGTGCGAGCAGGAAGTGTTGCAGGCCATGCCGGCGCACGGCCTGGTGGTGCGTCCCGGCCTGATCGTCGGCCCCTATGACCGCAGCGACCGTTTTACCTACTGGCCTGTGCGCATCCAAGCGGGCGGCGACGTGTTGGCGCCCGGCGATGCCGACGCGCCCGTGCAATTCATCCATGCGGGCGATCTGGCCGCGTGGATGCTCGACTGCACAGAGCAGGGCGTCACCGGCGTTTTTAACGCCACCGGCCCTGACTATGCGCTGACGTTGGGCGAAGTTTTCGATGCGTGCCGGGTGGTCGCACCGAGCGCGGCGCGTCTGGTCTGGGTCAATGAAGATTTCTTGCTGGCGCATGCGGTGGCGCCTTACACGGAGATGCCGCTGTGGGTGCCGTCCGCCTATGTCGGGTTCAACCGCGTCGATTGCAGCAAAGCCATTGCGCAGGGGCTGTGCTTTCGGCCGCTGCTCGACGTCATCTCCGACACGCTGGAGTGGCACGCCACGCGACCGGCTGCGACCACCCTGCGCGCCGGCTTATCCGCGGCGCGCGAAGCCGAACTGCTGGCCGCCTGGCGCCACGAGGGGCATCGATAAACGATGTTTAACGATCTGCCGTTTGAGAAGGAGCTGCGTGAATTTCTCCACCAGAAAAATGCGCGTTTTATCGACCAGACGAAGGGGTTTTACGACGCCGACTTTGCGCTGATGCTCTCGGATGGGTCGCGTTTTGCGTTGGAGGTCAAGGAAAAGCGTCAGGCGTACACCGTGCAGGCGTGGCCGCAAAACACACCGGAGGCGCACATGTTTATCCTCGACGATCTCACCGTGCGCAAATGCCTGGGCTTTGCCCCGCGCGCTGGGGTCGCGGTCAAGGACGTCGTGGGCAAGCGCTTTGTTTTTTACTCGGTCATCGATCTGGCGCTGATGCCGCGCGTGCGCGTCAACCGGCGCATCGAACGCAACAAGCCCGACCTCAAGGGCAAATGGATCGTGGATCTGCGCAACGGCAAACGTGCAACCACACTGGACGATCTGCTCGTCCATCTCCAGGGTTATCTGGGCAATCTGCACAGTATTCTCTACGAACTTCACCCTTGTTACGGCGAGTATATCGGCGAGATCGTCGGCGAGGGCGGCATCACGCGGCGTCCCGAACATTGGGATCAGGATGTGCGCAACAGCCGGCGCTGAACCGCTGGAAAACAGCCTGTTTTGACGCTGAGGCGCAGAGAAGCAGAGCTACGCAGAGAAAATCGGAACAGAAACTGGGCAGCGCCGCTGATTACCACGTTTGGATTGGCGGCGCACTTTGCGTGTGGCGCGCGACGAAAGCGTCGATCAACTTGCGGGCGATGCTGATCTTGGGGGGGACGAGAGGCAGCGCATCAGGCGCAAACCACTGGGCGTCCGAGATCTCATCGTCGCCAAAGACAAAGTCGCCGCCGGCATACTCGGCCGTAAAGCCGATCATCAGCGAGTTGGGGAAGGGCCACGGCTGGCTGTCAAAGTAACGGATGGCGGTGACCCGGATACCGGTTTCTTCGACCACCTCGCGGCGCACGCATTCCTCCAGCGTTTCGCCGGCCTCGACAAAACCCGCCACCACGCTGTAGCGACCCGCCGGAAAGCGATGGTTGCGCGCCAGCAAGATGCGCGGGCCATCTTCGCAGTGGCGCGTGACCGCGACGATGATGGCGGGCGAGATGCGCGGATAGCTGGTCAGCCCACAGCGAGGGCAGCGCCGCGAACGTTCGCTGTCGAGCGGTTCCGTCGTGGCGCCACAGCGGCCGCAAAATTGATGGTCGCGATCCCAGTGAGCGATCTGTTTGGCGCGGCCCGCCAACCCGATCTCGAATTCGTCGAAGTGCTCGAAAAGCGCGCGCAGATCATGGGTGACAAAGCCGGGCGGCAGCATGGCGTCGTCGGGTGTGACGCCGGAGAAGCAGGGAGTGAGCGCTGCACCGGTCAGCGCACCGAGATAGTGCGTGCGCACCGCGGGCACGCCAAGTTCCTCCACCGCCAGGGCGGTTGGGATTGCCAGGGCGTCCCCCCGCTCGTCGACGAGCAGGCGGTCGCCCTGGAAGAGATACCAGCGCGCAGGGCCGTCAAGCGTCGGCGCGTTGACGCCGGCAACAAAACGTTCCAGCATGTTCCCTGTATTGTCCTGCATCGCTGCTCCTTCCAGATGGGATAATCAAAGCTCGTCTCACACGAAGGCACGGAGAACACAAAGAAGGCGCAGAAAAGCATTCCCTTTGTGTCCTTGGCGTCTCTGTGTGAGAAAATCAAAGCTCGCCTCACACCAAGGCACGGAGAACACAAAGAAAGGCGCAGAAGAGTCTTCCCTTTGTGTTTTTGGCGTCTCTGTGTGAGAAAATTAAAGCTCGCCTCACACCAAGGCACGGAGAACACAAAGAAAGGCGCAGAAAAGCATTCCCTTTGTGTTTTTGGCGTCTCTGTGTGAGAAAATTAAAGCTCGCCTCACACCAAGGCACGGAGAACACAAAGAAAGGCGCAGAAGGGTATTTTCTTTGTGCGCTTTGTGGCTTGGCGTGAGGCAACAATGCTTGCTATGTGAAGCGCCGTTCCAACTCGGCTTCGACATCTTCCCACGCCAGGCCGCGCAGGTTGAGAAAGACAAGCGTGTGATAGACAAGATCGGCCAACTCGTAGAGGACGCGGTCATCGGTCTCGCCTTTGGCGGCGATGATCACTTCGACGGCCTCTTCGCCCATCTTTTTGAGGACTTCATTCTCGCCCTTGGCAAAGAGCGTCGCTGTGTAGGAGTCGGGGAGCGGGTGCTCTTTGCGATCCTGAATGGTGGCAGCTAACGTTTGTAGTGTAGACATCGACCGATCCTTCTCTGTATCGGAGTTGTCACACAAAGCCAGAGCCACAAAGATTTTCCGCTTTTCGTGGCTTGGTGGCTTCGTGTGAGACAACAGGATGGACAAGAAACTCTAGAATTCGCCTAGCTTGCGGAAGAAACAGGAGACCGCTCCCGTGTGACACGCGGGGCCGGCCGGCTCGACCTCGATCAGCAGCGCGTCGCCATCACAATCCAGGTGCACGGCGACGACCTTCTGCACGTTGCCGCTGGTGGCGCCCTTGTGCCAGAATTCCTGGCGGCTGCGGCTCCAGAAGACAGTCTCGCCCAGTTCAAGCGTGCGTTGCAGGCTCTCGGCATTCATCCACGCCATCATCAACACCTGGCGCGTGCGCGTGTCCTGGACGATTGCCGGGATCAGCCCCGCC
>Ga0154020_10004045_pt1 | contig 17496 bp, 22 predicted proteins | sample Klosneuvirus_201_FD_109709 | JGI IMG/M metagenome (GOLD analysis project Ga0154020, IMG submission 109709) | Active sludge microbial communities from wastewater, Klosterneuburg, Austria - Klosneuvirus_20160825_MG | ecosystem: Engineered > WWTP > Aerobic digester > Activated sludge | place...
CAGAACATGCGGCAAGCACAAGTGATAAAGTCAAAAGAGCGGGCAGAAGAATTCGTTTCATATTGTCTCCAGAACAGGTTGCAGTTTTAGTTTTTGTCGTTCACGATAAAGCACAAAGATCATAACTCCAATTCCGATCAAGTTCATGGCGAGACCGACAAGCATGAACGGACGCTGGTAACGGGTGAGAAAGCTTGCCGCTGCGCTAAGGCCGAGGATGGGAAGAACGTCGGTGACATGATGGATACAACAGGCAACCATTGCAGTGGCGGATGTGCCTCCACTTGCGCCCATCATGGAGCCAGCATGACCTGTGGATGATATTGGAATGAAGAGACGAAATCGCAATATGGTATATAAGGCGGCTTGAACGCCAAAACCGATGATGATTGGAATGACATACCAGCGGTCGCGCACGAGTTGCGAGGAGGCGTAATCCCAGCCTTGTGCCCAGGTGAGTATACCGATATAGAATGAAGCGATGAAGGCGGAGCCAAGCACAAAAGCTGTGAGGGGAATTAGAAAACGTTTCACCATTAATCTCCTTTTTACTCATCATAACTTTTGTGTCTGCGAGCGTCTTGCGCCAGATTGCTTCAATATAGATAAGCAATTCTGCTTATATGGTCCACCAAAAGAACCTGTTAGGATGGAATGAATAAAATTTCGAAAGTTAACTATATATGATGGAGGGAAACCATGAGTGGTTTCAATATGCAAAGATTTAATTCGGCGGGGCAGACGTTTGAAATTGACCCTGTATGTGAAATGAAGGTTGACCCACAGAATCCACCCTTCAAGATTCTGTATAAGGACAGGGTATATTTTTTTTGTTCCGCAGTATGCAAACATTTATTTGAACGTGTTCCGGAGACATATATCAAGACGGAAGAGACTTAATCAATTGGGTGGCCGCAATTTCACTTCTTTGCGGCTAAACGATACTGTCGTTAATAAGTGGAAATGGACAAATAGCATTGTATTAGGCAATAGTGCTTATATTCAACTTCATTTGAATGCTGTATAAGATTAAACGTTATTCAGCAAATCAAATCTCATAGGAGTTATAAGAAAATGAAACGACCAGTAATTGGGAGGGTGATTGTCCTGCTCTTGGCGGCCACAATCGTTTTGAGCGCATGTAGCGGCAATGCAAATCAGCCAACTGCAAGCCAGCCGACAGCAATTCAACCAAAGGCAAGCCAGTCAGAAACAGATGTAGTGGGAACCGTATGGGTGGCTGATGAAGAAGGCAACAGCATTACAGTGATTGATGCGGCTACGAATCAGGTGCTGACTACACTGACGGGAATCGAAGGAGCACATAACCTGCAAGTTGCCCCCGATGGAAAAACGGTCTGGACGGTCAGCGGGCATGATTCACTTGCCATCATGATCGATGCTGTAACCTATGAGGTTCATGGCGTTGTTCCCACAGGGATGATGCCTGCGCATATCGTCCTTACGCCCGATGGTAAAAAAGCGTATGTCACCAATGGTGAAGATAATACGATCACCGTGATTGATGTGGAGGCGATGGCCGTCACAGCTACAATTCCTGTTGGCGAATACCCGCATGGCTTAAGGGTAAGCCCTGATGGAAAATGGGTCTATGCCGCCAATGCCAAATCCACCACCCTGAGTGTGATCGACACTGAACAGGATATAAAAGTCGCAGACATTGAAGTCGGCGAGCATCCTGTGCAAGTGGGGTTTTCACCCGACGGAATGTTCAATTATTTCTCTCTCAATGGGGAGAATGCGCTGGGCAAAGTGGATGTTGTTACGCGCGAACTGGTTGGCAAAGTGGCAGTCGGAGGAGGTCCCATCCAGGTCTTTGTGACATCCGACAACAAGTATGTTTTGGTGGCCAACCAGGGTACAGCGGATAATCCAAGCACCACGGTTTCCATCGTTGACGTTACCACTTTCAGTGTCATCGCTACCATCGAGACAGGCAAAGGTGCGCATGGAGTAGTCATAGATCCATCAAGCCGTTATGCTTACATCACTAATATTTATGAGAACACAGTTTCGGTGATAGACATTGAGCAAAAGGCTGTCATTGCGACCATTTCCAGCGGCGCAGCCCCAAACGGAATTAGTTTCTCAACGCTGCCCGCCCTCGCTGCCCCTTCGCCTGAAATACAACTTGAAATACCCGAAGGTGGACAGATGGATATGCCAGGAATGACACCCTGATCATATCTCCTGCCACGGTTTAATTATTCTTCCCCCGTTTCTTCCACAAACGGGGGAAGAATTTCATAGGCGATTTTGCCTATGAAGGAATACGCCACGCAGCTCTTCGGACTTATGGAGAAATTCTGTAAAATAGGATCATCAGAGGTACATATGAACATTTCTCCTTTCCTATCCATTAATCATTCCTGTGACGAAGCTTTGCAATGGACAAAGCAACAGTTATCGCAGGCAAGTCTCCGAGCAGTGCAAACTTTTGATTTGCATACAGCGCGGCTGGCGATGCATGATTGTCCCTGCCCGAATCATGGGACAGAGGAATGCGATTGCCAGATGGTGGTTTTATTGGTTTATGGGAAAGTTGCAGAACCTGCAACCCTGATCCTGCATGGTAATGATGGACAAACCTGGGTTTCCATTGCAAACGATCCGCAACAACGAACAGATACAAAATTAATCACTTCAATTCGACAGGCGCTTGAAATCAAGTCGCCTGTTTCCATTTCACAGGCTGAGTAGGCAATTTTGCCTATCTTCAACCGCGTCAAATTGCGCTGGTTAGGAAATGGGGAAATCCTTATAGTTACGGGCTATTCCAACTCTTGAGAGGAAATATGAAAATAAAGAAAGCAATGATTTTTTCGATGATTGCTCTGGCGTTGACACTTTCAGCGTGTGCGCCCGCTGGTGCACCATCAGACGTCCCGATGCCGATGGGCGACGACCCAATACTGACTGCCACCCCAGGCAGTATGATGGCGGACAATCCCGGAGCCGCCCACATGATGGAGCCGATCACTGCTCCAAACGTTCAGCCTGCCACTGAAACAACAGGTGGACAGCCGCTGGCCTATCGCGAGGAAGATGGAGTCAAAGTATTTGAGTTGACGACGAAAGCAGTGCAATGGCCGATTTTGGATGGGGTTACAGTCACAGCATATACATACAACGGGACCGTGCCTGGTCCAATGATCCGTGTCACGGAGGGCGATCAGGTTCGGATCGTGGTCAAGAACGAATTGCCCGATCCGACAACGATCCACTGGCATGGAGTCGAAGTTCCCAACGCGATGGATGGCGTGCCTGGAGTTACACAGGATCATATTCAACCTGGCGAATCCTTTACATATGAATTCATCGCCAAACCTGCGGGCACATTCATGTATCACTCGCATTTTGAAGGCGACGTGCAGGTAAGCGCAGGTTTGTATGCTCCATTTATCATCGAACCAAAGGAGCCTGAAGCCAACCCACCTGTTGTGGACAAAGTGTTGATGATCTCCGAATCGCGGATGGTGGATGGTGAGACATATGCTGCCATGCCGATGGGCGGCATGGAGCCCAACTTCTTTACGATCAACGGCAAGTCATTCCCAGCGACGGAGACGATCACCGTTAAGAAAGGTGATCTGGTTCGCTTGCGCCTGATTGCAATCGGGCAATTCATCCACCCTATGCATTTGCATGGCATGCCATTCAAGATTGTTGCCACCGATGGGCATCCTGTACCAGAAGGCGCACAATTAATCAAGGATACAGTCAGTGTTGCGCCCGGCGAACGCTATGACATCGAGTTTATTGCCACAGAAACCGGGCAATGGATGTTGCACTGTCACATCCTGCATCACACCACGAACGACAACGTTGAGCCAGGCGGTTTGATGTTGATGATCAATGTCACTGAATAATCATTTCACTAAAAGGAGAAAGAACAATGCGTAAGTTTATTTTTATAAGTCTGCTGGTTGCTTTATCTGTTTTGTTGGCGGCATGTGGAAGTGCGGCAACACCTGCTGACACAACTTCCTCCGGGCAAGCGAACATTAAGTTGGAAACCAACCCCACCCCTGCCGTAAAGGGTGATATTGAATTGATCTTCACGATTACTGACGCCAGCGGTGCTCCTATCGAAGGCGCCAAAGTAGACGTGAACGTGGAACATCCTGCAATGGCAGGGATGGGTATGAGCGGTCAAGCCACCGAACAAGGTGGTGGAAAATATTCCATCAAAGCCAACTTTAGTGATTCTGGCGACTGGGCGTTGACCATTTACATGCGTAAAGGTGAATTGGACTACAAGGAAGAATTCGAGTTTCCAATTCAGTAGGTCCAAGTATAAACAGGCATCAGGAAACATCTTGATGCCTGTTCACCAATAAATTCGGAAATCTTATGAATTCAAAATCCAATCGTCAGAAAATGCACGAGCGACAACGCAAGCAGAAGATCCGAATCAATCTTATTTGGGGTGGGATTGGGGCAGTTGTGCTTGCAATTATCGGTCTCATTATTTGGCAGGGAGTCCGCCCAGCAGCGGGCGAGTCTGTCCAAATCATGGTGAGTGATCCGCATATCCCAGTTGATAGCGATCCAGGTCAGTACAATTCCAACCCGCCAACCTCGGGTCCGCATTACGCGGAGGAGGCAAGGGCAGGCTTTTTCGACAACAACAATTATCAGTTCCCTGCTGGCTACTTGGTGCATAATCTTGAACATGGGTATGTCATCATCTGGTACAACTGCGATCTGCTCGATGAGACTGGCTGTTCAAACTTGAAGGAGCAGATTAAAACCATAATGGATGATCTGGGCGGCACGAAACTGATCGCCTACCCCTGGCCCTCGCTAGATGCTCCCCTGGTCATGACATCCTGGGGACGATTGCAGCTCTTTGAAACCTTTGATGCGGAACAAGCCAAAGCCTTCTATCGCGCCAACCTCAACCGTGCGCCCGAACCCAACGCGCCATAAAGGAAAGAATGTCCACAATCACAACAACTGCTCTTCCAAAATCAAAACAATCCATTCTCCAATGGATCGGGAATCATTGGTTTGAGACTTTCCTGATCGTGTATGGATTGTGGGTTTTCTCGCCTTTTCTTGCGCCCTTCTTCATGTATATTGGTTGGTCAAGCGCGGGAAAAGCACTCTACTTTATTTACTCTTTCTTCTGTCACCAACTGCCAGAGCGGTCATTCTTTTGGTTCGGCGAAAAGACTATGTATTCACTGAGTGAAATTCAGTCTGCATGGCAGAACACTGCCAATCCGATGATTCTTCGTCAATTCATCGGAAATGAGTCGATGGGTTGGAAGGTCGCCTGGTCGGATAGAATGATCTCGTTTTACACCAGCGTTTGGTTCTTTGCCTTAATCTGGTATCCTCTGCGTCGTAAAATTAAACCTATTACATGGTGGGGTTTCATACTCATCCTACTGCCTCTCGCATTGGATGGCGGCACACATGCGGTCAGTGACTTCGCTGGCATCGGACAGGGATTCCGTGATACAAATGCATGGCTGGCTGTGTTGACAAACAATGTATTACCCGCGACATTCTATGCGGGCGACGCGCTCGGTTCGTTCAACTCACTCATGCGTTTCCTCACTGGACTATTGGCTGGACTCGGCATCATCTGGCTCGCCTTTCCCTATATTTTTCAGACACAAGCTCTTGATCAAGAATTGGATAAATTAAGTTATGCCAAAGTCATCGAGCAAATCAAAAACCAAAATTCGCATTCTGCTGGCTGATGACCATCACATCGTCCGCGCGGGGGTGCGTCAACTGCTTGAAAGCGCGAACGACCTCCAGGTCATTGCTGAGGCAGGGGATGGCGAAGAGGCTCAGGCGCTCATCCAGAAGCACAAACCCGATGTTGCCGTCCTGGATATCCAAATGCCCAAAGCCAGCGGAATTGAAGTGACCCGTTGGGTTCGTGCGCACCTGCCCGAAGTGGGCGTTTTGATTCTGACTGCCTATGATGATGACCCGTATGTGATGGCAGTCCTGCAGGCCGGCGCGAATGGATATGTACTCAAGACGGCACAAGCCGACGACCTCATTCAAGCTGTGCGCGATGTAAATGAAGGCAAGTCCGCGCTTGACCCAGCCATCACGCGCAAATTGATGTCCAACATATTCAAGGGAACAGAAAAGAAAATTGTCGAACCTCTGACGGATCGCGAACTGGATGTGTTGCGACTTGCCGCAAAAGGCTTCACCAATAAAGCCATCGGGGTTCAACTCACTATCAGCGACCGTACAGTGCAGGGACATCTCGCGCATATCTTTGCCAAGTTGCAAGCCAACAGCCGCACCGAAGCTGTCATGCGTGCCGTTTCATTGGGATTGATTTCTCAAGGCTCAGGCAATATCGTTGAAGAAGAATGAAACGCTTCATCCCTGGCTGGCGCGGTCTCACACAACTATTTGCGTTCACCATTCTGCCGCTTACGCTGTTACTACTCTTGATTGCATTCGGCGGCGTCAACATGCACCAGCTGGATATGCGCGCCCTCGTCGGGGAACGTGATGAGCGTGCGGTTCAATCTTCCGCTGCCGCGCTCGAATCTGAATTACATCATCGTGTGGCGACGATCACCAGCATGGAAGTTTTGGCTTCCGAAGGTCTACCTTTTGAGACTATCTTTGCAACCACAAATGACCTCACTGAGGACTTCAATGGCGAAATGGCTTTCCTTGATTCTAATGGGGGCTTACTTGCCAATACAGGCAATGACAGTTTTTGGACATGGGTTTCCCAAAACGCGCAGAGTCTTTCTCTCGCTTCTCCTTCGGATCCTTCGACTGCGCTCAGCACAAGCCTTGAACCTGTCTTCTCCACCCCCATCCTTGATCCCAACTCAAAGCGACTTTTTGTCATCGTTTCAGCATTTTCCGCCTCCCGCGATGTGATCGTAGCAGGTGCGTTTTCACCCGAAACACTTGCCGCCGAAACCCTCTTAACCACCTACCCCACGGGTAGTCATGTGACCATCTACCTGCTGGATGGATCGCGCCAATTGCTTTTCGTGAGTGGCGCACTCGCGCAGGACAAATTGGAATCGGACCACCCAGGTGTGACGGAGGCATTACAAGGGGAGAGTGGTGTTTTGTATGTTAAGAAGGACAAGACCGAACACGTTGTTGCCTATAGTCCCATCAAATCGACAGGCTGGGCATTGATCACTGAAGAAGAATGGGAGATGGTGATCAGTCCATCGTTACAGTTAACCCAGATGGCTCCCCTTGTCATGGTTCCCGCTTTCATCCTTGCTCTGATAGCACTCTGGTTCGGTGCAAGGCAAATCGTCCAGCCACTGCAAAAGCTTGAATCCAAAGCCGCTGCGCTGGCATGGGGTGACTTTGAGGCGATCAAGGAGTCCGTTGGCGGGATATCCGAAGTGCAGCATCTGCAAATGGAATTGACCGAAATGTCACGCAGGGTGCAAGCCGCCCAGAATGGACTGCACGATTACATCGGCGCGATCACCTCTGCGCAGGAAGATGAACGCATGCGGCTGGCGCGTGAATTGCATGATGACACGATCCAAGCCATAATCGCGCTCAAACAACGTGTGCAACTCGCGCAGAAATCCGTCAAAGACCAGCATGGACGCCAGTCGCTGGCAGAACTGGAAACCCTCGCTGAGCAAACGATTGAGAATCTGCGCCGCCTGACACGGGCGTTGCGTCCCATCTATCTTGAAGACCTGGGGCTTGTTACCGCACTCGAAATGCTGACGCGTGAAACCACCCAAAACAATCAACTGGTTGTGGATTTCCAAAAAACCGGACAGGAACGCCGCCTCTCACATGAAGTGGAATTATCGCTCTATCGTATCGCGCAGGAGGGGCTCAACAATGTGGTCAAACATTCCAAAGCCACACATGCCGATCTGAAAATTGTGTTTGAAACATCGGAAATCAAAATGGAAGTGAGTGACAATGGCAATGGTTTCCTCGTTCCGAAAAGTCCGACTGAGTTAGCTCCCAGCGGGCATTTCGGGTTGCTGGGGGTGCATGAGCGTGCTGACCTGATCGGTGCGCGGCTTGAGATAGAATCCGTTTTGGGAAAGAGAACCAGTTTGAAGGTCGTACTGAGCGAAGCGCCGTCCTGAGTTCATCGAAGGGTCGAAGTATGAAGCGATAAACGTCATAAGCCATTTTGCTTATCCATATCCCCGCCATCCTGCGCTCATGCAGATGCGGGGTTTTGCTTATGATATACCTATTCCATTTTAGGCAGGCTGGCTTATGACATCTGAAATCGCAGATACTCTCGTTCCTTCTCAATCTGAAAGACTGAAAATATTTTTACACGCGCTTCTATTCGTCCTCGGCTTTTCTTTGGTCTTTATTGTCGGTTGGGGCGGTTCGGTCACGGCGCTCGGTCAACTATTTGGCACATATAAACGAGTCATCGCACAGCTCGGTGGCGTGATTGTGATCATGTTTGGATTGGCTACACTGGAAGTGATTCGCATCCCCTGGTTTTATGCCGACACGCGCTCCCAATACTCGGGTCAACGCGGGACGTATGGCGGGTCTGCCCTCATGGGCATTTTCTTCGCCGCAGGCTGGAGCCCATGCATTGGAGCGACCTTGGGCGCGATCCTGACAATGGGACTCAGCCAGCAGACGGTGGGGCAGGCGATGTGGTTATCTTCAGGATACTCGCTCGGGTTGGGAATTCCGTTTCTCGCAATGGCGCTTGGCTTGGAACGTGCTTCTGGCTGGCTCAAACGCATGAGACCCTATCAGAAATATTTCAAGACCGCCAGCGGTGTGTTCATCATTGCGATCGGCGTCTTGTTGCTGACGAATACCATGAGCCTGATTGCGATCTGGGCATTCAAGAATGGTTACTTCATCGAGTCTTTCGCCACCTATGCCGCCGCGCCGACTTATCTGACCGCCATGTTCGCGGGATTGCTCTCCTTCCTCTCGCCGTGTGTGCTTCCGCTTGTGCCTGCGTATCTTGGGTATTTGAGTGGACATACCTTGCAGAGATCGTAAATCATGGGAACCAGGAAAATCATGGAATCCACATCAAGTTCAGAAGATACGATTACCTTCAAAGTCTCCCACTTTTATTCGGTATTGGTTGTACTGGCTTTCGCGGTTGGGATACTTACTGGATACGTCGTTTGGGGGCGTTCATCCATTCAGGCTCAGACGGTTACAAATAATCAACCAGCCGCACAAGGACCCATTGCCCAGGCTCCCGTGGCAACCCAGCCGCCCCAATTCACCCGCTATGATATTCCTGCGGAAGGCTTTCCAGGCATTGGTCCAGAAGATGCGCCCATCGTGATCGTTGAGTTCAGCGACTTCCAATGTCCATTCTGCAAACGATTCAATGACGAGACTTACCAGCAATTGTTGGCGACTTACCCCGGCAAGATTCGTTTCGTTTATCGCCATCTTCCTTTGACATCCATCCACCCCGAAGCGTTCCCTTCGGCAGAAGCCTCCATGTGTGCCAACGAGCAAAATACCTTCTGGGAATATCATGACAATATCTTCGAAAACCAGGACAGACTTGGCAAAGATCTTTACATGCAAATCGCCAGCGATCTCAAGTTGAATAGTGCGGCTTTTGAGGACTGTTTGAATGCAGAGAAATACAGGAATTTGGTTCAACAAGATTCGGATTTCGCCCTTAATCTGGGCGTGCAATCCACACCGACATTTTTCATCAATGGTCTGGCGCTGGTCGGCGCGCAACCGCTTTCTGCTTTTACTCAGTTAATTGATAGAGAACTGGCTGGAGAAATTCCGAAGTAGTGTACGAAGAAGGAGTTTTCAATGAAACGAATATTGTTGTTATCCATACTTCTTATTGTTCTAATTACAGCCTGCCAGAGCAAGCCTGAGGAAATCATTGGCGATAAGATTGATGTGGAAGGCGGCGCTTATTTCAGCGTGGATGCAGATGAGTTGAATACGATGTTGAAGAACAAGGATTTCGTATTTATCAACGTTCACATTCCCTTTGAAGAAAACATAGCTGGAACAGACCTGTCCATTGCCTACGACCAAATAAACACCCCCGAGAATCTCTCGCAACTTCCCGATGATAAAAATGCGAAAATCGTTTTGTATTGCCGCAGTGGACGTATGAGCGCAATCGCCGCAGAGGTTTTGGTCAGCCAGGGATATACCAATATTTGGGATCTTGCAGGCGGCATGGTGGACTGGGAAGCGGCAGGCTTTGGACTGGAAAAATAACATTCAAGAGGAAACGATGACACAAGTCGTTGCAAATCCACGTCGCGGCGTTTCGTTATGGGTACAAGTCCTTGTTTGGACTCTGCTTGCTGGCTTGCTGATTCTTGTAGGAACTGGCTTGGCGCGTGCGCGGCAGGGAACCATTCAACCTGGAGATGAAGTTCCTGATTTCAGTCTCACGCTCTATAGTGGCTATGAATACAACGGTCAATCGGTTGTAAGGATTTCAGACTTACGCGGCAAGGTGGTATTTATTAATTTTTGGGCTTCTTGGTGCAAACCATGCGAGCAGGAGGCTCCCGCATTGGAACAAGCCTGGGAATATTATCAACCCAGCGGCAGGGTGGTTTTCCTCGGGATAGATTATGTGGATACAGAAATCCCAGCGCGCGCCTTCCTAAAAAAATTCAACAACACCTTTCCCAACGGACCAGATGTACGCACGGCTATCTCGCAAATGTTCCGAATTAAGGGCGTGCCCGAGACTTACATCATTGATACCAATGGCATCCTCAATTATGTCAAAATAGGCCCATTCCTAAATGCTGATGAGATCAAAACAATAATTGACCCTTTACTCCAATAAGCAATAGCGCCTGTATGACAACAAGTAATATAGCTCTCAGTAACGCGATCTATTAATGTGATAATCATATTTAACGAAAGGAGATAATCTATGACAACTACCGTACATGATCCCGTCTGTGGAATGGACATTGACCCCGCGACCGCCGCTGGCAAGTCAGAATACAACGGACAGACTTATTACTTCTGCTCACTGGGTTGTAAGAAGTCATTTGACAAAGAGCCTGAAAAATATTTAGGCAAATCTGACGAACACGCACACAATCACTAAATCGCTTCTCTTCTCATCGAATGACCTGTCTTACGGACAGGTCATTCTTCTTGATTGCGCCAGGCAGAATCATGATATGAAATCTTCACCAACCCTTCGTTCTGCCTTTACACATTCTTTACTAACGCCTGCTATTCTTGGCTCATAAAAAAGGAGTAAATTATGTTTCTCATGTGGATCGTTCCCCTGTTACTGATTGGATTTGTGGTCTATGCCATCTCAGGCAATAGACTTGCCGCTGTATTGAAACCTGTCGCCGACCGCACCTGTCCGCATTGCAATCAAGCGGCGAAGAATGACTGGAAAAATTGCCCGCAATGCGGGCAGACTTTATAAAAGGAAATGCGAAATGAAAAAAATCAATTGGCTTGTTGTAACTGTAATTAGTGTCATTGCCCTTCTGTTTCTGTTTGGAGGTGGCATGATGATGGGTGGCTGGGGCAACCGCGGCTGGGGCATGATGGGACCTGGCGGTATGATGGGTGGTTGGGGATACTCTCCATTCGGATGGATCGGGATGGCGTTCATGTGGCTGATCCCTGTGGGTCTTATTACGTTGACTGTGTTCGGCATTGCATGGCTCGTACGAAATGTCGGCAACTCCACGCCGCCATCAATTCAGAATCCTTGTGCCAATTGTGGGAAAGGTGTGCAAGCCGACTGGAAAAATTGTCCCCATTGCGGCACGGCATTAAAATAAAAAAAGATACTAATCCTTACAAATAACCTATCCAAATGATAGGTTATTTGTTTATTTCTATAGGCAATTCTGCCTATTGGAGCTTCCCCCAAGTGGTGGAGGCCAACACTCCCCAACCGATGGATGCGGCTGGGGAGTGTTGGTTGTAGTATGAATAGATGGTCCGCGCATTTTTAATTGATGTGCTGGCAGAAGAACGTTCAGTCCTTCATTTACTATTCTTGATCTGAAAATGGAAATAATTGGCGAAGCGGAAAGACTTTATAAATAAAAGGAGATATAAAATGCAAAAAGTTAACTGGTTGGTCGTTGGAATTATCAGCATCGTCGTCCTTTTGCTCCTATTTGGAGGGGGCATGATGATGGGTGGTTGGGGCTATCGTGGCTGGAGCATGATGGGGCCTGGCGGTATGATTGGACCAGGCGGCATGATGAATAATTGGGGATACTCCTCCTCTCCCTCCCCGCTCGGGTGGATTGGAATGATCTTCATGTGGCTGATTCCTGTGGGCTTAATTGTGCTGGCAGCATTCGGCGTCGTCTGGCTTGTACGGAACATCGGCAACACGAAGCAGCCATCTTAATCGTCCCTGCTGCTTCGAGACAATGAAATAAAAAATCATGTATGAAAGGAGAATGTATTATGGCTCAAACTTATAAAGACCCCGTATGTGGCATGGAAGTAACCGTTGAAACAGCTGCGAGTAAGTCGGAATACAAAGGTCACACGTATTACTTCTGTTCGGTCGCTGATAAAGAAACCTTTGACAAAAATCCTGAAAAATATATCTCCCAGAAAAATCCTGCCTAACCAAACCTTCTCTTTATCCATACCCCACCCAAACCTATACAAGCCATTTTGCTGTAAGAATCAATGGACGGTGGTAAGAGCAAACGTTTCAAGGGAATGATGATTGTTTTTATGCCGTAAAGATGGACACTATAACGTACCTTGGACCAAATACTGGTTTACATAGCCATCTAGTAGATGGCTATGTCCTGATATATCCTAGGGAGGCACATTGCTCATCCACACCTTCTTGGGCATGCCTCACAACAAAAGCTATCTAGGTTAGGTGATCCCCTTAATCCACGCGATCGATTCCAGACTGAAAGAGGATTTTGAAAATGGCAAGACTTGGTTCTTTTACGAAGACTAATCTAAACAAGCAAGGATTTGGAAAACTTGATGATAAGGCTAAGTCCCGCTACGCGTTGCCATTGCGGTTCACTCCCGCAGTAGGCACCACCTTGATTGTGATCGGCCTGATCTTACAGTCGTCTATTTGGCTTGGGTCAATGGCACTTGTTGCCTTAAGTGGTGCGCTATTCCCCAGAGGTATGCTTATTGACTTGGTGTACAACCTCGGCGTTCGCCATTTATTTCATGCGCCATTGTTGCCACCTACGCCAAAGCCGCGACAGTTTTCCTACCTACTTTCTACTGTCTTTCTAGCGAGCTCAGCATTGTCCTTCTATTACGGGCTGCCAGTGTTGGGGTTTATCCTGGGAGGAATGGTTGTCATAGGGGCCACAATCCTCACCACTACACTCTGGTGTCTTGGATCTTGGTGGTACAGGCTGATTTTCGGGCGCGTAGCGGTAAAGCGGAACTAAGTATGAACAATCAGAAAGACACTATATTAATCACCGGCAGCAGCGGGCGGATCGGCTACCCGCTGGCCAAGCGACTGGCAGAATCGTTTAATGTAGTCGGCTTTGATCGGCGTGCGCCGTCGCATCCCCCGCCCAGCGCCGAATGCCTATACGTGGACTTAACTTCCGACGAAAGCCTGCGCCGCGGGCTGGAAGCCATCCGTGAAATGCACGGCAACCGCATCGTCTCAGTAATCCATCTCGCTGCCTATTACGATTTTTCCGGCGCGTCGAGTCCGCTCTATGATGAGGTCACAGTGCGTGGCACAGAGCGTCTGCTGCGAATGCTGCAGGATTTTGAAGTTGAGCAATTTATCTTTTCCAGCACGGACCTGGTGCATGCTCCCTCCGCACCCGGAAAACGCATCAACGAAGATTCGCCGCTTCAGCCCAAATGGCCGTATCCAGAGTCGAAGGTCAAGACCGAAAAAGTAATTCACGCCGAACGCGGGAAAATCCCCACCGTTATTCTGCGTATCGCCGGTGTATACAATGATCTTTGTAATTCCATTCCGCTGGCACAACAGATACAGCGCTTCTATGAACACGATATCACTGCCTATCTCTTTCCTGGCGAGGTCACTGCCGGTCGCCAGGTTTTCGTGCATAACGAAGACGTGCTGGACTCGATTGTGCTGGCGGTCACGCGCCGCAAGAAACTGCCTGCTGAAGTGACGCTGCTCATTGGTGAGGCTGAGTCACCCAGTTACGATGAATTACAGCGTATCTTCGGGCATTTGATCCACAACGCAGAATGGAAGACACATTCGATTCCCAAACTATTTGCCAAAGTAGGCGCGTGGGCACAGGAGAAACTGCCGCTGGGCCGACCTCCCTTTATAAAGCCATGGATGATCGATCTCGCCACCGACAATTTCGAACTTGATATTACGCGTGCTCACACGATATTGGGCTGGGAGCCCGAACGCTCAGTCCGTGACACCCTGCCGAAAATGATACCGTCACTCAAAGCCGATCCGCTGGCGTGGTACCGTGAGAATGAGATCAAGCCGCCGCTCTGGCTGCGTGAATTGGCATCCCCAGTCGATCAGGCGAAAGAGATTGAGCCTCATGAATTAATGCGCCTTGGCAAAGAAGTGCAGCGTATGATTACGATGCCCAATACAATGGCAATGCCCAAACCGAAGGAGATGAACATGGAAAAGCATGATATGTCAAAGATGAAAGATTCAAATACAATGGTAATGCCCAAATCAAAGACAAAACCAAAAGTGAAGTCAAAGGCAAAACCTAAGGCAAAGTCCAAATCGAAAGTAAAGTCCAAACTGGTGAGACATGCCAAAGCATGACATGACCAAGATGAACGATTCGAACGCGGGCAATCATGACTCAATGGGGATAAATATGAGCGGGTCAGACAAAGACAATGATCGTGTGTTTGCTATAGATTTGCAGCTTGAACAGATGCGTACAATGCAAAGACAACTAAACCAAGCATACCAACGTGAAAAGGATGCTCAGAAAAAAGAGGACGCCAAAGCACATGCGCTGATGGCGCAAGATCCGCGCGGACACGTTGCAATGATGAAGATGGAACAGGAGCACCGGCAGTTGGCGCTTGAGCTCCCACGTCAACTGCTGCAACATGAAGCGCATGTCTATCAGGAATTGCAAACTGCGCAGGCTGTAGCTCAAGGCAAAATGCCCGAAACCGGCAAGCTAATGATGGATATGGTTGCGATGGCGCGCTGGTCGCAGATTCCGTTGCTTGTGCTGGGCTTATGGTTGATCGTCAGCCCATTTTCACTCGGCTATCGCAGCGTTGCTATGATCTGGAGCGACGTTATCAGCGGTATTCTGGTGACGGTTTTGGCAGTGATTGCTTTTCGCACGAAGCGCGTCTGGGCTGCCTGGGCGAATACATTCGTGGGTTTATGGCTGGCGTTCGCTCCGGTTGTTTTCCGAACACCGGATGCCGCCGCGTACGCAAACGATACTTTGATAGGCATGCTCGTGGTTACATTTGCCGTTCTAATTCCGATGATGATGGAAATGCCGGGTCCTGAAGTTCCACTTGGATGGTCGTACAACCCATCGACTTGGATGCAGCGAGCGCCCATTCTGGCGTTGGCCCTCTTTAGTTTTTTTCTGGCACGTTATATGACCGCATTCCAATTGGGTCATATCACTTCGGCGTGGGATCCCATTTTTGGCGAGGGCACAGTTTTAGTTCTCGGTTCTGATCTATCCAAATCATTTCCCATTTCAGATGCGGGACTGGGTGCGTTCGTCTATCTTGTCGAACTCCTATCGGGTTTTATGGGCGACCCGCGCCGCTGGCGCACGATGCCGTGGATGGTAGCCCTCTTTGGACTTATGGTGGTGCCGCTTGGGATTGTCAGTGTCGTGCTGATTATGTTACAGCCGATCATCATTGGTGAGTGGTGTACAGTGTGTCTCCTCTCCGCGCTGTTTATGCTGATTATGATGGCGCTCTCGCTTGATGAAGTGATTGCCATGCTTCAATTCCTAGTGCAAACTCGCCGTGCAGGCAAATCGGTTTGGCGCGCATTTTGGCTTGGCGGCGATGCTCTGGGAGATAACCTGACACCGCAACGCCCGCAGACTGATCATCAAAGTCAAATGTTCTGGGGCGTGACGGTACCGTGGAATCTGCTCGTGACCGCGGCGCTGGGCGTATGGCTGATGATTGCGCCCGACGTCTTTCAAACCCAGGGCCAGACGGCAGACAGCGATCACATACTCGGTGCGTTGGTTGTGACAATCGCCATCGTCGCCTTTGCGGAAGTGACTCGCGCTGCTCGTTTTATCAATATTGCATTGGCGCTCGCCATTATCGTGCTGACCTGGCTGCTTGGTGGTGCGACGTTCGCTTCAAGTATTAACAATCTGATCATCGGTTTGCTGATCCTTGCGTTAAGCATTGCGCCAGGCAAGATAAAGAACACATACGAGGGCTGGAATGCATTGATTGTGTGATTTAGTTACTTATCTATTTTCACATTTCACATCTCGCTCCTCACGAAAAAGTTGATGAGGAAAGCGGATGATGATCATCCATGTTGAATCCTGACTTATATAGCATTACATCTTTTTTTCTACCTCGCAAAATGGCTTATCCAAATAATATAGGCCATTTTGCTTATATCGATTCAGGCTGAAACCCGCTCGTGCTCATCATCAAATGGATATACACTATTAGTATCTTTTTACAAGGTAGGTAACTATGAAAACTCACGATCCTGTATGTGGAATGGATATCGAACCTCAAAGTGCTTTCGCCAAACGCGAGCACATGGGGCAGACGTTTTATTTTTGTTCTCAATCCTGTGTGGATCAATTCGAAAAGGATCCACACCGTTATGTGATGACATCCGCAACGACAGGCTTCAACCCTCAAGCGACTCTCACGCGCATCGCACTACCCGTGAGCGGAATGCCATTAAAGGAGCATTCGGCTCACCTTGAGTCGACTCTGCGCGCGCTCGATGGCGTGGATCAGGTAAATGTCAATTTAACGACGGGCAGGCTTGAGGTCCAGTATGATGCGCAAAAAGTAGATGTGTCCAAACTCGTAAGTGCGGTCAAATCCATTGGCTTTCAAGTCGGCGGGACCAACGTCAAAATCGGAATCGAGAATCTGCGTTGCGCCTCGTGTGTGAAATTCATCGAAGATGAATTGAAATCCACCCAGGGTGTTTTGAATGCAACCGTCAATATCGCCACGCAGGAAGCGACGGTGGATTATCTGCCGCAAAATACAACACTCACGCAATTGAATGCCGCGATTGAAACCTGGGGCTACAAACCACGCGCCGCGTTGAGCGATGCGCCTGTGGATAAACAGGAAGAGGCTCATGCGCGCGAATACAGCCGCCTGATGAAAATGTTCTGGTTTGCGGCGATTATTTCAGTGCCTGTGTTGTTGTTTGCGTATCCGCAATATGTGCCTGTGATTCGCGATCTGTCAATGGAGACCATCAGATGGTCATGGATACTTTCCGCTGTTGTAACGCTGCCTGTACTGTTCTATTCAGGCTATGACTTTTTCACGGGCGCATGGGCGGCGTTCAAACATCGCTCG
>Ga0154020_10004046_pt1 | contig 17496 bp, 14 predicted proteins | sample Klosneuvirus_201_FD_109709 | JGI IMG/M metagenome (GOLD analysis project Ga0154020, IMG submission 109709) | Active sludge microbial communities from wastewater, Klosterneuburg, Austria - Klosneuvirus_20160825_MG | ecosystem: Engineered > WWTP > Aerobic digester > Activated sludge | place...
ACCCGCGCGGCCTCGAAGGCCTGGGCGATGAGCGGGAACTTCGGCAGCACCCTCGCAACCCGGACCTTCTCCCGCGCCGGTCCGAGCCCGAGGCCAACGCGGTAGCTCAGCCAGTGCGCGCAGTTCATGAGCGAGATAGTACCCCAGATAGTTGTAAGAAGATATACAGATGTTCAGTATTGGTTCGAGCGGAGAGGATTCGACGAAGTCTACTCGAGGCCCATGCACGCTCTCCAAGCCCGCGGCTCAGCGAGAGGGAGCGCGCGCGTTCACTCGACCGTGAGCGCGGCTCCCTGGAGTGCCACCTTGAGCTCGGCCTCGCCGAGGCAAGCGTCGACCACGTCCCCCAGGCTCGGAAGCACGCGCCCCTCGGCGTCGGCCGCGGGCGAGTCTTGGGTGCGGTTGTCGAACAGGGCCTCGACCGCAGCCTGGAGCCCCACGAGGTTCTGCTCCCATAGGATCGCCGGCGCGTCGAGGTCGAGGTATTGGCGTAGGACCATCGCCTTGGCCAGGACGCGGCGGTAGGCGCGATCGAGACCGGCAAAGCGAAGACGCATCGGTAACGGGAGGATCGGCAGCCGCGACAGCATCAGCTGCTCCGGCCGGCGACCCCAGCGACCGAAGAACGCCTGCAGCTCCGGCGCGAGCTCCGCCTTGGCGAGCTGGGCTGCGACCTCCGCGCCGCCTGAGGCGTATGGATAGGTTTCGCGCACGAACTGGCCCTCTTCGTTCCACCCCGCTGGCCCGCCGAGGAGGGCGGTCGCCAGCTCCTCCGCGCTGACTCGGAGGCAGCGCGCCGCGAGAGGATAAAGCCACGGGTGGAGCACCGGCTTCGGGAGCTCGACGTGCGCGAAGGCCTCCTTGGGCTGGGCCAGGTCGGCGAGGATTGTTCGCCGGGCGACGGAGTCCCAGCGATCGGCGAGCGCTCCGGACGACCAGCGCTCGATCTCTTGCTCCGTCGCGACGGTGATTCTCATATTCAGTCCCACCAGAAGTACCAAGCTCGCGCGTCGAGTAGAGAGCCGGCGAGCCGAGCCAAGGATCCGAAGCCCTGGTGCACGATATCTCCGCAGTAGGCGTAGTGCTCGTGCGCCAGCGCGACGCAGACCGCGGGATTGGTGGGCGGCCGGAGCACGCGGAGCTCAACCACGTCGTGGCTGACCGCGACCACCTCGGCCCCGAAGCGCTCTTGCCAGCGGCGGAGCCGCGCCACGTGCTCGGCCGGCCGCGGGCATTCATTCCACCCGCCAAAGTTGAGCCAAACGGGAGCCGCGTAGGCCTACGAGCGAGAGAAAGGAAACTACCTGTCAACGGCCCGCTACGCCGCCTTGCGGCTCTTCGGGAGCTCTTTCCAGATCCTCAGGGAGAGCAAGAGGCCCATGATCGCGAAAGGGATGAGGAACCCCGTCCACCCCGTCCAGTTGGTGGCGATCTTCGCCTCGTCTCCCTTGGGGGTCATCCGGCCCGCCGCGAGCGACTGCAGCGCGGTGCCCAGATAGACCAGCCCATCGACGATGCCCACCGCCGCGCCGCCGTTCTTCGTCCCTCCGAAGTCCACGGTCGAGGTGCCGGACATGATGCCGTGCACGCCGATGACCGCCATCGACACCACCATCGCCGAGAGGCCAAGCACCCAGGGGCTCGAGCCGAGGCCGAAGGTCATCACCACTGTCGCCACCAGCATCAGCCCATAGAGGATGCCGGCCATGGGCGCGCGGCGGGAGGCGAAGAAGCGATCGGAGGCCCAGCCGGTCAGGAGCGCGCCGAGCACGCCGGCGATGAGCATGGAGAGGCCCCAGTTTTGGGTGATGATGAAGGTCTTGGAGATGCCGGTCTCGGCGGCGAAGAGCGGGTACCACTGGGTCACGCCGTTGCGCAGGACGCCGCTGGCGAACTCGATCAAGCAGATGATCCGCAGCACCGGGTGCTTGAGCAGGGTGAAGAAGATCTGCTTCACCGGCAGGCGCTCGCCGTCATCGGAGATGGAGGCCTCGCCGGTGTCGAAGTCCTTGTATCCAGCGTGGCTCGGGGTGTCGCGCAGCCAGATCAGCATGATCACCCAGAAGACCAGGAGGAGGATCGCGGGGATGAAGAAGAGCCACCAGTTCTGGTCGACGCCGCCGGAGCCGACGCCGAAGATCGCCCGGACGATCGAGGCGACGACGCCCAGCTTCTCGGGCAATTTGGCGCGGGTGGCGTCGGCGATGGCCTGGCCCCAGTCGAAGGCGAAGTAGATGCCCAGGGCGATCATGATCCCGAAGATCGTGGAGAAGGTCCCCCGCTCCCGCACATGAAACCAGGGCGCTTTCACCGTGACGATGGCCACCGCCCCGAAGGACTGGAAGTACATGTTCACGGCGTAGAGGAGCATGAAGGTCCAAAACACCGTGGCGCTCCAGCCCCAATAGACCTTGGCGTAGAGCGTGAGTCCCATCAGCACGTTGGCGATCAAGGCGCCCATCACGCCGATCAGCATGGAGCGCCGCCCACCGATGCGGTCGGTGAGCGGTCCGTTGATGACGAAGGCCCAGCCGTAGACGATCGCGCCGACGCCGAAGATCTCCCCGAACTCCGCCTTGGAGAGGACGTCGCCCATCGCGGTCTTGGAGACGTTGAGGTTGTAGCGGCCCATGTAGAGGAAGGCGTAGGCCAGACCGAGCGGGAACCAGTTCAGCGCGCGGCGGACGCGGAAGGCCAGGGAGTGCGAAGGCATCTCGGTCGGGCCGGAAGGAACGCTGGGGGCGGCGGTTGCCTCGGGGAACGCAGTTGTTTCGGTCACGGGAGCTCCGGGCTCGGGCGCTGTAAAACGTGCGGTCCAGGCCCGCAAGCGGAATCCATGTGACGTTGCGGTGACGCGGGGCAGGGGAACCCGTGAATTCTCAGCGACGATCGTCGATCCCCTGGAGCGCGGGGGAGTTATGCGGATCGACGCGCAACCACTCGGCGACATTGCCTTGGGCCAAGTGGAGGCGAATGTCCGAGATCGCCACCGCCGCTTGGGCCTCCACCACCGACAGCTCCGTCTCGGTGAGCGCGTCCTGAATCCGGAGGACATCGAAGGTGCTGGCCGAGCCGCTCTTCCACTTCTTGTCCTCCAGCTCGATCAGCTCGCGGGCGGTCGCGCGGGCGGTCTCGGCCTCCTGAAAACGCAAGCGGTCTTGCGTCGCCAAGGCCAGCCAGCGCGCCCGTTCGATCTGGCTGCTCCGCTCGCTCTCCTCCCAGGCGGCCTCGGCGCGGGACACTGCCAGCGCAGCGCGGGCCGCCAGGCCTTGGGCCCCGGCGCGAACGATCGGCAGCTCCAAGGTCGCGGTGAGGCCGGCCGCGAAGAAGCGGCCCAGCGTGCGCAGCCCGGAGGCATCGGCCGTGAATGGGCCGCCGAGGGCGCAGGCCGCCGGCTGCGCTCCGCCGGGAGGCAAGCTCGCGCACAGCGCAGCGTCAGCGCTGCCGCCGAGGCCGGACAGCGCGCCGTGGAGGCCGATGTCGAGGCGCACGCGCTCTGCCTCGCCCGCTTGGATGGCCAGCGCGGCCAAGGCCTCCTTGCGCAGCTCGGCCGCCCTCACGTCTGCGCGGGGCCCAGTCGCCGGTCGCGCGCTCAGGGCGGTCACGGCCGGCAAGGGCTCGGACGCGGCGATCGGCGGGGCGGCCCGGCCCAAGATCGCGGCGCTCAGCTCCGAGGCCGCGGCGAGGCGGCCCCGCTCAGCGGCGCTCTGGCGTACGCGGCGCAGCTCTAGCGCGGAGCGGGCCTCGAGGCTGGCCACCGGAGCCAGCATTCCTCGGCGGTTCATCTCTTCGGCCAGCTCGCTGAGGCGGCTGGCCCGGGCCACGCTCTGCCCGCGGACCTTCACCTCCTCCTCGGCGCGCACGAGCTCCCAATAGGCTTGGGCGACCTGAGCCAAGGTGAGATCGACCAGCCGCCGGTGATCCTCAGCGGCCGCCTGGGCGAGGAGCTCGGCGGCCCGCACCGCGGCGCGGTTCACGCTCGATCCCGCGCCGCGCAAGATAGGTTGCACAATCCCCAGCCGCAGGTCGGTGCTATCCCGCGGATTGAGCGGGCTCCCCAGCACCACCGAGTCGCGATAGCGGTGCTCGACCGTGGCCGAGAGCTGGGTGCCGAACCCGAAGCGCTGGGCATAGCTCAGCGCGCCGCCCACCGTGGCTTCGCGACCTTGTTCGATGGTCAGATCTGGCGTGGGCGTCTGACCGTAGCTCCCGTCGAGCGTCACGGTCAGCGCGCTGTCAAAAGGGGTGAGGGCGGCGTTCGCCCCGGCTCGAGCCTCTTCCAGCGCCAACCTCGAGCGGAGGATCGCGGTGCTCTGCTCAAGCGTCAGACGGAGGCAGGCCCTGAGATCGAGCGCCTCTGAGGCGGTGCCGGTCGCGCCGCTGAGCAGCGCCAGGAGCGGCAGCGCGAACCCCATGCTCAGCGCCTCACGCGCACTTCAGCCGGCATTCCGTCGAGGATCCCGGGGCAACCGTCGGCTGCGCAGTCCACCGTCGCTTCAGCGATCACCATGCCAGAGGGCAGATCGACGGTGCGCGAGGCTCGAGCGACCCGGGCTTGCTCGGAGCCGCTTTCGGTCTTGAGGCTCAGCCTCTGTCCTTCGCGCAGCACCTGCTCGGCGTCTGCTGGAGGGACTGCGAAGCGCAAGATCGGCGGCCGATCGGGGATGATCCGGAGCAGCGCGTCGCCCACCTGCACCGTGGCGTTGATCTCCTTCTTCCTCAGCCCCACCACGCCATCAAAGGGGGCGCGGATGAACTTGCGCTCGACCTGCTCTTTGATGCGGAGCAGCCGAGCCCGCTCGGAGCCCACCCCAGCGCGGACGGCCGCGAGCTCGGCGCGGGTGCGCATGGCGTCGGCCTCGGCCAGCGCGAGGTCCTCGGCCGACAGACCCTCAGGGAACTCGCGGCGGCGAGCCCAGCGCGCGCTGGCGCTCTTGAGCCCGACCGCTGCGCTGTAAGCCTTGGCGCGCGCTGCTTCCACCATGCCCTCGAGCACCATCAGCTCCGCGTCGAGCTCGGGCGTGGCGAGCGACATGAGTAGCTGCCCGGCCTTCACGCGCGCGCCGAGCTGCACGGGCACCGCCTCCACGCGGCCGGCGACCTCGGCCCGCAGATCGACCGCGCCCTCGATCAGGAACACGCCGACGTAGCTCGACCCATCGAGGTCGATGGGCGCAGCCGCGACGGTGGCGGTGCTCGCCGCGCCGGGCTGCGCGTTCTGCTCGGCGCCCCGCCCGCAAGCAGCCAGGGCGAGCGCCAGTGCCGCGTAGAGCACCCGCCTCATTCGGCGCTCCCATGGATAAGGCGGGTGTACAGGCGCCCGTTCTTGAGGAGCTGGTCATGTCTCCCTTGCTCCACCACCCGGCCCCCGTCGAAGACCAAGATGAGGTCGGCGGCCATGATGGTGCTCATGCGGTGGGCGATCACGATGCGCGTGCAGGAGAGATCCGCCAGGTTCTTCAGGATGCGGGCCTCGGTGACCGCGTCGAGCGCGCTGGTCGCCTCATCGAGCAGCAAGATCCGCGGCCGATGGGCCAGCGCGCGCGCGATGGCAAAGCGCTGACGCTCGCCGCCCGAGAAGGAGGAGACGCCCTCGATCACCGGGGTCTCGTAGGTCATCGGCAGCGCCATCACGGCCTCATCGATGCACGCCAAGCGAGCGGCGGCCCGCACCTCGTCGAGGCGCAGCGAGCTGCGCAGGGTGATCGCCTCCCGCACCGAGTTGCCGAACAGCCCGGCGCCTTGGGTCACCACCCCGATCTGGCGGCGGAAGAAGGTGGGATCGATCTCCTGGATGTCAGTGCCGTCGTAGAAGATCCGCCCCATCTCTGGGGGATACAGGCCGAGCAGCAGGCGGGCCGCGGTCGACTTGCCCGAGCCCGAGGGCCCCACCAGCGCGATCATCTGGCCGGGCTCCACCTGCACGTTGAAGTCCTGCACGATCCAGGGTGAACGGGGCGAGTACCGAAAGGACACGCTCTCGGCGCGCAAGCCACCTTGCAGTACCGGCTTGGGCCGAATTACGCCGCGGGGCACCTCCGGCGGCGCCCGGAGCACGTCGTCCATGACCTCGGCATAAGCTCGGATCGACAAGAGGCGCGAGGTCGTGCGGGCCAGCTCCGAGATCGGCGCCAGCGCCCCTTGCGCCAGCGCATAGGAGGCGAGCATGGGCCCGAGCTCGAGGTGGCGATCGAGGACCTGCCAGGCCCCAAAGACGAGCAGGAGCAGCGGCGCGGAGCTCTCCATCACGGCCCGCAGCGTCTCCACCCAGGCGTCGAGGCGCCCGCGTCCCAGGCGGATGTTGAGCTCGTCGACGAAGCGATCGGTCCACTTGTCGAGCGCGCTCCCTTCGCGGCCCATCGCCTTGAGGGACTCCATGCCCGAGAGCAGATCGACCAGCACCGCCTGAGAGCGCCCGCGAGCGCGCAGCTCTTGAGCCAGATACTCCCGCACCTTGTTTTGGAGCAGCGCTCCCGGGACCCAGCGGATGAGCGCCAGGGCCAGCACTACCAGCGCGAAGGCTGGGTTGCCGATCGCCAGGACGGACAGCGCGATGAGCACGAAGGTCCCGTCGATGAGGATCAGCAGCACGTCGGTGGAGAGCGCCTCGCGGATGCTGGCGTTGGAGTTGACCCGGAGCAGGAGATCTCCCGCCGGACGGGCTTGGAAGAAGGCGAAGGGCAGCGAGACCAAGTGATGCAGAAATCCCAGGGTCAGCTCGCCGTCGAGCTGGATACGCAGGCTGAGCAGGAGGTGGTTTCGGACCAAGTTGGTGATGGCAGCGAAGCCGACACCGATCGCGCAGGCGGTGGTCACCACCCACAGCAGGCGCGGATCTCCCTGGGGGATCACGCGATCCACGATCAAGCCGAGCAGCATCGGCACGAAGAAGGTCACCAGCTGCAGCAGCGCAGAGACGCCCAAGATGCGGGGGAGGAGACCCGATCGCATGCTGGCGTCGTAGGCCACGCGCAAGAGCGCGCTCCGCGGACGCTCGACCTTCACGAAGTCCGGCAGGTGCTCGAACTCGATCGCTACCCCGGTGAAGCTCTCGGCGAACTCCGCCAGCGGCACTTTGCGGCGCCCCAGCGCGGGGTCGACGATCTCCACCGAGTCCTTGTGTACGGCGGCGAAGACCACGAAGTGATCGAACTGCCAGTGGAGCACGGACCCCGACTGTAGATAGGACAGGTCCTCCACCTCCACGTGCAGGCCGCGGCCGAGGAGGCCGTAGGCGCGGGCGACCTCGATGATCGCGTGGGCGCTGACCCCGTTCCTTCCTCCGCCGAGGTGCTGGATCAGCTCATCGAGGGGCACGAAGGATCCGCGCTGCCGCAGCACCATCGCCAAACAGGCCGCCCCGCAATCGGCGGCCTGGGTCTGCTGCACCAGCGGGATGCGCGCGCGCGAGCGGGTCCACTCGAAGCGGTGCAGCCCCGGGATCCGCTCCAGCAAGGTCTCCACGATCCCGGCGGTCACTTCAGCGCCTCCTTGAGCCAGGGGACGATGGCGAAGATGACGCGCTGCGAGCGGGTCTCCACATACAAGGTGCCCTCCAGGCCCTGGGTGAGGGGATAGTCGCGCCCCTCATCGGTGAAGTGATCGCTCTCCAGCGCCGCGCTCAAGGCCACGACTGGTCCCGAGAGGACGGCGGCGTCGCTGGCGCCGGAGCCCAGGTGGAGCAGGGCCTCCTTGGGGGGCACCGGGTTGGCCGCGACCGCGCCGAGCGTCACGTCGATGAAGGCGCCCGAGAAACCGTCGAGGCGCAGGCGCGCGCGCTGCCCGGCCCGGAGCCGGGGCCCGGCGCTGGCGGGGGCAAAGCCGATCAGCCGTGGCCGAGCGCCGCCGCGGAAGATGGAGACCAAGAGATCGCCTTCGCCCACGTGTTGGCCCTGCCGTACCCGAACGTCGCCGATGGTCCCGCTGAAGGGCGCGCGCACGCTGCGGTCTTTGACCTGGGCCTCGGCCGCGGAGCGGTTGGTGCGCAGCGCGATCAGCGCGCCTTCGGCTTCGCGATCGGTAGGGTCCCGTAGATAGCGGGCTAGCTGGGCGTTGAATTGCGCGGTGAGCCGCTCGACCTCGGCGGCCTCCCGCCGGGTGTCCAGCTCGAGGAGCGGGTCGCCGACCTTCACGGTCTGGCCCACCGAGACCAGCACCTTGCCGACCTGCGCGGCGTAGGGGCGACTGAGGTCCACTCGGTCGTCGAACTCGATCGCCGCGCGGCCGATCACGTTGTCGGAGATCTGCGCAAAGACCGCGAAGGCCAGGGCCAAGACCACCGGGATCGCCAGGAGCCAGACCTGCTCATAGGGCGTGGAGGGCCGGCCGTCTCGGGCCAGCGCCAAGGGCCGAGCGCGTCCTTCGCGGGCGTCGGCGTAGGTCACCAGCGCCTGGCGCCGAAAGATCTCGGGCCGGGCCACCGCTGCTTCGGCGCGGCGCTGCTGGGTGGTGTTGGCCAAGGCCAGCTCGTCCTCGAGGAAGGACAGCCGCTCCGCGATCGCCGAGGCGAGCAAGGCCAGCGCGTCTTTGGCCACGCTGTCCACGCGCTCCGCCGACTCGATGGCGATGACTCCGCGGGGCACGTCGCTGCCGATCGCGCAGGGGATGGCGACCCGGCGGAGCTCGGGGCCCAGGTCTTCCAGCTGGATCTCCCGCGTTCGATACACCAGGCCCACCAGGCCCGAGGGGGTCGCGTCGCTGGCACCGGTCTCATCGTCGGCCGCGCGCAGCCCGAGCGCGGTGCGGCAGTACAGATGCGTCTCCGAGGGGCCGAGCAGGCTCTGCACCGCTTCGACCGTAGCCCGCTCGAGGCCGACCAGGTCGCGCTGCCGCGAGATCCGGGCCCGCGCGGCCTGCACCTTCTCGAGCAGCTCGAGCGGTGCGTCCCCCTGGACGGTGGCGCTGCGGGTGGGAGCGCTGTGCAAGATCTTGGGATCCAGCGCGCTCAGGACGATCTGCTCGAGCAGGCGCGGCGCGGGGATGCTCGGCAGTCGATAGAAGGCGGCCGCGGCCCCGGGCGCGCGGCAGGCGGCGTGGAGGATGACTCGGAGGCCTCGCTCGGTGGCCAGACGGAGGATGGGCTCGACGGACTGGCCGCGGAACTCACCGAGGACGAGCACCCGCAGCTCGACGTCGTCCAGGCGACCCTCGAGCACCTCGAGGCTTTGGACGGTGGCGAAGTCGATACGCCCGCGCAGGGCGTCGGAGGCGAAAGCCAGAAAGCCCTCGTCGTCCGCGGCGATGAGCAGGGAGATCGCCGGGCGGAGGTGGAGCAGGGCCCCGGCAGCGGGGCTCTCCCTCCCGCGCTCGAGATCACGAGCCAAAGCTCACCTCTGCTGGTCGGGGCACCACTGCGCTGAGAAGAGCAGTCCGCGTGCCAGGCTGAACCCAACTCCGAGGCCCTCCCTCGAGGCGGCCCCTGGCCGCAGCTGCGGCCGGGTCGCTGCATGCAGGCGGGGGCTCCGGCAGACACCGGGCCCGTCTCCAGCACCGCCTTGGACCGGGGCCGGGCCAGCTGGAAGCCCTGGCCCGGGCCAAAGACTTGTGGTGTCGGAGGGCCGGCGTACACTGCTGGGATGGCCGAAGGTGGGCCCGGAATCCTCTCGCGCTTTCGGCCGAAGGTCCCCCTCCACTTCAAGGTCATGGTCAGCTACCTCGGGGTGGTAGGCCTGGTCCTCCTGCCGACGCTGTTCTACTTGCGGACGCTGGTGCGGGGAAACCTCCGCGAAGCCACCGAGGTCCGCCTGGAGTCTGAGCTGGACGCGCTGGCTGACCGTCTCGGCCGCGCGCCTGAGTGGGAGCTGCCGTCCGTTATCCACCTGATTATCGAAGCCATGCCTCAGCGCGTCACCATCGTCGATCCGCGTGGCAACGTGCTCGGTGACTCCATCGAAGGTCAGCCCCTCGGGAGCCACGCCGATCGCCCAGAGATCGTGCAGGCCCTGGCCGAGGGGCGCGGCCGCGCCATCCGCGAGAGCGATACCACCAAGAGCGAGCGAATCTATGTCGCGCGTCGCTATCCCAGGGAGGGCCCGCTGCGCGGGGTGGTGCGGCTCTCCGTCCCGAGCCACGACGTCGACGCTCCGCTCGAGGCCAGCTTCCGCTTCATAAAGAAGGCTGGCGCGCTGGCCCTCACGGCCGCGGTCATCTTGAGCTTCGTCGCTGCCCTGGTCGTGTCGCGGCCGCTGCGCCGACTCAAAGAGGCCATCGAGGCCTATGCTTCGGGCGATTTTGGGCACCCGGTCGGCGTGGAGAGCAGCGACGAGCTCGGTGAGGTCGCCGACGCGCTGCGGGCCTTGGCCCAAGGCATCCGCGACCGGCTGGTCGCCGCCGGGGAGCAGCAGGCGCTCCTCGGGCATCTGATCGACGAGCTCCCGGTGGGCATCATCGTCTACGATCCGCTCGGGACGGCGGTGGAGGTCAACGGCCGCGCTCGGGAGCTGTGCCGCTTGCCGGCGAACGACGAGATCGAACGGGCCTCCTCGATCCTCAAGATGCCCGAGCAGGCGATGCTCCTCGGGGCCGCTGAGTCGAGCGCCGAGGGCGCCTCTGGTCCGCTGCGCTTGCCTTGGCTCGGGGGGCGCGTCGCGGAGCTCGAGGCCCTGTGGCTCGCAGCGCCGGATGGCACCGGCGGCTCGCGGGCGGTCTTGATCATCACCAGCCGTTCGCTCGCCGTGAAGGTCGGCGCGCTTGAGTCTCACCTGATGAGCTCGGTAAATCTCTTACGCCACGCGGCCAAGGCGGCCACGCCCGACCCCAGCTTCGCCGCCCGGCTCGAGCGCGCGGCCGACGAAGGTGAGCGCTTGTGCATGGCCGCTCACCCGAGCGGTCAGCCCCCGGAGACCCTGGAGATCGGGCCGCTGCTCGGCGAGGTCCTCGAGGAGCTCTCGGCGCGGGCCGCCCTGCGCAAGCTGACCTTCGCGCTCGAACTGGACGAACCCTCAGCGCGGGTGGTGGAGCTCGAGGGGCGCAGCCGTCACGCGCTGCGGGCCTTGCTGGACGGCATGATCAGCGAAGCGAGCCCAGACGTGGAGGTACGCCTCGAGGGGAAGGTAGAGACGGCGCAGGTGCGGATCACCGCTCGCGCGCCCCAGGGCCGCAAGGTCAAGACCAAGGCCATCGGCGAGATGCTGGCTTCGGTGGGCGGCGACGCGGGGAGCAAGCACACCGGCGATGCCAGCGAGGCGTGGGTCAAGCTCCCGCGAGGATGAGTTTGGAAGCGACGATCGAACGCGCCCCGGCTGAAGAGAAGGACCTAGAGGTCCAGGTCGAGGTGCATGATCGGCAGCAGCTGGAGATCCGCTTCGTCTATCGGATGGGAGTCCTGGCTGAGTGTGACTTTGACACGGATATTTATCTGTTCATTCCCAAAAATGTGGGTTTGAGCTCGGCAAACTATCCCAAGCAAGACTTCTACAACGACGTCACCGCCCTGATGCGCCTCGACGCCGCGGCGCTCCCGCTCGAGCTCTTGGCTGACCCGCGCTGCGTGGCCTCCCCGCTCCATCGCCTGGAGGCCGCGGCGGTAGATCTGCAAAAACCGGGCGATCGGCCGCCGCCCTCCACCTCCTTGGCCACCTTCGCCCGGCTCTTCGCCCACCTGCAGGCAGAGGGTGCCCGCAAGGAGCTCAAGCACCTGCGGGAGATGCTTCGGCCGGAGACCGCCAAGAACTATCCGGAGGAGTATCTGGCCGAAGTCGATCGCTCGCTCAATCGAGTTCGCGCCTCGCTTCTGGCTTTTCGGCGCTGTGCGGCGCGCCTGAGGCCCTTTCAATTGGTAGCCCACCGAACCCTCATCGACTCCCTTCGGCTGGCCGATGAGTATATGAGCCTCGGCCTGGAGGAGCGCTTGGCCGGGCTGGGCGCGCTGATCTTGGAGGAGGCGAGCCAATACGACGGCAGCGGCTTCGCCTTCCGCGTCCGGCAGAAGCTGGCGGCGCTGGCGCGCGAGGAGGCGCGGCACCGCCGAAAGTGGGATTTGCTGTGCCTCGACGGCAGCGAAGAGGCTTTGCCGGAGTACTTCATCTACCGGGCCTCCATGCTGAAGAAGGTGGTGCAGCAGGCGCTCTATCTCGACACCCGCAAGGCGCAGGGCGATACGTTCATCCGCAACGGCGTAGGCGCGGCCGGCGCGGCGGTAGCGGCCATCTGGGCGCTGGCGACGCAGCTGCCGGCCACGGTGGCCAACTTACCGATCAACGCCAAGCTCACCTTCTTCGCGCTGGCGGTCGTCGCGTATGTGACCAAGGATCGCATCAAGGCGCTGACCAATGAGTATCTAGTGCCCAAGCTCCGGAGCTTCGACTTCGTCTCCCGGATCAAGAGCAGCGCGCTGACGGCGATCGGCCTCGGCATGCTGGATACGCGGCTCAAGGAGGCGATGCGCTTCCTTCGCTATGATGAGGTCCCGGAGCCCATTCGTCAGCTCCGCACCGAGCGGCGTACGGTCCGCGCCTTCGAGGGCCCCCTCAACGAAGAGGTCATCCACTACCGAAAGCGCCTCGAGGTGGAGGAGGTGGAGGCCGAGGAGCGGCTCCCCGAGGGCTACGGTATCCGCGACATCGTGCGCTTCAACGTGCGCCATTTCCTGGTGCGCCTCGACGATCCCTCGGACAAGATGCGCTACTTCGACTCCGACCGAGATGCCTTTCGCGAGGCCAAGGTCCCCAAGGTCTACCACCTGAACTTGGTGATTCAGGTGCGCCGAACGGCCGACGGCAAAGAGACCGTCGAGCACTTCGATCACTGGCGTATCGTGATCAACAAAGAGGGGATCGTGCGGGTCGAGGACGTGGGTAAGTAGCTCACTTCGAGGCAAGGGAAGCGCCGACAGCGCCCCGGGTGTTGCCCGAAAGTGCCGCTTGAGCTGGCCGTGTCTTGGGGTGAGACCGTCGTCGAGGTCCTTCATCAGGACGTAGGTGCGTCGCTGGTCGAGATCCCGCTGTACGGCGGGCTCACCGTGTACGCCGAGCAGGCGGGCGGCCGGATCGAGCTGGTGCTCCCCGCGGAAGCGACGACCACGCTCGTTCTCGCCACCGGCGCGCGGCGGCCACTGCCCGCTCGAAAGCGCTTGGTGCTCGAGAAGAACGTGTCGATCGAGGCGGTGGTCGGGCCGCTGTCATTGAAGCTGCGCTGGCTCGATCCGCGGCAGGTCCCGCCGCCGGTCCCCACGCATGAGGAGCTGGACTGGCGCTTTGGGATCACGCTCCTGGTGGCGGCGGTGCTCACGCTGGCCGGGATGGCGGCGATCGAGCAGGGGGTGCGGGGGCTGGCAGCGGAGCACGCCTCGGTGATGGTGAGCGAGGTGCGCTGGGCGCCGTGGCGGTTCTAGCTTAAGGCGTCAGCTCCGCGGCGAAGTCGACCTGGCAGAAGCCTTGCTCGTCGGCGGTGAGCAGCGCGACCGCCGCGTCCGCGTCGACATGCGTGGCCGAGGCGGTGCTGTCGTCCAGCATGAAGCCGAGGCCCATGACGCTGGTGCTCAGCGGGCCGCTGCCGGTGCCGGGGACCATCCCGAAGAGCAAGCCGGGGGGCGCCTGCGGGTCGGAGCCCAGGTACAGCGGCGCAGCGCTGAAGCCGGCCACGCCGAGGACCTCCACCTCGAAGCTCGCCGAGATCGCGATGGAGATCGGGCCGTCCGCCAGGCCGAAGTCCGCGGGGACCAGCGCGGCGAAGGCCGCTTCCTGCCCAGCCAAGGTGCCGTCGCAGTAGACCTGGGCCGGCGCGAGGTAGTGCAAGTTGTACGGGCCGGCCACGATGTTGGTCACCGGGACGGGCGTGGGGGAGGGCGAGCCAGAGGGCGTGGGCGTCGGGCTCGGGCCGCTCGGGTTGATGACGACCTCCACGAAGTCGCCGGCCAAGGTGGCGTCGACGGTGCCGCCGATCGCTAGCGAGCCCTGTCCGAAGCTCACGGTGCCGGTCTCAGCGACGGCCGCGACCTGCGGATCGGGGAAGGCGGTGTCGCCGTGGAAGAAGACCGCGAGGCGATCCACGCCGTCGAGCGCCACCGAGGTACCCGCTGCGTAGTCGCTGCTCGGCACCACGGTGTAGACGACGTCGGCCGTCTCGGCCTGGGTCACCGGATCGATGGTGGAGCTCCAGGTCCCGACCACGAGGTATTCGACGTTGTTCGTCGAGTCGACCGCGGTGTAGGCGAAGGACTCGGCGGCGCTATTGGCGTACTGCGTGCCGCTCACCGTCACGTCGAAGCTGCCGGTGCCGAGGGTGGTCGGGGGCTGGTTGGCGTTGGGGTCGAGGACGGGCGCGCCGGTGTAGGTCGCGCTGCCGGGGGCCGTGTTGCCTTGGGCGGCGACATTGCCAGAGGTGGAGAAGAGCGCGTGGTCACCGATCTCGGGGAGGTGAACGGTGGGCCGGCTCGGCGAGATTTGGGCTGGCTTGGATCGCAGCTGGCTCGGGATCCCCGCGGGGTTGTTCATCCGCGCCGCAAAGCCCCGAACGATCCGCTGAGCGGGGGTCTCGGTCTTCGGAAGCTCGGTCTTCGGGAGCTCGGTCTTCGGGATAGGGTTGGCCTGGGGCCCCGGCTCGAACGCCTGACCGCAGGCCAGGGCCGTCAGCGCGAGCGCGAGGCCCGCGATGGTCTTGAACTTGATGCGCAACATGATTCTCCTTCGAGGCCCAAGTGGCCCGTCGTTGCGCATCAATGGCCGGGGCCGGAGATTCTGATCGGAGAAAAGACTCAGTCCCGAGGAACTTCGGTTCGGCGCTCTAGCGGCGGCGGCGAGGCGGATGGCCGGCCTGGCTCTGGCGGAGGGTCAGGAGCGAGCGGCCTCCCGGGCTGGTGGCGGCGGGTTGGTGGGACGTGGGGAGGCCCAGGAGCGTCGCGCTCCGGCGGCTCGGCGGCGCGCCCTGGCCCAGCGCTTTCAGGGCCTGCGTCTTGTACACTATCGCTGAGAGTTCCTCGATCGACAGGTCGATCATCGAGCCGTTCCTTCGGGCGGCACCAGGGTCGCGGTCACTCGGTAGAACAGGCGGTCGTCATAGAGCTGGGCCGTTATCTTGAATCCCGGAGGAGCTTCGGCCTCCAGCAGCCCTCCGAGGAGCTGAAAGACGCGGTCGCGGAGCGACTCGCCCACCGGAACGCGGGCCGGCGCCGCCCCGATGTGGCTCGGGTTCTCGATCGTCGGGAGCTTCGTACCGTCCGGGGCCAGGTGCTTGAGGGCGTAGGGGACCGTCGAACGCCACATGCCGTCGTGTGTGAGCTGGCCATCGGAGACGACTGTCTGAAAGCTGAGCCCGGCCTGCATGACTTCTTGGCGGACCGACTCCTCGAGGTCCCTCTTGCAGGAGGCCAGCGCGGTCTGCCCTTCGGCCGGCAGGGCCGCCAGGAGTCGGTTCAACTCCGCGCCCCGCGGGGGGATCTCGCTTTGGCCGTGGGCCGCGTGGGCCGTACGGACGGCGTCGGTCAGGGGTTGGATGGAGAGCTTCACGAGGCAGCGCAACTTCAAGGAGCATGCCGTGCTCCGACCTTGCCCGGTTGAGGTCTGGTGCGTGCTCCAGGACTCGCCCAACTGGCGCCTCGAGCGCTCAGCGATCGACGCGCATCCCGAAGGTCATGAAGCAGGAACCGGAGCTGAACCCGCGGGTGAGCTCCACCCCGGCGATCCCATCGGCGAAGGTGCTGGTGGCGGTCGTGCGATCGAGCGCGACGACCTCGGCTTGGCGGGTGGTCCCGAGCGGCCCGCTGGTCATGAAAGTGAGCTGGGCGACCATCGCGCCGGGTGGAGCGTCGGGGATGAGGCCCTCGACGAGGCGGATCGTCGAATAGCCAAAATCCTCGAGGATCAGCGCGCCGGACAGGGTCCAGGTGTGCGTGCTCAACTTGGTCAAGGTCACCGTTCCGTCGATCAGCCCGCACTCGGTGGGGGTCAGGGAGGTGTAGGTCGACTCCTGCCCGGCCAGATCGTCGAAGCACATGACGTCGGCCGGCCCGTAGAACGTCATCGCGTACTCGAAGCCGACGAGGCCGCTGTCTTCCAAACCTGCGTCGGGGCTCGGGGAGGGATCCGCGTCGAGCAGCCCGGCGTCATCGAAGCCACTGTCACCGCGGCCAGCGTCGACCCCAGCATCGGCGGCGGCGTCGCGAAAGCCCACGTCCGGGGGGATGTCGCCGAGCTTCACCTCGGTCAAGCAGGCCGAAGTCGTGACGAAAACGCCCAGAAAAAGGGCGAAAAGGCCGAGGATTGGCGGCGCAGCGCCCCGCATCAAGGACCTCCTCTGACACAGTCGGCCGCGATCCACCAGCTCACGGCGCTTGGGCGAGCTCGCGGTAGCGGGCCGGCGCGTCGGGGTAGCGGCCGACCAAGCGCCGAGCCACCGTGAGCGCGCCTTCGCGATCGTGGCTGGCGAGCAGCGCGTCGACCCGGAGCTGCAGAGACTCGCGCTCGAGGCTGCCGCCCGGGGCCGCCGCGGCGTAGGCGTCGAGGAGCTCGAGCGCGCTGTGGGGCTCACCGGCGGCGATCGCGGTGCGCGCGCGCTCGATCAGGCTCGCCTCGCCCGCCAGATCGAGCCGCGGAGCCTCGGTCGTACGCGCGGGGGCGGTGACCGGCGCAGGCAGCTCGGCCCTGGGGAGGACCAGCTTCTTCTGGGGCAGGGCGCGGGGGAGCTCTGGCGGCGCCGACATCTCGGGCGTCGCGGGAGGCTCCGAGGGCTCTGCCGAGATCTCCGGCACCGCGGAGACGGCCGGTGCGACGATGCGCGCCGGATTTGCCGCTGGCGTGGGGGCTGTCTCGGGAGCCTCCACCCGGGGGGCCGTCATCATCATGGGTACGGCGACGCCGACGCCGACCGCCGCCGAACCGGCGAGGCCCACCGCGAGCGCCAACTTCACCAGCCCGACCTTGGCCACCGCGGCGCCTGCGCCGAGGGCTGGCGCGGCGACGGCGGTCGAAGCGGCGGCGGACGCCGAGGCCGCGGCGCTGGTGCTCGCGGCGGCGGCCAGCGCTCCGTTTCCACCGACGGCAGCGGCGCCCGCGCCAGCGGCCCCGCCGTTTCCACCGACCGCGGCCGCGCTCCCCGCGCCCACCGCGGTCCCGGCGGACGCCGCGGCGATGCCGAGCGCGATCGCGGCGCGGCGCCTCGCGGCGTCGCTGGGACGATCGACGTTCGCCGAACCCAGGATCTCCTGGGCCAGCGGGCCACCGTCCTCGAAGAGCCGCTTGGGATCGCTCATCGCTCGCCTCGATCCATCCGCGCTTTGGCGCGCTTCAGGAACGCTTCGAAGATCTCACGACCGCGCCGGAGCCGCGAGGCCACCGTCCCCGGAGGGGTATCGGTGCAAGCGGCGATCTCGGCCATCGTCATGCCTTCCAGCTCAAACAGCGCAAACGGGGCTCGCACGTCCAGCGGCATGGAGTCGAGCGCCAAGTCGAGGAGCTCCCGGGCGCGCTTCTGCTCGACCAGCTCATCGAGACCTGGGCCCCCCGCCCAGGCGGCCTCGATGATCTCGGGGCCATCCGCGTCCTCGCGGCGGCGCGCGCGGGC